>Ga0075424_100001598_pt1 | contig 20040 bp, 17 predicted proteins | sample SoiMethybrSBSTD3_FD_75301 | JGI IMG/M metagenome (GOLD analysis project Ga0075424, IMG submission 75301) | Bulk soil microbial communities from a Populus tree surrounding site in Tennessee, USA - Soil MetaG P. TD hybrid SBSTD3 | ecosystem: Environmental > Terrestrial > Soil > Tree plantation... | reverse complement strand
GCCGCCGCCTTCATAGGACTGGTTATCCAACACAATGTGTAGAACGTTGCTTAGATTTTGATTCGCCAGGTCAGCCAAGCTCGCAAGATTCAGCAACAAGTTACCGTCGCCGTCGAGCATGACCACCTGGCGGTGCGGCAACGAAACGGCAACGCCGAGTCCGACGGCGGCGCACAAGCCCAAATTGACTTGCAGTAGGTTGGCATCGCTGGGACGAAGCGAGTTCCACTCGCGGCAGATCGGTCCAACATTGGTGACGACGATGGTTTTCTCGTCCAGCAAGGGCGCCAGTGATTTCAAACAGTCGAAGCGTTTCATTTGATGGTTTCCCCCGTGAGCAGTACGGCAACGGGCCGTTGCCAACTGATCGTCGATCCTTGCGCATCTACGATCGCCGACGAAATTTCTTCATTTTTGGAAATTACGCTGTATGGCGCGTTAAGGACTTTCAGGAGCGGCTCGGTGGTATCCTTGTACGGCCCCATCAACCAAAAAGCGTCGCCGATATCGCCCCGATACGGAATCAGCAGAAGCAGCGGCAGGCTCCACGCCATGCAAAGGCTTGTGAGCGGCCATGCAGCGACGAGCAAGCCCGAAGTTGGGACCAGCAGCGCCGGCCGCTTGCCGCTTAGCCATGCGCCGACGCAGACGCCGACGCCGATCGCTTCGTTGCTCACGGGAACATAGGTAAAATCAGGATCATTCACGACCCGTTCCTGTAACACGGAAAAATCGGAGTCGGGCATCAGCGAAACGAAATCGACTCCGGCTCGCTTCAAACCGTCGACGACAGCATCGACCGCCACGTTATCCATCGCTGCTCCTGTTTCCTGTAATCATATCAGCAAACAGATTCCGCTTAGCCGGATGGATCACGGCTTCCACCCCTTCGCTCGTAACTCGTTGCGCACTTTGACGGCTAAGGAATAATCGAAAATACGGTCGAGCCGCGGCGGCGCTTTCAGTCCAGCGCGCTCGACGACGTGCTCGAGGGACTTGATCTGAATCTCCTCGCTGACGATGCCGTCCTGAGTCAGGCTCGGTCGCATGAGTTCGTAGATCTTGGCCGTCGCTTCTTGGGACGTTCGCAGAAATTTGCCGAGCAGTGCGATCGATTGCGCCCGCAAATCACGAAAGTGAATAAACCCTTTGAGCGTCGCGCGGATAAATTTTTCGACCAGTGGACCTTCACCGTTCAACACCTGATCGGTGACGTTGATCGTTCCCTGCAACTCGATCCACTCCTGTTCGACAAACGAAACGAGTTGGCGAAATCCCGCATCCTGCGCCATAAGATTTGACGGGATCGACAACATTGCCGCGTCCACGGAACCTGCCTGTAAAGCAAAGTAGCGCGCGGTCCCGCCGCCCACCGGCAAAACCACAACGTCGCGAGTGCCATCCAACCCGTGCTTTCTCAAGAGCTCTCGTAGGAGCGAGTCGGGCCCGCTGCCAATGCTGGAAACGCCGACTTTGCGTCCCTTGAGGTTCTCGACAGAGCGTAGCTCCGGGCGGGCGTAGAGCCAGAACATCGGCCGACTGAACGTGGTAAACATAAAACGCATTGGCGCGCCGCGCAGAATCGGCAGCAATCCGGCACCGCCGCCGGTGGAGAACTTTACATTTCCTCCGAGCAGAGCTTGAGTGCCTACTGCCGAGGGCATCACGATCAATTGCACGTCGAGTCCCTCTTGCCGGTAGTAGCCGCGGTCGCGAGCGATCGAGAAAGCGGTGACCGCGGGAGTAATCGCCGGAATTTGTACCGGAACTTTGATCAGATCCTGCGCCCGGCTGCTCGATGCCACAAGCTGGATGATCAGGATCGTGACGAACTGCAACCAAATAGTCATTCGGCTTCCTTTGTGCTATTGGCGAGTAGAAACGGTTTTCAACGAGTAGCGCACGCTAACGTGCCAAATTGTCGCTGTCAATGAATTTACGGAGGATCATGTGACGAAGTTCGGCGTGTTTCTTCCTGTCTCGGGACGCGCGGCCGGTCGAAAAACTCTGATGCAGGCAGCGCAGCGCGCGGAAGCGCTCGGCTATGATTCAGTGTGGGCTGCCGATCGGTTGGTCATGCCATGGAAAATCGACACGACATATCCCTACAGTAAGGAAGCCACTTTCATCGTGCCGCCGGACCGGCCTTTTTTCGATACGCTCACCTGCCTGGCATTCTTGGCCGGATGTACAGAGACGATTCAGCTCGGCATGAGTGTGATGGTGATGCCCTATCGTCACCCGCTGCATTGGGCCAAGATCGCAACGACCATCGATCAGCTTTCGACGGGGCGACTCATTCTGGGTGTCGGCGTCGGCTGGATGGAAGAAGAGTTCGCTGCCATGAATGCGCCGTTCAAAGAGCGCGGCAGGGTTTCCGACGAGCAATTGAGATTGCTAAAGCATCTTTGGACAGAAGAGCATATTAGTTTTCACGGCGACTATTACAAAGTGGATGATATCGCTTTCAATCCGAAACCGTTTCAAACACCGCGCCTGCCGATCTGGGTCGGCGGTGAGGGGAAATATGCGCAACGCCGCGCGGGATGGTATGGAGACGCATGGTTTCCCTATTTTGTGCGAATTACGCCGCAAGGTTTGCTCGAGGGGTTCAAAAACGTGCGGCGGGAAGCACAGAAAGCCGGACGCAATCCGGATGAGGTAGAACTCGCGTGCTGCTTGCCCGTCGAGCTGACCGCAACCGATGCGCCGCCGATCGAAGACTACTTGAAAGGCAACGTGAAGCAGGTCGCGGAGAGATTGCGCCAATTCATTGACATCGGAGTGATCCACATTGGGTTACAGTTCATGATTCCCCATTATCCGGAGCGCCAGGAACAGATCGAACGGTTTGCGCAGGAAGCGCTCCCCGCCTTGAAGGCTTATAAACCCTAATCATCCCTGACAGCAATCGTTCCGCCGGGTTGAACCGTTCGAGCGGCTTGAACGTTTTAACGGTTTGATCGGGTTCAAATGCTTGAACTTGAGTCGCTCCACGGATAAACCTTCTACATCATCATTATTTGACAAGGATGGATTCGTTTCATGGCCAATTTACCCAGAGTTGCACTGATTCTCACCGGCGGCACCATCGATTCGCTCGGCAAGGACCGTCTCGATCTCGCCTGGTACATCGAAGCCGGCAAACGTTTGGGCGATGGCGAATTGCTCCAGCAATTGCCGGAGGTGAAGGAGATCGCAAACGTGCAGGAATTGCCGTTTCGTCGACTGCCGAGCCATGCCCTGATCGATAAGGACTGGCTCGATCTCCTTCGCACGATCCAGAAAATTTTCGACGAAGACAAAGCGGATGGTATCGTGATCACCCACGGCACGAACACCATTGAAGAAACGGCATACTTTCTCAATCTAACACTCAAGACCGATAACCCCGTCGTGGTCGTCGGCTCGATGCGGCCGGCGTCGGCGATCAGCGCCGATGGATATTTGAACCTGGTCAACGCCATCAAAGTGGCCGCGGATCCCAATTCGCGCGGACGCGGCTGCCTGCTGGTGATGAACGACACGATCTTCAATGGACGTGATGTGACCAAAAATGCTACCTACCGCGTGGAAGCATTTCAGTCGCGCGATCTCGGACCGCTTGGATACGCCGACGGCGACGGCAAAATCGTCTACTATCATCAGCCTGCGCGCAAACATACGACCGCCACTGAATTCGATGTGCGCAACTTGCAGTCGTTGCCGCGCGTCGACATGGTGCTCTCCTATGTGGGTGCCGACGGCACAATGATCGAAGCCGCGGCAAATGCTGGCGCGAAGGGGATCGTCAGTGCAGGTACCGGCGCCGGCCGGCCAACTCCTGCGGAAGACGCTGCATTCGACAAATGCTTCAAGGAAAAAGGCATGATTATGTGTCTGTGCAGCCGCGTCGCTTCCGGCCGGGTAGTGAGAAGTCCTGGCCTGCAGAAGCGCGGCTTCGTCGCCGGCGACAATCTGCAACCCTGGAAAGCACGACTGCTACTCTCGTTGGCTCTGACCAAGACGACCAACGCCGATGAGATCCAGCGGATGTTCGATACCTACTGAACGCAACGTTCTCCGCCCGACGTTTGCATCAGCCCGCGCCGATGAGAGCGACACCGAGGACATTTTGCCATAACGTCGAGGGCCCCACCCAGGAGAATCAGCCAAACCGTGTCACCGGCAGCACTGCCGAGCGCCGTGCCGCCAAGCCGCCAAGAAAATCGGCGCTGCCGTACAGAGCTGCGGCGCATACGGCAAAGAAAATCGACATCATGAAGAATTTAAATTAATCGTCAGTTCGTGTAAGTAAACTGATAACGTGATAAGGCTCCTCGGAATTGCGACGCGTTCACTTATCGAGTTCGACGCGAGATTCGGAATGAAACTTTTTTTTAGCATCTTGCTCAGCTTGCTCGTGTTTTTATTCGCGGTCGATTCACACGGTGATTTTACCGGCCAAGGACACGTCCATACACTGTCAGAATCGAAGGAGAGTTTTTGGAACCCCGACTGTCGCGCTAACAACACGTGCGATCTCAAGCGCTTCACGCTGACCACTATGGCGCACGAAATTTGGTTTAGCGACGATCCCAAAAATCCTACCCATGGCAACGGCGTGATCATGGAATACGAGACCGACTCCGTCGATGCGATCGAAAGATATGCAATCGTCCAATTTGTCAAAGGCTGTGTTTTTTCCACCGTCACGAACAGCGCCGGCCGCATCGAAAGACAGAGTAACTACGGCGTGTTGAGCTTCGGGGAGAACGTGCCGCTATGTTTTCCACGTTGGGTGATCGACTCCCAAGACGTCGATCCTGTATATAACAGCGATCCGGATTTCGGCAGATTCTATTTATTGCGCTGGAATGCGCCCTCGTCCAACGATCGGACGCAAAAGTATTACGGCGCGCAAAAACCCATGGTACCGGTCGTCTACATGACCGATTACCCGGCTGGAGCCTTCGTTACGGGCACCGGAGTCAAAAACACGTCGTTGCAGTTCAAGACTTGCATTTACAAGGCGAGCGAAGTTCCCGCGCGAACACTCAGAGACGATCTGAACTTTGCACGGCCGATCCATTGTTTCGAATGGCAGAATGTCTACGTCTACGATTTCGCGACAGGAGAGTTTCAGACGAAATGGGTGGACCAGGAGGAGCCCGTTGCGTCCGTGCCGCAACCGAATTCCATTCTCCTCCTCAGTTCACTGCTGCTGATCGCGGCACTTGCTTCAGCTTGGTGGTTCAAACGGCGGTTTTTCTCGCCTAATGCCAATTTGCTCTGAGCCGTATCGTTTCGATCCCGATTGTGCAGCTAGAGCACGGCTGCCCTGCCAAACGTATCGCACTGGCTCAAGTTGCCTGTCGATATGCCTTTGCGAAACCATTCGACCCGCTGCTTGGCGCTGCCGTGGGTAAAGCTTTCCGGCACGACATAGCCCTGAGCACGTTTCTGAATCCGGTCATCGCCGATTTGTGCGGCTGCATTCAAGCCTTCTTCGACGTCGCCTTCTTCGAGAATCTTCCGCTCCGCATTTGCCGAGTGAGCCCAAACTCCGGCAAGACAATCGGCCTGCAGCTCAACGCGTACCGACAAGGCATTCGCCTGGTCCTGGCTCGCACGGCGTTGTCGCTGCTGGATGCTTCGCATGACTCCAAGCTGGTTTTGCACATGGTGGCCAACTTCGTGGGCGATCACGTAAGCCTGTGCGAAGTCGCCCGGCGCTTGGAAGCGGTCGCGTAGCTCACGATAGAACTCGAGATCAATATAGACTTTGTGATCCTCCGGGCAATAAAACGGACCGGAGGCCGTTTGGGCAAAGCCGCAGGCGGATTGCACCCCGCCACTGAAAAGCACCAGCTTCGGAGCCTCGTAGGTCCGGCCATTCCGCGCAAATATCTCGCTCCAAGTGCGCTCTGTGCTGCCAAGCACCCTGGCGACGAAATCTTTCATCTGATCATTGCTTCCGCTGGCCGGTTGATTAGATGTAGGCGGCGCGTTGGTATCGACGCTGGTACCCTGCAGCAGGACACTAGGGTCGATGCCGAAGAAAAGCCCTATTAAAATGATCGCTACTGTGCCGATTCCGCCCGTCGCAAGCCCGGCCGAAACTCTTGAACCCCGTCGGTCTTCGACATTGGTGCTTTGCTCTTCTTGATCGAGGCGCATGCTACCTCCTTTGTGAGCGGGCTTCTTTACTGCTGGTTCGTTTATCGCGATTCGCAGGCGCGCGCAAATCCGGATTGTTCCCGGTCCGGCGCCGGGAGCCGGGAGGCGCAAAGCGGAAATGCTTACTGCGCACGGCTCCCGATCAGCCCGATCTTGCCGTTTCGATCTCGCTGCGCTTGAGCAAGTAGTCGAGACCACCGACCCGATACCAGCGATAACCGTATGCTTCCAGCAGTAGATGATGCTTTCCATTCTCAGCCGCCTGACTGTGATCCTCGCTTAACAGATTCACCAGCAAGCAGCCCTGATCGCTAGACAAACCCGTGCTAAATGCGATCTCGCGCGGAATACCATCCAGATTATGCACGAACAGAACGGAATTATTGCGCCAGTCATAGCGAATGGCGAAAATTGCTGGGTCGCGAATCGCCAGCACTTGGAAATCGCCCCAGCCAACCTCGGGAACCTCTTTACGCATCCGGATGAGTCGTTCCGTCCAGTTGAGAAGCGAATTCGGATCGCGCCGTTGCTCTGCGACGTTCACGTGCTCATAGCCGTAAGGCCCATCGCCAATCACCGGTAGTATCGGGCGATCCGATTTGGTGAAGCCGGCGTTCGGCTCGGTTGACCATTGCATCGGTGTGCGGGCGCAGTTGCGCTCAGGTAGATTGAGATCATCACCCATGCCAATCTCGTCTCCGTAACGAATCACCGGGGTACCGGGTAGCGTGAACATCAAACTATACGCAAGCTCGATGCGCCTTCGATCGCCGTTGAGCATGGGAGCGAGCCGTCGGCGAATCCCGCGATCATAGAGCTGCATCTCTTTGTCGGGACCAAAACAATCGAACACGCGTTGTCGTTGCTCGTCAGTCAATCGGCCCAGATCAAGCTCGTCGTGATTACGCAGAAATAAACCCCATTGCGCGGTCGCTGGACGGGGCTTGGTCGCTTGCAGCGCTTTGATTAGCGGCCGGCAATCCGCAGCGGCCATGGCATAAAATAAATTCTGATTCACCTGAAAGTTGAACATCATGTGCATGCGATCGCCGTCTTCGCCGAAGTACTCCATGTCGGTCTCCGGCAAGACGTTGGCTTCCGCAAGAATGATCGCATCGCCTTTACGCCATTGGAGGAATTCACGGAAGGCTCGGAGCATGTCGTACTGCTCCACGGTTTTGGCGCGCGCGCCTTTTGTCGAGATGATAAAAGGCACTGCATCCATCCGGAATCCGACGACGCCAAGTTGAATCCAGAAGCCCATGATCTTTAGGATCTCGGCCTGGACGTAGGGGTTCGAGGTATTGAGATCAGGTTGGAATTTATAAAAACGGTGAAAATACCAGGAACGCGCAATTTTATCGTAAGACCACGTCGATTTCTGCACTCCCGGAAAGACCATTCCCTTGTTGGCATTGGGCGGTTTCTTCTCGGCCCAGACGTACCAATCCCGGTATTTAGAGTTTCTGTCCTTGCGCGCGTCCTGAAACCAAGGGTGATGATCCGAGGTATGATTGACGACCAGATCTATGATTACTCGAATACCGCGTTGCTGCGCGGCATGCGTAAATTCAACGAAGTCGCCCAGCGTGCCATGACGTGAATCCACTCCGTAGTAATCGGCCACGTCGTATCCGTCATCGCGATACGGTGAGGGTTGGAACGGCATCAGCCAGATCGCTGTGATTCCGAGTCCATGCAGATAATCGAGACGGCGCATGAGGCCCTGGAAATCGCCGATGCCATCCCCATTGGCATCCATATACGTCGCAACCGACAGACAATAAATGACCGCGTTCTTGTACCAAAGGTCGTTGATCACGAGCTGAATTCCCCCTCCTTTCTAGAATAGTAAAAATTCCGTCGAATGGAACGTACTTTGATGCGTTTTGTCGCGAAGTAAAACGAGAATTCCTCGTCATAATCTTGAGGCCAGCCCTTTTAGAACTTATGGTATCTAGATGAACAGCGGTGCGGAAAATTTTTCTGCCGAAACAACTGGGAGTTTTTCTTCTGATGCACCCAAGTTAATCCGGCGTTTGCCCGTCGGCGCGGAACCTCAGCCGTCGGGCGGTGTTCACTTCCGCGTTTGGGCGCCGGACCGCAAGCGAGTCGAGGTTCTACTCGAGAGTGTCGGTAGACGAGAGCCTCCAGCGGCGTACGAGCTCAAGCGCGATACCGAGGGGTATTTTTCCGGCCTCGTACTGGGTGGAGCGCCAAACATGCTCTATCACTATCGCCTGGATGGGAGCAACGTTTATCCTGATCCCGCGTCTCGGTTTCAACCCGACGGGCCGCACGGCTCTTCGCAGATCATCGATCCGGGCGGGTTTGATTGGACGGACGGGAACTGGCGTGGCATTCAGCTCGCCGGCCAGATCATCTATGAACTGCATATCGGAACTTTCACCCGCGAAGGAACCTGGAACGCGGCCATGCGAGAGCTGGAAAATCTTGCCCGGTTGGGAGTCACCGCGCTGGAGATCATGCCCGTGGCTGATTTCAGCGGTGACTTCGGTTGGGGATACGACGGCGTTGACCTCTATGCGCCGACTCGACTGTATGGGACACCCGACGATTTTCGCGCTTTCGTGGATCGCGCTCACGGGATCGGACTCGCCGTGCTGCTCGATGTGGTCTACAACCATTTCGGCCCAGACGGCGCTTACTTCAAAGAATTTGCCCGCGACTACTTCACCGACCGTTATGAAAACGAATGGGGCATGGCGATCAATTTCGACGGTAAGAACTCCGCGCCGGTGCGCGAGTTCATTACCGCCAATGCCGGCTACTGGATCTCCGAATTTCACATCGATGGGCTTCGCCTTGACGCAACTCAGCAGATTTTCGATTCGACCTCACCGCATGTCTTGGCCGAGATTACCCGCTCGGCGCGGCGGGCAGCGCCGGAACGAGCGATTATCATCATTGCGGAAAACGAGCCGCAGCATATAAAGCTCGTCCGACCCGTCGCGCAGGGCGGCTATGGCATGGATGGTTTATGGAACGATGACTTCCACCATAGCGCGATTGTCGCGGTGACGGGACGAAAGGAGGCCTATTATACGGACTATCACGGCACTCCCCAGGAGCTCGTGTCGGCGCTCAAATGGGGCTATCTCTATCAGGGCCAGCGCTACAGCTGGCAAAAACAGCGACGCGGCACACCTGCATTTGGCGTTTCACCGGCAACATTCATCAGTTACATTCAAAACCATGATCAGGTGGCAAACTCCGGCCGCGGATTTCGCGTCGATCGGCTGACGAGTCCCGGCCGATATCGCGCGATCACGGCATTGCTGCTGCTCGGCCCCGCAACGCCGATGCTGTTCCAAGGCCAGGAATTCGCATCATCGAGTCCGTTTCTATTCTTCGCCGATCACCCGGATGAGCTTGCCGAGGCGGTGCGCAAAGGACGCGTTGAATTCCTGGCGCAATTCCGCAGCTTGGCGACTCCGGAAATGCAGAGCCTCCTTCCCGATCCCGCAGATCGCGCCACCTTCGAAAAATGCAAGCTGGACGTAAATGAGCGTAGAGCTCATTCCGAAGCCTATACCTTACATTGCGATCTTCTTCGCCTGCGCCGGCACGATCAAGTGTTCAGCAAACTGCGCGCTGGATCATTGGACGGCGCCATCCTAGCCTCCGAAGCATTCCTGATTCGCTGGTTTGACGACCAAGAAGGTGACCGGCTCCTGGTCGTGAATTTAGGATCCGATTTGCATCTGGCCATAGCTCCCGAGCCGCTCCTCGCACCGCCGGAGGGACGATGCTGGAGCATTCTTTGGTCGAGTGAGAATCCGAAATACGGAGGCGCTGGAGCGGCGGCCCTTGAGACCGAAGAAGGCTGGCACATTCCCGGACACGCTGCGGTGCTGCTCGTTCCCGAGCCCAAAAGTCAAATCCCAATACGTGACAATGACGGCTGAAGCCACTTCCGGGACCGCCGACCGCGCCAAGAGATCTGCCACTTATCTGTGGTGGCAACGCGGTATTATCTATCAGGTCTATCCACGCTCGTTCATGGACAGCAATGGCGATGGCGTCGGCGATCTGCGCGGCCTAATCTCACGCCTCGATTATTTGCGCGGACTGGGCATCGATGGGGTTTGGCTATCCCCGATCTATCCATCGCCGATGAAGGATTTCGGCTACGATGTGGCGGATTACACCGGGATTCATCCGTTGTTCGGTACTCTGGATGACTTCGATGTGTTGGTTCGAGAGGCGCATGCCCGGGAGATCAAGCTCATCCTGGATTTTGTTCCTAACCATACTTCCGATCAACATCCGTGGTTTATCGAATCGCGCTCATCGCGCGATAACCCGAAACGCGATTGGTATCTCTGGCGTGATCGGTCGCCGGGCGGCGGACCGCCGAATAACTGGCTGTCCTGTTTTGGCGGCAGCGCGTGGGAGTACGATCCAGAAACGGAGCAATACTACTACCACGCCTTTTTGCGCGAGCAGCCCGACCTGAACTGGCGCAACCCTGAAGTCGTCGAGGCGATGCTCAACGTGCTGCGCTTTTGGCTGGACCGCGGTGTCGATGGTTTTCGCGTCGATGTTCTCTGGCATCTGATCAAAGACGAACAATTCCGTGACAACCCGATTAATCCCGATTGGCGCGAGGGCGCCGATCCTTACCAAAAACTACTGGCGTTGCACAGCACCGACCAGGCCGAGGTGCACACCGTAGTGACACGCATGCGTCGGCTGGTCGATCAGTATCACGATCGCGTGCTCATTGGGGAAATCTATTTGCCGGTAGAGCGGCTGGTGCAGTACTACGGGGTTAATCTTAGCGGTGTGCATGTGCCTTTTAATTTTCAGCTGTTGCTGGCGAGATGGCATGCCGGCGATATTGTCCGCATCATCGCACAGTATGAAGCGGCGCTGCCTCGGGGCGGCTGGCCGAATTGGGTGCTCGGCAATCATGACCGGCCGCGCATCGTATCTCGTGTCGGACCGAAACAGGCGCGCGTAGCGGCGATGTTGCTTCTCACCCTGCGCGGCACTCCCACCCTTTATTATGGTGACGAGATCGGTATGCAGGATGTCGAAATCCCGCCTGACAAAATCCAGGACCCGTTCGAAAAAAATGTTCCCGGCCGCGGCTTGGGCCGCGATCCCCAGCGCACGCCGATGCAGTGGAGCGCGGCGAAAAACGCCGGCTTTACCGCAGGCGAACCCTGGCTGCCCGTCGCGAAGGATTACGCTCAGATCAACGTTGAAAGTGAGCGTGACGACCCTTCTTCGTTTTTGTCGCTGTATACACAGTTGATTACCGTTCGGCGCGGCGAACCAGCGCTCGAGGTCGGTGAGCTCGAACCAATCGCCAGAGAAGGCGATTTGCTCACCTATGTGCGTCGGGCTGACGAGAGTGCGTTCCTGGTGGCACTCAACTTGGGGTCAGAGGCGCAGGTCGTGAATATTTCCGACAGATTTGGCGAGGGGCGCATAACGCTTTCGACAGGGCTCGACCGTGCGGGAGAATCCGTGCGCGGCGCGCTCCATCTAGGGCCCGACGAAGGAGTGCTTGTTCGGATCACGACAGCGGCCGGCGATCGTAAGCCTTGAGTACCACCGCGGTGACGGCTCTCTGCTAACCGAGCTCGAACTCCGAACTCTGAATATTGCCGCCCCAAACGTCGACCGGGGTTCCAACTGGATAGACTATCGGTTCGTGCGTTTCGTCGAGCCGTCGATGTCCCCAGCCCAGTTCCACCGCGAATCCACCCGGAGTCTGCACGTAGACGTGCACGGTTTGACAATTAGGATGGCGGCCCGGACCCATACCGATCGGCGCGTTGTGAAGACGCAAAAAATGATACGAACGCATGACGTCATCTAGTGATTCCACTTCGAACATTACATGCTGCAAGCGTGGGGCTTTGCCGGGCATGCATGGAGCGAACGCCAAACTATGGTGGCGCTCGTTGCAGCGTAGAAAGCATAACCGAACGTGCTCGTCGATATTAACCCAATCGCTTAAGCGGAATCCGAGGACGCCCGTATAAAAATCGTGCGTTCGCTGCGTGTCCGCTACTGTGAGCAGCACGTGCCCCAAACCCGCGACCCGAAGCTCGCGAGTATACTGCACCGGATCTCCCAGAGGTTTGAATCCGTACGTCAATGCAAGAGTGTGGCTGTCCGGATCCTTAAATTCGATGAATTCAGCGACCTGCCGTTCAGCGCATTCTGTTTCCGTACCACGCCGCCACTGTATTCCAGCGGAAGTGAGCTTGCTTTCCCACTCGGAAAGTTCCACTCGGCCGCCCACGTCGAAACCGACGTACTGCAAAATCGGACTCGGCGCCGTGTATGCCGCAATCCGATAGGGATAACGATCAGTTCTCAGGTAGGTTATTTTGCCGTCTGGCGATCGGCTCGTGGGAAATCCGAGCAGATCACGAGCAAACTTTTCAAAAGTTTCACGGGCCGGCATCCCGACACCTACTTGAATAATGTCTCGTATACTCGTCATGAGAAGACTCCCGTCATTTAGATTGCCGAGGTAGACGCTAGCGTGAGTCTAACTGAGTGTCAATAATACTGCGGCGCACACGATCGCCAGTTTCCAGCGGCCTTCTATCGCAATCCGAAATCTCACAATGGATGCCTCAGGTAGTGTAAGTAGAAAGCTCACACGTGGGAGGTTTTACTACCGGGCAGCAGACTCGCATTCACCTATCGGGCGTAATTCATGACGGACACGAATGGCATGCTAGTTGCGCTGCATTGCTCCAAAAAGGAGGACCCATAGTCATGAAAATATTCGCATTAGGATTACTGGCGGCGTTACTCGTGTTCGGTTGTTCCAGGGATCGCGGCGATAATAAGTCGAGCGACAATCAAGTATCCCAATCCACGCAAGTCCCGCCCGACAACACCGGCCGCAATGTGCGTGACCGTGACGATGCTAACAAAACGCCTGGCGATCAGGCCGAAAACGAAGCTGATCGGACGATCACTCAAAACGTCCGCAAGGCGCTAACCAATGATGACTCCCTCTCGACAGACGGGAAGAACGTCAAAGTGATCACAAGCGAAGGGAATGTGACGCTGCGCGGCCCGGTGAAGAGCGACAAAGAAAAAACCGATATAGAAAACAAGGCCAAACAGATTGCCGGTGTGAAAAATATCGATAACCAGCTAGAAATCGCCACCAATTAATCTAAATTAGGCGTCGCTCCCATTCACCCGGACCTTGCTCTTCGTGAAGAGCAGGGTCCGGTCACGCCTGAGTGCTCGAATTTCTGCCTGCGATCGAGTCTTACTAGCGCGCCTCAAGAAAATAATCTAAGCCCTGCTGCTTTAGCGCGGCCTCGAATACGGGACGCCAGCTCTCACGTTCAAACACTCGCTCGAAGAATTGTGGAAATTTCGCGCGAACATCGAGGTCGATCCAGTTTAGCGCTCCGATAAAATTCTGACGTCGCCGAGCACGCTGCACACCTCCGGTGAAATTTAACTTCAATTTGAACGATTCTGTCGGTATGCGCCTGGTCCAAATATTACTTCCGATCTACAGCAACACAGGAGCCCCTTCGATTTGGCGGAATTACCGCATACACACGTGCACCTGGGCACGGGCTTTGGCAGGAACGCGAGCAAGTCGTCGTTCACGATGACCTGATCATCTTCGAGATCATAGTGGAAGACTGGGACGAACGTTGGTGGCGTGAATTCCGTGATCGCTGGAAAGCCATTTCCAGCAACAGTCGGTCGTGGCAGAGCCTTTAAAATCGAGCTGCTGTGAAGCCGAAGGATTCTGAGATTGCCGTCGGCGGCAACATGCCCGCTATGACAGCGATCGCGTGGCAACTATTTTTGGCACGTGGAAATCTAAGGAGTCACGCGCAACGTCGGATCTTGATGGGTGGCGAGGGATGCTTGAGGCCACTCAGTCTTCCGGACCGCGTTTCGTTCCACTGCTGAAGGCCGTTTCGTAAATATTTCGGATCTATTCCGACGGCGTCGCATATGTTAAGGAACGAAAAAGGCCATTTATCATCGTCCTCAAAAATCCATTCTGCAGTAGCCGTGAACAGCCGATCGGGCTTTCGGCGATGCAACGGCGCGTATTTCTGGTAGCATTCGACGGCGTCCGACAGGATCGCCAGCATCAATCGCTTTTCGGGTTGGTTCTGTAGGCCCGAATTGGCATCCCATTGTGTGCCGATAAACTCCGAGCCGGCTGCAAACTGAGGCGATTCGAAAACCCCGGTGGCGTAGCTGAGTGTTCGTTTTTGCATGACCAGATTATGAACTCGCGATTTAACGCGGTTCAAGGGGTCTACAAAAAATATTTGCTCCGGTTCATCGGCAGATTCGTCGCACCATCAATACTGCTCGGTACGCGGTAGTTATGTCTCACGCGGATTCCGTGATCGGACGGATGCGAACTTCAGTCGAGCGCGACGACCGGAAGATCGCCTTTCGTTTACCGGGCGGTCCCGCTGCTCCCCGTGCTGCCGCCGCTGCTACCACCCATGCCGCTGCTGCTTCCCCCCATACCGCTACCAGTCGATCCGCTGCTGCCTGCGCTGCCACTGCTGCTTCCCCCAAGGCCGCTGCCGCTTGAACTTCCACTTCGCCCGCTGCTACCACTGCTACCACTGCCCGTCCCCGTGCTCCCCATCGGTGGACAATCGATATTGGACTGTGCCAAAGAGCCGCTCCCGGCGCTGCCCGCGCTACGTCCTGAGCTGCTCGTGCTTCCGGTGCTACCACTGGAACTTTTGCTACTTGAACTAGAGCTACCGCTGCCGGTCGATCCTTTGCCTGAAGCAATACTGCCGTCCGGGCAGTCGGCGCTGGAACGCGTGCTGCTGCTGCCGCTCCGTCCTGATGTGCTTCCAGAGCTCCCCGTCGAACCCGAGGTTCCGGAGCCCGAACTACCAGTCCCCAATCCTTGCGAACCGCTTCCGCTCGAGGAGCCACCGCTGGTCTGCGACCAACCGGGTTGCAACCCAAAGGCGAGCGTGCTCGAGAGAGCGAATGCGGTAATGATCATTCTGCAATTACTCATCAGATCCTGCCTCCTTTTGATCGTTATGGAATCTCCGACCGTCGCGCTCGAACTTCCTGGCCAGGCGCAAGGCTTATGCCATCTGGCCACAGAGATCTTTTCTTCGGATTTTTACTATGCGCGTAGCGCCGTCATAACATCAACCTTGCTGTCCTCGTCCCGACTTGACGTACGTTTGAGAAGAAAGAGTGACGATCTACGAACAAATAAATCTTCTAGTTAAAACATGATGTGCGTTCGTCGAATGAAAACTGAGCAGCGAGCGGATCGGAGCATCCTGCGTCGGTATTTCTCCTCTCACCCATGGCAGGAATTGTCAGACATAGCGAGGCTGATCACCTTCATCCGGAAGGCGTCGGTGTTTACTTGAGTCGCTTCGATATGAGTCGGTTAAAGACGCACGCTGTAGGATCTCTCAAGCAGCCGTATTTGACCGGTTTTTAGCCGTCCCTCAAGAACCAAATTTTCGGCGACGAACCCGTCTGCAAGGCGCTAGGTCATTCTCGGCCGACTCTATTGGCACCTAGGTTGCGTCGCGGCTTCAACGATTACCCTCCGAGCGCTTTTCGGCCGCGCGTGAGCTCGGGAAGGAGCTGAAAATTAAAGTCACTCTTATTCATAATCCCAAAGCCGGCGATCGTTCGCGCTCCTCAGACGACGAGATCATTCGATTGATTCGCAATGCGGGTCACAAGGTCAAGTATCAATCAAGCAAGGAAAAAAAATGGAAGAAGGCGTTGAAAAAACCGTGCGACATCGTCGCCGTCGCTGGCGGTGACGGAACCGTCGGCAAAGTCGCTCGAGAGCTTATAGAAGAGCGCATACCGATCGCAATTCTCCCGTTAGGCACCGCCAACAACATCGCTAAATCGCTGGGGATCGCCGATATTTCATTGCAAGATCTCGTCGCGAGTTGGAGCACCGCCCGTTCAATCAACTTCGACACTGGCGTAGCGAAGGGTCCATGGGGGTCAGAGAACTTCATCGAGGGTTTCGGCGTCGGTTTGTTCGCCGAAACTATGTTGGAACTGGATGAGTCGGGCGGGATGGAAATCCCCAGCGAGAAGCCGGAGAAAGTGATTCCGGCGGTCATGAAAATTTTGAATAACCAACTCGATCACTTTCCTGCCAAGAACATGGTGGTCCAGCTCGATGGCAAGGATGTTTCGGGAGATTACGTGATGCTCGAAGCATTGAACACCCGTTACATTGGGCCCAACCTCGATCTCGTGTCGGCAGCGCAAATGAATGATGGCTTTCTCGATGTTGTGTTCGTCACAAAGCGCGACCGCAGCAAATTGCGCAAACATATTTCCGATCGGCTCAGCGGCAAAAAAACCCGCGGCATACTGACGGTTCGCCGCGGTCAACACTTGCAGATCGAGTGGGAGAATTCACCGATTCACATTGATGATATGACATGGCCTACCGAAAAGGATCGAACCCCGCTCAAGTCCAACGCCATTGATATTCGGATCGATCCGGCAGCACTTGTGTTTCTCGCGCCCGAGGAAGAAAAGCCGGCATTCGTTTCGAAGAGTCGAACAAAATCAAAAAGGGCGAAGCGAAGTTAGCGCACAGCTCCCGCCATAGATGAGAACGCCGCCTTTTGGTCGTTTACGGCGCAGTATAACGCCGTCGGCGAATTCACGCTGAGATAAGCATCTGTCACATTCGGTTCGATCGAGGTCGGTTGGCGGAATTTTACGATGGGCATCCATTCGGCGGCGAGTTTGCGGAGATCGTTGGTGGTGGGGATCACGAAATCCGCCCTCGACCAAGATCCTTAACGACCGTACCTGCCTCAAGCGCCCGGCGTTCGGTTGCAACTCATCGCGTACAAACCTTATGTGATCTCCCACACCGCGCGTAGAACTGGTCCGCAAGCGCCGAGCGATGTCTGCTCGACGTTGACTAACTCAGGCTGATAAGCCCGTTGACGCTCGTCTTGTTAACAGCATCGGAGTACAATGGACTCGCAGTCGTGCTTTAATGCCGGCAGTAAAGCGATACGCGGAAGAACTCAGAGCTATCGGTCAAGCGCTGGCTGCCCAAGGGGTGGCTGGCTTTGAATTGTATAGTGTTCCAGCCGGTTACTTTGTCAGAGATCTGCGAGAGGAGACCTCCTCTTTTATTTCAAAAATATGGAATCGGCTCCGACGAGAAGGTCATCGGAACATTGACTTCGTCACCTACGGATTTGAATTGCGGGATGTCGAGGAATTGTCCAAGCGCGGACGCGCGCAGCGTGCGAACCCAGGGCAAATTCCACAATTTCGCGACCCGTCCAATATTCTTCGCACCATCGGCGCATATATCGACGATAAAAACGCCGAGCTCGTGGAACTGCACAACCGAGCCATTTCCGTAACTCTGGTTTATCGGGATAGATCGGGTCGGGAATACAGAGAAGATCGCCCCATTTCTTCGTTTCAGAAGATTTTTGTCGAACTGATCGAAAAGCGCACATCTTATTCAACTCGGCCTTGAAGCAGCGATGGTGAGCTCCTCAAGTCGTGAAATCGCGTGCAGTAGCGCTTGAAGAGGCGGCCCGAATCCGAGCGTTGTGCCGCTAAAGTGGAAAGACCGCAAGTATGCGCAGTAAACGCTTGGTATAAAACCTAAATCCAACGTACATGTCGGAACGAGGCCGCGAGAATTTGTTGCAAATACAATAATTGCCGCCTCATATAGCAGCCAGGTTCATTTAGGCCAATTATTTTTCTCGAAGATATCTCTCAATCGCACTATGTCTCTCAAACATTCGACTGCGCGCTAAAAACACCGCAGTCTCGATGTATCGGCGCACTTTATACGCGCTCAGATCGTGCCGCTTTGCCAGCTCCACGACACTTGCGCCGGTACTTATATGTTCAATTGCTAAGTTGATGCACTGGAGCAACCGCCTCTGCCTCTTATCCTTTTGTTCGATGTGGCTGCGGATTTTCGCGAGCGCCTTTTCCACTTTCATATCGAGGTCATGAACGCGTCATTCTTAGTAATCCAGAAGAAAAAGTGGAGAAACATCCAGAGGTGTAATGCCAAAAAACTTTACCGCTTATTGATGCCGGTTCTAAGTCCCCAAAAAGGGTTGCTAATGTTCTACCCCGCAAGCGCGACAACCAACGCTACGTAGGTTGCGAATCAACCGTTCTCTCCTGCCTGGTGCGAATCGTTATGCGAGTTTAAAACCATTCATCCCCGATGCCGCGGGACTTACCGCACGCGAGCTTTGCGGGGTTGCGGGACGACAAAGATCCGACTGAAGTGAGCCTAGACCGAAGCTCTCATTAACTTTCTCGTACTCTAATCGTTTGCCCAACCGTATTATCTCTTGAAGTTGCTTGCGCCAGTCGGTTTATCCACCACAACCATTGGCTCGTGTCTATGCTCGGCTCAAATCGCTGTTGCCTGTCTGAATGTCTTGGAGAACAGTTGCCGAAGTTTCTGGTTTACTGCGGTGCGGCGATCATGTTCTTAATTGCGGGAACAGCGTCCGGGCAGGATTTATTGGCGACAGCGAGCAGGTTTTCCGCTTCGGATAATTCACAAAGAATTTCAATCACACGTTCGTCGCCATTGTTATGCTGAACAATGACTGCGTTTGTGAGGATTGCGTCTTAGCTGCTGGAAGGATCGCAGCGACTCAAAAACCGTTTATATAGATCGGATGGTATTTCGATCAGCACGGCCATGGGAATCAGTCTCCTTGGTACAACTGACAAGCGACCTCGTCGTAGAACATGATTGGAGGATCCACAGCCGCTTCTGACAGTGGTTGGAAAAGTTTTAACGGGACGCTCACAAAAGGTGTGTACTCGAAGTGGGTTTGTCAACCCACCCATTGCTCACAGGAAAAACTTCGGACACGAGCTGTTATGGACACGTAGCGACGTAGCGCTATGGCGGCAATCCATTGGAGCTTGCGCGGGAAGACCCAATGTTGAGTACGATGAGTCCGTTAAGCAAAGAGTCAGGAGCACTATTAAGGCTGTGTTGACCGCCAGCATTATAATCTACCCTCTGGACTTCGAGCCATTGAGCCGGAAACGGTCAATGTTCAAGGTAGAGTGAAAGCCGAAGAAGCGGTGAAGCTCTACGGGCCGGGCGTGCAGAGCGGTTCATGGTGGAAATTTGAAACGGGCGGCAGATACCGGGATTTCCTGCTCATACTGCCCGTTCGTTAGGCGCGGCCATGGGTATCTCATGCCTGACTTGGAAATTAAGGACGGCAAGCCTATTTGGGTATTTCCGTCGTACACCAAAGAGGAGGCGGCGGCCGCATGACCAAATAAGCCCCAAGAGCTGTATCAAACGGCGTACTTGGGGCTTGTTGTTTTTCGGCCGTTGACAAAAACGGCGACAAAACAATAGCTATCCCCTATGGAGTTGCCGTTACGTTGCTACGTGGCGCGGCTCAACTTAGCAGCGCGTAGGGCATTCTGCCCGTCGCGGTGTTCTGAAGACGATCGGTCCGATGAATGACTCCGCAGTCGAGCCCGTATCATCCGAATCGATCGCGAGTGCAACGGCGGTCGGTTTGTCCGGAGCCTCGCCATAAATCCTGCGGAAGTCTTCTACAACGTTGCGGCGCTCGGTGATCCATTTGTCGAGCGCGTCGGCGCCCGAGCGCAAAATAATATAAGTCACGGTGCCGCTCTTTTCGCTCTTACAGATCGTGCCGGCCGGCGTCGTCGAATCCCAAACGTATCCGATGATGCGCGAGCGTAGCGACTCCGGCGCCCGCACCCACGCTACGTAAACTTGGGCGGCCTCGTCGTCCGTCGCTTTCCGACAGGCATTGCCACCAGCAGGAAGCGTATTGACCTTCCACCTCCACTCGAGAA
>Ga0075424_100001594_pt1 | contig 20051 bp, 15 predicted proteins | sample SoiMethybrSBSTD3_FD_75301 | JGI IMG/M metagenome (GOLD analysis project Ga0075424, IMG submission 75301) | Bulk soil microbial communities from a Populus tree surrounding site in Tennessee, USA - Soil MetaG P. TD hybrid SBSTD3 | ecosystem: Environmental > Terrestrial > Soil > Tree plantation... | reverse complement strand
CACCGTTGGTGCCGCTCCGGCGCCTCGAGCTCGGCCTCGGCGGCTGCGCCGAACCGCCGCGCTGCGTGACGCGTTAGGCGAGACCTCGCTGCGCCCGGCGCAGCTCGTGCACCCGCTGTTCGTGCGTGACGGTTTTGGCATCGAGCGGCCGATCGACAGCATGCCGGGCCATGCCCAGCGGACCGTCGACCGCCTCGAGAGCGAAGTGGGAGATCTCGGCAGTCTCGGAGTTCGGTCCGTGCTGCTGTTCGGCATCCCGGCCGAGAAGGACGAGACAGGAAGTGGCGCGTGGGACGCCGGCGGCTCGGTGCCGCGCGCCATCGCCGAGATCAAGCGACGCGATGCGTCGCTGACGGTCATCGCGGACGTCTGTCTCTGCGAGTACACGTCCCACGGGCACTGTGGCGTGCTCGATGAAATGCACGCGGTCGCCAACGATGCCACGTTGCCGCTCCTCGCGCGCGCCGCCGTGGCGTACGCCGACGCTGGCGCCGATGTCGTGGCGCCGAGCGCGATGATGGATGGGCAGGTGGCGGCCATCCGTGCTGCGCTCGACGACGCGGGCCACACGGACGTTGCGATTCTCGCGTACGCGGTGAAGTACGCGTCGGCGTTCTACGGCCCGTTTCGTGACGCCGCCCAGTCGGCACCGTCGTTCGGGGACCGACGCGCATATCAAATGCCGGCGCCTAACGCCCGCGAGGCCTTGCGCGAGACCAGGCTGGATGAAGAGGAAGGTGCCGACATGCTGATGGTGAAGCCGGCTGGGCCCTACCTCGACATCATTCATCGCGTGCGCCAGTCCACGGACCTGCCGCTCGCCGCGTATCAGGTGAGCGGCGAGTATGCGATGCTCAAGGCCGCCGCGGAGCGCGGTTGGATCGACGAGCCTCGTGCGGCGATGGAGAGCCTGCTCGGTGTCCGTCGCGCCGGTGCAGACCTGGTGATCACGTACTACGCCAAGGCGGCTGCTCGCTGGTTGAAGGAGGGCGTCGCCGTATGACTCGGCCCATCGTTGCCGACGTCACACGGCCGACCGCCAGATCGGCGGCGCTGTTCGAGAGCGCGCGCCGCCTGATCCCGGGAGGCGTGAACAGTCCAGTGCGCGCGTTTCGGAGCGTTGGCGGAACGCCACGGTTCATCGTGCGCGGCGCCGGTGCACGCGTCACCGATGCCGACCACAACGAATACATCGATTTCGTGCTGTCGTGGGGCGCGCTCGCGCTCGGGCATGCGCACCCGGCGGTCGCGGACGCCATCGCGCGCCGGGCGGCGTTAGGCACATCGTTCGGAGCACCGACCGAGGCGGAGACCGAGCTCGCCGAACGGATCACCCGTGCCATGCCGGCGGTCGAAATGGTCCGTTTCGTCTCATCCGGCACCGAGGCAGTCATGAGTGCCGTGCGACTTGCGCGTGCAGCAACGGGTCGCCACAAGCTCATCAAGCTCGCCGGCTGCTACCACGGTCACGCTGACGCGCTGCTGGTGCAGGCTGGATCCGGAGTGGCAACGCTTGCCCTGCCCGACAGTCCAGGCGTTACGCCCGGCGCGGTTGCTGATACGCTCGTCGCGCCGTTCAACGACGCGGCCGCGGTGGAGCGTCTGCTCGTCGAGCACCGCGGGAGTGTCGCGGCGGTGCTGCTCGAGCCGGTGGCCGGGAACATGGGCCTCGTGCTCCCTGCCCCGGGATATCTGGCCGAGCTGCGGCGCCTAACGATGCAGCATGGCGCGCTGCTCATCCTCGATGAGGTGATGACGGGCTTCCGTGTCGCGCTCGGCGGAGCCCAGTCGCTCTACGGCATCACGCCCGACCTGACGTGCCTCGGCAAGGTCATTGGCGGGGGGCTGCCCGTCGCGGCGTATGGCGGACGCGAAGAGCTCATGCGGCTGCTCGCGCCATCCGGTGCGGTTTATCAGGCGGGCACGTTGTCAGGGAATCCTCTGGCAATGGCGGCAGGTCTCGCAACGTTCCAGGAGCTGGAAAAGCCCGGCGTGTACGAGCATCTCGCTGAATTGAGCGGTGCACTGGCCCGTGGTGTCGAAGGCGCGGCCGACTCGGTGGGCGCGCCCGTGCAGGTCGCGGCGATTGGCGGTATGTGGGGATTCTTCCTCACGCCGACGCCCGTCACCGACTACGCGACGGCGAAGACCGCCGATACCGCAATGTTCGCGCGGCTCTTCCACGCGCTGCTCGAGGAGGGCGTCTACATCGCGCCGTCGCAGTTCGAGGCGTGCTTTACGTCGACGGCGCACGACAAGGACGCGATCGAGCTTACGGTCGAGGCCTTCGCGCGTGCATTCGAATCGGCGCGGACCGTTACCGGTGCCTGACGAGCAAACCTCCGGTCCGGCAGTCGCGGCACAACAGGTACGGGTCATCGTGCCGCTGGGCGAGGCCGAGTGTCGCGCGGTGCTCGAGCGGCAGCGGCTCTGCGTCGTGTCGGTCGTCGACGGAGCGGAGCCATATGCGGTGCCGGTCTTCTATGGCTTCGATGGCGAGACGCTCTACCTGGGAACGTCCGAGGGCAGAAAGACGCGCGCGCTCGACGCCAACTCGCGTGTCTACGTCCTCGTGACCGAGGTTGGACCGGGCGACGCGTGGCGTTCGGTCGCCATCGCGGGTCGCGCGCGCACGCTCACGACCGAAACGGAACGTCAGCGGGCGATGGAGGTCCTCATCGCGCACAACCGGCGTGTGCGGGCGTCGACCGGAACGACGAGCGGGCCACCGCGTCGCGGTGGCGGCGGGAGGATCCTGTGCATCGAGGATGCGATCATCAGCGGGCGTTCGTTCGGCTGAGGGGTGGCCTTCCTTCCTCGCGGGTGTGGGCGACGCTGGCTCGTCACACGAGGGAGGTTAGAGGAGGGTTAGTCAGGGAAATCACCAAGGCCTGAACGGCCCACCCCGAGTGACGCCAGCGTGCCGAACACCAGGGCGGGCGCGATGCTTACGGTGAACGCCTCGAGCCGCGGCGCGTGCGTCGCGTGCGCGGCAATAGACGCCCCGAAAGCGGATGCAGCGTAGACGAGGTCGACGCAACGCCAGAAGGCCGGCCGCCAGCTCCGCGTCGGGTTCATGACTGCAGGGAGGAGGGCCGCCACACCGAAGGCGCTCAGGATCGCGACCTGTTGGACGCGCCCCGACGCGACGAACCAGGCGATGCCGACCTGTGTCATCCCGAAGACAGCGACGAATCGCCACATGAGAGCACCGTGCCGTCGTTAGGCTGCACAATCTAATCGGTTCCTCCCTGTGACGCGCGTTCGGCTATCGAGGTTCAGCAACGGCCGAATCGACAGACCATTCCGACCTTTCGTCCCCACTGAGGTCCCAATGCACGCCAGTGACTCGTCCCATCGGATCACGCGACTCGCCGTTGCCTGGACAGTCTCGTTCGCGCTCGTCTCATGTTCCGGCTCGGATCCCGCCGGCCCCGAACCCGCGCCCGACGTGCTGGAGCTCACGACCAAGCAGTTAGGCGCGCTCGACAGTACGGGACAGGTCATCACGCAGGCGAATCCTGGGAACCCGAATCTCAAGTCGCTGGTCGACTCGACGCTGCTCGTCTTGACCGCTGGTGTGCAGGCGAAGCGCCTCGATGTCACGACGAACCTCACGACGAAGCCGCTCTACTTCGTTGGCGTGCACCGTGCCGTCACCAGCACGAGCGGATCCTTCTCCACCTGGACGCTGGTTGGAATGGATGACCCGGAGAAGCTGACGAGCCTCGTGGAGGTGAGCGGGTTCGCGCAGAATGCAACGGCGACGCCGCCAGCGTCGCTCGGCGGGACGATCGGCGACGGTACCGGATTCGTGAACGGACTGCTCCTCGCGGTAGGCAACGGCGGCTCGGTGACCGAATGGCGGTCGACGACGGGCTCGGCCAGCTTCTCGTCTGGTCAGGCGGGTGCTTCCTGTCCCAACTTCACCGTAACGGGAAACATCACATGCACGCTCGAGACGATGCGCGTGCGGTTCACGGCGTCTGCGTTCCTGCTTTTCGGCGGCGCCGGATGCCGTCCCCTCACGGCGCAGACGGCTGATCGGACTTGAGGATGCGTTCAACCTCGACTGCCTCGCCTTCTTCCGCCGGCCGCCTCGGCGCGAGGCTCGTCTGCAGCACTCTTCCTCCGTAGCTCCTGAACTTCTCGGCCACGACGGTCGCCCTCCCGGTGTCGAACACCGCGAAGATTGCCGACTCGCCGGGTCGCAGCATGCCGCCGATCTGCTGCACGAATTCGTCGGGAACGCCGTACAGCTCTTTCCAGTCGTGGGCATCCGCGGCCCCCGCGATCGCCCCCGGGGCCCCGAAGCCGACAATGCCCGCGCCAATGAGCGAAACCGCCGCCACCGTAGACGCGCCAGCGGTGAATGGTGCGGCGACGATCGCGCCGAGCAGACCGCCGAGTAAACCGCCCAACGCTGCGCCCTTCCCCGAGGTCGGCTGGACGCTCTGATCGACACGCAGCCGCCCGTCGTCGGTTCGGTACGCGGCCACGGCATCGTGCAGGTTGATCGTCCAGTCCGCGTTCAACGCCTGCAGCTGCTCGAGCACTTCGGACGCGCGATGCTTGCCGGCAAAGGCCACTGCCACGAGCTCATACATGCGCCTACCCTCCGTCTCTCAACCTACGCCTTTCGCGATCCACGACAGCAATACGACCAGCAGCACGAAGGTCGCCAGGATGCGGCGGTCACCAGGGCCGACGTCTCGCTGGGTCGCTCGCCACACCGCGACACCGCCGACAATGAACAGTAGTCGCTGCCCGGTGAGCCAGAGCATCACACCGATGGTCGCCACCACGATCCAGCGCTCCGTCCGCGACAGCGCGTGAAACCCGCGCGACCCGTCCAGCTGCCAGACCGGGATGAGATTGAACAGGTTGAGGAATCCGGTGAGGTGTGCGATCGCGAACCAGATCTTGGCGTCCGTCACCGCGTAGGCGCCTAACGCCGCGAGCGCCGCACCGAGCCCCCAGACCGGCCCCGCCAGACCGATCTTCGCGTCGGTGACAGGATCGTCCACGTGCTGCTTGAGCATCACGACCGCGCCGACACCGGGAATGAACAGCGGCGCCCCCGCCGCGATCCCGAGCCGGCGCAGCATCGCCACGTGGCCCATCTCGTGGATGTAGATCGACACCACGATGCCTAACGCCAGCGGCCAGCCGTAGACCGACCAGTAGACGCCGAAGAAGGCGAACATGGAGAGGAACGTGCTCGCCTTCGTGAGCCCGATCAGCAGGAACTTGAGCTTCCCGATGAGCAGGACGGCGATGCTCACGATCGCCGCGCCGCCGCGCCGCCACCATCCGCCCTCTGCCGGAGCCTTCGGCGTGTCAGCCGACGGCGTGACTTCGATCCGCTGCGTCAGCCGAGTGATCGAGGCCCGAATCCGCTCGTGCTGCCGGGACTCGACAGGCAGAAACCGCAAGGTGCTTTCCCAGAGGTCGCGTGCCTTCACGAGGTCGCCAGCGCTCAGCGCCTCGTCCGCGCTTGCCGCGAGCTGCTTCAGCTTTTCCGCGTGAACGAGCGCCCCGCAGGCCGGACACGCGAGGGCATGCGGGGCGAGCTCGGTCCCGCACCGAGCGCACCGGCGCTTGTCACCAACGAACGTTGCGGCGCTCGATGACATGTCAGCCAGCTGCCGGCGCCGGACCCGTCCCAACCTTGTACGGCCCCGAGATCACGAGCTCCGGTCGGCCCGTCATCCGCCACGCCTGACTGAGCCCAATGAAGATGATGAGCGCGCTGATCAAACCCATCGGCATCGAGCCGAACACGGACAAGACCGGTAGCGCGAACGAGAACAGGAGGAGCCCACCGTAGTTCGGCATCTCCTGGAACGCGAGCGGCGTGTACGCGAGGCCGACCGCCCAGTAGGTGAGCACCACGGCGAGAATCTGAAAGCGACGGCCGCCACCGCCCCCGGCGCCCTTGCGCACCGCCCAACCCACCATGTAGCCGATGAGGATCGCGACGATGCCAATCTCGAGCTTCGCGATGGCGATGACGCCGTAGTAGATCGCCGCGCCAGCGATCGCTGCACCGAGGCCGAATATCCCCGCCGCGACAAACCGTCCAATCGAACGGGGCGTCGCCGCCGCGGCCGTCACGACCTGCCGGCACGAATCGCAGATCGCCTTGTCATTCGCGTGGTAGTACTCGCGGTCGACGGACTTGCCGCACACCGCGCACGTGACTGCTGGCGAAGCGGTCGTGTCTGCGAGTGACGTCGTCTCGACGCGATCGAATTGAAGGTCCTGCGGCTCGTCGCCACCGACCTGCGGATTGTCAGCGGACATGCTGCTCCTTGTTGCTCCGGGAACGGGTCCTCTTTCCGGTGCCCGCGAGGAAAACTAAGATGGGACGCGCCTTACCTCACCCCAGTCACCGGAGCCTCCGTGGCCCTGCGCCCTTTCGTCACTGCTCTCGTCCTCGTGCCCGAGACGCTGTTCTCGCAGCCACAAACTCCCTCACGAGCCGCCGTCGCCAGCACCAATGCCCAGCTTGCCTCCGACTCCGTCACATTCCGCGCGCTCCAGTGGCGACTCGTCGGGCCATTCCGCGGCGGGCGCGCGAACGCGGTTACCGGCGTCACGAGCAACCCGTTCGTCTACTACGCCGGGTATACGGGCGGCGGTGTCTGGAAGACCGAGAACGCCGGCGCCTCCTGGCGCAACATCTCCGACACGTTCTTCCGCACAGGTTCGATCGGCGCGATTGCTGTGGCCGAGTCGGACCCTAACGTGGTGTACGTCGGTACCGGCGAGCACGCGGTGCGCGGACAGTCCTCCTCGTACGGCGACGGCGTCTACAAGTCCACCGACGCCGGAAAGAACTGGACCCGCATCGGTCTCGAGGCAACGAAGCAGATCTCGGCCATCCGCGTGCATCCGTCGAACCCCGACCTCGTCTACGTCGCCGGCCAAGGCGACCGATGGAAGGGCACGCCGGATCGTGGCATCTACCGCTCGAGCGACGGTGGCAAAACATGGACGCAGGTGCTCAGGGGCCAGAACCTAACGAGCGGCCCGAGTGACCTGTCGATGGACCCAACAAACCCGCGCATCCTGTACGCGGCGTTCTGGGACCATCAGCGGCTGCCGTGGCAGGTGCGGAGCGGCGGGCCGGGCGGCGGCATCTGGAAGAGCAGCGATGGCGGCGATACGTGGACGCGGCTCACCGAAGGTCTGCCCAAGCTCATGGGCAAGATCGGTGTCGCCGTGTCGCCCGCGAACCCCGATCGCGTGTTCGCGATCATCGAGGCCGAGAAGGGCGGGCTGTATCGCTCGGACGACGCGGGGAAGACCTGGCGCCTGCTGAGCGAGGATCGTGAGATCCAGTCGCGTTCATGGTACTATATGAACATCACGGCCGATCCCGCGAACGCGGACATCCTCTACGTGATGAACGCGCCGATCAGGAAGTCGATCGATGGCGGGCGCACGTTCACCACGCTCCAGGCAACGCACGGCGACAACCATCAGTTCTGGATCAACCCGAAGGACTCGCGCTACATGGCGAACGCGAACGACGGCGGCGTCTCCGTCTCCGTCGATGGCGGCAAGAGCTGGAGCACGGAGGACAATCAGCCGACGGCGCAGTTCTACCACGTCATCGTCGATGACGCCTATCCGTATCGCCTGTACAGCGGCCAGCAGGACAACAGCTCCGTGATCATCAAGACGCGCAGCGACGGACCGAACATCGGCGCGCGTGATTGGCAGGATGGGCCGGGCTGCGAGAGCGCGAACATCGGCGTGGACCGCAAGAATCCGCGTTATGTGTACGGCGGTTGCTACCAGGGCATCTTCGAGGAGCTGGACATGGAGAGCGGCCTGACGCGACAGATCATGGCGTGGCCGGCGCTCGCCCTCACCGAGCCGACGAACGAGATCAAGTTTCGCTTCAACTGGACGGCGCCGGCTGTCGTTTCGCAGCACGACCCGAACGTGATCTACCACGGCGGCAACGTTCTCTTCCGCACGGCTGATCGCGGCAAGACTTGGGGGCCGATCTCGCCCGACCTGACGCGCAACGACAAGGCCACGCAAGGCTGGGGCGGCACACCTTTCACGAACGAAGGCGCGGGCGGCGAGGTGTACGGAGCCATCGTCGCGATCGCGGAGTCCCCGCACGACGCCAATACCATATATGTGGGCACAGACGACGGCTTGGTGCAGCTCACGCGTGACGGCGGCAAGAGCTGGACGAACGTCACGCCGGCTGGCGTGCCGGTCGGTCTCGCGAACGAGCTCGAGATATCACCACACGATGCCGCCACGGTGTACCTTGCGTTCCGACTGGACCGTCACGGTGATTATGCGCCGTACGCGTACAAGTCCACCAACTATGGAAAGTCCTGGACGCCGATCGTGAAGGGGTTGCGCGCCGGTGAGCCGATTCGTGTCGTTAGGGAAGACCCCGTTAGGCGGGAGCTGCTCTACGCCGGCACGGAGACTGGCGTGTACGCCTCGTTCGACGCGGGTGCGAGCTGGCAGACGCTCTCCCGGAACCTGCCCGCCGTGCCGGTGACGGACCTCGAGATCCGGCACGACGATCTCTACGCCGCCACGGAAGGTCGGGCGTTCTGGGTGCTCGACGACCTGAGCGCGCTTCGCCAGATGACCGGCCAGGGCATGACGGACGCGGTCCACCTGTTCACGCCCCGCGCTGCGACGCTCGCAGGCGGTCCGTCGCCCGCGACGACGTCAGCGGGCCGCAATCCGCCGCCCGGCGCGAACATCTACTACTGGCTCGCGGCCGCGCCCGACTCGGCGACGGCCATCAAGCTCGAATTCCTCGATGGCGCCGGAAAGGTGCTTCAGACGTACGAGCGCTCGTCGGGCGCGGCGGGCGCCGGTGGTCCGCCTGCGGGAGGTGGCGGCGGCTTCGGTCCGCCGCCCCGTGCCCGCCTCGAGCCCAAGGCTGGGCTCAACGCGTTCCAGTGGGACCTGCGCGCCGAGCCGCCCACGACGTTGCCGGGCAACATCTCGATGTTCGGTGGTCCGACGAATGGCTATCGTGTCGCGCCAGGCAAGTATCAGGTGCGGCTCACGGTCGGCACGACGGTGTTGACCCAGCCGTTCGACGTCCGGCCCGACCCACGCTCGACCACGCCGGCGGCCGAGGTCGCGGCGCACGACTCGCTGGCGCGGGCGATCAATGCCCGCGTGGCCGAGATCAACGATGCGCTGCTGCGAATGCGGGACGTGAAGGATCAGGTGACGCGCTTCGTCGACCGCTCGAAGGAGGCGCCTAACGCGGCGGCGATCTCGGCCAAGGGCAAGGCGATCGGCCAGAAAGCCGACACGCTCGGCCCGAAGCTTTCGACCAAAGCGGCGAACGGCCAGGACATCATCAATTTCCGCAACGGCATCAACGCGCAGTACGTCTTCCTGCTCGGCAATCTCGAGGGGAATGACGTGGTGACGCAGCCGGTTCGCGACCGGTTTGTGGAGTTGGAGAAGCTCTGGTCGGCGCTGAAGGCGCAGGTTGACGTGCTGGAGCTTCAGGATGTGCCGGAGTTCAACAAGCTTCTCGGCGAAGGGAAGGTCGAGGGCGTCATTGTTCCGAAACCAAAGCCGAAGGTTGTGATGTGAGTGAGACGGCAGGTGCCGTCTTCGTCGTTAGTCTGACCCCAATTCGAGAACCGCCATGCGCCTCACGGTCTCCGTGCTTGCGACGGTCGTGCTTTCGGGCACCGCGTCCGCCCAACAGCTTCCCAATGATGTCGCTGGCCGAGTCGATGCCGTCTTCGCCCGATTCGCTCGCCCCGACTCCCCCGGCTGCGCCCTCGGCATCTTCCAGAACGGCGCCATCACCTACTCGAAGGGCTACGGCTCGGCAAACCTCGAGTACGCCGTGCCGATCACCCCGAGCACGCCATTCATCTCCGGCTCCGTCGCCAAGCAGTTCACGGCGGCGGCAATCGCCCTGCTCGTAGAACAGGGTCGCATCTCGCTCGACGATGACGTTCGCAAGTACATCCCCGAGCTGCCGAACTACGGTCCGAAGATCACCATCGATCACCTCGTTCACCACACGAGCGGCCTGCGCGACTTCTGGGCGCTCGTGCAGGTCGCCGGCATGCGGTACGACGACGGCTACGCCGTCGGCGACGTCATTCGCCTCGCCGCTCGGCAGAAGCATCTCAACTTCCCGCCCGGTACGGAGTACGACTACAGCAACACCGGCTACATCGCGCTCGGGCTCATCGTGCAGCGTGTGACAGGCAAGTCGCTCCGTGAGTTCACGACCGAGCAGATCTTCGGGCCGTTAGGCATGACGAGCACACACTTTCACGATGATCACACGATGCTCGTGCCGGGCCGCGCGTCGGCGTATTCGCCGCTCCCCGAGGGCGGCTATCGGATCAACGTGTGGAACAACGACATCGTCGGCCAGGGCGGACTGATCCTGACCGTCAACGACCTCCTGAAGTGGGATGAGAACTTCTATACGGGCAAAGTCGGCGGTGCAGGCTTCCTCAAGCGCCAGCTGCAGCAGGGCAAGCTCGCGAACGGAACGACGCTGGCGTATGCGTTCGGACTGACGGTCGGCGAGTACCGCGGGCTGCGTCTCGTGGAGCACGGCGGCAGCAGCGGGGGCTATCGCACCATCATCTCGCGCTTCCCGACGGAGCACGCGAGCGTCGTCGCGTTATGCAACACGACCGACGCGAATACTACGATGCTCTCACACCAGGTAGCCGATATCGTTCTCGGTCCGAAGCTGGGGCCACCGACGCAACGTGCTGCGCGCCCGGATTCGGCTGCCACCCGTGGCACGACGCCGCCGGCCCGCGAACTGAGCGCGCTGGCGGGCCGTTATTACTCCACCGAGCTCGACGCCACGTACGACGTGAGCGCCACGGGTACGACGGTGACCGTCAAACGCCCACGCGGCGAAGTGGACACGCTGCAGGTCGTCGGCCCGCAAACGTTCCGCGCTGGCGGGTTGACCTATCACTTCTCACCCAACACTGCGGGAAAGGCTCCAAGCTTCGCCGTGGACATCGGCCGAGCTCGCGGCATGGAGTTCGATCGCGTGCCGGGATCTAAGACGAAGGAGTAGACAACCACGAACGCTGAGAACGCTGGCGGCGCTTCGCGCCGGGCGCTGAGCACGCTGTCTAAGAAAAAACTCAGCGAATTCCGCGGCGGCGCGAAGCGCGGTCTGCGTACCCAGCGTTCGTGGTTCCTCCTGAGAGGAGGGCTCGCGCGCCCAGGGCACCGGCGGTCGGCAACCCGTCCCAACAATGGTGCGCCGGGCCCGGTATTACACTAATGTGCCGGGTTCCGAAGATTCGTTCCGAGGCTGGTCGTAGATGCCCCGTTCGACGCGCGCGTGCGTCCTCCTGCTCGTTGCGTGGACTGCCTGCGCAACGTTCCAGCCGAACCATGCGCTCACGCGTGCTGCTCCCGCTGAGACGACGCGCCACACGATCCGCGTGGGGGGGCTCGACCGCAGCTTCTACCTGCGACTTCCGCCGCAATTCTCCCCTCAGGGCCGCTATCCGCTCGTCATCCTCCTCCACGGGCACAACAACAACGGCTCCAACGTCATCGGCCAGACGAAGATGGACGCCGTGGCCGACCGGTACGGGATCATTCTCGCGGCGCCTAACGGTACCGGGCGGTTCAGCCGCTTCCGGTTGACGTGGAATGCCGGCACGTGCTGCGGTTCCGCGCAGGAGAAGCACATCGACGACGTCGGGTTCCTCGCCGCGCTCATCGATACGCTGCGTGGACGGTTGCCGATCGACTCGAGCCGCATTGCCATCGCCGGCTTTTCGGCCGGCGGCATGTTGGCGCTCCGCGCCGCCTGCGATCGGCCGTCGATCGCCACGGTGTACGTGAACGTCCAGGGCACGATGCCCGATACGACGTGCAACGCACATCGGCCGGTCTCGATGCTGCTGTTCGCCGGCGACGACGACGAAGACATGCGTAGCGAGCACGAGGAGAACAAGCGCCGGAACAACCATCGGTTCGCGACATCGGCACTGGGGACCTTTCGCTTCTGGGCGGCGCGCGACCAGTGCGACGCCGCATTCGTCGTCCGCAAGATGCCTGACTACACGGACCACACTGCGGTGGGCTGCGCGGCGGGCACCGAGGCGCGTCTCCTGACGATCCACGCGCACCCGCATGCGTGGCCTGGTGGCCACAAATCGTGGTGGTTCTCACCCACGCCGAATCCGAATCTCGACGCCAGCCTGACCATCGCCCAGTTCCTGACGAATCAGCCGCAGCGATCGGGTGCGACTCAGCCGTTGCCTCGCAAGACCGTCAACGGATCCGCACGGGTTGCTCGCCGCGCAGGAGCGAGACTCGCCAGCGCCGCAACGACCACCAGGAGCACGCTGACCCCAACGAACGTCGCGCGATCCCTCGCCGCTACCTCGAACAGCAGCGCCGACAGAACGCCAGTCAGCGCCCACGCGCCGACCAGCCCGATCGCTACGCCCGCCACCGCCAGCCTGAGCGCTCCGCCCACCACGCTCGCGACCAGTCCGCCGAGCGGGGCGCCTAACGCGATACGGATGCCGATCTCCGGCAGCGACTGTTTGACGAGATAGGCCATCACGCCGTAGATCCCCACGGCCGCGAGGACGAGCGCCGTGCTGGCGAATACACCGAACAGCATGAGCGCAAACGTCCGCGTGGCCATCACCTCACCGAGAAGGTCCGCCATCATGCTCACCGTCGGCGGAGGGATCCGCGAGTCGATCGATGCGATCGCGTCGCGCAGCTCGGGTCCCCATCCCGCCTGCCCCGCCCCACGAGCGACGATCGCCATCGCCGGTTCCGGGCGAGCGAGGTAGGAGAAGTACACCATCGGCCGGACGTCCGGCGTCTCGAGACTCTGGTAGCGCGCGTCGCTCACCACCCCGACGACTGTGTATACTCGCCCCTGCGTATCGCCGGTTCGGACCTGACGGCCGACCGGGTTCTCACCCGGCCACGTACGGCGCGCCATCGTCTCACTCACGAGCATCACATCGGGTGCGCCCGCGCGATCCTGCTCGGTGAAGTCTCTGCCGCTCACGAGCCTGAGCCCGAGCGTGCGGAGGTAGCCTGGGGTGATGACGCGATAGTCCGCGTCAGGCGCCCGCTCGCCGGCGCCGAGCGGACGGTCGGGCAGCGTGTACGTGAGCCCGGTGTTGTTTCCGGCGAACGGTGCGACGCTCACCGCGGCGGCAGACGTCACTCCCGGAATCAGCCTAACGCGCTCCAGCGCCTCCCCGAAATACCGCGCTGCCCGTTCCGGATCAGGATACGTGGCTTCCGGAAGTCGTACCGGGACGACTGTGAGGCCGCGAGCATCGAAGCCCATGTCCACAGACCGCAGTCGGAGGAAGCTCTGGATCAGCAGCCCCGCCCCGACGAGCAGGATGAGCGACAACGACACCTCGGCGATCACGAGCAGCGATCGCGCGCCCTGTCCGATCGCTCCGCTTCCCGTCGCTCGGCCGCCCGCCTTGAGCGTCTCGGCCACGTCGGAGCGAGAGGCGCGGACAGCAGGCAGAAGACCGAACAGCACGCCACTCGCAATGGAGATGAGCGCCGTGAATGCCAGTGCCGGCGCGTCGAGTCGAACTTCGTCCATCCTCGGGATGGTGGTCTCGCCCAGCTTCCGCATGAGGTGAAGACCGCCGACCGCGAGCAGCAGGCCGCCGACCGCACCAAAAGCCGCGAGCAGCAGACTCTCCGTGAGCAGCTGTCGCGTTATGCGGCCGCGTGTGGCGCCAAGCGCGGCGCGCAGCGCCATCTCTCGCTGCCGCGCCGCGGCTCGGGCCAGTTGAAGATTCGCCGCGTTCGCACACGCGATCAGCAGCACGAATGCGACGACGCCGGTGAGCACCAGCACCGACCGACGGAACTGTCGCCCGACAATCATCTCCGTCACCGCCATCGCGTTGGCCGTCCACGGTCCGTTGGTCGCGGGATAGTCGCGTGCCAGTTGCGCCGCGACCGTGTTGACCTGCGCGAGCGCGGCGTCGACCGTCGTCCCGGGCGCCAGTCGCGCGAGAACCCGAAGATACCGCTTGCTGTGATCCTCGCTCGCGCCGATGAGCGACAGCGGCGTCCACACCTGCGCCGGCGTGCCGGGGACGAAGAAGCGCGGCGGCATGACGCCGACGACGGTCACGCCGATGCCGTCCAGCGTGAGCTGACTTCCGACGAGCGCAGGGCTCGAACCGAAGCGAGCGCTCCACAGCTCGTGGCTCACGACCGCGACCTTAGGAGCGTCCGCTCTCGCGTCGTCAGGCAGCAGTGTACGTCCACGATAGGCCGATGTGCCGAGCAGCGAGAACATCTCCGGCATGACGGTAGCCGCCTCGACGGACTCGGGCGAGCTCCCGCCCTGCCTGACGAGTGTCGCCTCGTGCTGCCGCTCGAACGCGGCCATCGCCGCGAACCCGCGCGCGGCGCGCCAGCTCTCGAAGTCGGCCGGCGACACGGAGAAGAAATCGAGGCCGCGGCTCGCGTTCCTGGTCCAGAGTCTCACGAGCGCATCAGCGTCCCGGTAGGGCAGCGGCCGAAACAGGACGCCGTACGCCACGCTGAACACCGCGGTGTTGGCACCGATGCCCACCGCCATCGTGAGCGCCGCGATGAGCGTGAAGGTCGGGTTCGCCGCGAAGGTGCGGAGCGCGAACCGAATATCCTGTCGTAGTGCATCGAGGCGGTCGGCCTTACGACGCAAACGAACGCGTTCCTGCGACAGCTCCTCGCACTCGTCGCGCACCTCGGCAATGTTCCCGAACCGTTGCATCGTCGCCTCCCTCGCCTCGGCCTCGGTCATTCCGGACCGGACGAGCTCCTCCACACGCATTTCGATGTGGAACGCAAGCTCCTCGTTCACATCCCGCGCGGGGTCAGGGCCCCAGAACCGGCGGTAGCGGCGAGTGAGGGATTCGGGGAACATGGGCTGGTCACCGAATTGTGTCGTTAGGCAGCGTCAGGCGGGCTGCCGGCTCGCGGTGATGACCTTCGTGATCGCCGCCGCGTACTGCATCCAGCTCTCGCTCTCGGCGCGGAGGGTACGTCGGCCTTCGCTCGTCAGCCCGTAGTACTTGGCCTGGCGGTTGTTCTCGGACGTTCCCCACTTCGACTCGATGAGCCCCTTGTTCTCGAGGCGGTGGAGCGCCGGATACAGCGAGCCTTCCTCGACCTTGAGCGCGTCGTCGGTGGTATCCTGGATCCACTGCGCGATCGCGTACCCGTGCATGGGCCGCCACGAGACGGTCTTGAGAATGAGCAGCTCGATGGCGCCACGCTTGAACGGCAGCTCCGCTGGCACGAACGGACTCCCCTTGATTTGACAAGGGAAGGATGCGACCCGTCACCTAGATTTGCAAGGGGTCGATGTCTGGCCGATCAGGTTCCGGGAGGCAGGCGGAATATCGCAACCTGCGGACGCAGCGACCCCGAGAGCGCAGTGCCGCCAGGTGTAGCGAAGCGCAGCTGAACCGGCCCACTCCCGGCAGGTGTGTCGATGCGATAGTACGCGACCGTGCCCGGCAGCATGGACGCGCTCACACCCTGATTCGCGGCGATGACCTGCGCCACGATCGGAAACGCGCGTGGTACGTCGGCGCTCGGTCCCGCAGCCCTGAACAGCGCGGCGTACATCTGCCGAAGATTCCGCGTGACGAACCTGTCGCGTTGCGGAACGGCCGAGCGAGACAGGCCGGGGATGCTGTCGACATAGAGCGCGACCCCGAAATCCGCGAACAGCGTCTGGAACGACTCGCCGGCAGCCGCCTCGATGTTCGCCGTGCCAGTGAGGGCCGTCGACTCGAGGCGCTTGTACACACCTTCGCCTTTGAGGTCGCCCAACCAGCGCGCCAGGAGCCACACGCTGCCGCGCCACGCGAGCCCGCCGTCGGAATCGGAGTGGAGTGTGACAGTCGCCGTGTCGGGTTTCAGCAGATAGTGGTACGAGTTTTCGAGCAACCCGACGATGAACCCCTGCGCCGAGTCCGGAAAGAGCTGCAGCGGATTCGTGCGCCCCGACGGCGGCGGAAATCTCTGCTCATAGTACCGGGCGCCGAGCTCCTCGGCCACGATGCTCAGCCCCTCGTCGAGCCAGCCTTCTTCCGCCTCGCTCGCGTTATGCACGATGACGTGCTGCGAGAAGTTGATGAGGTGCTGCATCTCGTGCAGGAACGTGCCCGGCACGGTCCGCTCGATGTCGGCAACCGTGTGTGCGCAACTCGAGAGGCCGCCGGGATCTGGAGCAACGGTGTAGAAGACTTCGCCCTGGTTCGAGTCAGGGCTCCGCGAGCCGAGGTCGAATCCGGTGAAGAAGCCCGCGACGAAACCACTGGTTTGGCAGTCGGCGTTCGTGACCAGCGCGTTGACGACCGGCGTCATCAGCATGATGAGCCGCCCGTTCTGGTCGATGTCGGATGGTTGGCCGAACTCGTTGACGTCGATCGGGTACAGGGTCTTGTCGAACAGGTCGCCGATCCCGCTCAGGTCGCCCGTCGCGAAGCCGTTGGCGGCGGTGAGCGTGTCGACGTAGAGGAGGATGTTCGTCCCGACGTACGCGAGCCGAGCGCCTACGGTCTTGAAAGGCGTCGTCACCGTGGCGTCGATCGTCGAGATCACACGGAAGGTGCGAACGCTGCCGACGTCGGGCGCGATCTGAGCGCCCGCCGGTCCCGCGATCGCGACGGAGCGATTCGCAGCGAATGATCCGCGCGCCAGCATCTTGCGATCGGCAGAGCGAAGGCGAGCGTCGAACCATTGTTGACGGGTGCCGGGTCGCACGGGCGATACGGCGCCGGAGCCGGGGGCTCCCATGGCGTTGGCGCGACTGGACAACGGAGCGGCCGCCAGCACCTGGCTCGTGCTCACGTTAGGTGATCCCAACATGTATGACGTCGAGGTGATCGGCAGGTTGCCCGTCGCGAACTCGGGGACGAGCAGGTAGCTGGCCCCACCGCCGGCGAGCGTGAACAGCGTTCCGCCCTGCGAGCAGTCGACGGTGGTCGTCTGCATCGAGCCGAGCGTGATCGTGGTCCCGCCTGTCGCCGGCTTGCAGGCGACGCCGATGGTTGGCTTGACGCCTGTGCTGGTGGAGTCGTGGCTGCATGCCACGATACCTGCAACCATCACGATAAACCCTGACGACTTGAAGCCTGAATGTCTCGGCCAGCGAGCGTTGTGCATACGTAGGGGGTCAGCGGTATCCTTGATGCCTCCTGCGAGTGTACAATGGCGTGGCCCTCCTGACAGGCTGTTTACAACGAGCGGCGAATCCGCGCCAATGAATGGTCGCTCGCGTGGACCGTTCGACCTGCCTAACCGACCATTCGTGTGATTCGACTGGACTCGCCAACCGGTCGGGACGTAGCCTGTCGTCTCATGCCCTGCCGGATTGTGTCGCGGCTTCCCATCGTTGCGGTGGTCGGCGCTCTCGGCTGCCGGCCGCCGCGTGCCGCTCATCCGCTCGCAGTCGCGAATCCGGGCGCGACCTTCGAGGTTGAGCTCAGCGGGTGCAGTACGAGCGGAGCACCCGGCAGGCGATTTGGCCCCAACGTTCGGACCGCGCTGCTGTGGTCGAGCGAGCGCGTTCACACGGCAAGCTATCTCCCTTGCGCCGCAACCATCCAGGCGGTCCGTGGCGGGCAACGGACGGCTGTTTATCGGGTGTCACGGACGCGCGATGGCGCATACCGCGAGGAGCTTCTCCATCCTCAGCCGCGACTGTGATTGGGGGGCGACGCGGTCGATCAGCGAGACTGACCTTCCCGCTCCTGCGCTTTGCGCTCGATACGATCTGCCATGCGATGCAGTCGCGGGTTACCCATCAGCAGCGCACCGCCGGCCAGGCCGGCCAGGAACGCGATGGTCCAGATCCAGGGTGACTCGCTGCCTAACGTCCGTGCGGCGATCACCCCAGCGACCGACGAGCAGGCCAGCGTAAGCAATCCGACCGTGACGCGAATCGCGAGCGCGGCACGACGGAGCCAGCGGCACTCACTCGGGACCACCGCGGGCATCGCTTCCGAGGGCTAGAGCCTCAGCAGCTCGTCGCGCAGCACCCGCGCGCGGAGTCGGCTCACCGGCAGCTGCATGTTGTTCTTGAGCGTCACGACGTACGTCCCGCTCGGCATTGGACTTATTTTGAGGATGAGGTCCACATTGGCGAGCGCGCCGCGCGATAGGCGCACGAACCGCGCGGGATCGAGACGCGCCTCCAGGTCCTTGAGCCGGTACGTGATCGTGTGACGCTCGTGGGCGACGGTCGTGATCTGGAGAAGCTCGCCGTCGGCCACCACCGCAGCGATCTGATCGACCGGGACGATGATGATGTCGTCGCGCCTCCGGACGGGGATGCGGCGCAGGTACCCTGCGGGTGCGGCGAGCTGGATCTCGGACGCCACTGCCTTGAGGCGGTCGGCCTCAGCGGGCCTGAAGTCCGCCTGCTCGAGGCGCTCGTGCGCGCGATTGAGCGTCGCTCGCAGCCGGGCGGGCTCCACCGGCTTGAGCAGATAGTCCAGCGCGTTGAGCTCGAATGCGCGGACAGCGTATTCGTCGTACGCCGTGACGAACGCAACCAGCGGCATTCGATCCTTGCGAATCATCCGGACGACGCCGAGCCCGTCGAGCTCGGGCATCTGCAGATCGAGCAGCGCGAGGTCCGGGCGCTCACGTTCGATCAGCTCCGCCGCTTCCGCTCCCGTTTCGGCCTCGCCGACGATGTCGACGTCATCGCATCGCTCGAGCAGCGCGAGCAGGAACGCCCGGGCTGGCCGCTCGTCGTCGGCGACGATGGTTCGGATGCGCGGCGTCATATCGCGCTAGCTCGCGGCACGGGCGCCGTCCGTGCGACTCGAGCCCACCGGGGACGGATACGCCGCGAGCGATTCCTGCTCGATCGGCAGCTGTAATTCCGCACGGGTTCCGAGTCCCGGCGCACTCGTCACCTGGAGGGCGGCGGCGGCACCGTAGTGGACTGCTAGGCGTCGCTCGATGCTCCGGAGCCCCACGCCTTCGCCCTTCTCGCGCTCGTCGAGCGTTAGGCGGTCGAGCCCGGCGCCGGTATCGGCGACGACGACTCGCAGGAGCGACATGGGTCGCCGGCCCCCGCCGACCGACTCGACGGCTGCGGACACGGTGACGGTGCCGCCGCGCTTGAGCGGCGAGATGCCGTGTTTCACCGCGTTCTCCACGAGCGGTTGCACGAGGAGCGGCAACACCGGCAGGGCGCGCAGGTCATCGGGCACGTCGATTCGTGTCACCAACCGCTCCTCGAAGCGCTCGCGCTCTATGGCGAGGTACGACTCGACAAGATCCAGCTCCTCTCCCAAGGTGATCACCTCCCCCGGCGGTCTGCGGAGAACCGCCCGGAGGAGATCGGTGAGTCTGTACAGAGTGCCTAACGCGCGGTCAGGAGCCGTCTTGAGCAGGTATCCGATCGTGGTGAGGGCATTGAACAGAAAGTGCGGGTTGAGCTGCGCGCGCAACGCGCGCAGCTCCGCCTCGGCCGCCAGCTGCGTGATCTCGCGCTCGCGCATGCCACGATCGAAGCGCTCCTGCACGACGCGCACCGCATCGATGCGCTTCCCGACGACGAGCGCGAAAGCCTCGAGCAGGGCGATGTCGTCCGAGAGCAACCGGCGCCCGTCATTCAGTCCGTTCACCTCGACCACGTAGCGCGGCTGGTCGTTCGTCGGGATGTAGACCAGCGCATGGTCGATTGCCTCGCGCCCACTCCCTGGACGCTCGACCGTCGCGTGAGGACCGTACGGCGTGCCCGCATCCTCACGCGGAATCAGGTTGCGAACTCCCAGTGCCGGTGCCAACACGGCGCACGCCTTTCGAAGAACTTCGTCGGGGCTTTCGGCGCGTGAGATCGCGAGCGCCACGTCGTCGCGGACGTGCCGATAGTCCAGTCGGCCGAGAATGACGCTGTCGACGAACTCGCCGACTCCGCGCCGAATCACCGGGTACATGAGCGCGGTCACCACCCACAGCGCGAGCTGCACGCCGGTCGACAGGAGCAAGCCATTCTCGCCGCGGGC
>Ga0075424_100001593_pt1 | contig 20051 bp, 24 predicted proteins | sample SoiMethybrSBSTD3_FD_75301 | JGI IMG/M metagenome (GOLD analysis project Ga0075424, IMG submission 75301) | Bulk soil microbial communities from a Populus tree surrounding site in Tennessee, USA - Soil MetaG P. TD hybrid SBSTD3 | ecosystem: Environmental > Terrestrial > Soil > Tree plantation... | reverse complement strand
TGTTGATGGCCGGCTGGTTCTCCTGGATCAGGCGGTTGAGCAGCCGTTTCCAGTTCTGGTCGGCTGGCCGGACGCCCATGCCGATGCGATAGACGAGGCTTGGCCCGCTCGTTTCCTTGACAAGCGGCGTGACATGCAGCGGCGGATTCTCCTTCTTGGCGTAGAAGCCGGCCATCGGGCCCCAGAGAACGCCGGCATCGATGTCGCCCCTGACGAGGTCCTTGGTCATCGCTTCCGCCGACGAATCGACACGCGTATCGATCATCAGCGGATACGGCCTTGCATTTGGCATCAGGCCGTTTGCCGCCATGTTCGTCGCAGGTGGCGTTCCGGCCACGACGCCGATGTGCTTTCCCTTCAACCGCTGATCTTCCAGCGTCGCGACGTCTTCGAGGCCGGAGCCTTGCTTTGTGATCAGCGCATAGGCGGTGCGGTAATAAGGATTGCTGCCCTGCACGAGCTCGTCGCCCTGCGGAAAGCCCATGATGACGTCGCAGCGATGGGCGCCGAGGGTCATTCTAACGAAGCCTGTCGCTTGAGGGTAATAAACATAGTCAAGTTTCTTCTGCAGCTTCTCGGCGAACAATTCGGCGAGCTTGTTCTCGAAGCCCTCGCCTCTCTCGTTCGAGAAGGGCAGATTGCGCGGATCGGCGCAAACCCGTAACACCTTTGGATCGATGAGCTCGATCGACAGATCGAGGCCTTCATTATTGGTCTGCGCCCGTGCGCTCTCGCGACTAAAGGTTGTTGCGGCGATCGCAAACAGAGGGATCAAAAGGCAGGTATTTAAGCAGGTATTCAACAGGGATGTTTTCATCAAATACTATCTCAGTCCCGGCCTCTTTGCCGTAGCATCCGCCACTCGCCGAGACGCGAGAGAAGCTGGAGAGAGTGAAATGCTATGCTCCCCCATTCGTGCGCGCAACAGGATATTCCTTCGACAAAGGTTGCCTTGGCCGCTACGACCCAAGCGGACAGTGGGCGCGGAACCAGTGAGCGTCGCTCCGTTTGCAAGTGAAACGAAGAGAAGCGAATGAAGCATCGTCTCGCGTTCTCCCTGATGCTTGCCGTGCTCGCCATATCTGGCGCAGCGATCTCTTCGCGTGCGCAAACTGCGAACGTTGCGGTTAATGAAGTCGCCCCCGGACTCTTCGTACATATCGGCGAAATCGCGTTGATGACGCGTCAGAACGAGGGCGCGATTGCCAATGTGGGATTTGTCGTCGGCGAGAGCGCGGTCGCAGTGATCGACACCGGCGGCAGCGTTCGGGAGGGACGGCAGCTGCTTGCCACGATCCGAGCCGTGACCAACAAACCGATCCGCTACGTCATCAATACGCATGCCCATCCGGATCACATTTTCGGCAACGCAGCCTTCTCCGAAAAGGGAACCGTCTTCGTCGGCCACAAGAACCTGCCGCAAGCGCTCAGCAGACGCGGAGAATTCTATGTCGACGCGTTTCGCCAGATCATGGGCGCCGAACTGATCGATGAAGTCCGGCTGGTTCCACCCACACTCCTTGTCGCCGGCACATTCAAAATTGATCTCGGCGGCCGCACGCTGACCCTGCGGTCCTGGCCGACCGCGCACAGTGACAGCGATCTCACCGTATTCGACGAGACGACCAGAACTCTTTTCTCAGGCGATCTTGTATTCTTGACGCACATACCGGTGATGGACGGCAGCATTCGCGGCTGGATGGGCGTGATGAGCGAGCTTAGCGCCCTGCCCGCGCTGCGCGTTGTTCCCGGTCATGGACCGGTGGGCAAGTGGCCGGCGGCACTCGATGACGAGCGCCGCTACCTCGAAACGCTGGCAGGGGATGCTCGCGCTCTGATCGACCGCGGCGCGCCGATCACGGCGGCTGCGGAATCGGCCGCCGCGTCCGAACGAGACCGATGGCAATTGTTTGGCGACTACAACGCGCGCAACGCGACCGCCGCATTTTCGCAGATCGAGTGGGAATAGCGAGCACGATGGCGTATACTGGACTTCCGATGGTTGCAAGGAACGCATTCATGTTCGGATACCGCCAGCTCCGCGTCGCGATCCTGCTCGGCGCAACTCTTGCAGCGCTGAATGCGACGTCGCGCGCGGCCGAGCCCGACGATCCCTGGCCGGGCCTCGTGCAGGACATCTTCAACAATCGGCAAATGAACGATGGCGCCGAAGTGGTTGGCATCGAAATGCCCTATCGCGCCGAGGACGCTGCCATCGTCCCGGTGACGCTGCGCACGAAGCTTTCTCCCGACGACAGCAGGCGCGTAAAGGCCATCACACTGGTCATTGACCAGAATCCCGCCCCGATGGCGGCCCGATTCGAACTCGGGGGCGAAGCTCGCGTGACGGAAATTTCGACGCGCGTCCGCGTCAATAGCTATACCAACGTTCATGCCGTGGCCGAACTAGATGACGGCCAACTTTACGTCGCGAAAACCTATGTGAAGGCGTCCGGCGGCTGCTCCGCACCCGCCGCCAAGAACCCCGAAGAGGCCAAGAACAGGCTCGGCCAGATCAGATACCGGCAATTTGCGCGGCCCGACCAGGGTCCCTCCAGCACGCGCGAAGCCCAGATCATGATCGGACATCCCAACAATTCCGGGCTCCAAATGGACCAGCTCACGCAGTTGTATATTCCGGCCTTCTTCATCAACGAATTGCACTTGTGGCAGGACAACAGCCTCGTCCTGTCAATGGAGGGCGGCATCTCCATATCGGAAGATCCCAACATAAGGTTTACCTATGTATCGAACGGCGCAAAGCTCTTCCGTGCCGAGGCCAAGGACACCGAAGGTCACGTTTTCCAAAAGTCTTGGAGGGTCGACGATCCTGGGACTTAAGTCGAATGCGCTGCCGTGTGCTGCGACGCTCTGACGCGCAGCCTCCAGCGGCAGGCCTTGGTCAAATCACCTTCGGATTGGTGTCGAATTTACGCGTTAGAAGCATCTGACCTCGGCTTCGGCCTGAGCGCGCCGCAGATCGTTCAACGCATTTGCCGCCTGCTCGGACGAGCGGAACTCGCCGCCGAGATTGCCGCGAACCTGAGACATGCTCAAAACCGTTTCGGCACTGACATAGCGCTCATAAGGCAAGAGTGAGGCAATTACGTCTATCGAGCAGGAGCAATGTTCGATGGATTGTCGTGTCTCGCCGTTGGCCTTCATGCAACCATAGACGTATTCCGCGCGTGCCGACGTCGGGTAATCGTTGACGTCCTCTGCATGCGCGATCATGGTCGTGGCTGCCAGTTCAGCCAGCAGTACGGTGACGGGTGCGACCCAGTGGACCAATTTCATGGCATTTCTCCCGAGGGCTGAAAGGTATGCTATCGCTGTCGTGTTGAAAAGAAGACGTTCAGGGAAACGGCTCACGTGATCATGAAGCGAATTATCTTGTTGGGCGCGATCGTCGTCGCTGCTTTATCGCAGGCCGCGCGATGCGACGCCGAGACCATCCGGATTGCGGTGCAGAAGACAGGAACGCTGGCCTGGGAGTTGGCCGTGATCCGCGCGCATGGCCTCGACAGTCAGGCGAATCTCTCGATTCAAGCTCTTGAACTCGCGAGCCCCGAAGCGGGCAAGATCGCGCTGCGCGCCGGCAGCGTCGATATTATCCTGTCCGATTGGCTCTGGGTTTCGCGCGAACGCGGCCTCGGCGCCAAGCTGGTCTTCTATCCCTATTCGACAGCACTCGGCGCGGTGATGGTAGCGAACAAGTCCCCGATACAAACCCTGGCCGATCTCAAGGGCCGCAAGTTGGGCGTCGCCGGTGGTCCCATCGACAAGAGCTGGCTGCTGCTGCAGGCCGCGCTGAAGCGCGACGGAACAGACCTGAAAGCGGAATCCGACATCGTGTACGGCGCGCCGCCGCTGCTGGCCCAGAAATCGCTGAGCGGTGAAATGGACGCGGTCCTCGAGTACTGGAATTTTTGCGCGGCCCTAGAAGCCAAAGGCTTCCGGCGCGTCGCCGACGTCGGCGATATTCTTCCAAGACTTGGAGCGAAGGGACGTACCGCGATGATCGGCTATGTCTTCAACGAGGATTGGGGAAATGCGAATCCGGAGCTGGTGGCGCGCTTCATCGCGATGACGCGTGCGGCGAAGGAGATCTTGTCATCCTCCGACACCGAGTGGGAGAAGATCCGATCCTTGACCGGAGCCACCGATGAGGCGACCTTGCGCGCGTATCGTGACCACTACCGCGAGGGCATTCCGCGACGTCCCGTCGCCGAGGAGGAGGCCGACGCGCGTGCGCTCTACCACGTGCTGACGGAAATCGGGGGCCGTGAGCTCGTCGGGCCAGCGCACCAGCTTGATCCCGATACCTTTTATCGCGCAGCAGCCGGGGACTGAGGCGATGCGCCTATTGTCGCTGGCCGTTTTCCTCGCGACTTGGTGGATCGCGGCCCTGCTCGTGGACAGCGGCAAGCTACCGGCTCCGCCTGCGGTCCTCGCGGCATTGACTGTGGAAGCGAAATCCGGCGCACTTTTCCTGAACCTCGGAGCAACGCTGGCGCGCGTCGTGCTTGCATTCGTGCTGGCGATGACACTGGGAGTTGCCATCGGGTATTGGATGGGCCGGGTGCGCGTTGTCAATCGCATCGGCGATCCCTGGCTTATCCTTCTGCTCAATCTTCCCGCTCTCGTCGTGATCGTACTTGCCTATATGTGGGCCGGATTGACCGAAGCGGCCGCGATCGCGGCCATCGCGATTAACAAGCTGCCGACGGCGGTGGTCACGCTGCGCGAGGGGACGCGCGCGCTCGATCCAGCCCTGGACGAGATGGCGAACGTCTTTGCGTTTCCGCGCGCCAAGGCGTTTCAACACGTGGTCTTGCCGCAACTGGCACCTTACATCGCAGCGGCTGCGAGATCAGGACTTGCACTGATTTGGAAAATCGTTTTGGTCGCGGAGTTGCTCGGAAGGCCGAACGGTGTAGGTTTCGAGATTGGCGTGGCTTTCCAGCTGTTCGATATTCCGCTTCTGTTAGCCTATTCACTGAGCTTCGCCGCGGTCGTGCTGATCATCGAGACTGCGCTGGTCCAACCATTCGAAGCAACGATATCCCGGTGGCGACCCCGTGCAGCTTGAGGTCGATATTCTAGCCAAAGCGTTCAAGAATGCGGCTGGCGAGAGTCAGGATGTGCTTGCCGGCGTCAAGTTTTCGCTTCGGGCTGGAGAAGTCGGCGTTTTGTTCGGCCCATCCGGCTGCGGCAAGAGCACCGTGCTCAAGATCGTTGCCGGCCTTGATCACGACTTCCAGGGAAAGGTATTGCGTCCGTCGAATGCGAGGATCGGCATGGTGTTCCAGGAGCCACGGTTGTTGCCCTGGCGAACGGTTGAGGAAAATGTGAAGCTCGCCGCACCGCTTGCCGACGAAGCAAGACTTTCGGCGCTGTTCGACATTCTGGAATTGAAGGCTCATCTCAGTCACTTTCCGAACGAATTGTCGCTCGGCCTCGCCCGGCGCGTCGCGCTCGCCCGCGCATTTGCCATTGAGCCGGATTTCCTGATCCTGGATGAGCCGCTGGCATCGCTTGATGACGCGCTCGCGGCCCGCCTGCGCGAGCAGATCGCCATCCTCGTAGGGGATCGTTCGGTCATGACGCTATTGGTGACTCACGATCTGGACGACGCTATTCGTCTCGGCGACCGCCTGTTCCTCTTGTCAGCGCGACCCGCGCAAGTTCTCGACGTGGTTCCGATCTGTGCGCCGCGCAGTAAACGAAGCGAAGCCGACATGGCGGCAATCAAGACAAAGATAGCGCGACACACCAATAACAGCGCCAAGCGCGATGCCTGATAGGCAGTGCCTGGGGTCTCGTGCTAGGAACGTCAGCTGCGGAGTTGGCGATGAAATCCACCACCGGGGCCGCAATGCTCGCCTTCGGCCTTGCCGTGACGGCGGCAACGGCACAGGACATGATGCGCGAGCTCGATCTCTCCTCGCCCGATATGGTCATGGCTGAAATGACGCGCGCCGACGTCGAGGCTGTGCTCACCGCAGCAACGCCGGCTGCCCCCGCTGATTTTAGCGGAAAGAGACTTTCCGGTCTCGACCTCTCCGGGCTCGATCTTTCCGGCGCGATCTTTCGCGCCGCGCGGCTAAACAAGACGAAGCTGGCCGGCGCGAGACTTGATCGTGCGGTGCTGGACCAGGCATGGCTGCTCGAGGCAGACCTGACGGGCGCAAGCCTGAAGGGCGCCAACCTGTTCGCCTCGCAAATGGTACGCGCCCACCTGGACGGCGCGGACCTCTCGGGGGCGCGCATCGCCGCTGACCTGACCGGCGCCAGCCTTGTCGGAGCTTCGATCGCTGACGGGCATCTCGGCGCCGACATGCGTAACCAGTCGATGGGCCTGATGCGCGCCGTGCTGAAGTCAGCGAATCTTGAGCGAGTGAACGCACGCGGCGCGGACCTGTCTCGGGTCGATCTCGAGTTCGCTTCACTCAAGGGCGCTGATCTTGCCGGCGCTTCGCTGCGAAATGCCCAGCTCGGGGGAGCCAACCTGACTGGCGTAACTGTGATGGGCACCGACTTCGATGGCGCCGATCTGGAATCAGCGAAACTGATCGCGCCAATTGGCCTTGACCAGGCCAGAAATTTCGACAAGGCAAAGAACCGCGACCGTTTGAGCAGGCAGTAACGCCAGTGGGTGCCGGTTTCCCGATGGATGTCCGAACTTCCACAGCGCTCTGGCGGCTTCACGCTCGTCTAGGAGGCTACCTTATGCGGTGCATGCTGGCGTTGGTTGCACTTGTGATGGTCAGCACGGGTGAACTCCGTGCACAGGGAAAAGGCATCCGTTTTTGGAATCTTACAACCGCAACGATTACAGGCCTTCAGCTGTCGCCTGCCGGCAAGAACGAGTGGGGCCCGAACCAGACCCTGAACGACAAGGACAAGGAAGTCGACCACGACGAGCGCTTACGCATAATGGGCATTGAGCCGGGACGTTACGATGCCAAGGTGAGCTATCCGAACTCGAGACAATGCTTCGTGCGGGATATTGAGATCAAAGCCGGCGCCGTCTTCTCGATCTCCGACAAGGATTTGAAGGACTGCAGCAAGTAAGCGCGCCGTCGGCCGATGCCCTCTAGCCGATGGGAGACGCGCCATCATTTTGCACTTTGTCCTTGGAGTGCGGATATTCGCAACGCCACTTCACGGCGTTCCAGTTCGGATGCTCCCCGATCCATTGCGCAATGTAGGGCGGTGCGTTCATGGCGCATTGCTGCAACGAAATACTCGAGGAAAACGTCAGATGCCTCTCCTCGCACGTGGTCGGCGAGGCTACCGCGCAAACCGTGATAATCAGGAAAATTGAATCCATGACTGATTTCTCCTGGCGCAACTAAAGCGCGACCATAACAGCGATCAGTTACGAAACCGGCAAGACCGGGTTTCACTACACCGTGAACGTCGCCAGGTCAGAAGTTTGCACCGAAGACCAGCCGCGCCTGACGGCGCTCGAAATTGACGAGATCGAGCCCCGCGCCGATCCCGCAGGTGTCCCCACGCCTGAACGCAGAGCATCGCAGCATGAAGTGATATTGTGGCGATGAACATTTCCGCACCGAAACACCAGACTCGCTTCTGCGCCCGCGAGGAGCCGATCATAGCTCGCGGTCGGCACCTCTCGCCTTACACTTTCAGAAGGAAAACTACCGGGAAAGAGAAAGCTTCGGTTTTGCCGATTGTCGCAAACCGAAAGCGAAACGTCTGCCACGGCTCGCGGCAATTGCTGCCGGAGCCGGGCAGATCGTTTTGGTGCTCCTATTTGCGCACCGCGCAGGCGTACATGTTGATTTCCATGCCCACCGGCACTTCGACGATCTTCGGAGTCTTCCAGGTCATTTGGATCTCCCAAGTGATTGGCGCGAAGCTCGCGCCAATCAAGGGTAGGACCGTCACATGCTTGACGCAAGTGCCCGGCCAAATCCCGCGCGGAAAAAAAGTCGAACCTATTTCATCAGTCGCAACAGCGCTCGACCGGCCGGCGTTCTCAGCTCCTTGGCGTCCAACGTCCCGTCATTGTCCGGATCTGTTGCCTTGAAGCGCTGCTCTACCACGGCAAGATATTCGTCCATGGTCAGCGTTCCGTCATGATCTGGATCGGCTGCGGTGAGCTCCTTCGGGCTCAACCGACCCAGCAATTCGCGCTTGTCGAGCGTCCCGTCATGATCGCGGTCGAGCTTCGCGAACAATGCCGAGGCGGCTTTCTTTGCCTCGGCAAGGTCAACCGTGCCATCGGCATCGGTGTCGTACATCTTGATCTCGTTGGCGCGGGGCGCAGCGAACGCCGGCGAACTCGATATCGCCAGAAGTGCCCCGGATATCAGAAGGATAGTTCGGCGCGGCATCATTTGGATCTCCTGTTTGTGATGGTCTCGAAATACAGCTGAACCATTGCCCCGGCCTCAGGTTCCGGGTGGCACGAGCAATTTCAGTCCTGCTAGATTCCCACGGCACAGCACCGAACCTTCTTAGAGACCCGACCATGGAAACGTTGCGTCATGGGCTGCCCGCCTTGCTTCTGCTCATCGGCCTGGTCTCTTCTGCACTTGCCGGAGACGGAAAGCCTGACCGCAGCCCAACCGGCTCCGCCTCAACCGCAAGACCGACACTGACGGGCAAGGAAAGGCTCGGCCCGAAGTGGACGGACGAGCAGAGGCTCGACAACTGCAACGTACCCGTTGGCAAGCGTGGGACCAAGCCGCGCCCGGAAGCCTGCTCCAACGGTGCGATAAACTGAAGGCTAGCGCCTCAAGTGAGATCCGAAGTCTCGCAATGCTGCCCCTTGTGAATTGCAGACGGCACGATTCCAAAGCACTTCCGGAAGACGCGGCTGAAATGCGAGGAGCTTGAGAAACCCCAGGAAAAGGCAACGTCAGTAATGGTCTTTCCGGCATGCGCCTCCAGCTCCTGGCGGCAGTGCTGCAATCTCGCCCGCCAGATGTAGTCGCTGACGGTCATGCCCCTTTCACTGAACAACATGTGCAGATAACGCTTGGTGCAGCCGAGATCCGCGGAAATCTGGTCGATGCAAAGATCCGGGTCTCGCAAATGCTCGCGAATGAAAGCTTGCGCCCTGATATACATTGCTTCGGGACCAGCGCGATCGAAGGTCGTATCGGCTTCGCGCAGCGGCAACAACAGCAGGTCAATCAGCGAATCGGCGACGCCGATGGCGCTGTTCGCCGACAGCTTGCCGGCCTCATCGAATGCTGCATGGACGAGATCGTGCGCAATGCGGCCAGTTCCATTGCGCGCCGACAGCTTGCATGCCGTCATTTTTCCCAGATGGAACCCACGCTCTCGCAGCAGTTCCTTGGGCACGATTACGACTTCGTGGCGCGTGAGCGCGGGGCTGATGATCGTATGGGGGCAGGAAACGTCGTAGGCCAGGCAATCGCCGGGAGCCACCTGGATTTGGCAGCCATTCTGCTCGAAGTAGGAGACCCCATGAATCTGAAAGAGGATCTTGAAATACGGGTGCTCGCTGCTGTGACTCTTTGAGGCGGCGTGAGCAATCCGGTGCTGGCTTGCCTCAATCTGGCACAGCTTCAGCCGCGAAACCGTGGTGTAGTTGACCCGCGCTTCCAAGCTTGATGCTTCCAGCGGATCGACATCGAACCTGCCGCAGAGGTCAGTCAGCGCGTCTGACCAGTACTGGATCTGCTTTTTTGTCCCCAGTCCAGATGTGCTGAGTGAGTGAATTGTATCGGACATTTCTCTATCGCTTCGAGATCAGCTTCTGTTGACCGAATGGGATCAAGCGCTCGCTCGCACTGTTAAGCGACATTCAATTTGAGGCGGAAATCGGGAAATTGCGCGTCGTTCTCGTCGCGCAATGTCCGACTAACTTCCTATTCCGTCAAGAACAACCTCGACGGGCATCTATAAGTTCCAATTGACGCTCCGCAACAACTCAGCCGACGGCCCGAGGCGACCCATCGAGATCGAAAATAAAGATGTTCCGGCTTCGCTTCTGAGCAAGAGCGTTTCGCTCTCGGGCAAGTTTCATCGCCTCGAAGGAGATAGGAAGACGCCAACAATATGGAGATGGGACCGTTTTGGCGGAACCCAAGGTTCTCAACTGGGAGGATGCACGATGCGAAAAGTGCTGCTAGCAAGCTGTCTCGGTTCTGTGGCCGCATTGGCTGCAGGAAGCGCGTCAGCCAATGACGAACTCGTGAAGATGTCGCAGAACCCGAAGGATTGGGTGATGCCAGCGGGCGACTACGCCAACACACGCTACTCCAAGCTCAATCAGATCAACGCATCCAATGTCGGAAAGCTGCAGGTCGCCTGGACCTTCTCGACTGGGGTGCTGCGCGGGCACGAGGGTGGACCGCTCATCATCGGCAACATGATGTATGTGCACACGCCCTTCCCCAACAAGGTCTACGCTCTTGACCTTTCTCAGGACAACAAGATCGTCTGGAAATACGAGCCCAAACAGGATCCCAATGTCATTCCGGTGATGTGCTGCGACACCGTGAACCGTGGCCTCTCCTACGGCGACGGCAAGGTTTTCCTGCACCAGGCCGACGATAAGCTGGTGGCGCTCGACGCCAAGACCGGCAACCTCGTCTGGAGCGCCACTAACGGCGATCCTGCCAAGGGCCAAACCGGCACCTCGGCGCCGTTCGTGATCAAGGACAAGGTGCTGGTCGGCACCTCCGGCGGCGAGTTTGGCGTTCAATGCAGTATGACCGCTTACGACATCAAGGACGGCAAGCAGGTCTGGAAGGCCTATTCGGAAGGACCGGACAACCAGATTCTGTTCGATGACAAGACCACCGCGCTCGGCAAGCCGACCGGCAAGGATTCCAGCATAAAGACCTGGGAAGGCGATCAGTGGAAGATCGGCGGCGGCTGTACGTGGGGCTGGGTTTCCTACGATCCGCAGCTCAACCTGGTCTATTACGGATCCGGCAATCCCTCGACCTGGAATCCGAAGCAGCGTCCAGGCGACAACAAGTGGTCGATGACCATCTTCGCGCGCAATCCCGACAACGGCGTGGCGCGCTGGGTCTACCAGATGACGCCGCACGACGAATGGGACTACGACGGCGTCAACGAGATGATCCTCAGCGACCAGCAGATCAACGGCCAGGCCCGCAAGCTTGTTACCCATTTCGACCGCAACGGATTGGGCTATACGCTTGACCGCGAGACCGGTGAATTGCTGGTAGCCGAAAAATACGATCCGAAGGTCAACTGGACCTCCGGTGTCGACATGAACAAGAGTTCGCCGACCTATGGCCGGCCGAAGGTCCTTGACCAGTATTCGACCGACAAACAAGGCGAGGACCACAATGTAAAGGGCATCTGCCCAGCGGCCCTCGGCACCAAGGACGAGCAGCCTGCAGCTTACTCGCCGGACACGCAGCTGTTCTACGTTCCGACTAATCACGTCTGCATGGACTATGAGCCGTTCAAAGTGAGCTACACCGCAGGTCAGCCTTATGTCGGCGCGACGCTGTCGATGTATCCGCCTCCAGGCGAAACCAATATGGGCAATTTCATCGCCTGGGATGGCAAGACCGGCAAGATCGTCTGGTCGAACAAGGAGCAGTTCTCGGTCTGGTCAGGCGCGCTCGCGACAGCTGGCGACGTGGTCTTCTACGGCACTCTCGAAGGTTACCTGAAGGCCGTGGATGCCAAGACCGGCAAGGAACTCTACAAGTTCAAGACTCCGTCCGGCATCATCGGCAACGTGACGACCTACGAGAACAACGGCAGACAGTACGTCGCGGTGTTGTCCGGTGTGGGCGGCTGGGCAGGCATAGGCCTCGCTGCCGGTCTGACCGATCCGACCGCAGGTCTCGGCGCTGTTGGCGGCTACGCCGCGCTCAGCAACTACACGGCGCTTGGTGGAACACTCACTGTGTTCGCGCTTCCGCAATGAGCTCCTCGTTCCGGCGCGTGGGCTCGTCCCACGCGCCGGGTGACGGCGATAGACAGTCGAGGACAAGCTCTTGCGTATGATCTGTCTCATGGCCGCAGCGATGATCCTTGCCGCTGCCGGGGCAACGGCTTACGCCGATGGCTCAGGCGATCCGACCGCAGTCAAATCCGAAGACGGCAAATATTTCGACAAGGAGGACAACCCGACCTTCAAGATCTCATCCGACGGCACAGTCGACTGGTACACCTATTCCGGATACCGCCGCTATCACTCGGAGTGCCACGTCTGCCACGGGCCGGACGGCGAGGGATCAACATACGCCCCGGCGCTGAAGAATTCCCTGAAGACGATGGGCTATGCCGATTTCGTGGGAGTGGTCGCCAGCGGCCGCAAGAATGTCAGCACGGCGCAGGAGAACGTAATGCCGGCTTTCGGTGATAACCCGAACGTCGCCTGCTACATGGACGACATTTACGTCTATCTGCGTGCGCGTGCGGACGATGCACTGGGACGCGTGCGCCCCTCGAAGCACGAAGAAAAGCCGGCCGCCTACACCAAGGCGGAGGACAGCTGCATGGGTAAGCATTGAACGGGCGGAACGAGAGCAAGAAGCAAGACAGGATCCGACCATGAAGACACGCGCCGCCATTGCTTTCGAGGCCAAGAAGCCGCTGGAAATCGTTGAACTCGATCTTGAAGGGCCGAAGGCCGGCGAGGTCATGGTCGAGATAAAGGCCACGGGGATCTGTCATACCGACGCCTATACACTCGATGGCTTCGACAGCGAGGGGATTTTTCCCTCAATTCTCGGACATGAGGGGGCGGGCATCGTTCGCGAGATCGGAACGGGAGTAATATCCGTAAAGCCGGGCGATCATGTCATTCCGCTGTACACGCCCGAATGCCGTCAGTGCAAAAGCTGTCTCAGCCAGAAAACCAATCTTTGCACGGCAATTCGCGCCACTCAGGGCAAGGGCGTGATGCCCGACGGCACGTCGCGGTTCAGCCTTAAGGGAAAAACCATCTATCACTATATGGGTTGTTCGACGTTCTCCAACTTCACGGTTCTGCCTGAAATCGCTGTAGCCAAAATCCGCGAAGACGCTCCATTCGACAAGAGCTGCTATATCGGCTGCGGCGTTACTACTGGCGTGGGCGCGGTCGTCAACACGGCAAAGGTTACACCGGGTGCGAATGTCGTCGTGTTTGGGCTCGGCGGTATCGGACTCAACGTAATTCAAGGCGCCAAGTTGGTCGGCGCGGACAAGATCATCGGCGTTGATATCAACGATGGGAAGGAGGAGTGGGGCCGAAAGTTCGGCATGACCGCGTTCGTCAATCCGTCGAAGATCAGTGGCGACCTGGTCCAGCACCTGGTCTCGATGACCGATGGCGGTGCCGATTTCAGCTTCGATTGCACAGGCAATACCACCGTCATGCGCCAGGCGCTTGAGTGCTGCCATCGCGGTTGGGGGGTTTCCGTGATCATCGGCGTCGCGGAGGCCGGCAAGGAAATCGCAACCCGGCCGTTCCAGCTCGTCACCGGCCGCGTCTGGAAGGGCACGGCATTCGGCGGCGCACGTGGCCGCACGGACGTCCCAAGGATTGTCGACTGGTACATGAACGGAAAGATTCAGATCGATCCGATGATCACCCACGTCCTCAAGCTTGAGGAGATCAACAAGGGGTTTGACTTGATGCATGCAGGCAAGTCGATCCGTTCGGTCGTCGTCTACTAGTCCGGACGTCAAACACAAGGAGGATAGGCCATGAACGCACAAATTCATCCAGCGGTCGACAACGGCGTAAAGAAGGGTACGGGCAACTTTGCCGGCGGCACTCTCGTTTGCAAGTGCAAGGACCGCCCCGTCAAGGTGGCGGTCAAGGGCGATGTCGCGCACAATCACGCCTGTGGCTGCACCAAGTGCTGGAAGCCGGAAGGCTCAACTTTTTCGATTGTCGCTGTTGTACCGCGTCAAAACGTGACCGTGTCCGAAAACGGGGACAAGCTTCAGATCGTCGACTCGTCAGCCGTGATCCAGCGTTATGCCTGCAAGGTTTGCGGTACGCACATGTATGGCCGCATCGAGAATAAGGGTCATCCGTTCTACGGTCTCGATTTCGTCCACCCTGAGCTGTTCCAGGAGGGCGGTTGGGCGGCGCCGGGCTTTGCGGCGTTTGTGTCTTCCGTGATCGAATCCGGCGTCAGGCCGGAGCAGATGGATGGAATCAGGTCTCGCCTGCGGGAGCTTGGCCTTGAACCTTACGATTGCCTGAGTCCGCCGTTGATGGACGCGATCGCGACTCACGTAGCCAAAGCCAAGGCGGCCTAACGGACGCGGCCCCCTGAGCGAAAGCAGGCGCGGATCGTGTTTTCCGCGCCGCTTCTCTCCCTGAACTGTACCGCCTCGCCCCTTATTAGGCGGCGAGGCGTTCTTTCGAACAACGTTTCGGCATGGTATGAGACTGGCCTCCAGCACCGGCATGGCTCATCCGGAATTCGCCGGTAGCGGGTTCGCGCATGTCAGTGCGGGAACATTGTGGTCCGCCGAAAAGAGGCTGGGAAGCCGCACTGATCGCGGGCCTGCCAGCGACGAACGCCGAAATGCCGTTCAATTCTTCAGTTGACGTGGCTATTGTTGGCGCCGGAGTCGCGGGACTTGCCGCCGCCCGTGCGCTGACCGCGCTAGGCGCATCGGTCCTGATCCTCGAGGCGAGGGACCGGATCGGCGGGCGCGCCCTGACGTACCTGCTCTCAGGCGACCTCATATTCGATGTCGGTTGCGAATGGCTTCATTCGGCCGATCAAAACGGTCTCGTCCCGATCGCTCGAACATTGAACTTCGACCTGGCAGACTGCCCACCTCACTGGAGCGAGCAGAGTCTCGATATCAATTTCCCGCTGTCGGACCAGCACGAATTCCGCGCGGCATCTACCGCATTCGAGGAACGCCTTGAAGCTGCGTCGAGTCTTGCGCATGACACCATCGCAGCCGACTGCCTGGAGCCGGGCTGTCGGTGGAATGCCCTGATCGACGCTATCAGCACCTATGTCAACGGGGCGGAGCTGTCGAAAGTATCCGTCTACGACACCAGCAACTATGTCGACACGGAGTTGAACTGGAGAGTGTGCGGAGGCTATGGAGCGCTTGTGACCGCATTCGGATCATCGTGCAGGGTAGCGCTGAGCACGGAAGTACTGCGCATCGATCACGCGGGTCGCGACATTGTGCTCGAAACCACACGCGGCAGCCTCCGCGCAAGCACCGCAATTTGCACCTTACCTACAAATCTGATTGGCGAAGAAGCCGTGCGGTTTTGGCCGACACTCGCCGACAAGATCTCCGCTGCCTCGGGTCTGCCGCTCGGCTATGCAGAGAAGACCATTTTGTATCTTGAGAACCCGGAGATCGTTCCGGCGGATGGACACCTGTTTGGTGCAACTGATCGCGTGGCCACCGGCAGCTACGATTTGAGACCGCTGGGGCGCCCCTGCATCGAAGCCTTCTTTGGCGGCGCTCTCGCCAAGGAACTGGCCGACGAGAATGCGCTTGCGGAATATGCAATCGAGGAGCTCGCCGGACTATTGGGGTCGGACCTTCGAGGCAAGGTCCGAGCAATGGCCGCATCCGCATGGGCCTGCGACCGCTTCTCCCGCGGATCTTATTCTCACGCCCTGCCCGGCAACGCCGGCTTTCGGTCGACGCTCGCAGAGCCCGTCGACGAGCGGCTGTTTTTTGCGGGCGAGGCCACGTCGCCCGGATCGTTCTCGACCGCCCACGGCGCTTACGAGACGGGCTTGCGAGCCGCCGCTGAAGTGGCGCGAAGCCTGCGGCTTGATCCGCGGCGGACGGCGGAACATCCCGAGATCAATTGGTATTCCCCGGCTGCCGCAACTCTTTGGAAGTAGCCCATTCGGACGGCTTATGGATCCGTGTCCGCGCGACTGGTCCGGGCGGGCAGGGCTTCCTCCGCGGAATCGGCGAGGTCTATTACCGGCTGTAACAATTTTTTTCCAAGTTTCGCCTCCGCATTATCCTGCGTTACCATCAAGTAGCTCACGAGTTGTAATCTTCCAGCTGGGCAGGAGATCGAACAGTTACCTGAAGTATACTGCGTCGTGGTCACCGGACAGGTTGCGAAAGTATGTCGAATGATCCTGCTGTACCCACATATATCCTCCAAAGCGACGGCCTGTTTCGCGAGGGGCTGCGCCTGATACTATCGAGCACTCGCTTTCGTCCGCAGGACTGTGCGATTGAACTAGAGGATCTCGGGGAAATCCCGAGCGATCGACCGGTCCTCTTCATCGTCGGCATCGGAACGAAACAAGATGTGATTTGCCGGAGGATTCGAGGTCAATACCCATCGGCTTACATCGTCGCCGTTGCCGACGAAAGCAACCGCAGGTGTCTGGCAGGCGCGTTGGAGGATGGAGCCAATGCAGCGCTCTTCAGTTCGGTAACACCGAGCACTTTGGTTAGCTCACTTCACGCGGTGACGAATGGTGACCTCGTCCTCATCGATGCTCGTCTCTGGTCACTTGAGCTTCAACAAAAACCTGACGAACGAGCGTCGCCGCCCCTCCAGAATGAAGTGCCATGGGAGACCGAGAACGAGCCCCACGCAGCAAGACAGTTGTCGACGCGGGAAGTCGCAATCCTTGAACGGATCGTGCGAGGGGATTCCAACAAGCACGTTGCCCGATTCTTCAAAATCGCCGAGCCGACCGTGAAAGCCCACGTCAAGGCGATCTTCAGAAAGATCGGCGCGAGCAATCGCACCCAGGCAGCGATATGGGCCCTGAACCACAACCTGTTCCATGGACTGAACGGCACGCCACACGATCTCTCCCGGTTGCTCCAGAATGGAGCTGCGCGCGAGACTCCGGAGCAATCCGAAAAAGGCCGGCTTTCGGCCCACCCTATCCAGACGGTTTGAGATGGTCGTTTTCCGAAGATAACACGGACCGCTGGCCGCCGCGGAGCTGACACAAAGAGCCCGCCATTCCTGGCGGGCTCAGTCAGGGAGGAAAACGCCTGTACGCATAGTAATACGATTCGAGCGCGCGATGTGTGTTCTAGTTCACACACGCCGGGAGCGAATGCGCGTCCGGAACTCCCCCCGAATGCCACCGGCAATCGATCCGCATCGTGAACAAATCCGATCAAAACGCGGCCTGAGTCCGCATCGCAACCGCATCAAATTTCGACCCGGCATCGCCAGGATTGGTCGGGCTGATTTGCCTCGGGACGTTTCCGTGCAGATAGTCGAACATGAATCGGATATTTCGACTGACGTACCAGTTCAGGGCTGCCGTATAGATTGTCTGGCGCCCACCGGCGATGCCCGTTGCCGTCCCTAATAGATCATTTGGATCAATCGTACTAGTTGCGCTACTCTCATTTTTCCCGCTAAAATCGAAAGCGATAGGCGTGCCTCCATCTGTTGAATAACGAGGACGGGCGCAAATGCCGGATCGCTTCGACTATGCCCGTCGTCTCCTGGAGCGAGCAGAAGAATGCCGCGCCATTGCGCAGCTGATCGACGAACCTGCACTCCACCAAGCCTATTTGAAGCTCGCCGATTCCTATCTTGCTGTCGCACGAGACGAAGAAATCGTATCCAGAGCGGCCGAGCTCTTGCGCAACTCCGTCGCCGATACCTTTTTGGGCCGCAAAACCCAGGAACCATTTCCCAAAGAGAATGACGACTGAATAGCGCGCGGCGGCTGATTGTTGGTAGCGGGGCTTGCTGCAGCCATGCGAGCCACGCGTAAATGGCGAGTTTTTGCTTCGATTGGCATAGGTCCACGACGGGGATTTCGACCATGGAACCATCAGAGGCCGTGACGAGTTAGTTGTGATCACCGGCCGAGGCTCTGCCCGTAGGCGTCGGTGGCTGAGAGACCGGTTGCGCTCCCGCCTGCACCAGCGGAAGGAGCGCCATGCCCGGCAACCCAGGATCATCTTATCTCAATGACATTTGGATCGAGAGCGCGCGGATAAAGGAATTGATCGCCCGCACCCGCGAGATCATTGCGATAACATGACGCATTACGGTTGAACCGGCGCCCAACACGTTTCTCGGTCGCAAGAGCTACGAGCCCTTTCCCGATAGCGGCCAGCCTGACCCGTTCAATTCAGCGTCTGCTAGTGGCTGGCTCAAGGGTGAGCTGTGGCGAAACCGACTTGAATAATGGGGGCGCAATCGCACCCAGCGAACACCGCCTTACGGCCCTGGCTCCATCGCTGGGGCCGCCCACATTTTTGTTCTTGCCCCGCCCGTCCAAGTGGGCGCACGGGCGGGGCCGTCGCAGTTGGGGGTTAAGGCAGCGCAAGGGCGGCTGACCTTGCGCCGTAGGAAACAGATCATGCGCCGTCAGTTGTGCACACCTCACATTATGACGCGGGCTATTTGGTCGCACGATAAAAGAGCCCGCGCAACATGGGTGAATGCGCGCGCCTGTTCTTTATCGATACTCAAGGCGATCTCGCACCCGGATCGGACCACACGCGGCCCCAGTGCTCTACAGGCAGGGGCCGTTTCGTATGCGGCCCTAGCGTCATGTCGGGCGTCGCTGTTCCAGGTCCTTCAGCTCCCGCAAGATGCGCTCGCGTTCGCCCTTAAGAAGCCCCTGTGAGCTTCTCAGCGTGGCGAGAATTGCGATGGCATCGGTCGTATCATGGCCGTCGCGATCAAGCTCGGCGATGAGCGCCTCTTGGCGCGCGAGGTGGCTCCGGCCGAGCACAATATGCCGCTCCACCGCAAGATGGTCTATGAGATCGTCACGATCCGTATCCGAGGCACAGATCACATCGCACCCACATGGACGGGTCAAAAGTGAACGGTTGCAGAAAACTTCTGTCGCGTTTGCTTGCGGTGCGGTCGCGGAGTCTGCGCAGGATCGCCAAGCCGCGACCGCACAACGTGGGGTGATCGATGCGTTCACCCGAGTTCCAAACCAACCTATGTGAACAATTGACTACCCGAGCCGTTGCCTTCCTGAGATCGAGTCGGGGGATTTTCGCCGGAGGAGGTTCCGCATGCGAAACCAAATCGATATCGACGAGGTGCTCAGCCGTGCAATCATCCGAGAGATCGGTGAAAGATTGCGAACATTTCTCAGGGAAGACGAACTCCCTGCGAGTCTTAAGGTTCAGCTCGACAGGCTAGATCAATTGGATGGCCAATCGTCGCCTTCAGTCATTCCCGAACTGGAGATAGAGACGATCGGGAAAGAGCATGCGGTGGCTGACACAAAGGACGTGCAAACAGAAAGAAGTGTAGCAACGTGGGCCTCAACGCTTGCCGCATGGGCCTCGAAGGCTTGGTCTCGAAGCGGCGGGATCGGCCTTACCCGAACGGCCGCTCGAAGCACTGGATCAAGATCAAGAACCGGGAGCGCCCGGCGATGGACAGGGTGATGGACATGTTCGCCGTTGCAGCGTGTCCTAAGTCAGTGTCGAGCCAACTGTGATCTGTTACATTTGCATATCACCGACAACTGCCCTACCCGTAGGCGTCGGTGGCTGAGAGACTGTTGCGCTCAAGGGTTTCCCATCTCCTTCAATTGCTCCGACAGAGAACATCTCAGGAGATCCTCAGCCACATTGCTATTTGCCCCCGCGTTCTCGCCGGAGATGTGGCGCGCCCTCTCTCCCGTGCCGATACGTCTGATGATCTCAAGCAATTGATCGAAGGGCGCATCGATGCCCCCGCAAAGGTCCATGGGCTGTTCGTGCAATCGCGCTGGGCGGGAGCTGAGCTTCACAGTCTGGTCGCGCAGGAGCTTTCGCCTTACCGCGGCGAGACTGAGAGACGTGTGCGAATTGATGGACCACCGGTAATGCTGGAGCCGAATACGGCTCAGGCGATTGCAATTTCCTTGCATGAACTCGCCACCAACGCTGCAATACTGATCTCTATTGGCAACGGATGGTCGTGTTGAAATCACGTGGTCGCGAACGGCAGAGGGACGGGTCAGTTTGCGCTGGATCGAGTGGGGCGGACCGACCGTCACGCCCCCCATGCGCCGCGGGTTCGGCACGCGCGTTATTGAAGACACAGTTTCGGGCCAACTCAACGGTGAGGTGCATTTTGATTGGCGCGACCAAGGGCTCGCATGCGC
>Ga0075424_100001592_pt1 | contig 20068 bp, 12 predicted proteins | sample SoiMethybrSBSTD3_FD_75301 | JGI IMG/M metagenome (GOLD analysis project Ga0075424, IMG submission 75301) | Bulk soil microbial communities from a Populus tree surrounding site in Tennessee, USA - Soil MetaG P. TD hybrid SBSTD3 | ecosystem: Environmental > Terrestrial > Soil > Tree plantation... | reverse complement strand
TCGGGTCGCGACGCGAGCGCCGCATGCCTGCCCCGCCGACGACGAGGTCGAGCGCGCCACGAAGCCGCCAGAGCCAGTTCGCGTAGTACCAGCCCACGTCACCGCCGATGCGCGTGATCGCCGCGAACGACGCGTGCGACGTCGCGGCGACCCCTAACGCGCGCGAGTCGACGAGCCTCGATCCGGAATGCGCTCCGCCCCACGGCGGCGCGCCGACCGACGAGCGCGCGTCCGACCACCGCGTCTCCGCCAGCTCGCGGTCCTCGTTCGCGCGTGCGCGCTCGAGTGCTTCACGCATGACGCGCGGCCGGATGTTCGGGAACAGCTCGCGAGCACGCGACGACGTCACGACCGTTTCGTTGCGCAGGCTGTCGATCAACTTGCGGCCCACACGCGCGTACACCGGCGTCACGAGTCCGAGCCAGAGGCTCGACAGCCACGGGGTGAGCACGGGGACGCGGATGATGAGACGCTTGAGCCCACGCTGTCGTGCGTGCTCGCGGATCAGATCGAGATACGCGACCTGATCGGGTCCGCCGATCTCGACGACTTCGCTGCCGACCACCTCGGCATCGGACGAAGCGACGAGGTAGGCAATCACATCCTCGATCGCAATCGGCTGCGTGAGCTGCCGTACCCATCGCGGTGTCACGAGCACCGGCAGCCGCTCGACGAGCGCACGGACCATCTCGAACGACAGGCTCCCCGATCCGAGAATGATGGACGCACGGAGCTCGATGGTCGGGACGCCGGAGGCGCGGAGAATCCGCCCGACTTCGTGCCGGCTGGCGAGGTGCGGGGAGAGATCCGTCGCCGTGCCGAGGCCGCCGAGATAGACGATGCGGCGCACTCCGGCCGCGCGAGCCGCGAGCGCGAAGTTCGTCGCACCACATCGATCCTGGTCTCGAAAGTCGCTCCGTGAGCCCATCCCGTGCACCAGGTAGAACGCCGTGTCCACGTTCTCGAGCGCACGCTCGAGCGAGGGTGCATCGAGCACGTCCCCGCCGACGACCTCGATGCCGGGGGACACGCGGGCCGCGACCTCCTGGGGGCGGCGGGCGAGACATCGGATTCGCTCGCCGCGTTTGTCGAGTGCTCGGACGAGCCGACCGCCAACGTAGCCGCTGGCGCCGGTGACGAGGATGAGGCGCGTGCCGACGGACGACGCCGTTGGAGGCGGCGTGGTCGACGGCGTGGATTGCTCGTTAGGTATCACTGGTTGACGCGTCACGCCGCGTTCCTGTCGATCGGGTGGTTCGCGGTGGCCAGTGCGTCACGCAGATCGCGCAGGCTCGCGCCGACTCGAATCCCGAGCTGCCGGAGGTCATTCTCCATTTCCGCAACGCCAGCTCCGCCCACGATGATGGAAATGGACGGTGGGATCAGGGCGCGAAGGGTTCTGAGCTCGCCCAGCGTGCGCCCGGGGTCCTGGACGTAGGTGACACTCATCGCGATGACCCGCGCTTTGGTCGCGATCGCGGCGGCGGCAATGTCGCTGGCCGGCAAATCGGTACCGAGGTAGACCACCCGCCACCCCTCGCTCGCCGCGGTGGCGCCGACAAGGGCCGCGCCGATCGCATGGCGCTCGCCGGTGGGCGTGGCCACCAATACCCTCGCATCACCGGTTCCGCGCCCGATCGCTCGCATCGACTCGGCCACGATGTCGTGGATGGTGGATGAGGCGAGATGCTCGTGGGCGATGGTCAGACGCCCCGCGTACCATTCCTCGCCGATGCGCCGCAGGATCGGTGACGCGACGTCTTCAATGAATGACGTGATCCCCAACTGAGCGATCGCGCGTCGCAGGCTGTGCTCGAGGTCCGGGGTATCGAGTCGCGCGGTCGACTCGAGCGCCAGCTCGACGATATGGGCGGCGGTGTGAGACCCGGCATCTCGAGACTCCGATGCACCGCTGCCGATCTCACGCTCGGCGCGTGCGGCGTTGTCCTCCTGGGCCATCCGGGTGAGCTCGCTGGTGGAGAGGCGAGCGACCTGTCCGATGCTGCGACCGGCGGACGTGACCGCGTGCAGGAGGCGAAGGCGAGCGATGTCGGCGTCGGAGTAGGTGCGGTGGCCGCCGGAGCCTCGGGTGGGCTCGACCGCCTGGTAGCGGCGTTCCCAGATCCGGAGGATGTCTTGGGAGAGTCCGGTTCGCTCGGATGCTACGGCGATGGGGTGTTTGGGGGTTGAGTCTTCCATGATGATGAAGATCGTCGCTTGTCCATGATTTGTCAAAGTAAAGACGTTGGTCAAATGCTTGACATAGCCGGGCCGCTAGTGATATTACTTGGACAACGCATGGACAGAAGACCATGTGAGTCTCGCCGGACGCGAGAATGAGTCACTCAACTCGATCGAGGTAGCAATGAAGAAGCTGGACGTAGTCGCCGCCGTTCTCCTTGTGATCGGCGGCCTGAACTGGGGGTTCGTGGGGGCCGCCGGCATCGACCTCGTGGCAACGCTATTCGGTCCGATGTCGCCGTTGGGGCGCACGGTCTATGTGCTCGTCGGGCTGTCGGCGCTCTACCAGGCCATGCAGTGGCAGGGCATTCAGCGGCGGTGGCTGGCACCGGCGCGCTCCGCGCGCGCGTAGGCCGCGCCTAACGTTTCGATTCGAGGAATGACAATGCACCGCACCGCCAAGATCTGGATGGTCGCCGCTCTGGCCGCCGTCTGTACCGCGCCGGCAGTCGCGTCGGCGCAAAACGCTACCACCAAGGACAAGAAGCCAATGAAGAACATCGTGCAGGTCGCCGTCGAGGCAGGCAGCTTCAACACGCTCGTCGCGGCAGTGAAGGCGGCGGGTCTCGTCGAGACTCTCTCGGGCCCGGGTCCGTTCACGGTTTTCGCGCCGACTGACGCCGCGTTCGCAAAGCTCCCGGCCGGGACGATCGACGCGCTGCTCGCGGACAAGGAGAAGCTCACGTCGATCCTCACGTATCACGTCGTGAGCGGCAAGGTCATGGCCGCCGACATCGTCAAGTCCAACGGCGCCATGCCGAAGACGGTGAACGGACTGCCCCTCGACATCGTCGTACGTGACGGCAAGGTGTATGTGAACGGCATAAACGTCGTCACGGCGGACGTCCAGGCGTCCAACGGCGTCATCCACGTCATCGACGCCGTCCTGCTGCCACAGGCCGCTCCCGTACCGGCGGGGCGTTAGGCGCAAGAGCACTGCGCACACCGCGCAGCGCGATCCGAACCGGGCCGCGAGCCGATCACGCTGGTGCGGTGGCAACGTCGCCACTCACCAGCGTTTTCGTTCAGCGTCGTCCATTCCTCGGTCCGGACGCGGCCCTGGTATCGCTCATCGCCGCCGACCCGCATCTTCTGGAATGGTGCTTCGCTGAGCGCGTTGCGGGTGACGAGCCGATCTCTCGGTTGACGGCCGCCCTGGCCGATCGACATCGCGTCGAGCGCCAGCTCGGCGCTGGATAGCGTCGATGCGAATCTGGCTCGATGCCGATGCCACGCCGCGCGACGTGAAGGAGATCGTGTTTCGCGCCGCGCACCGACTCGCGATCGACACGGTCGTCGTGGCGAACCAGCGCGTGCCAATTCCGCCGGGGCATCCGACGATCAGCGCGGTGCGGGTGGAAGGCGGTCCCGACGCAGCGGACCGGTATATCGCCGAGAACGCAACGGCGGGCGATGTCGCCGTAACCGCGGACATCCCGTTGGCCGCGATGCTCGTGGGCGCCGGCGTCGTGGTCATCGATCCGCGCGGTTACGAGCACACCGCGGAGACCATCGGTGAGCGACTGAGCGTGCGCGACTTCGCTGACGCTCTTCGCGGCGCGGGCGTCGAGACTGGCGGACCACGGCCATACTCGCCAAAGGACAAGCAGGCGTTCGCGTCAGCGTTCGACCGAGCGCTCACGCGAGCGCGACGCACGGGCTGACCGCGCCGAGCTCCTTCCAAACGTGAATCTCGCGAAGGGTGGAGGCGCTGCGTCCTCAGGCCGAGCGCGCGCGCTCCACAGCGCGTGTAAGTGCACGCCGAGTATAGACAACGGCGAGGTTGTTCTTATAGGCGGCGCCGCCGCCCGTCAGGTCCCGCAACTCGAGACCCTCGGCCGCTCGCTGCGCGGCCGCCTGGATCTCCTCGGCTGTGGGTGCCTTCGCCATCAGCGCCTGCTCGACCGCCGCCAGCCGTGTCGCGTGCGGCGTCAGGCCCGTGACGGCGACGCGCGCGCGCTCGACCGCGCCGTTGGCCCCAAGCGTCACGACCGCCGCGACGCCAACGATCGCGTAGCCCGACGCGGGGTCCGCATACTTCTCGTACGCGCCGCCGGTTCGCGCGGGTGCGACCGGAACGCGTACCTCGACGAGCAGCTCATCCGGCGCGAGCGTCGACGAGAACATCCCCGTGAAGAACTGATCGATCGGGATGGTCCGCGGTCCGCCGCGACCCACCACGCGAAGCTCCGCGCCCAGCGCGAGCGTCACCGCGGGAAGGTCGGCCGCGGGGTCGGCGTGGGCGAGACTTCCGCCGATCGTCCCCATGTTGCGGACCTGCGCATCGCCAATGCGACCCGCCGCTTCCGCGAGAATCTTCGCCTTGCCGTGGATCAGTCCGGACGCCGCGACGGCGGCGTGCGGTGTCGTCGCGCCGATGCGAAGCACGCCACTCTCCTCGCGAATCCCCGCCAGCTCCGCGATTCGGCGAATGTCGATCAGGTGCGCCGGTTGCGCAAAGCGCAGCTTCATGACGGGGAGCAAGCTGTGCCCGCCGGCGATCAGCTTCCCGTCCTCGGCGTACGTCACGAGCATGGCGAGGGCGTCGTCAACACTCTCGGCGCGATGGTACTCGAAGGGTGCGGTGTACATGCGCTATCTCCCGGTGTTAGACGACGCGGTACGCGCGGACTGGATCGCCTGCCAGACCTTCGGTGCCGTCAACGGCATGTCGATGTGCCTAACGCCGAACGGCTTGAGGGCATCCATGACCGCGTTGACGACCGCGGGCGGCGAGGCGATCGTTCCCGCCTCGCCTACGCCCTTGATGCCTAACGGGTTGACGGGGGACGGCGTCACCGTGCGATCGAGCTCGAAGAACGGCAGCTGGTGCGCCTTCGGCAGACCGTAGCTCATGAGCGAGCCGGTGATGAGCTGCCCACTCTCGTCGTACTCCGCGCCTTCCCACAGCGCCTGGGCGACGCCCTGCGCGATCCCGCCGTGCACCTGGCCGTCGACGATCATCGGGTTGATCACGTTGCCCACGTCGTCGACCGCGATGTAGCGCAACAGCGAGACCGTCCCGGTGTCCGCGTCCACCTCGACCACCGCGATGTGTGTGCCGAACGGGTACGTGAAGTTCGGCGGGTCGAAGAAGCTCGTTGCCTCGAGCCCGGGTTCCATCCCGGCGGGCATGCTGTGCGCCAGGTACGCCGCCAGGCTGATGTCGGGGAGTCCCTTGGATCGATCAGGAGAGCCTCGCACATGGAAGCGACCGTTCGTCAGCTCGATGTCTTCCGGTGCGGCTTCGAGCATGTGCGCGGCGATGCGCTTGCTCTTCTCGACGACCTTGTCGAGGCCCAGTACGATCGCGGTCCCGCCAACGGCGCCGCTGCGGCTGCCGTACGTCCCCATGCCGAACTGGACGCGACCCGTGTCACCATGCACGACTTCGACATCATCGATGTCGATGCCGAGCCTGTCCGCAACAATCTGCGCGAAGGTTGTCTCGTGTCCCTGGCCCTGCTGCTGCGACCCGGTCAGGACGGTGACTTTTCCCGTCGGATGGACACGCACGGTCGCGCTCTCGTAGAGGCCGGCCTGCGAGCCGAGCTGACCGACGACCTGCGAGGGTGCGAGGCCGCACGCCTCGATGTAGCTCGACAGCCCGACGCCGATGTACCGGTCCTGCTTGCGCAGCTTCTCCTGCTCGGCGCGGAGGTTCGGGTAGTCCACCATGTCCAGTGCGCGATCGAGCGCGGGCTCGTAGTTCCCACTGTCGTACTGGAGCGCGACCGGCGTCAGGTACGGGAACTGATCCGGCGGGATGAAGTTGCGCCGGCGCAGCTCGGCCGGGTCGACCCCCAGCTCGCCGGCGCCCAGGTCGATCATCCGCTCTAGCAGATAGCACGCTTCCGGCCGCCCCGCGCCGCGGTACGCGTCGACCGGTGTCGTGTTCGTGAAGACCCCGGTCACGTCAGCGTGGATGGCCGGGATGCGGTACTGCCCGGAGAGGAGGGTACCGTAGAGGTAGGTCGGGATCGCCGGCGCGAACAGCGTCAGGTGCGCGCCGAGGTTGGCCAGCGTTTTCACACGGAGGCCCACGATCCGGCCGTTGGAGTCGAACGCCATTTCGGCGTCGGTGACGTGGTCGCGCCCGTGTGAGTCGGTCATGAAGCTTTCGCGCCGTTCGGCGGTCCACTTCACCGGCCGCTCGAGCGTTCGCGCCAGCCACGCGACGACGACTTCCTCGGTGTAGACGAAGACCTTCGACCCGAACCCGCCGCCCACGTCCGGCGAGATGACGCGGAACTTATGCTCGGGGAGCCCGAGCACGAACGCGCCCATGATTAGTCGGTGGACGTGCGGGGCCTGGGACGTGACCCAGAGCGTGAGCTCGTCGGTCGCCCGCACGTAGGTGGCGAGCGACGCGCGCGGCTCCATGGCCACCGGAATGAGGCGCTGATTGATGAGCCGCTGCCTAACGACCCTCGCGGCGCTCGCGAACGCAGTGTCCGTCGCGGCCGCGTCGCCGATCTGCCAGCGAAAGCACACGTTGTCCGCGCCTTTGGTCCGCACGATGGGCGCCCCCGCCGCCAACGCCTTCTCGACGTCCGCTACCGCGGGAATTGGATCGTAGTCCACCGCCACGAGCTCGGCCGCATCGCGTGCGGCGTACGGCGAGTCGGCGACGACCACTGCGACGGCTTCGCCCACGTAGTGCACCTTATCGACGGCGATCGCGTGGTGGTTGCTCGGCTTGAGCTCCGGAAGCAGCCAGCCGACGGGGATACCATTCACGCCGGCTTCGACGAGGTCCGTCCCTATGTACACGCCGACGACGCCGGGATACGCACGAGCGGCGTCGAGATCGATGGCGCGAATGGTCGCGTGTGCGTGCGGGCTTCGAACGAACGCGGCGTGCACCGTGCCGTGCAGACGAACATCATCGGTGTAGAGCCCTCGTCCCGTGAGGAAGCGCGGGTCCTCCTTCCGGCGCACGCGTGCACCGAGGAAACGCTCCACCGTGCCCTCGGCGCTTGCCGGCGTCGGCCGCTCGACGCCAGTGGCGGGAGTCGGAGTCGTAGTCGTGGCCATGGTTCGCGTTCCTCAGCGTTTCGGGCTTCTGGGTACTGCGATATCGGCGCCGCTCGGCGACGAGAGAATACCGCCGGGTAGCGACTCGGGCGGGATCACATCGCCTGGCACCAGCGCGGGCATCTCGGTGGTATGCGCCATCTGCCAAACGACCGTCTGGACGGCCCGCACGATGTTGTGGTAGCCGGTGCATCGACACAGGTTGCCGGCGAGTCCCTCACGGATCTCCTCGGCCGATGCGGTCGGGTTGTCGCGTAGCAGCCCGACCGCCGTCATTATGACGCCCGGCGTGCAGAACCCGCATTGCAGGCCGTGCTCCTGCCAGAACGCTTCCTGCAATGGGTGGAGCTGTCCGTGCGGCCGGAGGCCTTCGATCGTGGTGACCGTGCCGCCGTCGGCGGATGCTGCGAGCACCGTGCACGATTTCACCGCGCGACCGTCCAGGTGGACAGTACATGCACCACACTGGCTCGTGTCGCAGCCGATGTGCGTGCCGGTGAGATTCAGCGTGTCGCGAAGGAAGTGCGCGAGCAGCATTCGCGGCTCGATCTCGCGCTCGTGAACGGTGCCGTTCACGGTGACGTTGATCCGCGGCTTGGTCGTTGCCATTCGCGGTTTTCCTTTACCGAGGAGTCGGCTGGAGAGATGCTCGAACGATTGGGCAACCATGTAGCGCGCTGTGAGGGGCGTCAAGAAGCGGCGCACCAACGCAGATCACTCCCTCCCGAGTCGCCGCGCGAGCGCGTGAAACCTGGGGTCGTCCCGAAGCGGTGCCAGGCGCGGATCGATCATGAGGTACGCCAGCACGGTCGAGCGTTCCTCGTACGCACGCTCGAGGTCGCGGAGTGCTTCATTCCGCTGCCCGAGCCCGGCATGCACCAGCGCGAAGTAGTAGGACGGCACGTAGCTTCCGGCCGCCGCCGAGCGCAGCGCACGCAGCACGCCTAGTCCCTGCTCTTTTCTCCCGGCCGCCGCGTAGACGTGGCCGAGCGACGCCTTGCGATTGAGGCTGTTGCCGCTGATGGGCTCCAGAATCGCGATTGCCTCGTCCGGCTTCCCTTGCTGTTCGGCGACGAGGCCCAAGCCCCACCTGACGGTGACGTCGGTGGAATCGGTCTTGAGGATTTCGCGGAGTCGTCTCCCCGCGTTGTCATAGCGGCCGGCGAAGTAGTCGAGCAGGGCGCGGTTCGCCTGGAGCGATGCCGACAGGGGGTCGAGCTCCACGGCGCGCTCGAGCTGGGCGATCGCCTCGTCGAGCCGGCCCCGCGATGCGAGAAAGCGGCTGTACGAGAAGTACGCATCGGCGTAGCTGGGCTGCAGCTCGAGCGCACGTTTGAATTCCTGCTCGGCGGCCCGCCAATCCCACTCGTAGTAGGCGCGGATATAGGCGTTCGCGGCGTGCGCTTCCGCCAACGTCTCGTCGAGCTCCAGTGCTCGGACGAGCGCGGCGCGGGCCTTGGGCAGCACGTCGATCGGCGGTACGTCGGTGAAGAACGGAAGCGATGTATAGTAGTTGGCGAGGCCGACGTTAGGCGGGGCCCACTCCGACGCGATCCGGCTGGCTTGCTCGAAGAACGCCCGTGCCTGCTCCATCTCGCCGCGCTCCAGGTGAAAGCGGCCGCGCAGGTAGGCGTCGTAGGCTCGTTGATCGACCTCACGGCGGGCGCCGAGGCGGCGCTGCTCGGCGCCGTCGAGGTTGGCGTCGATCGAGGCGGTGATAGCCGTGGTGATTTCGCGCTGCAGGTTCGGGAGCTCGCCGAGTCGCCGTTGATAGTCTCTGGCAAAGAGGACCGTGCTGTCACCGACGTGCAGGAATTTCACGTTGACCGCCACGCTATCGCCCGACCGCTGAACCGAGCCGGTCACGACGGCATCGACGTGAAGGTCGGCGCCGAGGCGTGCGAGCGACCGAGCGGCTCCCTGCGCCACCTCACCCGATGAGCGCGACAGGACCTTCAACGCGCCGATCTGTGCGAGATCGGCGGTGAGTCCGTCCGTCATCCCGACACCCAGATAGGAGCTGTCAGGGTTGCTCGTGAGATCCTTGAACGGGAGTACCGCGATGGCTCTGACCGCATGAGACGCATCGGGCGTTGCGCGCCTCGCGGGTCCAACACCCAGCCACCATGCCGTCGCCGCCGCCAGCACCGCGACGCCTAACGTGATCATCAATGGCGGACGCGCCCACCGGGCGAACCGACGTTGCGACGGAAGGGGCACGGCCAGAGCCTCTGCGTGGTCCGGGACCTCCAGGGCGTTCAGGAACTGCTGGATCGACGCAAAACGATCGGCGGGCAGCTTCGCCATGGCCCGCAGAATCGCCGTCTCCATCGCCTTGGGCACCGTCTGCCTAACTACACGCAGACTGGGCACAGGCTCGGCGAGGTGCCGGGCGATGACCGCTTGCGTCGTCGGTCCTGTAAACGGCGGCTGACCGATCAACATCTCGTACAGGGCGCACGCCAGGCTATACTGATCGCTCCGACCATCCACCACCGTGCTTCCCCCCGCCTGCTCGGGGCTCATGTATTGCGGTGTGCCGATCGCGATTCCACTCATGGTGAGCTGCTCCGGACCCGCGGCGTGGAGCGCTCGGGCAATGCCAAAATCGGCGACGACGGCAACGCCGCCGGACATCATGATGTTCTCGGGCTTGATATCCCGATGGATGACGCCGTGCTCGTGCGCGTACTGCAGCGCGCTGCCGACTTCGCGAGTGATCTGGAGGGCGGTTGCGATTGGAAGCTGCTGTTCGCGCGCGAGGAGCTGGCGGAGGGACTCGCCTTCGACGAACGGCATGACGTAGTAAAGGAAGGGGCCCGCCGGCACCTGCCCCGAGTCGAAAAGCGGAAGAATGTGCGGGTGCTGTAGCGTCGCGGCGATTTCGATTTCGCGGAGGAATCGCTCGCTGCCCACGGCAGCCGACAGCTCCGGCTTGAGCACCTTGATCGCGACCGGTCGACGGTGTTTCAGATCCTCGGCGAGAAAAACGACCGCCATGCCGCCGTGGCCGAGCTCCCGCTCGACCCGGTAGCGATCACCGAGCGCCGCCGCGAGCTGATCGAGGAGCTCCATCTTTCAACGTGGCACCAAAAAGGGGCCGGGAACATCCGGCCCACGCAGTATGCCGCCGGCGTCGGCACTTCATCGTGCGGTGCCCGGAAGCCGAACGCAAGAGCCTGATACCGACGAGACGCGATCAGAAATCGGCGTCAGCGCGCCCGCGCCCACTCCAACACGCCCGAGCGCCTAACGCCGGGGTACGGAACGTCGTTCCCCTTGACCGCGCGCCACAGGATCCGGTTGAACTCGTCGTCATCCGCGCGATCCTCGCCCGCCAGGTCGAGCCGATCGGAACGGCGCGCGTTGTCGTCGAGCGCCAGGTTCTGCTCCGTCATCGACTGCGTGGGCCTGATCGCGTCGAACGGGCGCAGGTCGGGCGCGGACCGCCAGATCTCGCGCAGCGGACGGCCGAAATGATCGAACTGCGATAGCGTCCCGAGCCCGAGGATCTCCTCCACCGTCGCCAGGACGTCGGTCGTGTTCACGAATCGATGCATCACGCCGCCCGCCGCCCACGGCGAGATCACGAGCAGAACGGACCGATGCGAGTCGACGTGATCGGGACCCGCCTGTGCGTCGTCCTCGAGCACGAACACGGCGGTCGATTTCCAGAACTGCGAGCGCGATAACGCCTCGACGATGCGCGCGAGCGCGAGATCGTTGTCGGCCATATACGCCTTCGGCGTCGGAAAACCGCGTCGAGCGCCCGAGGTGTGATCGCTTGGCAGATGGAGCGTCTCGAGCGCCGGCATCTGCCCCGATCGCTCGTGCTCGCGGAACTCGGCCAACCACGCGTCGGCCCGGCGTTGATCCCGGATCGTCATGTCGAACGGCGGATACGTCGAGCTCGTGTGTGGCCGCATCCACGCATCGCTCGCGCGATATGTCGCGGTCCCGAAGTCGCTGCTAGGCACCGGTTCGGCGCGCTCGCCGTAATTCCTCAGCGACACATTCTTCTTGATCGCTTCGTTCCACAGGAACCCAGCCGCTGGAATGCCGACGTCGTCGGCATCCTCGCGATCGGGTCGCTTCGATCGGTATGCATCGGGCGTGGTCTTCTCGCCGTAGTCGGTGACGTATCCCGCGGTAGACCACATGTGGCCCTGCGCGCTGACCTCGGCGTTGACGAAGAAGCGATCGTACAGCCCGAAGCGTTCCGCCAGCGCGTGGTGGTTCGGCGCGACATCGCGCGGGAAGAACACGAGGCTCGCGTCACCGTCGCCCTGCGTGAGATCGCCAAACACCTGATCGTAAGTCCGGTTCTCCTTGATGATGTAGACCACGTGGTCGATCGGCGGATACGCGGCACGCGGACCTGTCGAGGTAGTCCACCCGTTCGCGTTGGCAACGCGCCGCGTCAGCGCATCGAGCTCGGCACCGCTCGCGTTGGCGGGCAGCACGGTGATGGTGCCGTCGAGTTGGCCCAGCGTGTAGCCACGAGACCCGCGCGCGAGCGGCGCGCTGGGCACCGGACCGTTCGGGTTCGGACCAGCAGCGCGCCCCTTACCGTTCACGACCCACAGCGAATCGCCCGATGGCACAACGGCGGTCGGGTACCACTGCGTCGGGACGCGGCCGGTGAGCTGATCGGTGCCTTGCGCCGTGGCGACGCCGGACGTCGCCGCCGACAGATCGAACACGGCGACGGCATTGTTGTCGGCCTCGGCGGCAAAGAGCCGCGTGCCATCGGGCGACAGCGCCAACGCGTTAGGCGTGCTTCCTTCGTTCACACCATCGGGTGGTGGATCGAGGAGCCAGCCGGTCACCTGTCGCGCGCGCGTGTCGACGACCGCGATCCGGTCGGTGCTTGCCGACGCCACGAACGCCCGGGTGCCGCTCGCGTTCAGCACGAGCGCCGATGGATGTCTCCCGACTTCGATGATGCCCTCGCGCGTGAGGCGTCCACTGCCGCCGTCCGGCACGAATGCCGTGACGGTCGAACCACCCCACGCCGTCACGTACACGTGACCGTCCCGGGCAACGCCGACCGCATACGGGAATCGGCCGGCACCGAGTCGCTGCACCACCCGACGAGTCGAGAGATCCAGGACGGAGAGCGAGTCGCTCAGGTTCTCCGCGACGTAGAGTGTCCGACCGTCAGATGAGATGCCGAGGCCTGCAGGATAGCGTGTCCCCGGTTGCCCCGATGCGCCATGTCCGAGTACCAAGCTGTCGGTCAGCGCGGCGGGCTTGGCCGCGTTAGGCGACCACCTGTATTGATACACGGCGTCCGCGGAGCCGCCAGAGACGTACAGCGCGCGGCCGTCGTTGCTCCACGCGAGGCCAACGAACGCGCCTGGCTGCTCGACGTGCTGGACGAGCGTGCCGGTCGCGCGCAAGACGACATCGATGCCCTGCTGGCGCCAGCCGCTCAGCGCAAGCACGAGATGTTTCCCGTCGGGTGATAGGACGGCCGAGAGCGGCATGTTGCCGACGGGGATCGACCGGCCGGCGGGGTCGAGTCGCGCGCCGGTGCTGAGCCGGTTCGAGTCGAGGCTCGCCGGCTTGCTTTCAGCCGATGTGCCGCCGGCGGTCCTGCCGGAGCCGCAGGCGATCGTGGTGGCGATAACGGCAGCCGACGTGATGACTCGCATGGCGTGGCTCGTTGATGTACGGGGGTTGCTTAGCATAGCGAGCCCGCTGGATCAGGTGTAGGTTCCGCTAGCCAACCTCGACAGCTGACAGAGCGCATCCTACTGCGTAGCACGCCTTCGACGTGAGCGATTCACCCTCTGGTCCGCCGAAGGACGAGGCACCACCCGCGAAGCACCGCTTTCGCGTGCCCGCGAGCGAAGACCCCGACGCCCCACCGCCTGAGCTCCTAGGCGGACGTTATCGGACTGGCCGAGAGCTTGGCCGCGGCGGCATGGCCCATGTCTACCTCGCCCGCGACCTCAAGCACGATCGCGACGTCGCGGTCAAGATCATCAAATCAGACCTGTCTGCCTCCCTCGGTCACGACCGGTTCCTGCGTGAGATCGAGATCGCTGCCCGGCTCCGCCACCCGAACATCGTGCCGCTGTACGACTCGGGCGAAGCCGAAGGCTCGCTCTTCTTCGTCATGCCGTACGAGGATGGGCAGTCACTTCGTGAGCGCCTGCGGGACAACGGCGCACTGCCGATCGCCGACGCGCTCAGCGTCTTGCGTGACGTGGCTCGCGCGCTGGCGTACGCGCACAAACACGGCGTGGTCCACCGCGACATCAAGCCCGACAACGTGATGCTCTCGGGTGACGCGGCGGTGGTGACCGACTTCGGCATCGCGAAGGCAGTGAGTGTGGCGTTCACGGGCCCGTCAGACGCCACATTGACGCAAGCCGGCACCGTGATCGGTACACCAGCCTACATGGCGCCGGAACAGGCGACGGGCGATGCGTCCATCGATCATCGGGCGGACATCTACTCGTTCGGGTGCTTCGGCTACGAGCTGTTCACCGGGCAGCCACCGTTTCAGGAACAGACAACGCATCTCCTGATCGCCGCCCACCTCGCAACCCAGCCGCGGCCGATCACCGAGGTCCGACCGGACGTCCCACTGTTGGTAGCAGAGTTGCTGGCCCGGTGTCTCGCCAAAGCGCCGACGGACCGCCCGCAGAGCGCTCGGGAGCTGCTGCTCGTCCTCGACGGCGCAACGCTGACCGCACCGCATCGTCGCGCAGGCCGGTCGAGCCTCGCTCGAAAATCTGCTGTCGCCGCGCTCGTCGGTGCGATCGTGGTAACTGCGGGGTATGTCGGGATTCGGAGTGCGTGGACAACTGACCCCATCACCGTCGCCGTTCTCCCGTTTTCCAACATCGCCGGCGACACGGCGATTGGCTTCGTCGCCGACGGACTCACCGACGAAGTCGCCTCGGCGCTGGCCCGCGTTCCAGGAGTAACGATCAAGAGCCGTGCGGGCGCGCGGGCGTATCGCGGACAACTGGCTCCCGACGTGACCGAGGCGGGCGCGAAGCTCAAAGCCGACTACTTGCTGACGGGAGTGGCGCGTCAGGAAAACGGACAGTGGATCCTGACTGCCGACTTCGAGCGCGCCGCCGACGCGACGAGTCTCTGGGACGACCGCTTTGTCGTCAGCCCTAACGAGCAGGCCGCCGCCGTGGACTCGATCACCGCGAGACTGATCGTGGCGCTGCGACGAGAGTTTCCCCGTGCCATCGGGACTCCCCGTGCCCGTTCGCCTCGCCAGCGGACCGTGAACAACGAGGCCTACCGTCTTTACCTGCGTGGCCAGGAAAAGCTCAATCGCCGCGGGCAAAGCGTGACGGAGGCTGGGGAACTATTCCGTCAATCAATCCGGCAGGATTCGCTGTTTGCTCCGGCGCATGCGGGCTTGGCATATGCACTCGCGATCTCACCATGGTTCGACCGCGTGCCTGTGACACAGGTGAAAGGCGAGGCCATCGACGCTGCGGGTCGGGCGCTTGCGCTCGACTCGACGCTGTCGTTACCACACGTCGCACTCGGCGTCGCACATGTGGAAGCGTACGAGTGGGCGCCGGCGGCGATCGAGTTCAAGACAGCGGTTGATCTGGACGCGAACAACGTCGAGGCCCGGATTCAGTATGCCCGGATGCTAAGCAGCGTCGGCCGCTACTCCGAAGCGCTGGCGCAGCTGCGAGTGGCGCGGAACCAGGATCCTGCTTCCGCCCTTCTCCTGGGCCACATGGCTCGCGTGTACTTCCACATGGGACAGATGGATAGCGCGCTTGCCGAGATCGGTCGCGCGCTGGAGACCGACTCCTCCAACTACATGGCGATCGCGGCGGGACCGTGGATCTACCTCAAACTCAATCGTCTCGCGGAGGCACACGCCCTCGCGGTTCGCAGCCGGGACCCCGGCTACAGGGCGTACCATTTGGCAAGGTCCGGCGACGTCGAGGGCGCGCGGGGAGTGCTTCGCGGACTCGATGGACGGCCTGCTCAATGGGGTGATGAGATGATCCGCGCGCTCGCCTACCTTGGGCTCGGCGATACCGCGAGTGGGTTGTCCGCGCTGGAGCGTGCGGCCAACGCCAAGGAGCTCTGGCCGGTCAAGGACGATCACGTGTTCGATTCGGTCCGTAGCAGTGCAAGGTTCCGGGCGCTGGAAAAGCGCGTCGGATTGGCCGACTTCATATCGTCGAGCGTTCCCTAGCCCGCCTAACGCCAACACAGATCACGTACGGCAGATTGATGGCCCCGAACTCGTGAGCGGACTACGCTTCATTAGCCCGACGTCAGCGGACGCGGACGGGGATGACCAATTGCGATTGAGGGTTCGCGGATCGCGCTGGGCGGAAGATCTCGAGCCGGAGTTCAGCCGCAGATCGGGGCTGAAACTCGAAATCGTACGTTTCGCCGACTGACACGGTCTGCCGCGCAGGACGCTCGGTCGCCTGGGACGCGGGCAAATCAGCTCCGTCCTTTGCGATCGCTCTCCAACTGACCAGTGCAGAACCGGCCAGAAGGGATACGGAGATGCGCGGATCGTGCGGCGTAATATTGATGAAGCGGAATCGATAGGTGACGCCCTGCTTCAATTCGATGGGGCCTGGTGCCTCGTCACCATTCAGAAGGAGCGGAGTGTTGTCGTTAGGCCCCTTGACGCTGAGTAGCATGACCCGGTCTGTCTCCGGGTCGAGCGAGTGACCGGGCTCCAAGACGATGATCGGGCCATAGAGGCCGGAACTGAGCTGGCGAATGTCGTCGATGTGCGTGTGATAGATGAATGTTCCGGCGCGAGGCGGTGTGAATCTCGCAACGAACGAGTCTCCGGGCAGAATCATTGGCGCGATGTGGCCCGGCGTACCGCTCCACCCGACAATGCCATCGTAGTAGCTCTCCAGCTCCATCGCGTGCCAGTGCACCGATGTGGGCTCGAGGAGTTTGTTTACCACCGTGACCTCCACGGCTTGGCCCCGGGTGAGCACAATCGGGGGTCCAGGAATACGACCCGAATCCTCTGCGGCGGGACGTGACCCTTCCTGAAGAGCGAAGGCGAAACCGGGCTCCTTGCCGTACCGGCCAGGCTTCAATTGGGCCACGAACCGTAGCCTGCGCAGATGCTCATCCGGCTCCTTCAGGGCGGGGACGACGCCCGAAGTCACGACATGGATACCCAGCACGAGGCCCGCCATGTCTTCCATGGCGTGATGGGATTCGCCTGAAGCAGCCGACGATTCTTTGCCAAAGGGTCGCAACCGGAGGCGAGGAGAAATGTGCGCGAGGACATGACAATGAAACAGCCAGTTGCCGGGCTCACGCGGGGTCCATGACAATGACATCGTGCCGCCCGGCACCATCAGCTCGGTGACCGCGAGGCGCCGATCTTCGCCACCGAGCAGATTGTCGTGTTCTCCGTCTCCGGTACTCTCCACAGTGTAGTAAGAGCCGTGGAGGTGCATGGGGTGATTGCCCTGACCGCCGTTGATCCAGCGCCAGCGGACCGTGTCACCGACTTTGTACGTCAATCGTTCCGTATAAGGCCACGCTCTGCCGTTTATCACGATGGCATTCCGACCCTTGGCGAACGGATCGCCGCCCGTCATCGCGGGGTTTTCCCACCACCCGATGACGAAGACCCGATCTTGGGCGCTGGTGCCCTGCGGATCGACGATCAGCGCTCCCGTGAGCTGGCTGTCGACCCGGCGATCCGGCAAAGGTGCGCCGGTCGTCGTCGCCCAGTAGTAGTAGGTGCCGGGTTTGCCCGCGCGGAAGCGGACCTCACCTCGTTCTCCCGACGCAACGTGAACAGTCTCATCGAGATTGCCCGGCCGCGTGTGGAGTCCGTGGATGCTGAGGTCTGCGCCTGGAATAGCGTTGCGGACCTGGACCAGAATCTCGGTGCCTTCAGGCACTCGGATCATCGGCCCTGGAATCTCAGGGGACCGACCGGGTTCTGAGAACGCTTGAACCTCCAGCCCGGGACCGTCCCGTCCTTCCGGGTACCAGATGCCTACCCGCGCTTCCAATCGGATGGTGAGAACGCCGTTTTGCAGCCGCCCTCGCGGCACTCGATTGTCGTTGACGGTAATCTCGGGGAGGCCCTTTTCCCCGGCCTTCACGAAGGATGCGGTTGATTCTGCCGCGGCGATGCAGAACAAGATCACACAAAGGGCAGGACGCATGGCGACGGTACCTTCTGTGCTGCGGACGGCCATTGTGTCAGCCTAGGGTTGCCTAACGCCAATCCTCGTGCAGGGCACCGTCGCGTGAAGCGGCGCGAAGGCGACGCTGTCTATGTTACCGGTGCAGGCACAGTCCGCCAGCAGCGCCCGAGTCGCGCTTCGCCGATTTCCCGATTTCCTGATTCCCGATTCCCGATTCCCGATTCCCGATTCCCGATTCCCAATGACGTAGGGGTATTGCGCCCTTCACCCGTTATAGTCATATACACGTTCACGCGCTCATGACCATCGCCGCCGCCCAGACCCGACTTCTTAGCCTGCTCCTTATTACCGCGATTCTCCTCGCGGTAGTACTCGGCGTTTGGGAGTCAGGCACCATGATCGCGCGAATGTAAGCAACGCGAACCGCCGCCCTCCCGACAACCACCACTCGGGACGGGCGAACGAAGCTGATAAGGCCCCTTCCGAGTGCGGAAGGGGCCTTTGTCGTCTCAGCCCATCACGAATGCGATCCGACACGATCAAACGAGGATTCCACCGCGCACCGCACCGGGCCCTGCTCCGCGCCACAGGGCAGCTCCGGAGCGCCAGCGACTTCGACAAGCCGTTCATCGCGGTGTGCAACTCCTACGTCGACATCGTGCCCGGCCACGTCCACCTGCAGGAGTTCGGACGCGTGGTGAAGGACGCGATTCGCGAAGCCGGCGGCATTCCGTTCGAGTTCAACACGATCGGCGTCGACGACGGGATCGTCATGGGGCACGCCGGCATGCACTACTCCCTGCCCTCCCGCGAGCTGATCGCTGATTCCGTCGAAACGATGGCGCGCGCCCACTGCTTCGACGGGATGGTGTGCATTCCGAACTGCGACAAGATCGTGCCCGGCATGCTGATGGGCGCGGCGCGCGTGAACATCCCGACGATCTTCGTGTCCGGCGGACCGATGGCAGCGGGTGTCGATCGGAGCGGCAAGAAGATCGACCTGATTTCCGTGTTCGAAGGGGTCGGCGCACGCGCGGCGGGACTGATCGACGACGCACGACTCGACGACCTCGAGGTCAACGGGTGCCCGACCTGCGGCAGCTGCAGCGGAATGTTCACCGCGAACTCGATGAACTGCCTCTGCGAAGCGCTCGGGATCGCATTGCCAGGCAATGGGAGCGCGCTGGCGACGTCGCCCGAGCGGCTCGCACTCGCGCGGTGCGCCGGGACGCATCTGCTGCGCATGGTCCGCGACGACGTGCGCTTCCTCGACATCGTGACGCCCTCCGCAATCGACAACGCGATCGCGCTCGATGTCGCGATGGGTGGCTCGACGAACACCGTGCTGCACGTCCTGGCGCTCGCGCGCGAAGCGGGCCTCGAGTACGCGCTCGCGCGCTTCAACGACGTGGCGGCGCGCGTGCCACATCTCGCGAAGGTTTCGCCGGCCTGGGATGGCGATCGCCAGTGGCACATGCAGGACATCCACGCTGCCGGTGGTATTCCGGCGATTCTCAAGACGCTATCCGCCAGGCCCGATGTTCTCGACCTCGAGGCTCCGACCGTCACCGGTCGCACGCTCGCCGGGAATCTCGAGGGCGTCGTGAATCGGAATCCGGAGTGCATCCGGCCGCTCGAGTCGCCGCATGCCGAGCGTGGCGCCCTGTGCTCGCTCTTCGGATCGCTGGCGCCGGACGGTGCCGTCGTGAAGGTCGGCGCCGTGGAGCAACACGAGATGTCATTCCGCGGACCGGCGCGCGTGTTCGACGGCGAAGAAGACGCCACGATCGGCGTCCAGGATGGTCGTATCACGCCGGGCGACGTCGTCGTCGTCCGCAACGAAGGCCCGAAGGGCGGTCCGGGAATGCGGGAGATGCTCGCTCTGACGAGCATGCTCAAAGGCATGCCGCTCGGCGCATCCGTCGCGCTCATCACGGACGGTCGCTTTTCCGGGGGAACCCGCGGGCTCTGCATCGGACACGTCTCTCCGGAAAGCGCGGAGGCGGGTCCGATCGGGCTCGTTCGCGACGGTGACATGATCGAGATCGATCTCGCCGCGCGTCGTCTCGACGTCTGCGTGGGCGACGACGAGCTGGCGCAGCGGCGGCGTGCGTTCGTTCCTCCCGCGCAGAAGTTCGAGCGCGGATGGCTCGCTCGTTATGCGCGGCTCGTGACGAACGCGAGCCAGGGAGCGGTGCTCGCATGACGAACGCGACCGAGCTGCGCAGCGGAGCGCAGATCCTGTGCGAAGCGCTCATTCGCGAGGGCGTCGAGGTCATGTTCGGCATTCCCGGCGGCGCGATCATGCCGTTCTATCACGCGATGTGGGAGTATCGCGACCGGTTGCGTCATGTGCTCTGTCGTCATGAGCAAGGCGCGGGTCACGCCGCGGAAGGCTATGCGCGCGCCTCGGGACGTGTTGGCGTGTGCGTCGCAACGAGCGGACCCGGCGCGACCAATCTCGTCACGCCGATAGCCGACGCGTGGATGGACTCGACTCCGCTCGTCGCGATCACCGGTCAGGTGTCGAGCGCGCTCCTCGGCACCGATGCATTCCAGGAAACGGACATCACGGGGATTACCATCCCGATAACGAAGCACGGGTATCTCGTCACCGACGCGCGCGACATTCCGCGCGT
>Ga0075424_100001591_pt1 | contig 20069 bp, 20 predicted proteins | sample SoiMethybrSBSTD3_FD_75301 | JGI IMG/M metagenome (GOLD analysis project Ga0075424, IMG submission 75301) | Bulk soil microbial communities from a Populus tree surrounding site in Tennessee, USA - Soil MetaG P. TD hybrid SBSTD3 | ecosystem: Environmental > Terrestrial > Soil > Tree plantation... | reverse complement strand
CTGGATCGCGGTCTCGACCTCGGCCTTCACCTCGTCGTGCACGGCCTGGAGCGCGTCGCGGCCGGCGACGCCGGTGTCCACGAGGTGCGTCGCGAACCGCTCGATCGGATCGTGGCTCCGACGCTCCTCGACCTCCTCGCGGGATCGGTACGTCTTGTCGTCGTCGTCGGATGTGTGGGGGAGGAACCGATAGGTCTTGCATTCGATCAGGGTCGGGCCGCCGCCCGACCGGGCTCGGTCGTGCGCTTCCTTCATCGCGCCGTAGCACGCGAGGACGTCGTTCCCGTCGACGACGACGCCGGGCATGCCGTACCCCTCGGCCCGGCTCGCGACGTCCGCCACGGCCATCTGCTTGGACTGGGGCACGCTGATCGCGTACTCGTTGTTCTCGCAGATGAAGACGACGGGGAGCCGGTGGATCGCGGCGAAGTTCAGGCCCTCGTGCCAGTCGCCCTCGCTCGTGGCACCCTCGCCGAACCAGCAGCCGACGACCCCGTCCTCGTTCCGGTACTTCATCGCGTACGCGACCCCGGCCGCGTGCGGGACCTGCGTCGCTATCGGGGAGGAGTGGCTCAGGATCGCGAGCTCCCGCGAGCTCCAATGGTTCGGCATCTGCCGGCCGCCGGAGGTCGGGTCGGCGGCCTTCGAGAACACGCCGAGGAAGATCTCCTCTGGCGTCATGCCGGCGACGAGCACGACGCCCAGGTCTCGGTAGTACGGCACCCACACGTCGATCCCGCGTCGCATCGGCCACGCGGTCCCGATCTGGCATCCCTCGTGACCGGAGACCGGCACGACGAAGGGGGCGCGGCCCATCCGGTTCTGTCGCAGCGCGGCCTCGTCGATCAGGCGTGCCGTGAGCATCGTGCGGTGCATCGCCAAGAGGTCTTCGACGGAGGGGACGAGGGCCTCGTCGGCCGCCTCGGTCACCTGCGTGGACACGTCGCACCGCCTCCTCGCACTCCGTCGAGTCTACACCGAGGGTTCCCACGACCTGCCGGGAACAACCGTGTCAGGGCCGGCGTTGTGGGCGATGTCGCCACGATCGGCCGTGTCGCGCGGCCGTGTCGCGCGGACATCGGCCGTCGGATCGGGCACCACTGGGCACCATCACGGAAGGACTCCTCGTACGATGAGCATGACCATGGACCACGTCGTCGAAGTGACGGACGACACCTTCGAGCAGACCGTGATCGAAGGCTCGGCCGAGCGCCCGGTCGTCGTCGATCTGTGGGCGGAGTGGTGCGGCCCCTGCCGGACGCTCGGTCCGATGCTCGAGAAGGTCGCCGGCGAGCGGGACGGAGCGTTCCTGCTCGCGAAGGTCGACGTGGACCACACCGGCGTCGGCAACGCGCTGCTCCAGGCCGTCCGATCCCAGAGCATCCCGACCGTCGTCGCCTTCCGGGACGGACAGCCCGTCTCGATGTTCATCGGCGCCTACCCGGAGTCGGAGATCAACCGGTTCGTCGACTCGATCCTGCCGACCGACGCCGAGCTCGGTGCCAAGGAGGCGGAGCAAGCGGCGGAGTCCGGCGATGTCGACTCGGCCGAGCGGGGGTTCCGCGAGGCGCTCGCCGAGGACCCGGACAACGCCGAGGCGGCGCTCGGCCTGGCGAAGCTCTTGATCGACCGTGAAGCGTTCGACGAAGCCGAGCCGCTGGTCGCGAAGCATCTCCCGGCTCCGGAGGCCGAACGGCTGCGGGCGCGGATCGACGTCCACCGCTGGTCCGGCGAGCCCGGGGACGGGACGCTCGCGATCGCGAAGCGGCTGGCCGCCGCCGGCGACTGGGCGGGCGCGCTGAGCGGCATGACGGCCGCGCTGGGCGAGGATCGCGACGCGGCCCGCGACGCGATGGTCACGGCGTTCGCGGTCCTCGGGGACGAGGATCCCCTCGTCCCCGAGTTCCGCAGGCGGCTCGCCGCGGCGCTGTTCTGAACCGATGTCGAGCGAGCTCCACGACGAGATCCGCACCTGGTGGGATGCGGACGCCGGCCACTACGAGCGGTCCGCCGGTCACTCCCTGAGCGACCCGGTCGAGGCCGCCGCGCTCCGCGCGGTCCTCGAGCGGTGGCTGCCCGCGCCACCGTCCAGGGTCCTGGACGTCGGCGCGGGCACCGGCTCGGTCTCGCTGCTCGCCGCGGAGCTGGGCCACCAGGTGACCGCGGTCGACCTCTCGGAACGGATGCTGGCCGCCGCCCGGCGGAAGGCGGAGGAGCGGGACCTGTCGATCTCGTTCGTCGTCGGCGCGGCCGAGGAGCCGCCAGCCGGGCCGTTCGACGCCGTGATCGAGCGGCATGTCGCGTGGACCCTGCTCGATCCCGTCGGCGCGATGCGCGCGTGGCGCGCCGTCGCGCCGACGGGACGTCTCGTCCTCCTCGAAGGGTCGTGGGCCGGCGAGGGCCCCTTCGTGGCCGTCAAGGACCGCGCCGTCGCCGCGATCCGGCGGCTGCGCGGCGACTCGGACCACCACCACGCCGCCTATCCCGCGCACGTCGTGCGGCGTCTGCCGCTCGCCGAGACGACCTCGTCGGCGCCCTTCGTGAACGCCGTCGCGGCCGCCGGCTGGCGCCGCGTCAGGATCGAGCGTCTCGCCGACGTGGAGTGGGCCCGTGCCACCCGCGAGCCCTGGCCGCTGGGCTGGCTGACCCGCCGCCCGCAGTACGCGATCATCGCCGACGCGTGATCCAGAGGTCGGTTCGATAGGGGAGGACGACCTCGTCGCGACCCTCGACGAGCGAACGCACCCCTTCCTCGACGACCGCCCGCTCGTCTTCGTGCAGCACCGCGATGAAGCTGACCGACGACACCCGGTCGACGAGGCCGTCGACGCCCAAGCGCTGCTCCATCGCGAACGTCGAGCGCTCGAGCGGATCGAACCCCGGCGCGCGTTCGAACGCGAGCCGCCACCGCTCTCCCCGGTGACCGGGGGTGGCGCTCCGGTACGGCTCCATCAGCGACGTGAGCGCGGCCTGCAGCGGATCGCGATCGTCTCGGACGTTCCAGATCAACGCCAGGAAGCCGCCCTCCGACAGCACACGATGGATCTCGTCCCGGGCGGGCCCGGCATCGAACCAATGGAAGGCCTGGGCCACCGTCACGGCGTCGACCGTCCCGTCGGCGAGGGGGAGGGCTTCGGCGAGCGCCGCGCACACGTGCGCCTCCGGGACCGTGCGCGCGAGGACCGATCGCATCGCGTCGACGGGTTCGACCGCAACGACCCACGCACCGGTCGCGTGCAACCGACGGGTGAGCGTCCCGGTCCCCGCCGCAAGGTCCAGGACGCGCCGGCCCGGTCTCAGCCCGGCCGCGTCGACGATCGCCCGGATCGCCTCGGGCGGGTAGTCGGGCCGTCCGCGTCCGTACGCGTCCACGCCGCGCTGGAACCCGGCGGCCGCGGTCGGGTGGACCTCAGGCGACATCCGCGGTCGCGGCGAAAGCGCGCTCGACCTCGGCTGGTGCGGACTCGAACGCCAGATCGAAGACCTCTTCCAGGCGCCGCACGGCCACCGGCATCGCGTCCTCGACGGTCACACGCCGGCCGAGCTGCTCCGTGAGCGACGTCTGACCGTGATCGGGCAGCCCGCAGGCGACGATGCCGCGGAACCACGAGAGATCGGTGTCGCAGTTCAGCGCGAACCCGTGGAGGGTCACGCGCGTCCGCATCAGCCGGACACCGATCGCACAGATCTTGTCGTCGCCCACCCAGACGCCGGTCTGGACATCCTCGCGCCGCGTCGCGGCGACGCCGAAGTCGGCACACGTCCGGACCACGACGTCTTCGAGCCGGCGCAGGTAGGCGGCGGCGTCGGGTCGAGACCCGAGGCCGATGATCGGGTAGCCGACGAGCTGACCCGGGCCGTGGAAGGTGAACGAACCGCCCCGATCGATCACGCGCACGAGCCCGCCGCGCGACTCCACCTCGCCGGTGGACCAGAGCAGCTCGTCCGGTTTCGCGCGACGCCCGGCCGTGAACACCGGGGGGTGCTCCAACAGGATCACCGTGTCGGGGATCTCGCCGGCGAGCCGCCGCTCCGCGAGCCGGTGCATCGCGGCGTTCGCCGCGTCGTACGGAACCGTTCCCGGGCGGATGAGCCAGGCGGGCGCGGGCACGGGCACCGGTGTCACACGCCGATGTCTTCGGCGAAGTCCCAGGTCTCGAGGTTGTGCTTGACCCGAGCGAGGAACCGCGTGGCCAGCTCGCCGTCGATGATCCGATGGTCCCACGACATCGAGACGTTCACGATGCTCCGGATCGCGATCGCGTCATCCACGACGACGGCGCGCTTCACGATCGCATCGAGGGACAGGATCCCCGCGTTCGGCTGGTTGATGATCGGGACGCTCGCGACGGAGCCGTACGGTCCGGGGTTGGTGATCGTGAACGTCGCGCCCTGGACCTCGTCGGGCTTCAGCTGATGCGCTCGCGCCCGCGCCGCGAGGTCGGCGATCGCGCGCGCGATCCCGACGGTGTTCATCCCGTCGGCGCCCCTGACCACCGGGACGATGAGCCCGGCGTCGTAGCTGACCGCGATCCCCATGTTCACGAACCGATGGCGGACGATCGAATCGCCGTCGAGGCGAGCGTTCACGTCGGGGTACTCGTTGAGCGCGTCGACGGTCGCCCGCACGACCATCGGCAGGTAGGTGAGCTTCACCCCGTAGCGCTCCGCGAACGCGTCCTTGACGCGTTCGCGGAGCTTCACGAGCCGGTCCACGTCGACCTCGACGAGCGTCCACGCGCGCGCCGACGTCTGCGTCGACGCCAGCATGTGCTCGGCGATCGCCTTGCGGATGTGCGTGACCGGCACGATCTCCTCGGCGCCGACGACGGAGGGCGGGGCGGCGACGGCGGGAGCCGACATCGCGGGAGCCGTCGCCGCGACGGAAGGCGCGGCGGCCGGCGCGGTGCCGCCCGCCGCGATCACGGCCATCACGTCGGACTTCGTGATCCGTCCGCCCGTTCCCGTGCCGGCGATCTGGCCGAGATCGAGGTCGTGCTCCTTCGCGAGCTTGCGCACGAGCGGCGACAGGATCTGGCTCCGCGGCCCTCGGTCCGGCATCGGCTCCGCCGACGCGGCAATGGGTGCAGCCGCCGGAACGGGAGCAGGAGCCGGAGGAGGGACGGCGGCAGGTGGGGGAGCTGACGCCGCAGGCGGAGCAGCCGCAGGCGCCGCCGGAGACGAGGACTCCGAGGCGGCGGCGTCCGCCACGGGCTCGGGTGCGGATGGGGTTGTGGATGCTGCCGCCGAGTCGTCCGAGGAACCGGCGGCGCCGGAGTCCTCGGGGGAACCGGCGGCGCCGGAGGCTTCGACTGACGCGGCAGCGCCGGAGGTGCCATCGTCGATCTCCATCACCGCCGTGCCGACCGGGACGGTCGCGCCCTCCTGAACGAGGATCTTGGAGACCGTCCCCGCGACCGGCGAAGGCACTTCGGTGTCGACCTTGTCGGTCGAGATCTCGAACAGCGGCTCGTCGCGGGCGACGGTGTCGCCTTCGTTCTTGAGCCACTTCAAGATCGTGCCCTCGACGATCGTCTCGCCGAGCTGCGGCATCTGGATCGACGTCACGGGCCTGCCTCCTGTTCCGAGCTCTCTGGCCAGCTCACCAGCCGGCCAGCCGATCGACCGCGGCCTCGATGTCGGCGACCTGCGGCAGGAACGCGTCCTCCAGGGGCGGGGAGAACGGGACGGGGACGTTCGGCGGCGCCAGCCGGACGACCGGCGCATCGAGGTGCTCGAAGGCCTTCTCGGCGATCATCGCGGCGACCTCGGCTCCGATCCCGAGGAACCGGTAGGACTCGTACAGGATCAACGCGCGCGACGTCTTCTCGATCGAGCGCAGCACCGTCTCCTCGTCGAACGGGTAGACGGTGCGCAGGTCGACGATCTCGGCCGAGACGCCGCGCTGGGCGAGCGCCTCGGCCGCCTCGAGCGCCTTGTGGACCATCGCGCCGTACGTGACGATCGAGACGTCGGAGCCCTCGCGCTTGACGTCGGCGGTGCTGATCGGGACGAGGAAATCCGGGTCGTCGGCGACCTGCTCCTTGATCCGCCGGTAGATCCACTTGTGCTCGAGGAACATCGACGGGTTGTCGTCGCGGATCGCGGATTTCAGCAGGCCTTTCGCGTCGGAGGGGAACGCCGGACACATGATCTTGATCCCACCTGCGTAGGCGTACCACGGCTCCGGGTTGATCGAGTGGAAGCTCGACGCTCGAACGCCGCCGCCGCTCGGGCCGCGCAGCACGACGGGGAGGGGGACGCCGGAGCGGTAGTGGTAGCGGGACAGCACCGTCGTGATCTCGTCGAACCCGCTGGACATGAAGTCGGCGTACTGGAACTCCGCGACCGGGCGGAGGCCCTCCATCGCCGCGCCCACGGACATCCCGACGATCGTCTCCTCGGCGATGGGCGTGTCCATGACCCGTTCGGGACCGAAGCGCTCGATGAAGCCTTCGGTCACCTTGAAGGCCCCGCCGTAGATCCCGATGTCCTCGCCCAACAGGAAGACGCGGTCGTCGCGTTCCATCTCCTCCCAGAGCGCCTCCGCGACCGCGATCAGGTACGTCGCCTGGCCATCCTCGGATCGCTTGCCGCGCGGCTCGGCGCCGTGCCCGGCCGCGCCGGCTTCGACCTGTTGCGTCGCCATCAGCTCGCCTCGGTGCCGCCGGCGCGGCCGGGCTCGCCCTGCCAGTACCCGTCCTCGACCCACCAGCCCTTCGTCACGTCCCCCGGCTCCGGGAACGGTGACGCGAGCGCGTACTCGTAGCCCTCCTCGAACGCACGCTCGATGCGCGTCTGGACCTCGGCGATCTCCTCGTCCGTCATCACGCCGTTCGTCTTCAGGTACTCCTCGAAGTTCTTCACCGGGTCCTTCGACAGCATGTAGTGCTCAAGGAGCTCGCGAGGGACGTACTTCGCCGGGTCGTGGCCGGCGTGACCGCGCCACCGGAGCGAGACCGACTCGATCAGCGTCGGTCCGCCACCGTCGCGGGCGCGGTCCACGGCGTCCTGCGCGGCGGCGTACACCTCGAGGACGTCGGCGCCGTCGACGCGGACGCCGGGGATGCCGTACGCGGAGGCACGCTCGGCGATCGTGGGGATCGCGAACTCCTTCTCGTTCGGGGTGGAGTACGCGAACTGGTTGTTGTTGACGACCCATACGACCGGGAGCCGGAAGACCGACGAGGTGTTGATCGCCTCGTGCCAGCGGCCGTTGGAGGTCGCCCCGTCGCCGCAGATCGCCATCGCCACGCGGTGGGAGCCGTCGCGCTGGTACGCGAGAGCCGCGCCGCACGCGACCGGATAGGCGATCGGCAGGTGTGACATCACCGCGTAGGTGCGATGTCCGTCCCAGTCTCCGATGTGGCTGTTGCCGTCGCGGCCGCGGAGGTACCCGTCGATCCGTCCCCAGTACTGCGCCATCACGCGTTTGAGGTCGAGCCCTTTCGTCAGCTGCGCGGTGAGGTCACGATGCGTCGGGAACAACGAATCCTCGGGCTCGAGCGCGTACACGACGCCGACGTGCGTCCCCTCCTGGCCACGGCCGCTGTAGATCGCCCCGGGCAGGCGACCCTGGCGGTAGAGCGCCTCCATCCGCTCGTCGAAGTAGCGAGCGAGCTTCAGGAAGTACAGGACCTCGCGGAGCCGGTCGTCCGGCAGCGGTCGGCCGCTCGCGGCGGCCTCGGGTTCGATCTTGGTGGCCACGGAGCCCCCTCAGGCGGTGTGCAGGGCCTTGCCGGCGAGCGCGAGCATCGCCTCGCCGACACCCTCGGACAGGGTCGGATGCGGATGGATGTGCTGGGCGACGTCGTCGGCCGTCGCCTCCCACGACGTGATCAGCATCGCCTCGGCGATCAGGTCGGTCACGTGAGGGCCGATCATGTGGACGCCCAGCACCGGCCCGCCGGTTGCCTCGGCGACCACCTTCACGATCCCCCCCTCGCCGACGATGTTGGCCTTGCCGATCGCTCGGAGATCGAGTTTCTCGACGACGACGTCCCGGCCGGCGTTGCGCGCCTGTGCCTCCGTGAGGCCGACGCTCGCGATCTCGGGCGTGCAGTATGTGACCCGCGGGATGTTCACGTAGTCGATCGGTAGGACGTCGGCGCCGGCGATCCGTTCCGCGACGGCGATCCCCTCCGTGAAGGCGACGTGGGCGAGCTGGAGCGGGGTCGCCGCGACATCGCCGACCGCCCAGATCGCGTCGGCAGTCGTCCGGAGCACGTCGTCGACCTGGACGAAGCCGCGTTCGTCGATCGAGACGCCCGCCGCCTCCAGACCGAGATCGTCGGTCACCGGCCCGCGTCCGACCGCGACCAGGCAGACCTCTGCCGTCACGCCGTGCGAGGTCCCGTCGACCTCGTAGATCACCTGCACGGTGTCGTCGCCATCGGTGATCTCCCGCACCGACGCGCCGGCCGCTGCCGTGATCCCTCGTCTGCGGAAGGCGCGCCCGATCTGCGCCGAGATCTCCTCGTCCTCGAGCGGAGCGAGTCGCGGCAGCGCCTCCAGAAGGGTCACCTCGGCCCCGAGCGAGCGATAGGCCGACGCGAACTCGAGCCCGACCGCCCCGGCGCCGATCACGACGGCGGATCCCGGGATGCGGTCGTACCAGAGGGCCTGATCGCTCGTGATGATGCGTGACGTGATCTCGAGACCGGGCAGGAGCTTCGGTCGTGACCCGGTGGCGATCACGACGTTCGAGCTCTGCAGCCGGTCTCCCGCGACCTCCACCTCGCCGCCCGACCGGATCGACGCCGTGCCGTGGACCACGTCGATCCCGCGTAGCCGGACGAGGCCGGTCAACCCTTTCACGAGCTTGTCGGTCATCGCGTCCTCGAAGGCGACGATCGCGGACCAATCCGGTTCGCCGGCGGCCTTGATGCCCCATTCGGAGGCGCGCTCGACGGTGTCCATCACCGCGGCCGACTGCAGCAGTGCTTTCGTGGGGATGCATCCGCGGAGCAGACACGTGCCGCCGAGACGGTCGTCTCGCTCGACGATCGCGGTCCGCTGCCCCAACTCCGCCGCCCGCAGCGCGGCCGAATACCCGCCGGTCCCGGCACCCACCACGATGACGTCGTACGCGTCACCCATCCGGTAGGTCAGTCTACCCGCGTTCCTGCACGCGCCCGCGCGTACGCGGAAGGCCACGCGTACGATGCGCACGATGGACGCCGACGTGGACCTGAAGCACTCGCCGCTCGAGAAGGAACACGTCGCGCTCGGCGCCAAGCTCGGGCCCTTCGGCGGGTGGCTGATGCCGATCGAGTACGAGGGGGCGCTCGCAGAGCATCGCGCGGTCCGCGAGCGCGTCGGCGTCTTCGACCTGACCCATCTGGGCAAGGTGGAGGTCGCCGGCCCCGGGGCACTCGGCCTCCTGCAGGGGGTCGTCACGAACGACGTCGGGTCCGTGGACGTCGGCGAGGCGCAGTACAACCTCGTCCTGAACGAGGGGGGTGGGGTGATCGAGGACCTCATCGTCTACCGCCTGAGCGCCGAGCGGTACTTCGTCGTCCCGAACGCGTCGAACACCCAGCGCGTGCTGCAGATCCTCGGTGAAGCGGAGGCCCCGGGGCCGGTCCACCTGATGTACCACCAGGATTGGTGCTTCCTCGCCGTCCAAGGGCGAGCGTCGCCCGCCATCGTCTCGGCGCTGTTCGCCGAGGCGTCCGACCTCACCTTCATGCGCTGCGTCGAGTCCTCGTACCACCGGCGTCCGGTGATCGTGACGCGTTCCGGCTACACGGGAGAGATCGGCTACGAGCTCTTCACGTACGAGGACATCGCGGTGGATCTGTGGCGCGATCTCCTGGACGTGGCCGTGACCGAGGAGGGCATGCCGTGCGGGCTCGCCGCACGCGACGTGTTGCGGCTCGAGATGGGATATCCGCTGTACGGGCAGGATCTGTTCGAGTCCTCGACGGCGCTCGAGGCGGGGCTGGGCTGGGCCGTCGCGCTGGACAAGGCGGAGTTCCGCGGGCGCGCCGCACTCCTCCGGCAGAAGGAGGAGGGACTCCCGAGCCGCCTCCGCGGCATCCGGATGCGCGAGCGGCGTCACATCCCCCGCGCGCACTACCCGGTGTTCCAGGGAGATCTCGTGATCGGCGAGGTCACGAGCGGGACGTACTCGCCGCTGCTGGGGACGGGGATCGGTCTCGCGTACCTGTGGCCCGGAGACGTGGTGGACCTCGGCGACGAGGTCGAGGTGGACATCCGCGGCAGGCGGGGCGCGGCGACGGTCGTGCGACCGCCCTTCGTGGATCGGAGCCCGCGCTAGGTCTCCCGCTGCACCGCGTGCACGAAGTCCCCGATGCTGTCGTGACCGAAGCGGACGTGGTCCAGGAGTGAGCCGAGGACCTGACCCGCGTGCGGAGATTCGCGGGTGGCCGCGACGACCAGGTAGAGCCCGGAGCCGGGGATCCCGAGCCTCCGCGCGGGGCCGAAGCCCGGCGCCGCCACGAAGTATGAGAACCGCGTCTCGCGCCCTGCTCCGGTCCGGCAGACGCCGCCGCCGCGCGCGACGAAGTCCCCGGTCGAGTCGAGAGCTCCGTGCAGGAACGCGGGCACGTGGTCGGCGAGGACCCTGAACGAGCTCGTGCAGCCGTCGCGATCCCGCAGACCCGAGAGCACGGGACCGCTGGCCGCGAGGTAATAGAGATCGCTCGGGACGCCCACGCGCGCCGCGTCGACCCATGTGGCCGCGATCCCCACCGCCGAGGGGTGCACCTCGGGCCATCCGTCCGGGCGCGGCGACGCGATGAAGCCCTCATGGAAGTCGAGCCCGTCCACCGGGACGGCCTGCCACCCGTGCGGGACGAGGCCCGTCACCGATCCCGCGGTCACGCGCAGGAACGGCGACCCGGTGGGCTCGATCAGGATGCGGGGTTGGGTCCCGTCGGGGGTCCGTGCGTTCACACCCGCGCAACTCACGGCGGCGAACGTCACGATGAGGCCGAGGATCGCCTTCTGCACCCAGGGGTCTCCGAAAGGCAGGATACGTCCCCGCAGGGGCCTACCGCCACACGCGGAGGGGCTCCTCAGGACACGCCGACCGGCGGGGCGGCGAGGCGCTGACCCTCGCGGACCGGGAGACAGAACGAGATCCGGGTGCCGCCGCCCGGCAGGGGGTCGGCCCACATCACGCCGCCGTGCTCCAGGACGATCTGCCGGGCGAGATGCAGCCCGACGCCCGGGCCGGCCTTCTCCTTGCGGAGGGTGGCCTCGCCCGTCGAGAACGGCTGGTCGAACGCCTGGTTCGCGATCGTCCGGTCGAGACCCTCGCCGCGGTCCGTCACCGTCACGATCACGCCCTCGTCGAGGGTCCGGACGAGGAGCTCCACCGCTTGCCCGGGCGGCGAATACCGGCAGGCATTGTCGAGCATCTCTCGCACGACCCCGCCGATCCTGGCGCCGTCCGCGATCGCGTGGAACGCATCGGGCATATGGGCGACCACGCGCACGGTCGGGTACGAACGCGAGGCCTCGTCCACGGCGTGGCGAACGAGGGGCGCGAGGTCCCCGTTCGCGAGCTCGAGCGCGAAGGTCCCGCGCTCGAGCTCCGCGATCGTGATGATCTCGTCCACGATCTGCATCAGGCTGTCGAGCGACGTCTGCAGCTGGCCGATGAACTGGTCCCGCTCGTCCGGAGGGACGTTCGGATTCCGCAGGACATACGCGATCCCCTTGGCGACGGTGACCGGCGTGCGGAGCTCGTGAGAGATGTTGGCCAGGAAGTCGGCCTTCGCGGTCGTGCCCTGGGAGACGTTCACCCGCAGCTCCTCGAGCTCGGTCTCGAGCTCCATCGCGCGGACGACGGTGCGCGCGACCTCGGCGCCGAGCGCCGGGGCGACCATCGCCGACAGGACGACGCTCCCGGACAGGGCCGCCCGGACGGCACCGAGCACGACCTCGGGCCCCTCGTCGCGCAGGACGTAGCCCGCAGCCCCCGCGGCGAGCGTCTCCGCGATCCGATGGGGGTCGCGTCCCGACGACCGAGCGACCACGCTCGTCGTCGGGGAGGACGCGCACAGACGACGGACGAGCTCGGGCCCGGCGGGCCCGTCGAGCCCGAGGTCCACGACGACGACGTCGGGACGCGACCGCGCGGTCGATTCGACCGCGCGGAACGCGTCCGATGTGACCTCGATCTGCAGATCTGGCGCCGCGTGGATCAGGTGGTACTGCAGGCGCGCGACCTCATCAGGCGAGTCGCAGAGCAGGACGGTGGCCATCTGCTCCGGATATCGGCCGACCCCGTGTGGGGTTGAGCCGGCTCCGTGGACCGGCCGAACGGCCCAGTCCGGGCCACCTCTGGGCCGTCTCAGTGGACGATGCCGGTGCGGATCGCGATCGCGACGGCCTGCGCGCGGTCGTTCGCCCCGAGCTTCTCGAAGATCCGCTCGAGGTGGGTCTTCACCGTGTGCGGAGAGATCCCGAGGTCGCTCGCCACCTGGCGCGTCGTCGCGCCGTCCGCCACCTTCTGGAGGATCTCGCGCTCCCGCTTCGACAGGGGGGCGGCCTTCGGCTCGTCGCTCGCCGACTGCGCCTCCTCGATGAAGGTCTTCGTCAGCTGAGGGTGGATCACCGCGTTGCCTTCGACGGCGTTCTTGGCGGCGTCGACCAGCGCGTCGGGAGAGGCGTCCTTCAGCAGGTAGCCGGAGACGCCGGCCTGGATCGCCTCCGAGATGGCGCCCCGGGACTCGTCGATCGTGATGAGGATGATCTTCGTCTCGGGGGAGGCCTCCCGGATCCGGCGGGTGGCCTCGATGCCGTCCATGCCCGGCATCCGGACGTCCATGAAGACCACGTCGGGCTCGAGCTCGCGAGCCTGCTCGACGGCCTCCTCGCCGCTGCCGGCCTCGCCGACCACCACGACGACGTCGTCGGACAACTCTAACGCCGTGCGGAGACCCTCTCGGGTCACGGGATGGTCATCGACGATGAGCGCTCGGATCGACATCGGTCTCCTGACCGGCTCGGGCGGTATCGTGGAGGCAAGCATAGTGCTGGACCCAGGGGGTCGGTACAACGACCGACGGCGAGGAGACCTGCCGCAGATGGACGAACGCGACACCGCGACCGAAGAACGATCCGCCGCGCCCGAGCAGCCGGGGGAGGACGGGTTGCGTCAGAAGGTCCTCGATGCGCTCAAGCAGGTCTACGACCCCGAGCTCGGCATCAACATCGTCGATCTGGGACTCGTGTACGAGGTCGAGGTCCAGGACAACGGGGACGTCGACATCAGCTACAGCCTCACGACGATGGGATGCCCGATCGGTCCGCTGATCGAGGACCAGATCCGGGCGTTCCTCGCCCCGATCGAGGGTCTGGGCGAGGTGCGTCCCGACCTGGTATTCCGGCCGCCGTGGTCGCCGGAACTGATGTCCGACGAGGCGAAGGCCGCCCTCGGCATCTTCTGACCGCGTCTCCGCGGTTGACGTTGCAACTGCAACACGGGTACAACCATCACCTCTGCCGCCAGGAGGGAACGTGATCCGCACACGCGTCCGCGGGCTCGTCGGGCTCATGATCCCGTCGCGGCTGTGCTGTCGGGGTTGATCGAGTCACCCCGTTCCAGGTCCGGCAGTTCCGCATCCGAAGGAGGACCGCGATGGCCGACTACGCGAAGCCCGATGTGCTGGTCTCGACCGATTGGCTGGAGGACCACCTGGACGATCCCGACGTGCGGGTGATCGAGGTCGACGAAGACACGTCGGCGTACGAGAAGGGACACATCAGGGGGGCCGTGGCATGGAACTGGACGACGGATCTCCACACGAACGTCGGCCGTGACTACCTGGACCAGGCCGGATTCGCTCAGCTGCTCTCGGCCGCGGGCGTCGGCTCCGGGACGACGGTCGTGCTCTACGGCGGCAACAACAACTGGTTCGCCGCCTACGCCTACTGGCTGCTGAAGCTCCGAGGGTTCGACGACGTGAAGCTGCTGAACGGCGGGCGGAAGAAGTGGGAGCTCGAGAGCCGTGAGCTGGTGCAGGACGTGCCGAGCTACCCGGCATCGGACCGCTTGACGCTCGACGACGAGCGGCCGGAGATCCGAGCGCTCCGCGACGAGGTGATCGGCAAGGTCGGCTCGCGAACCGGGTTCGTCGACGTGCGCTCCCCGGAGGAGTTCCGCGGGGAGAAGCTCGCGCCCGACCACCTGCCGCAGGAGCAGTCGCAGGTCCCGGGTCACATCGCCGGCGCCGCGAACATCCCGTGGGTCAAGGCCGCGAACGACGACGGCACGTTCAAGAGCGCGGACGAGCTGCGCGCGCTCTACGAGGCCGAGGGCATCACGCCGGACCGCGAGGTGATCGCGTACTGCCGGATCGGCGAGCGGAGCTCGCACACGTGGTTCGCGCTCCAGGAGCTGCTCGGGTACACGAACGTCAAGAACTACGACGGATCGTGGACCGAGTACGGCTCGTTGGTCGGCGTACCGGTCGAGCTGGGCTGAGTCGGACGATGTCTTCGGAGACCGACCGGCTCCGGGAAGCGAACGAGCGGTTCGCGTCGTCGTTCGACGCCGGGGGCCTCGAGATCGCGCCCGCTCGGCCGTTGATCGTGCTCACCTGTGTCGACGCGCGGTTGGACCCGGCGACCGCGTTCGGCCTCGAGGTCGGGGACGCGCACGTCATCCGGAACGCCGGGGGTCGCGCCACCACGGATGCCATCCGTTCGATGCTCATCAGCAGCTGGCTGCTCGGAACACGCGAGGTTGCGGTGATCCACCACACGGACTGCGGGATGACGAAGTTCACCGACGACGTCCTCCGCGACATGATCCGCGAAGGCACGGGGGTCGAGGTGGACATGGACTTCCTGAGCTTCGCCGATCCCGAGGAGAGCGCTCGGCAGGACGTCGACACGATCCGCGGAACGAAGGGCTTCCCCGACGGCGTGGCCGTGTCCGGTCTCGTCTACGACGTTCGGACCGGGCGCCTGCGGGAGGTCGAGCCACCGGCGCCGACCGGCTGACGGTCTCAGGCGGGCAGGTCCCCGACGCCCGGTTCGGGGATGCGGGTGTCCGGGACGCCCACGATGAGGTTCGTGACGCCTCCGATCGTCAACCCGAGGCCGAAGCCGCCGGCGACGTCGAGCGGGTTGTGCGCCCCGAGGTAGACGCGGGCGAACGCGACGATCGCGACCGCGATCCAGGGGACCCACCTCCAGCGGCCGTGGAGGTAGGGGGCGACCACCCACACGAGACCGGTGACCAGGACCACGTGTCCCGAGACGAACGAGACCCCCGCCGTCGGCGTCCCGGCGCGGACGTGCGCGCCCGGCTCCGTCACGCCCGGGCGATCGCGAGTGATCACACGCCAGACGAGACGCTCCGACACGAGCTTGAGCGCCGTGACGAGGAGCGCGGCGGCCGCGAGCCGCGGCCGCCGCGCGACGAGGGCGACCAGCGCCACGACCAGCCCGATCGCCAGTACCCCGAGGTACTGCGCCAGGTGGGCGGGCTCGGTGAGGACGTCGGGGAGCCCGTTGATCCACGAGAAGACGTCTCGTTCTTGGGCAGGGACGCGCCCCGTCGCAGCCACGATCGCGCAAAGGACGAACAGGCCGGCGCCGGCGAGAGCCGCCACCGCGTCGGCGCGTCTGCGGATGATCGGTCCGGACACGACCCCTGCACGCTACGCCACGCCGTCGGGGTTCGGGGTGACCGAATCCGACCGCGACGATAGACTTTCGGTCGGACGCCGGTAGCGGCGTCTCCAGCGACCCGCCGGGAGGACGAGACCCGTGGCCATCAGCCAGGAAGAGCACCTCAAGGAGCTCAGCAAGGGCTATCGCTTCGACTGGAAGGACGAGGCGCGCCCGGTCTTCGAGCCCAAGCGCGGCCTGTCCGAGCAGGTGGTCGAGGAGATCTCCTCGCTCAAGTCCGAGCCGGACTGGATGCGCAAGCGCCGACTGAAGGCCCTGAAGCATTTCGAGGCCCGTCCGATGCCGTGGTGGGGCGCGGATCTGTCCGGGATCGACTTCGACAACATCTACTACTTCATCCGATCCACGGAGAAGCAGGCGACCACGTGGGAGGACCTCCCCGACGACATCCGCGGCACCTGGGACAAGCTGGGGATCCCGGAAGCCGAGAAGAAGTACCTCGGCGGCGTCTCGGCGCAGTACGAGTCCGAGGTCGTGTACCACAAGATCAAGGGCGAGCTCGAGTCGATGGGCGTGCTGTTCACGGACATGGACTCGGCCGTTCGCGACTACCCGGACCTCGTGAAGGAGCACTTCGGGACGCTGATCCCGGCGAACGACAACAAGTTCGCGGCACTGAACACGGCGGTCTGGTCGGGCGGGTCGTTCATCTACGTCCCCCCCGGCGTCCACGTCGAGATCCCGCTCCAGGCGTACTTCCGGATCAACGCCGAGAACATGGGTCAGTTCGAGCGGACGCTCATCATCGCGGACGAGGGCTCGTACGTGCACTACGTCGAGGGCTGCTCGGCTCCGATCTACACGAGCGACTCGCTGCACTCCGCGGTCGTCGAGATCAAGGCGATGAAGGGCGCTCGTGTTCGCTACACCACGATCCAGAACTGGTCGACGAACGTCTACAACCTCGTCACGAAGCGCGCCGCGGCCTACGAGGACGCCGTGATGGAGTGGGTCGACGGCAACATCGGCTCGAAGGTCACGATGAAGTACCCGTCGATCTACCTCCTCGGTGAGGGGGCCCGCGGCGAGGTGCTCTCGGTCGCGTTCGCGGGGAAGGGGCAGCACACCGACGCGGGGGGCAAGGCGATCCACGCCGCGCCGCACACGACGAGCGTCATCACGTCGAAGTCCGTCTCGAAGGACGGCGGCCGCACCGGCTACCGCGGCCTCGTGCGCGTGGAGCCGGACGCGCATCACGCGCGGTCGAACGTTCGGTGCGACGCCCTGATCCTGGACGACGAGTCGCGGTCGGATACCTACCCGTACATCGAAGTCGAGGACGAGACGGCGGCCCTCGGGCACGAAGCGACCGTCTCGAAGGTCGGGGAGGACCAGCTCTTCTACCTGATGAGCCGGGGACTCTCGGAGGTCGAGGCGACGGCCATGATCGTGAACGGGTTCATCGAGCCCATCACGCGCGAGCTTCCGATGGAGTACGCGGTCGAGCTCAACCGCCTGATCGAGCTCCAGATGGAAGGTTCCGTCGGCTAGCACCCGCCGCCCGGCGTCACGACCGTCGAGGGCCCAGGACTCGCAGGGCGTGGAATCCGACCCGTCCGATAGGATTTCTGGCATGGCGGATCGCCCCACGTTCGACGACGCTGCGTTCGACGCCCTCCCGGCGGCGCCCGACGACGTCCGCTCGCTCCGCAAGGCGGCCTTCGAGGAGTTCCGATCCCTGCCGATCCCGTCGCAGGAGACGGAAGAATGGCGGTACACGGACCTCTCCTCGTTCGACCTCGACTTCGTGGCGGCGCCGCCGCGGCACACGCTCACCACGTCGAACCAGCCCCTGGACGGAACGGGGGTCCTGTTCTGCGATCTGGATCTCGCGGCCGAGCAGCACCCGGAACTCCTGGAGCGCAGGCTGCACGGACTCGTGCCCACCGGACGGACGAAGTTCACGGCGCTGCACGGTGCGTTCCGCACCGGTGGGACCTTCCTCTACGTCCCGCGCGACGTCCGGCTCGAGCTCCCGCTGCAGACCGTCACGAGCCTGCACGACGATGGGACGGCGGTGTTCCCCCATACGGTCCTCGTCGCCGAAGAGGGAGCCGACGTGACGCTGATCGACCGTTTCGTGTCCCCGGATCTGCCGCGGGCGTTCGCGGACGCGATCGCGGAGATCTACGTCGGCGACGGGGCGCACGTTCGCTACGCGTCGATCCAGGAGTGGGGTTCGGGCGTGACGCACCTGGGGATCCAGCGCGCGAGGGTCGGGCGGGACGCGGAGTTCCGCTCGCTCGCGATCGGCTTCGGCGCGTCGCTCGCCCGAGCGGAATCCGAGACCGTACTCGCCGGCCCCGGCGGATTCTCGGAGATGTTGGGCGTCTTCTTCGCCGACGGGACGCAGCACTTCGACCACCGCTCGGTCCAGGACCACGCGGCGCAGCACTGCACGAGCGACCTGCTCTACAAGGGCGCGCTGCGTGACGCGTCGCGCGCGGTCTACAGCGGCTGGGTGCACGTCCGGCCCGGCGCCCAGAAGACCGACGCGATGCAGACCTCGCGCAACATCGTCCTGTCGGAGCACGCCAAGGCCGACGCGATCCCCAACCTCGAGATCGAGGCGAACGACGTCCGATGCGGGCACGCGGCGAGCGTCGGTCCGGTCGATGAGGAGACCATCTTCTACCTCGAGAGCCGGGGGATCCCTCGGGCGGAGGCCGAGCGCCTCATCGTGACGGGCTTCTTCCAGGAGGTGCTCGACCGGGTCGCCCTGCCCGAGGTGCGGCGCAACGCGGAGCTCGCGATCCAGGAGGAGCTCGGCGTGCGGGAGCTCGAGGAGACCGGATGATGCCCTCGGTCCGCGTGTGCGCCGTCGACGACGTCCCGGCGGGCGAGGCCCGCCGGTTCTCCGTCGACGGCCGCCTCGTCGCGATCGTCAACCTCGGCGACGAGGGGTTCCGCGCGATCGATGCGGTCTGCTCGCACGAGCACTACTACCTGGACGAAGGCGAGGTCGACGTGGACGAGGAGACGATCGAATGCCCGAAGCACGGCTCGACCTTCGACCTGGAAACGGGCAAGCCGATCGTCCTGCCAGCGATCACGCCGGTCGAGGTGTATCCCGTGACCGTGTCCGACGACGACGTCCTGATCGAGGTGTGAACACGATGACCGCAGCGAAGCTCACGACCGACCCGGCCTCCATGGAGATCCGCGGCCTGCACGCCGCCGTCGACGACAAGGAGATCCTGCGCGGGATCGACCTGACCGTGCAGCAGGGACAGATCCACGCCCTGATGGGACCGAACGGGTCTGGGAAGTCGACGCTCTCGAACGTGATCATGGGTCGGCCGGGGTACCGGATCACGGCGGGGCAGGTCGTGTTCAACGGCGAGGACATCTCGGCCCTCACGCCGGACGAGCGCGCGAAGCGGGGCCTGTTCCTCGCGATGCAGTACCCGACGGAGGTCCCCGGCGTCTCCGTGGTGAACTTCCTCCGGACCGCGTACCAGTCGATCAAGGGTGAGCAGATCTCCGCGATGGCGTTCCGGAAGCACATGAAGACGCAGATGGACCGGCTCGGGATCGAGGACGCGATGGTCCAGCGGTACGTGAACCAAGGCTTCTCCGGCGGCGAGAAGAAGCGGAACGAGGTGCTGCAGCTCGCCGTCCTCGAGCCCTCGCTCGCGATCCTGGACGAGACGGACTCCGGCCTCGACATCGATTCGCTGAAGCTCGTCGCGGAGAGCGTGAACGAGCTGGCCGGGCCCGCGCTCGGGGTCCTCATCATCACCCATTACCAGCGCATGCTGAACTACATCACACCGGGCTTCGTGCACGTCATGATGCAGGGGCGGATCGTGCGATCCGGCGGCGCGGAGCTCGCCCACGAGCTCGAGGAGAAGGGGTACGAGGGGCTCCGGCGGGAACTGGGCATCGAGACGCAGGACGAGGCGGACGAGGGACCGGACGAAGGGGTGGCCTGAGATGAAGACGCTCGACGTCGAGGCGATCCGGAGGGATTTCCCGATCCTGTCGCGCACGTTCGATGGGAAGCCGCTGGTGTACCTCGATTCCGGCGCCACGTCGCAGAAGCCAGCGCAGGTGATCGAGGCCGAGTCGCGCTTCTACCGGGAGCACAACGCGAACGCGCACCGCGGGATCTACACGTTGGGCGAAGAGGCCACCGAGGCCTACGAGGGCGCCCGGGCCCGGATCGCGAGGTTCTTCGGTGTGACCGACCCGTCGCGCCTGGTGTTCACCAGGGGGACGACGGAGTCGATCAACCTCGTGGCGTACGGATGGGCTCGTGTGTTCCTCGGCGAGGGCGACGAGATCCTCATCACCGAGATGGAGCATCACTCCAACATCGTGCCGTGGCAGCTCGCGGCGACGGCTACGGGCGCGACCCTCCGGTACATCGGGCTCACCGACGACGGATCCCT
>Ga0075424_100001590_pt1 | contig 20076 bp, 16 predicted proteins | sample SoiMethybrSBSTD3_FD_75301 | JGI IMG/M metagenome (GOLD analysis project Ga0075424, IMG submission 75301) | Bulk soil microbial communities from a Populus tree surrounding site in Tennessee, USA - Soil MetaG P. TD hybrid SBSTD3 | ecosystem: Environmental > Terrestrial > Soil > Tree plantation... | reverse complement strand
CTTCTCCACGTCGTCCCGCTTGCGCACGTCGCACTTGGCGCAGTACACGGGCACGCCGAGCGCGCGGATGGCGGTCTCGGTGAGCAGGGCTTGCCCGGCTACGTCGCGGTCGGGTAGATCGACGTAGTTGATGGCGACTGCGGTGCCGCGCTGGGCGAACTCGAGCGCCGTGGCCCGGCCGAGACCGGTCGCGCCGCCGGTGACCACGGCAACCCGCCCGTGCACCGTCTCCGCCAGCCGCTGCGGGTCGGGGCGGGTCTCGGTCGCCGGGGCTCCGACTTGCGTCGCCGCGCGGGGGGGGGCCGCGCTCCAGGGAGAGATGGGTGTCAAGGATTTCGAACCTATGTTCGAAATTGAACATCGGCAAGGCGCGGCGTAACTTAGGCGCCATGCAACCGCTCGTCTCGGTGCTCCTGTGGAGCGGGATCTCCGTGCTCGGAGCCGCCGCGTTCGGCGTGCTCGCGCTGTCGCGGGGGGAGACGGTGAACGCCGCCTGGCTCCTCACCGCCGCCGTCTGCACCTACGCCGTCGGGTACCGCTTCTACAGCAGGTTCCTCGCGACGCGCGTGTTCGGCTTGGACGACCGCCGCGCCACGCCAGCGGAGCGCTGCAACAACGGGCGCGACTTCGTGCCCACCAACAAGTGGGTGTTGTACGGTCACCACTTCGCCGCCATCGCGGGCGCCGGCCCGCTGGTAGGTCCGGTCCTCGCCGCCCAGTTCGGCTTCCTGCCGGGGACGTTGTGGCTGGTGATCGGTGTGGTTCTGGGGGGCGCAGTGCAGGACTTCGTGATCCTGTTCTGTTCGCTGCGCCGCGATGGCAAGTCGCTCGGCCAGATGGCGAAGCAGGAGGTGAACCGCGCCGCCGGGGCGACGGCCATGCTGGCGGTGCTGTTCATCATGATCATTCTGCTTGCCGTGCTAGCGCTGATCGTGGTGAACGCGCTCAAGGCGTCGCCCTGGGGTCTTTTCACGATCGCGTGCACCGTTCCCATCGCTTTCCTGATGGGATGGTGGATGAAACGGTGGCGGCCGGGACGCGTGGGAGAGGCGTCGGCCACCGGGGCCGTGCTGCTGCTGGGGGCGCTCGTGGCCGGCGGGTGGGTGGCGGGCCAGCCGCACCTCGCGCCCCTGTTCACCCACAGCGCCACCACGCTCACCTGGATGATGGTCGGCTACGGGTTCATCGCTTCGGTGTTGCCGGTGTGGATGCTCTTGTGCCCGCGGGACTACCTGTCGACGTTCCTGAAGATCACGACCATCCTGGTCCTCGCGGTCGCGATCCTCGTGATCCTGCCGCCGCTCCGGATGCCGGCGCTGACGCCGTTCGCCACGCTGGGCGAGGGTCCCGTGTTCGCGGGGAAGCTGTTCCCGTTCGCGTTCATCACGATTGCGTGCGGGGCGGTCTCCGGATTCCACTCCCTCGTCGCCTCGGGGACGACGCCCAAGATGATCGCCCGCGAGTCCGACGCCCGGTTCATCGGGTACGGCGGCATGCTGATGGAGTCGTTCGTCGGCGTGATGGCGATGATCGCGGCGTGCACGCTCGACCCCGGCGTGTACTTCGCGATGAACACGACACCGGCGGCATTGGCGCAGGCATCCCAGGCGCTCTCCCAGGCGGGGTTTGTTGTCACGCCCGAAGCGATGCAGGCCCTCGCGGCCCGCATGGGCGAAGCCACGCTCGTGGCCCGCTCGGGGGGCGCACCGTCCCTCGCGGTGGGGATGGCCCAGATCTTCGCGAGCGCGACGGGCGTGCTCGGGGGCAAGGCGCTCGACGCGCTATGGTACCACTTCGCGATCATGTTCGAAGCGCTGTTCATCCTGACGACGATCGACACCGGCACACGCGTGGGGCGGTTCATGCTCCAGGAGATCGTGGGTCATGTGTGGCCCCGCTTCGGAGAGACCTCGTGGTATCCCAGCGTGATCGCGTCGAGCGCCGTGATCGTGGCGGGGTGGGGCTATTTCCTGTACCAGGGAGTCGTGGATCCGCTCGGGGGCATCAATTCGCTGTGGCCGCTGTTCGGGATCTCGAACCAGCTGCTGGCGGCCGTGGCGCTGTGCGTCGGCACCACGATTCTCATCAAGATGGGCCGGGCGCGGTTCGCCTGGGTGACCACTGCGCCGCTCCTCTGGCTTGTGACCGTTACGATGACCGCCGGCTGGCAGAAGGTGTTCTCCGCCGATCCGCGGCTGGGGTTCCTGGCGCACGCGGCGTCACTCGCGGGGTCGGCCAACCCCGATGCGGCGCGTCTGATCTTCAACGATCGGCTGAACACGTTCGTGGCGTTGCTGTTCATGACGGTCGTGACGGTGCTGATCCTCACGTCCATCCGCGAATGGTGGCTCGTCTTGTCGCGTCGCAAGACGGCCATCGTGCACGAGGCGCCGTATGTGGAGACGGGATATGCGGCGGGATAGCGTCGTACGACGATTCTTCCGAATCGTTCGCCGTGTCATTGGCGCCCCCGACTACGAAGCATATCTCGAGCATTGCCGGGAGGCCGGGCATGCACCGACGCTCGATGAGCGGCAGTACGTCGCGCAGTTCTTCGCGGCCAAGGGAAAGGGCGTGCGTTGCTGCTAGCTCCTTGACACCCTTCGTAGATTGGTTCGACCAGGTGGACGCGACCTATCGATCCGAGTTGCGCGAGCTCAACGAGCTTAATTTCGCGCGATTCGACGCCAAGCTCGAGCAGCGCTGGGCGCAGCTCGACGCGAAGCTCGAGCAGCGTGTCGCCGAGCTCCGAGCCGAATTCCAGACCGGCCTCGCTTCGCTCGAGGGACGCCTGCTCGCCCGGATCGGGCTCCTCGAAGGACGATTCGGGCTCCTAGAGGGACGACTCATCCGCTGGATGTTCCTCTTCTGGGCCGCCAGCCTAGGGACGACGTTGGCTTTGCGTTAGCTCCGACTACCCCGCCACCGCCACACACTCGATCTCCACCCGCGCACCCCCGCGAGCCCGCTCGCGGCCACTGTGGAGCGCGCGGGGGGATCCTTCGGGAAATATGTCGCGTACACGGCATTCATCGCCGCGAAGTCCTGGATGTCCGCGAGGAACACCGTGCACTTCACCGCGCGGTCGAGCGAGCTGCCCGCGAACGCGAGCACCGCCTTGATGTTCTCGAGCGCCTGACGCGTCTGCCCCGTAATGCCGCCGTCGACCAGCTGGCGCGTGCCGTGCACATTCCCGATCTGTCCTGAGAGAAACAGCAAGTCCCCGACCCGCACCGCGGACGAGAACGGCAACCCGGGCACCTCGCCGGGGCCGTGAATCACCGAGACGGCAGACGTCATACTTTCCTCCGGTCTGAGTTCGGCCGCACCTGCCCGTACGCCATCAGGCCCACGGGTGTGCGGCTTCCGTAGAACAAACGCAGCTCTTCGGGGATCAGGTTGAGCGTGCCCCGGGCGCCCAGCCCGATGGCCCCGCCGGGCCTGCGCCACAGCGTCCGCTCGACCCCGAGCGATACCGCGCCGATATCGAGCTCCCGGCTCACCGACCCCACCAGCGCCAAGTCCGCCGCCGTCCGCCGCACGTATTCGACCCGTCCGTACAACACGTTCGCGTCGTCCAACTCCAGAGTCGATTCGAGCAACAGCGTGTTCAACGGATGTCCGGCCCCCGCCGGTAGATCGGCGCCGTACACGAACGCCGTGGACCATCCACCTCGCGTGTGCAACACGGAAGCGCCGAACCGATCGAGCGCACCGTGGGCGTGAGAGCCGCCCGTCGCCGCCACATGGCCGAACCACGCCGCCACGCTCCACGGCGGAGCCGGGTTACCCGTTACCCGCGCCGCATATGAGTCGAGGCGCACGGCATCGAAGTCGGTCCGGACATCGTCCGGGTGCGCACCGTTGAAGGCGGATGCCTCGAGCCGCAGCGCCCGCGTGAACGCGCCGACGGTCACCACTCCGAAGGTCGTGTGGGTGAAGTCCTGGCTGTGATGGCCCAGGGGCGCGATCGGGTCGTACGCGGCGGATGGCCGGTGTAGATAGGCGACGGGGCCGAGGGCCGGCTCTCCCACCGGGGCCGCGTACAACGACCCGGCTACCTTCGACCCAACGCTGTGTTCGTAACCGACTGCCAGCTCCGAGAACAGCTCGTGGGGATGCTGCCGGTCCGTGACGATGCCGTCCCGATACGGCGTGGCGACCTGGAGCAGCTGGGGATATCCTCGCGCGGTCAGGGTCCACGGCTCGGCACTCACCATCGCGCGGAACCGAACCATGCCTCCCACGGCGGGACGCTGCACCAACACCATGGCCCAGTTGACGCTGCCCAGCTGGTCATCCGCGCGCGTGCCGAGTTGCCGGTCGTACTGCAGGAACACGCTGCCGTGAGCCATCACGGTCCAGCGGCCCAGCGACGCGTGGTAGCCCGGCATCCGGGCGGCATCGGGGAGCCACGCGGTCCCTGACGCCATGCGCGTGAGTGCAATGTCCAGGAGAGAGCCCTCGTGCTCGTGTTGTGCGCATCCAGGCGCCGGCGTCGCCCCAACGAGCACGGCCGCAACGACCGCGGCCGCCCGGGCGTCAGTGCACCAGGACGTCGAACGGCCCAAATGTCTTCGTGGACTGATCGGCGGGAAAATGCAGGGCGACCTCGAGCGTGCCGGAGGTCGCCGGCGGGGCGGTCGACGTGACGTCTCGGACCAGCGGCTCCGCGGCGACGGGAGTGGACGAGGCGAGCGTGGGTGGCGAGAAGGTGAAGTCGAGCTCCTCCCCGCCGGTGACGCTCATGATCTGGCTGCCGTCCGCGGCGTACATACGGACTTCTACCCGCAGGGTGTCGCCGGGAAAGAGCGGTATGTGAAACGTCAGGTCACCGAGCCCTGAGTTGAACAACCGCACCGATGCTACGTCCCGCGGGTCGGCAGGGCTGCCGCCGCCGGTCGGGTGCTGAGGACCGCAGCCCGCCAGCAGCGCGCAGCAGAAAATTCCGCTAAGCCCGGTGCGCATAGTACCGATAATGTACACTCGTCTTAGATCCGCGGAGTTTCGGTCGTGGGTCCGCGGCTCAAGCCGCGACTCGGCGCGTACCGCTGAAGCGGCAGAGTGGCGTCAGTTTACTGACACGTGCCGAGCCGCGGGTTTACCCGCGCACTCCGCGACGCCAACCCCCGCCGAATAGAGGCCACGCGAACACGAGCGCCAGTCCTCCCATGGCGCTGGCGAGGAAAGCCGTCGCGGCCCCGTAGCGCTGGAACACCCCGCCCAGCACCACGCCGCCCACCAACGCCGCGAACCCGGTGATGCCGTGATACACACCGAACCCGCTTCCCTGGTGCGTGCCCGCGAGCCGCGCCACCAGCGCGCGCTCGGGACTCTCCGTCAATCCCGACACGAGCCCCAGCGCCAGGAACAGCCCCCACGCCGCCGCCGCGCTGCCGGCGCGCGCCATCCCCACGGCCAGGATCGCGTACACGAGCCACCCCACCCACATCGTCTGCCCGGGCCCGAGCCGGTCACTCGCCGCCCCGCCGAGGAAGCTCGATGACGACCGCACCACGTGCACCGCCGCCCACAACAGCGGCACGATCGCCACTGGGACGCCCAACTCCTGCGATCGCAGAATGATCAGGGTGTCGGGCATGCGGAGGAGATAGAAGGCAGAGATTGCGAGGAGAGCGGGTGGTGGAGAGCGGTGGAAGGCGGTGGAAGGCGGTGAAGGCATCCACCGCCCTTCACCGCCCTTCACCGCCCACATGGCCAGCACCAGCACCACCACTCCCGGCACGATACTCCACCCGATCACCGCCCGCACGCTCGCAGTTCCGGACGTCAGCAGCCACCAGGCGAGGATCGGCCCCAGCACCGCTCCCGCGTGATCCATGCCGCGCTGCAGTCCGAAGGCCCGCCCCCGCAGCGCCTCCGGGGTGACGTCGGCGATCAGCGCGTCGCGCGGCGGCGTGCGGAGTCCCTTGCCCAACCGGTCCACCACCCGCAACCCGATCACCTGCCACGCCGCACCTGTGATGGCGATGACGGGCCGGACCACCACGGCGATGAAATACCCGAGCACGATCATCGGCCCGCGCAAGCGTGCCCGGTCGGCCAGCCGCCCCGCCCCGAGCTTCACGAAGGCCGCCGCGAACTCGGCCGCTCCGTCGAGCGCCCCCAGCGCCTGCGGCCCGCCGCCCAGCACTCCCGTGACGAACGCCGGGAGCAACGGGTAGATCATCTCGCTGGCGAAATCGTTGAGCAGTGAGACCCAGCCGAACAGCTTCACCTGCCGCGGGAGAACCCCGGGCCGTCGGCCCGGGGTCAGCCGAGCGGGATCACCTCGGGGCGGCTGACCCCGGGGCGGCGCCCCGGGATCCTCAAGCATTCAGCCCGAGGCCCCAGCGAATCAGCGTGACAGGGAGGCCGCCGTAGCGCAGCAAGGCGTCGTGAAACCCGCGTACGGTGAACGCTTTGCCCTGCGCGGCGCGGTAGTCCTTTCGCAAGTCGAGAATCTCGCGCCGCCCCACCGCGTAGCACAGCGGCTGGGCCGGCTCGGCGCAGTAGCGCCGCACCTCCGCCTCCGCGTTGGCGCGGTCCACCCGCAGGTGCGTGGTGAAATACTCTACCGCCTGCTCGAACGTCATGCCCCGCGTATGCAACCCCACGTCGAGCAGGATCCGCGCCGCACGCCACAACAGGTGGACCCGCTGGAAGAACTGCTCCTCCTCCGAGCGGTAGAACCCCTCCTCGCCCATCATGTCCTCGCAGTACAGCGCCCAGCCTTCCACGGTGAGCGGCGTCCACACGACCTTGCGGGTGTCCGAGGGCTGTTGCTGCGCGTGCACCAAATGGAGGTGGTGGCCGGGATAGCCTTCGTGCAGAGCCGTGACGCCGAGCTCGTAGCGGCAGTGGTCGCGCAGGATGCGCTCCTGCGCGCCGGGCGGCAGCGCCGGATCGGGAAGGGTGACGTAGAACCAGCCGGCGCGGTCGGGTGAGTAGGCGCCGGGGGGATCGTAGGCCGCGAAGGGGATGATGGGGCGCATGAACGCCGGCGTCGGGACCACGTCGAGCGGAGCGTCGGGGACCGACGCCAGACCGCGCGAGGCTACGAAATCGCGCGCCCGCGCCATTTCGCCCGAGTAGGCGTCCACCAGCCCGCTCGCGGGCGGATGGTCCGCGCGCAACCGGTCGGCGACGTCCTGCCACCCCTTGCCGCGATCCAACCGCGCCGCCCGGGCTCCCAGGTCCGCCTCGAGCTCTTCCTTGAGATGCAGCCCGTAGCGCCACAGCTCCGGCGCCGTGTCGCGCAACGCGTGCTCGTAGTGCAGATGGAAGTTGAAGTCGTCCTCACCCAGGGCGAACTGGTCGGACGCGCCCTCCAGCCAGCGCTCCAGGTCGTGGGCGAACGCGGCCAGCGCCGCCGCCGCCGCATCCGCCGCCGTCGCGACGCGCTCTCCCTGGCCGGCCCCAAGCTCGTGCACCAGCGACAACCCGCCCTCGTTGATGCGCAGCGCGGTTTCCACGAACACTCGCACCGGCTCGACCAGTGCGGCCCGGGCGTCGTCGAGCAGCCGCGGCACGTCCTCCAACCGGCCCGTCAGCGAGACCGCGCGCTCCGCGGGGGTCCGGTCGCGCCGGCCCAGCAGGAAGTGCAGCCCGCTCAAGAGGTGCGACAGCCAGAACCCGGGATTCTTCGCCTGCGGGCGCTCGCGCTCGAAGCGCCGCAGCGTCACCCGCACCTCGTTCAACAGCGCCGTGCGGTCGATTTCGTCGTCCAGCTCTGCGGCGGTGGTCTCTTCGAGGGCGGCGGCGATGGATTTGAGCGCGGCGAGGTGCGGGGCGAGGGCCGTCGGACTGAAGCGCCCATAGCGGTCGTCGTACGCCTTCACTCCCGCCTGCGTCGCGCCTACGGGATCGAGGTGCCACCGCAGATCGAAGTAGGACCGCTCGATCGCCCGGAACGGCGCTACCGCCATGCCGCCTGCTTGAGCAGCCGGTGGCACTCCTCGTCCGACAGCACGCGATCGGTGCGCTTCGCGGCCTCGAACAGCGCGCGGCACGCGCCCTCGTCCTCCGGGTCGTAGCCGTGCGTTTCGAGCCAGTACTTCACGTTGGAGAGCCCCGACACCGGCGAGATCTCGATCTTCTGCTCGAGCCCGAACTCCTGCGCCGGCACGGAGCTGTAGACGCGGTCGGCGAGCCACGCGTGGCCCTTCTTTTTCGCCTTGATGATGGCCGCCGCGTGCACGCCCGTCCCGGTGCGGAATGCGTCCTCTCCCATGACCGGGTAGTTCACGGCGATCGGCACCCCGACGGCGTCCGCCACCAAGCGACAGTACTCGGGCAGCTTCGAGATGTCGTGGTGGTGCGCGCCGAGCAGCTTCAGGTTCACGATCAGGAGGTCCAGCTCGGCGTTGCCGACCCGCTCCCCCACCCCGAGCGCGGTGCCATGCACCCGGTCCACGCCCGCCTCGATCGCCGCGAGACAGTTGATCAGCCCCAGCCCGCGGTCGCGGTGCCCGTGCCAGTCGATCTTCACCCGATTCTTCTTGACGATTTCCTTCTTGACGAAGCGCACCAACGCCTGCACGCCGTCCGGCGTGGCGTACCCCACCGTGTCCGCGAGGCAGATGCGCGTCGCCCCGCAATCGATCGCGGCCCCGTACAGCGCCTTGAGCGCCTCGGGCTTCGCGCGGGTCGTGTCCTCGGTGACGTACATGACGGGGAGGCCGTGCTTCACGGCGTAGGTCACCGCCTCCACCGTGGACTGGACGATGCGGTCGAGGGTCCAGTCCTCGGCGTACTGCCGGATCGGCGAAGAGCCGATGAACGTGGCGGCCTCGATCGTGATCCCGACTTCCTGGGCGACGCGCACGATCGGCTCGATGTCCGCGATCACGGTGCGGGCGGCGCAGTTCGCGGCGATGGGCAGCCGGGCGTCGCGGATTTCCGTGGCGAGCGCCCGCACCTGCTCCACCACGCGCGGGCCGGCCCCCGGGAGGCCGATGTCGGCCGCCACGATGCCCAGGTCGGCCATCAGGTGGAGCAGCCGTTTCTTGACCTCGAGCGCGGGATCGCGTACGGAGGGCGATTGCAGGCCGTCGCGCAGCGTCTCGTCGTTCAGGTCCACGCGGGCGCGGGACCAGTCGAAGGCCCCCTCCCCCGCGCGGTTCCAGTCGTAGATCAGCTCGCGCTCGTCCATGAGCAAGTGTTCACCCACTCGCCCCCCACCGTCAAGCGGGTTAGAGTGAAGAGCCGTGGATCACGCCGTCTCTCGCCTGCTCGCGCACGAGCGCATTCGCGCGGCGCGCCATCACATCGAGCGCACCGACGAGGTGACGCTCGCCCGCCAGGCGGCGCTCTCCGCCATCCCCGCGCCGACCGGCGCCGAAGGCCGCCGCGCCGCGCACGTGGCCGAGCTGTTCCGCGAGATCGGGCTGTCCGATGTGACGGTCGATCAGGCGGGCAACGTCCACGGGTGGTTCGGGCGGAACGGCGAACGGTCCGCGCCGGTCGTGCTGGCGGCGCATCTCGACACGGTGTTCGGGGCCGAGGTGGACGTCGCGGTGGAGCGACGCGGCCAGCGGCTCGAGGGCCCGGGCATTTCGGACAACGCGCGCGGCCTGGCCGCGCTCGTCGCCGTCGCGGAGGCGATGGTCGCGGCCCGCGTGCCGGCGAGCCGCCCCATCCTGTTCGCGGCCACGGTCGGAGAGGAAGGGTCGGGGGATTTACGGGGGGTGAAGTACTTGCTGAACGGGAAGCATAGTGTAGGAGCGCAGCATGCTGCGCCCCTACCCAACGCCACTGCGCTGCCCGGCACCCCTGCCGCGTTCATCGCCCTGGACGGCGCCGGGCTCGACCGCGTGATCCATCGCGCCCTCGGCTCCAAGCGCTATCACGTCACGTTCCGTGGTCCCGGGGGCCACTCGTGGGCGGCGTTCGGCGTGGCCAACCCGGCCAACGCCGTGGGGCGCGCCGCCGCGCTGCTCGCCGATCTCCCCACCCAGCAGACCCCGCGCACCACCTGCGCCGTGGTGCGCCTGGGCGGCGGCACCGGTCTCAACTCGATTCCCCAGGAGGCCTGGCTCGACCTGGACCTGCGCAGTGAGGATCCCCGCGCCCTGGCGCAGCTCGATGTCACGGTGCGTGCCGCGCTGGAGCGCGCCGCCGACGACGAGAACCGCCGCCGCACGCCCGCGTCGCCGGCGCTGCGCGTCGAGGTCCAGCTCCTGGGAGACCGGCCCTCCGGCATGACCCCGCGCGCCCATCCGCTGGTCCAGGCGGCAGTGGCCGCCAATCGTGCCCTGGGCAGGGACGCCGAGCTGGCGAGCGCGTCCACCGACGCCAACGTGCCGATCGCCCTCGGCATCCCCGCCATCGCCCTGGGTGCGGGTGGCAAGGCGGGTGACGCGCATCTCGCGACCGAATGGTTTGAGAACGTCGAAGGAGCGCTCGGAATCGTCCGGGCGCTCCTCGTGACGGCGACGATGGCGGAGGTGGTCTAGCCGAGCTTAGGGCGACCGTCCGATGTCGCGCAACCGGCCCCGTGCCTCGGCGTTCGCGGAGTCGCGCCGAATGGCTTCACGATATGCGGTCACCGCCGCGGCCGTATCGCCCCGCATAAGGCTGATGTTCCCGCGGAAAACCGACATGCCGGACGAGCCGGGGTACAGCCCTTCGTTGAGGTCGAGCAGCGCGAACGCCTCGCCGAACCGGTTCGCGCGCGCCAGCCGGAACGCGGCGATGTCGAGCGATCGCTCGCCGAAATCGTAGGCGTCGCGGCCGTAGTATTGCGTGCGGAGGGTGCGGTACAGGCGAATCGCCGAGTCGGCCCCCGCGGCCGTGGCCGCGTCGACCATCAGGTCGACCAGTGGCACCGGCCGGCTGACACCGCGGTGGCAGGTGGCACAGGTTACCTCCACGCTGGTGTGCCCGTGGTCCCGGCCGTGCGGCAGCGTGTCGATCCGGCGGTTGATCTCCTCGACCATCCGCATCATCTGCCGCGCCACCAGCTTGGTGCGCTTCTCGTCCTTGGCGAAGTCGAATTGCTCGAGCGGCTGCCCTTCCTCGCCCACGTGGCAGAACGGGCACCGCACGCCGAGCGCGCCGGTGATGTTCCGCATGGTGCCCACGACTTGCATGACGGGTGTGTTGCGCGGGATCACCTTGACGTTGATCAGGGAATCCGGCGGCCATTTGCCGGGTGCCTGCGCCGCAAGCCGCTCGGCCGGTGCCACGAGAACGAGACCCACGAGCGCGATCTCAGCCACGTCCGGGAGTTTTAGCGCGATGCGTCGGTTCACCTTCACGTCACGTGACTGGGACTCGAGAGTTTATCCACTCTGTCCAGCGCCGTCTAGGCTCCGTCGCCAGCCAGCGCCGAGAGCGTCAGCAAGGCTTCCCGCGGGTGGCGCGTTACGCGCAGCTGCGACGAGTACACGTGCCGCACCACACCGGTCTGGTCGATGACATAGGTGACCCGACCCGGTAAGAGTCCCAGGGTCTTCTCTACCCCGTACAGCCGCCGCACCGCCCCGTCGGAATCCGACAGCAGCAGGAACGGCAGCTTGTGGCGCTGGGCGAACCGCCGGTGCGACCGCACGGAATCGGAGCTCACCCCGAGCACCTGCGCGTCCTGGGCGCTGAATTGCTCGTAGCTGTCCCGGAACGCCCGCGCCTCGATCGTGCAGCCGGGTGTCTCATCTTTCGGATAGAAATACAGGACGACAGTCTTGCGGCCGATCAAGTCGGCCAGTCGGACCGGCGTACCAGTTTGATCGGACAACGTGAAATCCGGCGCGACGTCCCCAACGCCTACCTTCCGATCCTTGGCCATCGAACCCCTTTCTGCTTCAGGAAGCATTACTTCATGGCCCCGGCCGTCAGGCCGGGGAGCTCGGTGGGGCGCGCCGGTCAGTGTGCCGCAGCCCCGCCCGGCAATCCCTTGCTCTTGTGCATCAGCAGCAGCAGCGGCAGCGACAGCACGAAGCACGCGCCGAACAGCAGGAACAGCTGCTCGAACGAGAGCATCAGCGCCTGCCGGGTGACCTGGCCGTTGACGATGGCCAGCGCCTTGGCGTCGGCGAGCGGCGCCGGTGTGCCCGTTGCGATCAGTCGCGCCGCGATGGCGCCCAGCCGCTCGCGCGCCACCTCGCTGTACTGCGTCACGTTGGCGATCAGGTCGGCGCGGTGGATTGCCGTGAACCGCTGCACCAGGGTGGCCGAGATCGCGATCCCCACGCTGCCGCCCAGCTGGCGCATCAGGTTGAACAGCCCGGTGCCGTTCGGGATCTTGCTCATCGGCAGGTCCGCGAGCGCCAGATTCGTGAGCGGCACGAAGATCAACCCCAACCCCACACCACGGAAAATCAGCGGCCAGAAGAAGTCCGACATCCCGCTGTCGGTGGTGAAGTGAGCGTGCTTCCACATCGACAGAGCGAAGATCGCCACGCCCGCGAGGATGGACAGGCGGGCGTCGAACTTGCCCGCGGTCCGGCCCATCGTGGCCATGGTGAACGCGCTGGCGAGCGCCCCGGGCAGAATGACGAAGCCGGTCTGTTCCGCCGTGAAGTTCTGGAGGTTCTGGAGGTACACCGGCAGCACGAACACGGTCGCGTACAGACAGATCCCGAGCACGCCGCCGAACACCACCCCGACCGCCAGCTGGCGACTCTTCAGGATCCGCAGGTCCACGACCGGATGCTCCGTCGTGAGCTCATGCCACACGAAGGCGATGAGCGACACGGCGCTGATCACGGCGTAGGTCGTGACCTCGCGCGACTCGAACCAGTCGAGCCGCTCGCCGCGCTCGAGCATCACCTGAAGCATGCCGACACCGGCCGCGAGCAGCAGCAAGCCGATGTAGTCGACGCGCTCCGCTTTCTGCTGGAACCGCGAGTTCTGGATGAAGCTCAGCGACAGCGCCAGCGCCAGCATGCCGATGGGGATGTTGATGTAGAAGATCCACGGCCAGCCGAATGCGTCGGTGATGTAGCCGCCGAGCGTCGGGCCCAAGGTCGGCCCCACCATCACGCCCACGCCGAAGATCGCCATGGCCGTGCCGTACTCCTCGCGGGGAAACTCCTCGTACAGGATCGCTTGCGAGGTGGAGAGCAGCGCGCCGCCCCCCAATCCCTGGATGATCCGCCAGAACACCAGCGCGAACAGGGAATGCGCGTTGCCGCAGAAGAACGACGAGACGACGAAGATCGCGATCGATCCCGCGAAGTAGCGCCGCCGCCCGAAGTACGCCGACAGCCAGCCGGTGATCGGCAGGATGATCACGTTCGCCACGATGTAGCCCGTGGACACCCAGGCGATCTCGTCCAGCGTGGCGCCCAAATTCCCCATCATGTGGGGAATCGCCACGTTCACGATGCTCGTGTCCAGGAGCTCGAGCACGGACGCGAGCGACACCGTGATCGCGATGATGTAGCGGTACTTGTAGCGATCGGCGTCGGCGCCGAGGGCGGGCAGAGCGGCGGTGGTCACGGCGCCGGTCTACTTCGTCGTGATGGTAGCCACCACGCTCATCCCGGGCCGCAAGGGCCGCGTCGGATCGTTCTTCCCGTCGAGCCGGATCCGCACCGGGATGCGCTGCACGACCTTGGTGAAGTTCCCCGTCGCGTTGTCCGGCGGGAGAAGCGAGAAGCGCGCCCCGGTTGCCGGCGCCAGGCTCTCCACGTGCCCTTTGAAATGGCGGCCCCCGTACGCGTCGACCGTGAAGTCCACGGGGTCACCCGGGGTAACGTCAGCCGTCTGCGTCTCCTTCAGATTCGCCGTGACCCAGACGTCGCTCAGCGGCACCAGGCTCATGAGCGGCTGGCCCGGTTGCACCAGCTGACCGAGCTCCACGCTCTTCTTGCTCACCACACCCTCCGCGGGTGCGATGATCCGGGTGTAGGAGAGGTTGAGCGCCGCCTGATCGCGCGCGGCGCGGGCGGCCGCCACGCGGGCGTCGGCGCCGAGCAGGGCAGCCTGGGCCGCCGCCAGCCCAGCGTCCGCTGCGCGCGCCGCCGCCTCGGCGGCGTCGAGCGCCTGCTTCGGCACGATGTCCTTCTCCGCCAGCGGCTTGATCCGCTCGAGATCGGCGTGCGCCTTCTCGGCGTTGGCCTGCATCTGCGCCACCTGTGCCTCCGCCTGGCCCACCCGCGCCCGATTGCTCACGCCCGCGAGCGCCACGGCCAGGTCGGCCTCGGCCTGCGCCAGCCGCGCCTTGTAGTCGCGGTCGTCCAGCACCACCAGCGTGTCGCCCGCCTGCACGGAGCGGTTCTCGTCGGTCCGCACCTCGACCACGTAGCCGCCGACTTTCGGGAGGATCGGGACGATGTGCCCGTCCACCTGGGCGTTGTCGGTCGACACGTGGCTGAGGCTGTAGATCCAGCGCCGTACTCCCACGGCCACGAGGCCGAGCAGCACGACGCCCATGATGATGAAGATGGTGCGCTTGCTGCCGCCCGGCTTTGCCACGGGTGCCGGCCGCGCTGGCCTGGTGGGGGGAGCGGGCGCCGTCTCGCGTTCGATTGTCGAAGCCATGTCGTCACTCATCGGTATGTGCGGGTTAATGAAGCGTCCGGGCCACGCCCGCGGCGCGCGCCAGGGAGATGCGGGCGGCCGCGGCGGCAAAGCGGGCGTCGATCTCGGTGTCGCGGGCCCGAACCAGGCCCACCTGCGCGGTGATCACGTCGATATTGCCGGCCACGCCGGCCTTGAAGCGTTCGCGCGCCTGGCTGAGCTCGCTCTGGGCGAGCCGCAGCTGCTCGCGGGCCACCAGCTGTTGCGCCTCGGCGGAGCCGAGGTCGAGCAGTGCGGCGTCCACCTCGGCGGCGATCTGCCGGCGCAGGTCGGCCTCGCGCACCTGCGACTCGCGCACCACCGCGTCCTGCTCGTCGAGCCGCGCTTCCCGGCGGAACCCGTCCAGGATCGGCACGCTCACCTGCAGCGCCAACTCGCGCGTGGCGATCGCGTTCGGCACGGTCCTGCCGTTCACGCCGTAGTCACCCGCGAGCTGCAGCCGCGGCAGGCGTTCGGCCCGAATGGCCGATCCGGTCTGCCGCGCCGCCGCGGCGCGCGCCTGCTCGGCGCGCAGCTCGGGCCGGGCGGCGAGCGCGGCGCTGACCGCCGAATCCCGCTGCACCGGCACGTCGGCGGCGCCGAGTGACGGCGCGAGCGAATCCGTGAAGGCGAGCGGTGTGGCCGGGTCGAGCCCCAGCGCGCGTGTCACGTCGATGCGCCCCCGGTCCAGCTGGTTCTTGGCCACGAGCAGTAACCCCTCGGCCCTGGCGAGTTGCGCCTGCGCCCGCGTCACGTCGATCGCCGGGCTCACGCCTGCCGCGCGCTGGGCCTCCGCCAATCCCACGAGCTCGGCGGCAATCGCGGAATCCGCCTGCCGGGCCCCCACCACCGCCTGCGCCCGCACGGCCTGGACATAGGCAAACGCCGCCGCGAGCACCGAGCCCTCGACGGTCACGCTGCGCTCCGCCCGGCTGCCGTCGGCCTGTGCGCCCGCTGCCCGCACTCGCCGCACGCTGGACCAGTCGAACAGCGTCTGGGTCGCGCTGAAGCGGGCGTCGTACAGGTTGAAGGGCCCGATCAAGTCGGGGAGCGACGCCGTACCGCCGCCCGGCAGCGGGAATGAAAAGTCGATGCCCAACGACTTCGAGTTGAAGGTCCGATTTGCCCAGGAGCCGCCGAGCGACAGCGACGGCAGCAGCGCCGCGCGCGCCTGCCGCACGCGGGCGTCCGCTGCGGTGGTGCGCAGCGTCGCGAGGGCCACCACCGGCACTTCGCCGGACGCGAGCCGCACGGCATCCGCGAACGACAAACGGAGCGGCGCTGCCGCGGGCGCCTGCGCCGCGAGCGGCGCGGCGACGAGCCATGCCAGTATGGGGACGATCAGGAAACTATTGCTTCGCGATACCATGGAGATACAAGTCGATGTGAGTGTCGAGGTACTTCTTGACGTCGAACGTCTCAGGCATGCAGGACGCGAACGCGCGCTTGGCGACGACCGCGTGCATCAGCGGCGACATGGCAAGCTTCGCGGCCACCATCACGTCCACGGGCCGGAACTCGCCGTTCTTGATCCCGCGCTCGATCACGCTGGCCATCAGGCGGTGACCACGGGTCACGACTTCCTCGTAGTAAAAACGCGTCAACTCCGGAAAGGTTGCGGCTTCGGCCATCATGAGCTTCGGGATGCCGGCCACCGCCGTCTCCCCCACCATGCGCCAGTATTCCCGCACCAGCTGCTCGACCAGCTCTCGGGCGCTGCCGGTGAACGACTGCGCGAACGCTTCGCCCTTGGCGATCACCGGCACGATGGTCTCGCGCACCACGGCCTTGAAGAGGGCTTCCTTGCTGTCGAAGTAGAGGTACAGGGTGCCTTTGGTCACGCCGGCACGGCGCGCCACGTCGGCGAGCTTGGTGGCCGCGAAGCCGCGCTCCCCGAACACGTCCAGCGCGGCAGCGACGATTTCCCCCGGGCGGGCGTCCTTGCGGCGCTTCCAGCGGGGCTGCGATGGGCGTTTCGAGGGGGTGACGGCGTGGCTCACAGCAGCTGGCTCCGGTCGCGAAGTTAGTTACTGAACGGTCAGTAAGTAACTTTGGTTCCCGAGACCGGTCAAGGCCTGATCGTAAGATCCAGTGATTCAGTTTGTTACGGTGCGGTGCTGGTCCCACGCTCCCGATAGAACACGATCAGCCCAGTCGCGGGCGGCGTGGCGCCCACCTGCCGCAGCAGCGTGACGAGCTGTCCCCGGTGATAGCTCGAGTGATCGATCGCGTGCCGCAACATCTCACGGAACGTGTGTCGGTACTCCCCGCCGGTACTCGGCTTCACCGCCACCGTCTCCTCCAGGCGCCGCTCGGTCAGCCCCGCGAGGAACGTCGCGCGCTCCGCCTCGATTTCCTCCCAGCGCGCGCGCGCCGCGGCGAGCGTCGTGAGATCCTTGCCCTGCGGCACGGCAGGATTGGGCTTCGCGAGCCAGCGGTTGAGCCACAGCTGTTCCGCCCACACGATGTGGCACAGCGTGCCGTGCAGTCCGCCATGGCTGCTCTTCAGGTCGCGGAAGTACTGCTCGGCGGGCAGCGGCTCGAGCGCCGCAAGCAACCGCCGGTTGGCCCACGCGTTGTAGGCGAACAGCTCCCGCACCTCGGCAACGCTCACGGCGGGTCACCCCTTCAGTTGATGTCGAATACCGTGCTCGTCACCCCCGCAACGCCGCCGGCCGTCGCCGTGAGCCGGTAGCCGCTCCCCGGGAGGTCGATCTTGAGGTCGCCGAACTGGGCGACGCCAGTGACCGCCGGCAGCGTGGTAGTGCCCGACAGGGTGGCCCCGCCAGAGCCGGTACCCGCGGCGATCGCCACCGTCACGTTGCCGCTGAAGCCCGTCGCGGCATTGCCGAGCGCGTCGAACGCGGCGACCCGCACGTTTGGCTTGATGGCTGCGCCCGCCGTCGCGCTGCTGGGCTGCACGCTGAACACGAGCAGGATCGCCGGCCCGGGCGTGATCACGAACGCGTTGCTGGTCGCGGAGCTCACACCGCCCGCGCTCGCCTGCAGCCGGTAGCCGACGCCGCTCCGATCGATGTGCAGATCGTTGAAGGACGCCACGCCGGCCACCGCGGCTAGCGTCGTCGTGCCGGACAGGGTGCCGTTGCCGGGATTGGCTCCCGCCGCGATCGACACCGTCACATTGCCGGTGAACGTCTTCACCGGGTTCCCCAGCGCGTCGCGCACCGTCACCTGGAGCGGGGGTGCGATCGTCGCTGCCGCCACCGTCGCCGCGGGCTGGCCCGTGACAGCGAGCTGGCTCGGCGCGCCGGGGTTGATGGTGAAGGCGTTGCTAATGGCCCCCGCGACCCCGCTCGCCGCAGCCGACAACTTGTACCCACTCCCGCTCCGGTCGATGCTCAGAGACGAGAACGTGGCCACCCCGCCTACCGCCGCCACCGTCCGCGTACCAGAGAGTGTGGCATCGCTGGTGCCGGTCCCGACCGCGATCGTCAAGGTCACGTTGCCCGTGAAGTTCGTCGCCGTGAGGCCCGAGGCGTTGCGCGCCGTGACCTGCACCGCCGGCGCGATGGTCGCGCCGGCCGTCCGGCTGGTGGGCTGCGCCGTGAACACCAGCTCGGTCGCCCGCGTAGCGCTGATGTCGAACGGAGCGCTCGTGGCGCTCGTCAGACCCGGGGCCGTGGCGGTGAGCGTGTATGCGGTGCCGCTCTTGTCGATGCTCAGCGACGAGAATGCCGCGACCCCGACCACCGGCGGCCGCGGCGCCGCCGCCGTCGTACCGGAGAGCGTGGCCCCGCTCGTGCCCGTCCCCGCCGTGATCGCCAGCGTGACGGTGCCCGTGAAGCTATCGGCCGTGTTGCCGAGCGCGTCCCGGGCGGTCACCTCGACCTGAGGCGTGATGGTCGCCCGGGCGGTCGCCGTGCTGGGCTGCACGGTGAACACCAGCTGGGTCGCCGGCCCGGCGGTGACGTTGAAGAACGAGCTCGAGACCGCCGGCAGCCCGCCCGCCGCGGCCGTGAGCTTGTAGCCGTTTCCCGCCAAGTCAATCTTCAAGTCGGAAAAGGCGGCGACGCCGCCCACCGCCGCCACGGTCGTCGTGCCCAAAAGGGTAGCACCGCTCGTGCCCGTCCCCGCCGCGATCGTGAGCGTGACATTCCCCGCGAAGCTCGTCACCATCTGGCCCGAGACGTCCCGCGCGGTCACCTGTACCGCGGGCGAGATCACCACCCCCGCCGTCACGGAGTTCGCGGTGTCCGTCGGCTCCACGGTGAAGAACAGCCGCGACGGTGTCGAGGGGATGATATCGAAACCGGGGCTGGTCGTACCGGTGAGGCCGGGCGCCGCGGCGGTGAGCGTGTAGCCGTTTCCCACGGCGTCGATGTTGAGACTGGAGAAGGTGGCGACCCCGTCGACCCCGGCGAACGTCCTCGTCCCCGAGAGGGTGCCGCTCGCCGGGTTGGTCCCGATCGCGACGGTCACGTTTCCCGCGAAGCCGGTCGCCGCGTTGCCCAGCGCGTCGAGCGCCGTGACCCGGACGGCGGGCCTGATGGTCGCCCCCGCAGTCGTCGTGATCGGCGGCACGGTGAAGGCGAGGTGGGTCGCTGGCCCGGCGACGACGTCGAACGGCGCGCTCGTGCCGGCCGACAAGCCGCCCCCCGTGGCCGTCAGCGTGTATCCCGTCCCGCTCTTGTCGATGCTGAGCCCCGAGAAGCGGGCCACACCGCTCGCCAGGGCGACGGTCGTGGTCCCTGACAGAGTGCCCCCGCCGGGATTCGTCCCGATCGCCAGCGTGACGTTCCCGGTGAAGCCAGGGACGGTATTGCCCCGTGCATCCCGCACGGTCACTTCGACTGCCGGCGCGATACCCGTCCCCGCAGTGGTGGTACTCGGCTGCAGCGTGAACCTGAGCTGGGTCGCCGGCCCGGGGGTGATCGTGAACGGAGCGCTCGTCGCGCCGGCCACGCCGGTCGCCGTGGCGGCGAGTGTATAGCCGCTTCCCGTCTTATCGACGCTCAGGCCCGCAAAGGTCGCGACGCCGGCGGCCGCGCGCACGGCCTTCGTGCCCGACAGCGTGCCCCCCGCGGGATTGGCCGCGAGCGCCACCGACACCGTGCCGGTGAAGGTGTCTACCGTGTTGCCCTGCGCGTCCCGCGCCGTTACCCGGACCGCCGGCGTGATGGCCGAGCCCGCGGTGGTCGAGACCGGCTGGACCGTGAACACCAGCCGCGTCGCCGCCCCCGCGGTGATGGCGAACGCCGTGCTCGTCACACCCGACAGATCGGCGGTCGTGGCGGACAGCTTGTAGCCCGTCCCGCTCTTGTCGATGCTGAGTGTGGAGAAGGTCGCGACCCCTGCCACCGCCGCCACGGTGGTCGCGCCCGACAGCCTGGCCCCGTTCGTGCCCGTCCCCGCCGAGATCGTGAGGGTCACGTCGCCGGTAAAGCTCGTCACCGTGTTGCCGACCGCGTCTTTCGCGCTGACCTGGACGGCCGGCGCGATCTGCGTCGCCGTCGGCGTCGTGCTCGGCTGCACGGTGAAGACCAGGTGAGTCCCCGCCCCCGGCGTGATGTTGAAGGGCGTGCTCGTGACCGGCGGGAGCCCGCCGGCCGT
>Ga0075424_100001588_pt1 | contig 20083 bp, 17 predicted proteins | sample SoiMethybrSBSTD3_FD_75301 | JGI IMG/M metagenome (GOLD analysis project Ga0075424, IMG submission 75301) | Bulk soil microbial communities from a Populus tree surrounding site in Tennessee, USA - Soil MetaG P. TD hybrid SBSTD3 | ecosystem: Environmental > Terrestrial > Soil > Tree plantation... | reverse complement strand
TTATTCGACCGTGCAGCTAGCACAATCGATGCGACAAGCCGTTTAACATCCCACTCCCATGGCGCCGGCGAGGTCTCATCGAAATCGTTCATGTCAAAAATGATATTGCGTTCGGGCGTGACAAATCCGCCAAAGTTCATCAGGTGGCAGTCCCCACACGCCTGCACCTTGAGCCCGGTGGAAGCCGTTCGCGCTAGGTCGGAAGCCATGATTCCCGCAGATCCGCGATAAAAGGCAAAAGGGGACGCCAGCATCCGCCCGTAGCGGACCGCCAGGAGCTCCTTCATTCGACCAGCATCTGACTTGCGCAGAAGATCGATCGGATTTGCCCGACCTTTACTGTTTTTCCATCTGCCGTGCTCGTGACGCGGGATTTTGTCACGTAGCGCCTTGCCCGCTGCCGCCCGTTCGTCTGCTGAAGCGACATAGGCAGCGCTGTCATGAACAGGTTGGTCGATGTCTTTGGAGCTCATATCGAAGGTAACGGCAAGAGTGACAGGCATTGAAACGTGCTGTCAGAACAATCCGCTAGAGCCATAACCGCATTGATGCACATCAAATGAGTGCGTTGCGCACGTGCTATCAAGACGAAGCAACAGGGGGAATGTGCCCTCAATGGCGGTGTCCACCACAGCTCCAGAAAAAGCACCAACGCATTCGTGGTTTCCGCCAGCCCGCTGGCTTGCTGAATATCGGCCTGTCTGGCTTTCCAGCGATCTCGTCGCCGGGATGACGCTGGCCGCATATGCAATTCCCGTTTCGCTCGCCTACGCCGGACTCGCAGGCTTGCCGCCACAGGTTGGCGTCTACGGCTATCTGTTGGGTGGCCTGGGCTATGCCTTGCTTGGGTCTTCGCGTCAGCTCGCGGTCGGCCCCACTTCGGCAATCTCGCTTATGATCGCCAGCACGGTGGAGGCAATGGCGCAGGGCGATGCGCAACGTTACGCAGAGATCGCCAGCCTCGCGGCGTTCACAGTGGCAGGCCTTTGCCTTCTCGCCTGGCTCTTGCGGCTGAGCGTGCTGGTCAAACTGATCAGCGACAGCATCCTCGTAGGCTTCAAAGCTGGCGCGGGATTGACCATCGCCATGACCCAGCTGCCAAGCCTGTTCGGCGTGCCTGGCGGCGGTCACAACTTTTTTGAACGCGCCGTCATATTTGTCGGGCAGCTTGGGCAGACCAACCTCGTCGTTCTCATCGTCGGTCTCGTCGCAATCGCGTTGATTGTGTTCGGCGAGCGCCTGTTGCCCGGTCGGCCTGTTGCTCTCGCCGTTGTTGCGCTGTCGATTGCCGCCGCAACCTTGCTCGGCCTTCCAAAATTGGGCGTCCCGATAACGGGAGAAATTCCTTCCGGATTGCCCAGCTTGTCCGGGCCGTCACTCAGGCTGCGCGATGTCGAAGGAATAATCCCGCTGGCCGCCGGTTGTCTGCTGCTTGCCTACATCGAGGGCGTATCGGCCGCGCGCACGTTCGCGGCCAAACACGAATATGCCCTCGACCCCCGGCAAGAACTGCTTGGCATCGGGGCCGCAAATCTGGCGGCCGCAATGGCGCACGGCTATCCCGTGGCCGGCGGGCTCTCGCAATCGGCGGTCAATGACAAGGCCGGCGCGCGCAGCCCGCTGGCGCTCGTATTCGCCTCGATCACGCTCGCGCTTTGCCTGCTCTTCCTGACCGGACTTTTGGAGAATCTTCCCAAGGCAGTGCTGGCCGCCGTCGTCCTGACCGCGGTTTACGGCCTGATCGATTTCCCCGCGTTAATCCGCATGTGGCGGATAAGCCGGCTCGATTTCTACGCAGCGGCAATTGCGCTTGGGGCCGTGCTGCTCCTTGGAATACTTCACGGCATCCTTCTTGCCGCGCTGGCCTCGATATTGTTGCTATTGATGCGTGCGGCACAGCCCCACGTAGCATTTCTCGGCCGCGTTCCGGGCACCTCAAGTTATTCGGATATGGATCGGCACGCCGAGAACGAGCCGCTGCGTGGCGTCATCGCGTTCCGTCCGGAGGCTTCGCTCATCTACGTTAATGCGGACTATGTCCTGGGATCGGTATTGAAACGACTTGATGCCTTTGGCGCTCAAGAAATTCGACTCGTTGTCTGCGATCTGTCGGCCTCGCCCTATATCGATCTTGGAGGCTCGCGCATGCTGCACGAACTTTATAGAGAGCTGAACGCTCGCGGTATCAAGCTTCGTGTCGTGGGAGCCCACGGATGGGTGCGCGATCTCCTGCGGGCGGACGGGCTTGGCGAAAAAATCGGCGGCATTGACAGGGCGTTGACACTCGATCGCTTGCTCAGCGAAGCAACATAGGTTGGCTGTATTATTCTTTTGTCCCGATGAGCGACGCAATCCGATCCGAGTGCAATATGGCGTCACCGAGCTTAGCAAACCCATCCGCATCGTGTGGCGCTGGCGTCAATCCGCCCCCATTCATTTTGCTCGCGAACGGTGTCCACACCTGCCGGGTTTCGAGCAGGTAAACGCCGTAAACAACTTGTAATGCGGGCTGGCTGATTTCTTGCCGTATCGAATAGGCCGCAAGCGCCGCATGGGTAACGATCGATGCCTCAATCAACGCCTGTCTGTAGCCCGCATGGCGCAAAATATCTGGTCCGAAGGTTGCATGAATTTTCTTCGCACACGCCTGCACAACGATGAGCAGGGCATCAACGATGTAGCGAAGCGAATGTTTGCCGGCGAGAGCAAGGTAATCGGGCGGGTTGAGGAACACGTCGACTGCCGTCGTTAGCGCGCCACAGCCGCTGTGTCCCAGCACAACAATCAGCTTCAGATTGTCGCTCAAGCGCTCGACCGCAAATTTCAGGCTGCCCAGGACTTCCGTGCCCAGGCTGTTGCCGGCCACGCGGATGATAAAAAGATCGTTTGGTCCTTCGTTAAAGATCAGTTCGACCGGAACTCGGGCGTCTGAACAGCCGACGATCGCTGCAAATGGGCGTTGTTTCGGCAGTTCTTTCGGGCCGGATAAGAGACCCAGGTCGCCTGGATCGACCGAGACGATCCGTTGAACACCGCCGGCCTGCTCGGCGAATCCCTCGAGGAGCGCGGCAAATGCGCGATTGCCATCGTTAAGCCGCTTCAGTGCAGCCTCGCTGTCGGCAGGGCGCGGCCTCGCGCCTGCATCCTGCGGCCCGTACCGATATGTGATGTCGACCGTCTTCATGCTCGTTGGATAGCGGAAAGCAACTCAACTGTTTCGCATGAAAAAAATACAGGACACTTCGTAGGCTGGACAACGGGCGACACTCAGGAATAGTTCGCCAGCCTACGTGCCTTCCGCTTGATCTAATTCTTGCCCTGCCGCCGGATTGATCGACCTCTATGTGCTCGCGGTCGGCCATCCATTGCCCACTGACCTGGCAATTTTCTGCGTCAGCTGCTGACATTCATCCACCAATCGACGTCCATCGTCGGCGGCCATTTGCATCCGCTGCGAAACGGTTTTCGTATAAGCATCGAATGCTTCTGGAATCGATTTGGTCCCGCTGAGCTTGTTCGCCAGATCCGACCATAGCGAGACTTCTGATTGCACGCGAGCAAGCCACGCGCGGCTCGCCTGATCACATGATTCCAAAAGCGTTTTTTGCAGCGCCATTGCTGCTTCGGTCTGATCCTGTCCCCAATTCATGATCGGTGGTGGTGCTGCTTTCCCGGCTTGCGACCCTGTGGTCTCTCTGCCTGCCATAACAAATACCTCCTTGGTGACGGACTACGCATGGAAAAGCCCAACATAATCATTGCGATGTCAGAGTTCATTGATCTGCATCAACATTCCGGAATTTTTTGGTCAAACATTCCGGAATTTTTTGGTCATTCAGCCGCAGCTTGAAACGATCAATTGGAACAAAAACTTGGACGTCTGCCTCGTCAGCGTTCTTACGCCTTTTCCTCCTCTATCCATGAGACAAACAATTCCCAAATTACTGCCAAGATGATCGGTCCAAGGAAAAGTCCGGTGATGCCATAGGCAAGAGTTCCACCGATAACTCCAATCAAAATGACCAACATCGGCGTTTTCAGTCCGCGTCCCATCACGAGGGGCCTGAGAAGATTGTCCAGTAAATTGACCGGCACCATGTACGCCGTAAATAGCAACGCCGATTTGGTATCCATGAATGTCCAGCTCCAGATGATGACTGGAATTATAACAATCGACGGACCAATCTGAATGATTCCGAGCACCAGGACAGCGAACGTAATCAAGCTGGCCTGAGGAATGCCGGCAACCATCAGGCCGATGCCCGCCAGCAGAGCTTGCAAAACTGAAATTCCGATAACGCCCCGTGACACCGCGCGGATGGTTGCCCCGGCCTGATCGACAAATTCTTCGCCGCGGGTCGGATTGAGTCGACGCGCAAATTTCTTCACCGCTTCAACGATCGCGGGCCCCGGGGAAAAAAGAAAACCGGCAACGATTATTGAGACTAGAAACATGATAATCCCTAGGCCGGTATCCGCGCCGATGCGCAGCAGGCTGCTCCCCAGCGGTTTCAGTTGAGGCAGGATTTGCGCCAGCGCCGCGCTCAGGTTGGTCGATGCCAGATCCCAAAATTGATAGATCGGCTGGCCAATCAGCGGCCATTCTTTTACCGAACTTGACGGAGCGGGTATGGTCAGGTTCGCAAGGTCAAGCCGCTCGGCAATGAGCCGGACACTGTCGACCAATCCCAATGCGAGCCACGACGCTGGTCCAATAATCACAAGCAAGCTCAGAATGGTGACGAGCGCGGCAGCAACTCGGCGACGTCCGCCAAGTCGGAGCGATATCCATTCGAAAACGGGATAAAGCGCAACGCTCAGTACCGCGCTCCAGATGACGATTGAGATAAACGGACTGACAAGGAGCAAGGACCAATAAAGGAGAAGGGCGAGAGCCCCAAGACGGATCGCGACCTCAATAAAGGACGAAGTGGTCTGATCGGACGTGGATTGGACCTTCCGATCGCGGCTCATTGGTTCAACCCCAGACCGGTTTTCGGTTTCCAGATGGATGGACCTGGCTGGTCATCGCATTTGCTCGTAAGCTTCGACGAGAAAATGATCGAAATTTTCGATCCGAATCAAGCCGAGCCGTGGATATTCCATGTCTGTGACAGTGTAGAGCGTCTCCGTCAGGGTAGCTGCAAAAATCACCATGTGAATCCAGCTGCGTGCCGCGGCCGCCCGAACCTACAAAGAAGACTGCTGCCACGAGTGCAGAAAAAAGAAAGAACACCATTCGCAGGGTCTCGCGCTGAATTTAGACGGCGATTTCGATCGCGAACCCACAGATCAGCGTGAGAAACATCGAAGAATTTGGGAAGAACGGTGTCTGCACGTTGACATTGAGTACAGCGGATGCGGGCTGTTCCAGGTTCAATGCGCAAGCTAGACAAAGCTTGCCGCCAGTCGTGCGGGTATTCAGCAACCGTTGCCTCCAGTCGATATTGTTGACATCGCCATTCCGATGCACGGATCACCGATCCGGCTCGGTGTCGGCAACCTTTTGCCAGGTTGAATCGGGATCGAAGGACGTCATTCGTTCCGCCATCTTGGCGGTGTTCGCCCCAAGATCCTTCTGATAGACATCTCCGGAATGGTTGACGATGAATGTCATTACGCCCGAATTCCTGTACTCGGCCGGGTAGGCGACAAGCGCAAATCCTCCAATCATCTTGCCGTTCACGACATAATCCAGCTCGCCTCCCGAGGCGGCCGGTCCTTGCTTCGTCAGAATCTTGAAATAGTAACCGTGATATGGGGTCCGCCCGCCACCGGCTCGGTATCCTTGCGCGGTTGCTTGGGCGACAAGATCGCCAAGCGGGCTGTCCTCTTCGCCTTGTGACGTTGGCCAGTAGAGCCCATCCTTCTTTCCTGGCTGGCTGATGATGCGCTGAGCGTAGGTGTTGATGCCGGCGCCAGTGCGATCCTTCTCGGCGTATTCGTTCTGTGCATCAACATAGGCAAGAGAGGTTTGGATTGCGTCCAGTTCATTTTTTCCGATCCGGCGGAACAGGATCTCGTCCAGTCCAGCGGCTGTATCGAAGCGCCACATTCCGTCCTTGCGCACGATCGGAATCGGCAGGGGAAAATCCTCTTGCCCGACCACCATTACAGCCTTGTCGCCTTCCATGGTGATCTGATGCTTTGCATTGTAGGCGGCGACAAATTTTTCACGCGTCGCGGCGTCGGCAACCTCGTCCCCAGACGAAACGATGTCTTCCCCGTCAGGACCGAGCACAGTCACGAGCGCCTTCCTGTCACCCGCCTCGGCGGCTTTCACCAGGGCGCCGGCAGCTTCGTCAGGCGTCTTGAAGGCTTGCTGAGCGGCGGCGCCGGATGCGGCGGAACAAAGGAGCGCCCCGATCATCAATGGCAGAAGAGCTCTGTTCATCGCGTCCTCGCTGGCGTGTCAGTGTAAGGCAGGAGCAACGGTGGGCAGCCGAGCGCCCGACGTAACCCATTCCTCGTAGGTCTGGAACTTGATGCCAAGCCAGTCATAGAACACGCGGAGGGAGCCGTCGCGATCGCGCACGACAGCTTTCGGCATCACCGCTTGTACTTCCTGCGCGATCACCCCGACATAAGGACGGTTGCTGCCGTTGTAGCTGAAGCGATAGTAGCCAAGCCCGTTTGCGAGGCGCCCGAGAAGAACGACATCGTGCTTGAACATGATATCGGATCGTCGGCCGCCGCCGCCGCGACCGCCGCCACCACGGAAGCCGCCACCACCACCGCCACGGAAGCCGCCGCCACCGCCGCCACGGAATCCGCCACCGCCCCCCACGCGCAAGCCACCGCCACCACGCGCGCTCGCGAAGCTTGCACGTCCGCGCGCGGAATGACGTTGAGCGACTCTTCCGGAGCTAATGTTGCCAAGTGCGTTGCCGCGGCCGCCTGAAGGCCGCTTTGCAGCAGCCTTTCCGCCTGAAGGCCGCTTTGCAGCAGCCTTTCCGCCCGAAGGCCGCTTGGCGCTGGCCTTTCCACCCGAAGGCCGCTTGGCGCTGGCCTTGCCGCCGGACGGCCGCTGTCCCGCGCTCGGCCTGTCCCCCGAAGGCCGTTGCCCCGCACTCGGCCGTTGGCCAGGCTTTTGTCCGGCGCCCGGTCTTTGTCCCGCACCCGGTCGATCGCCCCCGGGCCTGAGGACTTGCTGCCCACCCTTGCCGCGGAAGTCCATCCGATTTTGCGCACCGCCGCGCAGATTGTTGTTACCGAACTTCTGCCGCACGTTGCTGTTGTTGTATCTGACGCCCTGGCGGTGTTCCGGCCTGTGCTGCCAATTGTTGCCACCGAGCGGGTTAACCCGCGGACGATTGATGTTGATGTTATTGTTGTTCCAATTGAAGCCGCCGCCCCACCAGTTTCCGCCCGACGCCCAATTTCCGAGAGCCCAGCCGGCGCCAAATGCGAGGCCGGCCCCGATAAGCCCTGCGCCAATATATCCGGGGTAACCCCAATAGTACGGCGGATACTCTGGATATGGCCAGGCACCGTAGACAACGGCCGGATCGTAATACGGCACATAGATCGTCTGGGGATCCGTCGGCTCTATCGCGATGACTTGCCTGCCCTGCTCCTGCCTCCTGGTTACCGTCTGCTGTTTCGTCGAAGTCAGCTTGTTGTTGGCCTCGGCCTTCGTCCGCAGGCGCTGAATGGCATCCATGACATCCGCTTGCTGGGCAAGAACCGCATCGCCGAGCTTCAGCGTCCAATCGAGCTTTTTGCTCATCGTCGACAGGACATCCGGCGTGGCGACCAATGATTTCACGCTTTCATCCCAACCCTGCTTGTCTACTTCGGCCTTCAACTGCTCGCCCTTGAGATTCTTGTGCTCGGTCACCCAGCGATCGGCCTGCACCACTTCAAGTGGATAGGTCGATGCCATGAGAACGAGGGACAGCAGGTTATCCGGGTATAATGCGATCGGTGCGACAAGCGCATCGAGCTGCTCGGGCTTGAGGAGCTGGTCGGTCGACGGGCTGGTCGCGGCCGGAGTGGCTGGAGTGGTTGGAGTTTGCGCGGTCGCCGCAACCGGCGTCAAAAGCAAAAGAGCCGCCACCAATGTCACGACCCGGCGCAGAGCCATGTTTGCCCCCAAGGTATACACAACAACCGACGTCAGCATTTCACGCAAAAGTCTGTGCCGGTTTGATCTGTATCAACACGGTTCCTGATAAAGTGAACACCGCACAGCCGAGTCCAACCAGCTTGCTATTCGCACCTGCGAAGGGCCAAAGTCAGGGCATCAATGTAGCGATCAGTGTCGCCGGCTGACATATGGCAGTCGGGACATCACGTTCGGGACCGCGCGTGACTTCATCGTCCGACCGGGAAAATAAGGCCACTTCCGCGGCTCTCGGCAACGCGGTGGAAGTGCTGCTCTGGTTCGGCGCCTTGATGCTGCGCGCGGGAAACACCGCGATCCGGACACGCGAGTGGATCGCGGTGATGGCGCGCAAGATTGGCTTCGATGCAGTCTCGGTCAGCCTTTCGCTCGACAGCATCAACGCGAGTGTTCGCCGCTCCGGAGAGTCGACCACGGCGATGCGCGAGATCGGACCGCCGGCGGTCAATGCTTCGCGCATCGCCGATCTGGAGCAGCTTGCAAGAAACATGGGACTCGAATCTGCGCCGCACGAAATCGGCGCCAGGCTTGCCGAGATCGAGTCCACCGGGCATCTCTATTCCAGCGCCCAGATTGCCGCGGCCGTCGGTATAGCAAGTGGCGCTTTCGCATTTCTCAACGGTGCCGCGGCGGTCGAAATGTCCGCAGCGGCAATCGGCGGCGGAATCGGTCAGTGGGCGCGGTCCTGGTTGTCCCGACGCCAGTTCAATCAATATGGTGCGGCCGCGCTGTCCGCGGTCGTGGCATCGGGAGTTTATGTTCTGGCTGCTGCCATGGCGGGTCGAGCCGGCTTCGAATTTGCGCACTACCCGTCCGGCTTCATCGCGTCGGTACTTTTCTTGATACCCGGCTTTCCCCTGCTTGCCGCGCTGTTCGATCTGTTGCAGTACCAGACCGTCGCCGCCATGAGCCGGCTGGCTTACGGCGTCATGATGCTGTTGGCGGTCGCCTTGGGCCTGAGCATCGTCATCGCAATTGCGGGTGTCGACATTACGCGGCAGCCGCCGCTTGAACTTGACTATTCGCTCAAGCTGCTTCTGCGGGCGATTGCGAGCTTCATTGCAGCCTGCGCATTCGCGATGTTGTTCAACACCTCAGTGCGCGCGGTCCTGGGGGTAGGCCTTTTGGCTTTGGTGGCGAATGAGCTTCGCCTGATCCTGATCGATATGGGCATGATGCTTGCGCCCGCGGCGTTTCTTGCCGCTTTCGTCATCGGGCTCGTGGCTCTCGTGGTGGACGACCGCTTCAACGTGCCGCGTATGGCGATGACGGTGGCACCGATCGTCATCATGATTCCAGGCATATATGCGTTCGAGATGATCGTGTTGTTCAATCGCGGGAAAATGCTCGAGGCGCTTCAGGCCTCGGCTGCGTGCGGCTTCGTTATCGGCGCACTGGCAATGGGCCTGGCAACAGCCCGTTTCTTCAGCGGGAGATGACTTTTGCACTTCCCTTGCGCAAATAGATAAACCAATAAACGGCGGCGACCATGATCGAGCCGCCGATAATATTTCCAATTGTCACCGGCAGCAGATTGCCCACGAAAAAATTGCTCCAGGTCAATTCAGGAAAATCGGCCGCCGTCTTTCCTATGCTCTTCCAGAATGAGTCCGGCGCGCCGGCCTTGATGAACAGGCCGATCGGAATGAAATAGATGTTGGCAATGCAATGCTCGAAACCGGCTGCCACGAATGCCGCAATCGGCGGGATGATCGTAACGACCCTGTCGATGCTCGTGCGCGCGCTGTAACACATCCACACCGCCAGGCACACCAGTGCATTGCACATGATCCCGAGCGTCAGTGCGGGGATAAAGGCCAGAGAGGTTTTCGCATTTGCCGTGCTTAGCGCCGTGAGTCCGACTGCGCCACCGCCAAACGTGTATTGGGTGGTGTAGAACATCAGCGCCGCAGTCGCAATCGCGCCGACAAAATTGCCGGAGAACGAAATAACCCAATTGAGCAGAAGCGCGCGCGTCGTCACCTTCCCGCTCGCCCAGGCCATGACGATGATGTTGCTTCCCGTAAAGAGCTCCGCTCCTCCAATGATGACCATGATGAGGCCGGTTGAAAACACGAGCCCGGCAAGCAGCCGTACGACGCCGTAAGGCATCCCGACGGTACCGGCGCTGACCGTGGTTGCGAAAATCGCGCCAAAGGAAATGAACGCGCCCGCCAAAATACTGAGCGCAAACAGGGTCATCGGATCGGTAGTAGCCCTCTTCACGCCGCTTTCTTCGGCGCGAACAGCCATTGTTGACGGCATGATCGCGTCAAACGTGATCAGCTGCGGAGGATTGATCGAGTTTTCAGGTGATTGCTTTTTCATGGCATCCCCAAGCCCTCAAAACAACGAGGTCCCTCCGCGCCCTTCGCGGCCAATCATCCCGTTGAGATCGCTCAGCCGGCGCTTGCTCCTGCTGCGACGAGCAGGCCGACAATCTGCACCGCGATGACTTTGACGATGGTCATTGACGGGAAAATCATCGCATATCCGATGTCGGGGCGTTCGGTCGGCGCCATCCGGGTCGAATAAACGAGAATGGCCGGATTACCAGTCGCGCCCGAGGCGACACCAACCAGGTCGTCGTAGGGAATCTTCAGGAGATAGTATCCGACAACCAGCACGATGATCACCGTGGTCAGCAGTACAGCGATCCCGATGAAAAACATCGTGAAGCCGGATTCCGCGATGGTGCGAACGAATGGCTGACCGGCGTTGACGCCGACTGTGGCGAGGAACATCGCCAGGCCGAAGTTGCGAAGAACGATGTTGGCCGGCAGCGGCATCGTCCACAATATGGGTCCGGTCCGACGCAGCTTGCCGAGGATAAGCGCAACGATCAGCGGGCCGCCACCGATGCCAAGCGTGACAGTGCCAAGGCCCGGAATCGGGATCGGAATCAATCCGAGCAGCACACCGAGCACCATGCCGACGCCAAGCGAGACATAACTAAATTCTGCGGCTGCCTTGATCGTATCGCCGAAATGCTTGCGAATCTCTTCCTTCCGGTCAGGCGGCATCAGCACGCCGACGCGATCGCCAAACTCGAGCATCAGGTCCGGCGTCGGCAGGAGGTCGGCGTCATAACGTCTGACGTGCAACAAATGGGCCGGGAAACCGGCGGGCATCGGCAGGCTCGATAGTGGCACGCCGACCACATTGGCCTTACCGACAAACACGCGAATGTAATCGAGATCGGCCCTGTCCTTGACCAACTGGCCAGGCGCCAACCTCCCGAGCCGCGCCGCCGCTTGCCCGATTGCCTCTTCCTGTTCCGCCACAACCAAAATGACGTCGCCAGACGTGAGCGCAATATCCCCCGTCGGAACGATATTGCGCCCGCTCTTGCGCACCATTGTCACCTGGACGCCTGCCGGCAGCTCTTTCGTGATGTCGTCGAGTTTTCGGCCCGAAAATTGGTCTCCTATTGAAATCTCGCCCATGTGGAAACGCTGCGCTTTCGGCGGAAATTTCGGTTTCACCAATTGAGTCATGAAATAGATGCACAAAATCGGGCCGATAACCCCGAAGGGGTACGCGATCGAATATCCGATCGACGGATCTTTGTTGTTCATCACCTCAAGTGCGGCTTGGAGCGTGGCGGTGCTTGTCATCGATCCGGCGTAAATGCCCATCGTATGACCAACCTTGATTCCATACAGATGACCAAGTCCAAGCGCGACAAGAAGGCCCGCGACGCAGCCCACCAGCGCCAGCAGATTGTACGTCCGGCCGACGCCCTTCATCCCCTCGAAGAACTGTCGCCCATAGAGGATGCCGATGCCGTAAAGGAACATAATCAGGCCGGTCAGCCCGATGGGGCCCACGATCTGCGCCTTCGGAGCAAACGCGCCGAGGGCCAGGCCAACGAACAGCACGGCTCCAACACCGAGCGAAAACCCGCCGATGCTGATCTGGCCGACCAGATAGCCCAACCCGATGGCCAGAAAGGCCGTGAGGATTGGTTGGGTTCCGATAATCTCGCGGGCCAAGTCGATCATGACGGAATCTCCCGGACTTAGAATTTGCAGAAAGTCAGCTAACGCACACGGCACCCTGCTGCGCGGAATTGTTCGAGGACTCGGTTTATCAATTCGGGCGTGGGCCGCTGTGTATCGACGTGCTGGTACTCAAGGTTCATCGCCTTCCATTTGAAGGCTCCGAGCTGGTGGAACGGCTGGATTTCCACCCACTCGACGTTTTTCATCGGCGCGACAAATTTGGCGATCCCTTCGACGTTCGCCGGATCGTCCGTGTGACCAGGCACGAGCGTGAAACGAACCCATACCGGCTTGTTCATTTTCGCCAGCCGCTCGGCAAAACGCAGGGTCGGAGCCAGATCGCGGGCGGTCACTTTTTTATAAGTGGCAGGGTCTGAGCTTTTGATGTCAAGGAGAACAAGATCGAGAACCGAGAGAAACGAATCGTCGGCACGATCGCCCAGAAAGCCCGACGTTTCGATGGCCGTGTGCAGGCCCATCTTTTTGGCCCCGGCCAGAATTCGCTTCGTAAACGCGAGCTGCACCATGGGCTCGCCGCCCGAAATGGTGAGCCCGCCGTCAAGAGCGCGGAGTGCAGAGGCAAACGAAGCGAGGCGGTCAAGCACCTGTTGCGCCGAAACATAGGTGCCGTCCTTGAGATGCCAGGTATCGGGATTGTGACAATACGTGCAGCGCAGCAGGCAACCCGACAGGAATAGAACGACGCGCAGACCTGGCCCATCGTAGCGGGACGATGTTTCGTAGGAGTGCGCGTAGCCGAAAGCACCCTCGCCGTCGTCTTTAAACTTATCTTCATCCGGCGCATCCGGCGAGATGCCGACACGCAGGTCGTGCCGGCTACCGGCTTCAATGGCTCCGAGGCTCGACATCGCGCTCGCTCGTTCAGATCTGGCCGTGGAACGTCCGGCTGATCACATCCTTTTGCTGCTCAGGCGTCAGCCTGACGAAGTTAACGGCGTAACCGGATACGCGAATCGTGAGTTGCGGATATTTGTCCGGGTTCTTCATTGCGTCTTCGAGCGTGTCCTTGTCGATCACGTTCAGATTCATGTGGAATCCGCCGTGATCGAAATAAACGTCGAAGGCCTTCGTTGCTGCATCCACAAGCTCGCGCTCGGACAGGTGTGCCTTCTGCGGGGCAACAGACACCGTGTAGCTGATTCCGTCTTGCGAATCCTTGTAAGGGAGTTTTGCGACCGACAGGCAGGACGCAAGCCATCCATGGTTGTCGCGGCCATGCATGGGGTTCGCGCCTGGCCCGAAAGGTTCGCCCTTCCGGCGTCCATCGGGCGTATTCCCGGTGGCCTTGCCGTAGACCACGTTCGAGGTGATCGTCAGCACGCTTTGCGTGTGTGTTGCATTCCGGTACGTCGGATGCTTGCGGATTTTTTCCATGAAGCTCGTGACGAGGCCGGACGCTATCTTGTCGACCCGATCATCGTTGTTGCCGAATTGCGGAATGTTGGCATTCCCCTCATTCTTGTAGTCGACGGCGAGACCCTTGTCGTCGCGAATTGCGCGGATCTTTCCATATTTGATAGCGCTAAGGCTGTCGGCCACCACCGAGAGACCTGCAATTCCGAACGCCATGGTGCGCAAGATATCGCGGTCATGCAGCGCCATCTCCAACCGCTCATAGAAATACTTGTCGTGCATGTAGTGGATGCAGTTCATCGCATGCACATAGGTACGCGCGAGCCATTCCATCGTTATGTCGAACTTTTCCATGACCTCGTCATAGTCGAGGAATTCGCTGGTCACAGGCTGTGTCGCGGGCGCAATTTGGTCGCCTGAAATCTCATCGCGACCACCATTGATGGCGTACAGTAGCGCTTTGGCGAGATTGACGCGAGCGCCGAAAAACTGCATCTGCTTGCCGAGCTTCATCGCCGATACGCAGCAGGCAATGCCGTAATCGTCGCCCCAGAACGGGCGCATCAAGTCGTCGTTTTCGTATTGCAGCGAGGACGTGTCGCGGCTGACCTTGACGCAATAGCGCTTGAAAGGATCGGGGAAGTGCTTCGACCAGAGCACGGTGATATTGGGCTCAGGCGCCGGACCAAGATTGTAGAGGGTGTGCAGCATGCGATAGCTGCTCTTGGTCACGAGCGTGCGACCGTCCAGGTCCATCCCTCCCACGCATTCGGTCGCCCAGTAGGGGTCGCCGCTGAACAGCGCATCGTATTCCGGCGTGCGGAGGAACCGGACGATTCGCAATTTTTGCACCAATTGGTCCCACAGTTCCTGGGCGCCGGCTTCGTCCAGCGTGCCCTCTCGAAGGTCGCGTTCGATGTATGCGTCGAGGAACGAGGAGATACGTCCGATCGACATCGCCGCGCCATTCGCCTCCTTGATGGCTCCGAGATAAGCGAAGTAAGTCCACTGCACCGCTTCGCGGGCGTTGGTTGCCGGTCGAGAAATGTCGATACCGTAAAGCTTGGCCATCGCGGCGAGATCTTTGAGCGCTCGAATCTGATCTGAAAGTTCCTCGCGCAGACGGATTATGTCATCGGTCGGCCACATGTCGTCGATCTGCCCGCGCTCGGCCTCCTTGGCCTCGATCAGCCGATCCACGCCATAGAGCGCGACGCGGCGGTAGTCGCCGATGATGCGGCCGCGGCCATAGGAATCCGGCAGGCCGGTGATGATTCCCGATTTCCGCGCGCGCATGATCTCCGGCGTGTAGGCGTCGAATACGCCGTCGTTATGCGACTTTCGATATTTCGTGAACGCGTCGTGGACCTGCGGGTCGGCGTCAAAGCCTGCGGCCTTCAGGCCCGCTTCGACCATGCGCAGACCGCCGAACGGGAAGATCGCGCGCTTGAAGGGCTGATCGGTCTGTAATCCGACAATAATCTCGTTGTCGCGATCGATGTAGCCGGGCTTGTGCGCCAGCAATGTCGAAGGGGTTTTTGCGTCGACGGCAAGGACACCCTTTTTCCGTTCCTCCTGGAAATAGGGCTGCAGCTTGGCCCAAACGGCTTTGGTTTTGGCCGATGCCGGGGCGAGAAATTTTTCGTCGCCAGTGTATGGCGTAACGTTGCGGACAATGAAATCTCTCACATTGATGGAAGTCCGCCAGTCACCTGGGTTAAAGCCTCGCCACGGGTCCTGATCGCTCTTCGTTTCGATTTCTTTTTCTTTTGCAAGGGCGGCACTACCTTTCATGGCGATTCTCCCTACTGGCGCGTGCCATCGACGAGATGGCCCTTTTGTAACGTCGCCCAGCGGTGTCTGAATGCATTGACTTAAATCAACCTTGCCTGGCCAGATCACGGAAGTGGTATTGGGGACGCGAATTGGAATCTAAGGCTTTTTTTGGATCCCAGCGAACCGTCAAGCGAACTCGTTTGATGTGAATCAAAAGGGCTGTTCGAGGGTCGCGATAGTATTCGATGCAACATAGAAGCGCGATTGCCATCGGCTTCGTGATGGCGAATGTATGACCCTAACGCGAAGGACCCTGTTCATGGCAAAGTCTTCCATGGCGACGCAGCAAAGCACGTTACAGACGCATGCCAAGTATGAGCGCTTGATCGCCCGAGCCAAGGGAGTTGAATCGGCCAAGACTCTTGTCGTTCATCCCTGCGACGAGACATCACTCCGCGGCGCTTTGGAGGCGGCCGAAGCAGGTCTCATTGTCCCCATTCTGGTGGGGCCGGCAGCAAAGATCTCGGCTGTCGCCCGCAACCACAAACTGGATCTCGACGGTGTCGAAATCGTCGATGCGCCACATAGCGATGCCGCGGCCGAAAAGGCCGTCGAACTCGTTCAGGCGGGCATGGGCGAAGTCTTGATGAAGGGCAGCCTGCACACCGACGAATTGATGCGCGCGGTGACCAACTCGAAAACCGGACTACGCACTGCGCGGCGTATCAGCCATGTCTTCGTCCTGGACGTGCCGACATATGCGGACACACTGTTCATCACGGATGCTGCGATCAACATCTTCCCCGATCTCGACGCCAAGCGTGACATTGTGCAGAACGCCATCGATCTTTGGACGGAGACGGGTCTCGGCACGCCACGGGTTGCCATCCTCTCCGCGGTCGAGACGGTCACTTCAAAAATCCCATCGACCGTCGAGGCAGCGGCCCTGTGCAAAATGGCCGACCGCGGGCAAATCACCGGAGGAGTGCTTGACGGTCCGCTTGCGTTCGACAATGCCATCGATCCGGAGGCCGTGAGAATTAAAGGCATCAAGTCCGAAGTTGCCGGTCGGGCCCAGATCCTGGTCGTTCCCGACCTTGAAGCCGGCAATATGCTCGCCAAAAATCTCATATTCCTGGCACATGCAGATGCAGCCGGTATCGTTCTCGGCGCGCGCGTGCCGGTCATCCTGACGTCCCGTGCGGACTCTATACGAGCCCGCATGGCCTCCTGCGCGGTCGCCGTGCTTTACGCCGATGCCCGCCGCCGCAAAGCAACAGTCGCCGCTGTGTGAATGCCATGGACGCAATTCTCGTTGTCAACGCCGGCTCCTCGAGCCTCAAATTTCAGGTCTTCGGCATCGAGGGCCAAGGCGCCGATCTAAACTGTCTTGTCAAGGGTCAGATGGATGGCGTGGGCACGCGGCCGCGCCTGCGAGCCGAGGGTCCCGACAAAGCGCCATTGATCGATCAGACTTTCGCGCCGGAAAAAGTCCCGGATCTACCCGCTGCGACCCAGGAAACTGGAGATTGGTTGCGACGCTCGCAGAAAGTCAACCTCATCGCCGTCGGCCATCGGGTCGTCCATGGAGGCCCTGAATTCAGCCGGCCCGTCCGGGTGACCGGCGACGTCGTCGCGCAGCTTGAGCGTTACGTCTCGCTCGCGCCGCTACATCAGCCGAACAATCTCGCTCCCATCCGCACCCTTCTCTCACGCCGTCCCGAATTGCCGCAGGTCGCCTGCTTCGATACCGCATTCCACCGCGGCCACAGCAAATTGGCCGACTACTACGCGCTGCCCGAGCGTTTTTACAAGGAAGGCGTGCGGCGCTACGGCTTTCACGGACTTTCCTACGAATACATCGCCCAGCGTCTGCCTGAGGTCGCTCCGGACATCGCAAAGGGCCGCGTCATCGTCGCGCACCTGGGCAGCGGCGCTTCCATGTGCGCCATGGCAAACGGCCGCAGCGTCGAGAGCACGCTCGGTTTCACAGCGCTTGACGGCCTGGCGATGGGCACGCGGCCGGGACAGCTTGATCCCGGCGTGGTGCTCTACCTCATCGCGGAAAAAGGGATGAGCCCTGCAGCAGTCCAAGATCTTTTCTACAAGGAATCCGGATTGAAAGGACTTTCCGGCATCAGCAACGATGTACGCGAACTGCAGGACAGCACAGATCCGAAAGCGGCATTCGCGCTCGACTATTTTGTCTATCGCGTCGGACTCTTTGCCGGCATGTTGGCCGCCGCCCTTGGCGGACTTGATGCTTTCGTGTTCACGGCCGGTATTGGCGAAAACTCGGCGACAATGCGCGCACGTATCGCTGAAAAGCTGGCCTGGCTTGGAGTCACGCTTGATGCTGATGCCAATGCCGCGCGAAAGCCGCTGATATCACGCAAGGACAGCCGCGTTCCGGTCTACGTCATACCAACCAACGAAGAGATGATGATTGCGCAGCACACATTGGAGTTGCTTTCGACCGCACGCGGGGCGGAGTCGAAACTGAAAAGAGCATAGAGTCAGTGCATTGTGCAGATCATTCGAAATGTGAGTGCCTTCGCGCTCGCAACTGACGGCGTCCCGAGACGGGACATCTCATGAACTGGAAGCGATTTTACTCCCTCAGAAGCTATATCAGAACCTCGCTCTGGGTCGTTCCTTTCATCGCAATTCCGCTTGAGCTTGTTGCGACCCGTGTATTGCATCGCCTCGACGGTTGGTTTGGATGGCCTTTCCTGGGCGTCGGTGAAACCGGCGCGCAGGCAATGCTTAATGCCATCGTTACGGCAACGCTGAGCTTTGTAGTGTTTACGTTTGGATCGCTTCTCGTCGCCCTACAAGTTGCAAGCGGGCAACTGACCCCACGGATCATCGCCACCATATTGTTGCGAAACAACGTCGTCAGGTACACGACCGGCCTATTCATTTTTACGCTGCTGTTCGCAATAAGCGCTCAGAACAGGATGGAGGGGAATGTCTTTCAGCTTGTCGTATTTGCTGCGGCTTGCCTCGGGATACTCTGCTTCGCGGCATTTCTTTTTCTGATTGATTACGCCGCGAGGCTTCTGCGTCCGATCAGCATCGTAGGACTTGTCGGAAAGGCTGGGTTGGCTGTCATCGAAAGTGTCTACCCGGAACCAAGCTTGGGTCCAAACAAACCAGCCAGCCAGCGGTCCAATCTTGGAAAGCCTGACCGAACCATTCGGCATCACGGCACATCGGAAATAGTTCTCGCGGTTAACATAGGTGAGCTTGTCGCCAGGGCACATAAGTCAGGCGGATTGGTCGAATTCGTTCCGCAGGTCGGCGACTTTGTTGCGACCGACGAGCCCCTGTTCAACCTGTATGGAGGCGCTGCATCGCTGGACGATGAAACGTTGCGATCGACCGTGGCGTTCGGGCCTGAGCGCACGATGGAGCAGGATCCGACTTTCGCATTCCGCATCGTGATCGATATCGCGCTAAAAGCTCTCTCACCGGCAATCAACGATCCCACAACTGCCGTGATTGCAATTGACCAGCTTCATCGCCTGCTTCGCAAGGCCGGGAAGCAAAACCTTCGCACCGACGAAATCCTGGACAAATCGGGCAAATTGCTGGTGATTTTCCGAACGCCGAATTGGGAAGACTTTGTGCATCTCGCATTCACGGAAATACGCCATTGCGGCGCGCAAAATATGCAAATCGCTCGCCGACTAAGGGCGATGATCGAGAATTTGATTGAAACATTGCCCAAGCATCGTCATCCCGCTCTGCAGCGGGAACTGGACCTGCTCGACCGCGACATCGAAAAATACTTTCGTTATCCCGAGGATCTCGGCCTTGCCCAAGTGGGAGATCCCCAGGGTTTGGGTGGCGTCTCGGGGCACGGGAAGATGCAGCAACAATCTGATTAAGACGTTGTTGTTGAGACCTGAGGCCCGCGGCGAAATTCCTCGATCAACAGGCAGGCACTGATCAAAAACACCCAGAATGGAAAAGCCACGAAAATCCACGAAAAATAGGAGCTGCCGAACAGAAGAAGCGCTGCGAGAGTAAAGCCGAGGTACGCCACCCACCGCGGCGCGATAGCAGTGTAGACGACGACAGTAGACGTCGACATCATGAACACGGCCGCCATCTTGATCATGTAAATATTCACGACGTTATAAGTCAGCGTGCGAGCGAAGTGGAACGTCGCTGCACTCATCACGTCCTTGGAGTCGGCAGCGAAGGTGAGAATGATCGCGCCCACGATGGCTGCCAAAATGAAGAGCATTGCCAGGAAAAGCAGACTGCTTCCTAAAAACACCGTTGCAAAAAAGCGATCCTCAAGCTGGCCGAGCCGATCGCGCAGTGCGCCGACAAACCAGAGAAATGCAATTCCGGCAAATGGCAGAAGATTTAGAGCGAAGCTAACCAAGCCAGAGCTGGTCTTGAGCCACTCTCCAGATTCAGTGGGATCGCTTGGAACGGAAATTCGCAACATCGAAAACGCAGCGACGAACAGCACGGAAAAGATTATTCCCGCGATTGCGGCGGCTCGCGGCGTTTTCAATTTCGCCCGCATTGATCGTTCGTTTGGCATCGAATGGTCGCAAAATTCGGATCAACAAATCTGTAGCGTGACGTGCACGACGCCCGGCTTGCGTTTCGCATTCATTTTCAGCCCGCTTTTTTCGAACACTCTCAGCATTGGGACGTTCTCGGGCAAGACTTCGGCGGTAAATTCCTTAAGCCCGGCGTCGCGGGCGATCGCAGTGAGATGGCGCAATAATGCGGCGCCGATGCCTTGTCCTTGATATTGGTCGGTCACAGCGAACGCCAC
>Ga0075424_100001586_pt1 | contig 20085 bp, 21 predicted proteins | sample SoiMethybrSBSTD3_FD_75301 | JGI IMG/M metagenome (GOLD analysis project Ga0075424, IMG submission 75301) | Bulk soil microbial communities from a Populus tree surrounding site in Tennessee, USA - Soil MetaG P. TD hybrid SBSTD3 | ecosystem: Environmental > Terrestrial > Soil > Tree plantation... | reverse complement strand
GCCGGCGGCGCCGTGGCGCACGCCGGCGAGTGGAAGCTCGGGGCGCGCGTGGAGCCTGCGCTGTTCGCGCAGCTCCACGAGCGCCCCGACGTCGGCGACCGCCCGATCCTCGACGTCGTGCTGAAGAAGGGGTTCGAACGCTCCCGCGCGTTCTCGACGCTCCGCCGGTACGAGCTCGACCACGTCGCCGGGAACCCGTTCGAGCTGCTGTCCGGCGGACAGCAGGCGCGGTTCCAGATCCTGCTGATGGAGATCGATTCGCCGACGATGCTGCTGCTCGACGAGCCGACCGACAACCTCGACGTCGCCTCGGCTGATGCGCTTGAGGACGCGCTCGCGCGGTACGAGGGGACGGTTGTGGCCGTGACCCATGACCGATGGTTCATGCGGCTGATGGACCGGTTCCTGTTCTTCGACGACGACGGCGGGGTCCGCGAGCTCCTCGAGTCGCCGTACGTCGTCGCGATGCGGTGACGTCGCCGGCCGCCGCGTCCGAGGTGCTGGTCCTGCGCGGCGCCACGGCGCGCGTCGGCAGCCGGACGATCCTGGGGCCCGTCGACCTCCGCATCGAGGCAGGCGAGCACTGGGTGCTGCTGGGCCCGAACGGGAGCGGCAAGACAACGCTGCTGTCGCTCGCCGGCGGATGGCGACAGCCGTCCGCCGGCGAGGTTCGCGTGCTCGGTTCCCGGCTCGGGCGCGTGGACGTCCGGCGCCTTCGGACGCGGATCGGCCACGTCTCGCACGCGGTCGCCGATCGCCTGCGCCCGCAGCTCCCCGTGGAAGACGTGGTGCTCACGGGCAAGGCATCCGTCCTGGAGACGTGGTGGCAGGACCTGGGCGCCGACGATCGGGATCGGGCGCGGACGTTGCTCGGTGAGGTCGGCTGCCTCGAGCTCGCCGATCGTCCGCTCGGCACATGCTCGCTCGGGGAGCGGCAGCGCGTCCTGATCGCTCGCGCCCTCTTCGGCGAGCATCCGCTCCTGCTGTTCGACGAGCCGGCGGCCGGGCTCGATCTGCCGGCTCGGGAGCAGCTCCTGGCCGCGATGACGGCAGCGGCTCGCCGTGACGATGCGTCGACCACGATCCTCGCGACGCATCACCTCGAGGAGATCCCCACCACGGTGACGCACGCGGTGCTGCTGCGGGACGGGCGGATCGCCGCCGCAGGCCGAGCGGCCGACGTCCTCACGGACGACGGCCTCTCGGCCTGCTACGGGATCGACGTCGTCGTCGAGCGCGGGGACGGACGGTGGTGGGCGAGGGCGCGGTGACGCGCTATGCGTCGGCGGCGGCGAGCTCGTCGCCGTCGCGCCGGCGCTTCTTCGGCGTCATCGCGCGGCCCAGGAGCGCCACCGCCCCGGCGATCGCGAGCGTGAAGAACGTGACGATGCCGACGATCGACAGCACGACGGCCGCCGGGTCGGCCCGGACCGGGGCCGACCCGGCGGCCTTCACGATCGCGTAAACCGTCAGCACGATCCAGATCGCGGTGGGCAGGAGGAACGGCAACGCCGCGAGGAACAACGCCGCGACGGCGGCGATCCCGATCGCGATCCCTCGGTCCTCTCGCACCGCGCGAGCGTAGCAGCGGGCCGCCGGCCGACGCCAGGCCGGCTGGGATGATGGATGCGTGTCCCTGCTCGCGCCGACGGACGAACGCTCCGCGAAACGGCTCGGCGTCGCGGCCGTCTGGGTGGCGATGTTCGCGTGGGCGTGGGGCTACATCCTCGTCAAGTGGAGCACGCTCGACGGGCTCGTGTTCGCGATGTTCCGGCTCTGGGTCGGCGCAGCGATCTCGTGCGTCGCGATGCTGCTCACGGGACGTCGCCTCTCGTGGGACGTCTTCCGTGCGTGCGCGCTCGGTGGCGTCATCTTCGCGGCCGACATCGGCCTCGGGTTCACGGCGGTCAAGCACACGACGATCGCGGACGTGACGCTCATCGGGGCGCTCGCGCCCGTCGTGATCGTGATCGTGTCCGCCTGGCGGCTGCACGAGCGGGTGACGCCGCGCGACTGGGTGCTCGTCGCGGCGTCGCTGTTCGGCGTGATCGTCGTCGTGATCGGGTCGTCCGGGCTGCCGAGCTGGAGCCGGTTCGGGGACCTGCTGGCCGCGTGCGGCATCGTGACGTGGAGCGCGTACTGGTTCTTCTCGCGGATCGTGCGCCACCGCGTGGACCCGATCGTCTACTTCGCGTGCGTGCTGATCGCGGGGGCCGTCGTCATGACGCCGGCCGTGCTCCTCACGAGCGGCGTTCCGGCGTGGCCGTCGGCGCAGGGTTGGGCTGCGATCTGGGGCTGCGCGCTCGTGCCGGGGTTCATCGGCCACACGCTCGTGATCTGGTCGCACGGCCACGTCGAGTCGTGGCGGTCGGCCTTGATCACCCAGTCGCAACCGGTGATCGCGGTCGTCCTCGCGTGGATCGTGCTCGCCGAGCCGATCACGCCGCTCGTGGTCGCCGGTGGGGCGATCGTGGTCGCGGCGACGGGCGCGGTGCTCGTCTCGGCCGCCCGGCGCGACGCTCGATCCGAGAAGGACGGAGCCTCCGCGGTCGAGTACTGAGTCAGGCGCGCACCACGTCGTCGGGACGTGGCGGCGTCGCCTGTGACGCCTTCGGGGTCTTCGCCCCGCTGATCGTCAGCAAGACCCCGCCGATGAGGATCGCGATCCCGACCACGAGGACGATCACGCCGATCGGTCCGAGGGCCGGCAGCCCGAGCGACCCGGATGCCGTGACGGCGACGTGAGCGGCACCGTTCGCGTTCATGATCACGAGCGTCCAATCGCCGGGCGCCACGGTCCAGGTGAGGTTCGCGCTCGCCCCCTTCGCCTTCGCCACCCAGAACGATTGGTCGTCCGGTGGCGCCGGCGTCCGGTGCCCGCCCTGATCCGGCTCGGTCTTCATCCCTCCTGGCCAGTTGACCTGGACGATCCGATCGGTCGGCACACCACGCAGGTAGCGACCGACGTCCGTGGCGGGGCCGATACCGACGAACACGTCGCCGCCGCGGCCGGCGATCGTCACCCCGACCGTCGCCGAGAAGTTCCCGGACGAGGGAAGCTGCGTGCCCACGTCGAGCGTCTCCAGGACGAGCGCGTTGGCGCTCGTCGTCGCGGTCTGGGACGGGAGCGTGAAGGTGCCGTCCGTGCCGACGAGCACGAGGAGCGCGACGCCGCCCAGCGTCATGAACAACCCGACGAGCACCATCGGGATCCCGAACCCGAGCTTCAGCCCCCGCTTCACCGGGCCATCCTCCCACGGCTCCGAGCTGGAACCTGTTGACCGGCGCCCGGAACGGGAGTACGTGATGCCCAGCGCATGGCCGAACGGACCGAAGCCTCTCGCCTGGACCGGATCGCGGCGGCGACGCCGGCGTCGCGCGACCGCGTCGTCGACTTCCTCCGCGCGGCCAGCATCGTCGCCGTCGTCTTCGGCCACTGGTTCATCGGGATCGTCTGGTGGCAGGACGGCGTGTTACGGACCACGAGCGCGGTCGGCGTCACGACCGGGCTATGGCTGGCGACGTGGTTCTTCCAGGTGATGCCGGTGTTCTTCTTCGTGGGCGGCTTCTCGAACCTGGTCTCCCTGGATGCGTCGCGTCGCCGTGGCGATCCGGACTCCGCGTTCGTCCGCTCGCGGGTGAAGCGCCTGCTCCGGCCGTCGCTCGTGTTCTTCGCCGTGTGGACCGTCGTGATCGTCGCGTTGCACCTGCTCGACGTCGGCGCCCCGACCGGACCCCGGATCTGGCCGGGGGTGAGGCTGTTGCGGCTCTTCCTTCCCCCCGGGGCGACCCTCCCGTTCGGGCCCCTGTGGTTCCTCGCCGTCTACCTGATCGTCGTGTCGATCGCACCGTGGATGGTCGACCTCCACCGTCGCTACCGCTGGCGCGTCGTGGCGGCGATGGTGCTCGGGGCGGTGCTCGCGGACGTGATCGGGTTCCAGCTGGGCGTCTCCTGGGTCCGCTGGGCGAACGTGGCCTTCGTCCTGCTGCTCCCGCACCAGCTCGGGTTCTTCTACGCGGACGGGACGTTCGGGCGGCTGCCGAAGCGCGCGTTCTGGGGGATGGTCGCTGTCGGCCTCGGCGGGCTCGTGCTCCTCACGAACCCACCCTTCTGGCGCCTGTTCGGCGACGTTCGCTTCGATTGGTTCCCGGGGATCGGCGCGTACCCGAAGTCGCTCCTCGGCACGGACGTCGAGCGCGTCTCGAACGCGTACCCGCCGACCGTGTGCTTCCTGCTGGGCGGCGTCTGGTCGATCGGCGCCATCATGCTGCTCCGTCCGTACCTGGCGCGCTGGCTCGAGCACTCCCGACCGTGGAAGGTCACGATCTTCCTCAACAGCGTGATCATGACCCTGTTCCTATGGCACATGACCGCGTACCTCCTGACGGTCTTGACGCTGTGGCCGCTCGGGCTCGGGCATCAGCACGACAGCACCGCGGGCTGGTGGCTCGAACGGCCCCTCTGGATCGGGATGTCCGCCGCGTACCTCGCGGTGCTCGTGGCGATCTTCGGCCGTTTCGAGCATCCGCCCGACCGCACGACGCCCGCTTGATCCGACCGTCCTTGCGGCCCACCCGTTCCGGGCGCAGCGGTGCTACCGTCGAGCGATCGTGGAGGGCGAGGACCGAGCGGGCATCACGACACCGGCCGGACGCCGTGCGCTGATCCTCGCCGGCGTCGGGCTCGTCGCGATGTCGATCGTCGCGGCGACGCCCGGCTCCCCGTATCAGCCGCTCCTCACCGCACGCGGCCAGCCGCACGGGGTCCTGCGCGACGTCGCGGTCTGGTTGCACCTGGACCGGATCCCCGGCGACCCCGTCCTGCTCGTCGGCATCGCGGCGATGCTGCTCGCCACCGGCGCCTTCCTCGTCCTGCTCCGCGAGGCCTTCCGTGGCCACGTCTCGGTCCGCGCCGTCGCCGTGGTCGTGGTGGGGGCGCATGCGCTGCTCCTGCTCGTCCCCTTGCTGTTCTCGAGGGACGTCTACTCCTATGCCTACTACGGCAGGATCGCGGCGATCTACCACGGCAACCCGTACGTGCAGACGCCGCTCGACCACTCGGGAGACGTGCTCTGGAACCTCGTCGGCCCCCGGTGGGTCGACACGCCCGCGTACTACGGACCCGGCTGGACGAGCGTCTCGGCGCTGCTGGCACGCATCCTCCCGCACCCCATCGACCACGTGGAGGCGTACCGGTACATCTCGATCGCGGCGAGCCTCGCGACGTGCGGGGTGATCGTGTGGATCGTGCACCGCCTCTGGCCGGCCCGCACCGCGTTCGCGCTCGCGGCGTTCGGCGCGAACCCCGTCGTCCTGTTCCACGCCGCCGGCAGCGGTCACAACGATCTCCTCGTCGCGTTCTCGATCGTCACCGCGTTCGCCTTGCTCGTGTCGAAGCGAGAGCTGCCGGCCGTCGCGGTCCTCACCCTCGGGGCGCTCATCAAGGTGACGGCGACGTTGCCGCTCCTGCTGTTGCTCGTATGGTGCGTGGCCCGACGGCCGCCGGAGGAGCGGCGGCGCGCCGCGGTGACGCACGTCGGGCTGTCCGCCGGCATCGCGCTGGCGTTCGCGCTGCCGTTCTTCCAGTTGAAGGACCCGACGCTCGGCATGCTCGGGCTCGCGGGTCAGACGGGATGGTTCGCGCCGCCGACGGTGATCGCACAGGTCGTGGACTTCCTCAGCTTCCACACCCTCGGGTGGGTCGTCCGCGTCGGCGCGATCGCCCTGCTCGTCTGGTGCGTCGTGATGCTCGCCCGCGAGGTGTGGCGCCGGGTGCCGACCGGCGGGATGTCGGGTCAGGAGCAGGCGGCCGTGTGGGGTTGGTCGCTCGCGCTGCTGATGCTGCTGGGGCCGATCCTCCTGCCGTGGTACGTCGTGTGGCAGCTGCCGCTCGTCTGGGCGCTGCCGCGGATCCCGCGGACCGCGGTGGTCACCACGAGCTCGCTCCTCGGGGTGACCCTCTGGTCGGCCGAGGCGATGCGGTATCCGGGGGCGTTCAACCTCGATCTGCTGATCGGCTACTTGATCGTGGTGCCGATCTTCGTCGTGCTGCTGTTCTTCGTCGTCCGCGACCTCCGATCACGCGTCGTGCTCGGGCGCCTGTTCGAGGACGAGGTCGCCCGGCCCGCCCCGACGATGCTGGCCGATGACCCGCACCACGAGCAGCGCGTACCCGATGCCGCCGGCCATCGCGCAGGCGACGGCGACGGTCCCCCTCCCGTGGAGATCGCCGCCGACACGCTCTAGGCCGAGCGCGACGAGCGTCAGGGTCGCAGACCCGAACGCGGGGGCGACGGCGAGCGCGGCCGCGGCATCGCGGGCGCGATCGCCGAACGCCCACCAGGCCCAACCTCCGCCCACCACGACGAACAGGAGGAACGCGCGGAACGTCGCGCTCGCGATCGTGCCGGGGTCCGACGCGAACAGCTCGCCGTCGCCGGCGGGGAGCGAGGCCGGGATCGGCACGTTCGTCGCGAGGACGTCGTGCCAGGCCTCGAGGCTCGGCGTGGAGAGCGCCTCAGGATCCCCGTCCAGCTCGCGGACGACGAAGATGCCGCGCGGTCCGGCGGGAACGCCGGCGAGTGAATCCGCGGACGCGCGGTCGTAGACGGGGTCGCCGCGGGTCGTCGGACGACCGGCGAGCAGGTCGGCCGCGCTCCCGAGGAACACGTGGACGTCGACGGCGCGGTCCGGGGGAAGCGCGGCGCGCGCGACGTTGAGGCCGTGCGACAGCCGGAACAGCGCCGTGTCCAGATCCGGATCGTCGACGACGAACACGATCGGCGTCCCCAGCGGTGTCGTCGCCGCGATCCTTCCGGCGTCGGTCACGTCGGCGAGCTCGTCGGGCGAGACGTAGGTCTGCTGGGCGCGCCAGTCGCGCATCGCCGGGAGCACGATGAGCGTCACGAGGACGATCGCGACCGGCCACGCGGTCCGATGTCCGATCCGGTCGCCGATCCAGACGAGGCCGAACCCGGCCAGGACGGGGAGACAGAACGCGAACGTGAGGATCCGGTCGGGCGGGAACCATCCGGTGATGACGCCGACGGGCAGGGCCGCGGCCGTCACGAGCGTCCAGGCGACGAGGAACCGTCGGACGAAGCCGCGCGCGCGATCGCTCCCCGCGATCGCGAGCGCGGTCGTCATGAACGGCGCGTAGCGGCGCCAGTTGTCGACGAGTCGGTCGAGGTAGACGTGGCGGAGCTCCGCCCACTGGCCGGTACGCCGGAGCATCGCGTCGAGGGACGTGTCGCCCGCGAGGCGCGCCGGGCCGACGAGCGCCGCGAGGATCCCGCCGACGACGACGCCGGAGCCTCCGCCGAGGGCGGCGAGGACGCGCCCCGCGTCGGCGCGATCGTCGGTCGCATCCGCCCGCGACCGGCGGCCACGTCGCCACGACCACGTCGCGGTCACGACGAGGACGGCCGCCGTGAGCAGGAAGAACTCGGGGTGCGCCAGGCCGCCGCCGCCCAGGAGCAGCGCCGCCGCGACGGTCCCCCGTCGCGTGCGGCGCGCGAGGGCGGCGGCGGCCGCGAGGAACGCCGCGACGAGGGCGAGGTTCGCCAGGTAGCCCGCGCCGAGGAACGTCGACCAGGCGATCGCGAGGACCGCGCCCGCGAGCCACGCGAGGCGTGGGGGCTCGCCGCGGCCGCGCGCGAGCGCGGCCGCGGCGAGCCCACACGCCGGCATCAGCGCGTACTGCACCGCCGCGACCCCCGCGACGAGCCCGACGTCGAGCGCCCCCGCGACGGTCGGGATCAGCGCCGGCGTGCCGGGCCGTTCGCCCACGAGCGAGATGCCTTCGGCGGCGCCGACGCGCGCCCACCAGAGGTAGACGGGCATGTCGGGGCCGACGGCGAACGGATAATGGTGCACGAACGTCGGCCACACCGCGATGCGGAGGAAGATCGCGCCGAGCACCACGATGAGCGCCACGTCGACCGCCGCGCGCACCGCGTCGGTCCTCGGCCGTGCCGTCGTCTCGGGCGTCGTCGTCTCGATGGTGGTCACGTCCGCCCGGCGACGCTATCACCGCGCTGCGGCCGCGCCGTCCGACGGGGGCGGTCGGATCAGGAGGTGCTTCGTAGAATCCGGCACATGCTCGACCGTGAGCTCGTCGCGGAGGTCCTGACCGCCGCGCGACGCAAGGGAGGCGACTTCGCCGAGGTCTTCGTCGAGGAGCGGTCATCGACGTCGATCCGTCTCGACGACGCCAAGGTGGAGGAGCTCACGACCGGTCTGGACCGCGGGGCCGGCGTGCGGGTCGCTCAGGGCACGACGTACGGGTACGCGTACTCGAACCGGCTCGATCGCGACGCGTTGCTGGAGGCTGCCGCCGCGGCGAGCGCGGCGCTCCGCGGCGAAGCGCCGGGCCGGGTCGTGGATCTCACCGACCGTTTCGGTCCCGGCACGAACCACGCCGAGCGCGAGGCCGGGAGCGTCCCGGCGGCGGACAAGGTCGCATGGCTCCGTGACGTCGACGACGTCGCGCGCTCGACGTCGGACGAGGTCGTCCAGGTCACCGGGATCTACTTCGACTCGCTCCAGCGGCGGCTGATCGCAGCGAGCGACGGTCGGTGGATCGACGAGGAACGGCCGCGGATCCGGCTCGTCGCGCAGGTGGTCGCGAAACGCGGCGACGTGATCCAGACCGGATGGGACGGACCGGCGGCCTGCGCGGGCGTCGAGTTCCTGGACGCGCATCCGCCGCACGTGACGGCCGGGCGCGCCGCGCGCCGAGCGGTGACGATGCTCGACTCGATCCCCGCTCCCGCCGGCGAGATGGCGGTCGTCGTCGCGAACGGCTGCGGCGGCGTGCTCTTCCACGAGGCCGTCGGACATCCGCTCGAGGCCGACGCCGTCGACAAGGAGGCGTCGGTGTACCGCGGCCGGGTGGGCGAGCGGTGCGCGAGCGAGCTGATCGACGGCGTCGACGACGCGACGATCGCGAACGGATGGGGCTCCTACGACTTCGACGACGAAGGCGAGCCGTCCCAGCGCACGGAGCTGTTCCGGGAGGGCGTGCTCCAGGGCTTCCTCCAGGATCGGCTCCGCGCCGCGAAGATGGGCGTGCAGCCGACCGGGAACGGCCGCCGCGAGTCCTACGCGCACCCGCCGATCGTCCGGATGACGAACACGAACATCCTCCCCGGCAGTGAGGATCCGGACGAGGTGATCCGCTCGACGGACCGCGGCGTCTACGTCCGCGGGCTCGGAGGCGGGCAGGTGAACCCGGCGACCGGCGACTTCGTGTTCGGCGTCTCCGAGGGCTATCTGATCGAGCACGGCGAGGTCACGACCCCGGTCCGCGGCGCGAACCTGATCGGGCGCGCGATCGAGGTGATGAGCTCCGTCGACGCCGTCGGGAGCGATTTCGAGACGTGGGAGGGCGTCTGCGGCAAGGACGGACAGGGCGCGCCCGTCGGGAGCGGTTCACCGACGCTCCGGATCGCGCGGATCACGGTCGGGGGCACCGGTGCCTGACCTCGGAGCTCTCGTCCACTCGGCGCTCGAAGCGGCCCAGGAGGGGGAGCAGGTCGAGGCCTACGCGGAGGAGGGTCGCCAGACCGAGGTGAGCGCGCTCCGCGGCGAGGTCGAGGGCATGCAGTTCGCGGAGGCACGCGGACTGGGGGTCCGCGTGATCCGCGACGGTCGCCTCGGCTATGCCTGGGCGGCCGACCCCTCGGCCGACGAGGCGCAAGAGACGGTCTGGCGCGCTCGGGACAACGCAGCCCTGGCCGAGCCCGACGAGCACAACGTGCTGCCGGCGCCCGAACCCTTCACGCCCATGCCCGAGATCTACCGCGGGGAGAGTGCCGCGGTGAGCGCCGACGACAAGGTGCGCATGGCCCTGGACCTGGAGCGCTACACGGTCTCGCGGGATCCCCGTGTCACGAAGGTGGACCTCGCGCAGGTCGGCGACGCGGTCGCGAGGATCGCGATCGCGTCGACGACCGGCGTCGACGTCGAGTTCGCCCGGACCGACGCCTACGTCGTCGTCGTCACCCTCGCGGTCGAGGGTGAGGAGACGCAGACCGGCTTCTCGTACGCGATCACGCGCGGGCTCGACACGCTCACGTGGGAGCCCGTCGCGGAGGAAGCCGTCGACCGGGCGGTCGGCATGTTGGGCGCCTCGAAGCCGCCGACCGCGAAGGTGCCGGTGATCCTCGACCCCTTCGCAGCCTCGAGCTTCCTCGGGGTGCTCGCCGGCGCGCTCAACGCCGAGAACGTGCTGAAGGGCCGGTCGTTGTTCGCGGACATGGCCGGCCAGGCCGTCGGCTCGTCGGTCTTCACCCTCGTCGACGACGGCCGGCGCCTCGACGGCCCCGGGGCATGCCCCTTCGACGGCGAGGGGGTCGCGAGCGGGCGCACGGAGCTCTTCACCGCGGGCACGCTGAACGGATTCCTGCACGACACGTACACCGCGCATCGCACCGGCGATGGGCAGCGCTCGACCGGGAACGCGAAGCGCGGCGGCTATCGGTCCGCCCCCGGGGTGGGGACGTCGAACTTCTTCGTCGATGCCGGCGACCTCTCGTTCGACGAGCTCCTGGCGAAGGCCGACGGCGGCGTCCTGATCCGCGACGTGTCGGGCGTGCATTCGGGGGCGAACCCGATCAGCGGCGAGTTCAGCGTGGGCGCGACCGGGCTCCGGATCGACGGCGGCTCGACCGCGGAACCGCTTCGCGAGATGACGATCGCCTCGACGATCCGCGAGATGCTGAAGGGTGTCGCCGGCGTCGGGAACGACCTGCGGTTCTTCTCGAGCGTCGGGACGCCGTCGATCCTGATCGGCGAGATGACGCTCGCCGGCGTCTGAGAGGCCGCCCCGTTCAGATCGTCGCCGACCGCACGCCGGTCGCGATCAGCAGGAACACGAGCGCCGCCACGGCCAGCCGGTAGACCATGAACAGCAAGAAGTCGTGACGCCGCAGGTAACGCAGCAGGAACCAGATCACGACGAACCCGCTCACCGCCGAGGCGACGAACCCCCAGAAGAACTGCGCGCCGTAGCCCTGGAAGCCGTGTTGCGCCAGGTCGAGGGACTTGTAGAGCCCGGCCCCCGCGATGATCGGGATCGCGAGCAGGAAGGATGCGCGTGCCGCGGCCTCGCGCTCGAGCCCGATCAGGCGCGCGGCCGTGATCGTCACGCCGGATCGGGACACGCCCGGCTGGAGGGCGAGCGCCTGGGCCGTACCCAGGAACAGGCCGGTTCGCGGCCCGATCGTGTCGAACGACCGATCCTGCCGGCATACCCGGTCGACGACGTAGAGCACGACGCCGAAGCACGCGAGCATCACTGCGATCAGCCACGGCTGGCCGAGTCGATCCTCGATCGTGCTCTCGAACAGCGCGCCCGCCGCGGCGCCCGGGATCGTGCCGATCACCAGGGCCCACGCGAATCGCTCATCCGCCGTCCGCATCGCTTGGGCGCCGACCGACGCGAACCAGGCCTTGATGTAGCGCCAGAGGTCGCTCCGGAAATAGATCACGGCGCCCAGGAGCGTCCCCATGTGGAGGGCTACGTCGAACGTCTTGTTGAGCGCGGGATCCTGGACGATCGACCACCCGAACAGCCACGGCACGAGGATGAGATGCCCGCTGCTGGAGACGGGGGCGAACTCGGTGATGCCTTGGGTCAGGCCCAGGACGATCGCCTGGAACACCGTCAATCGCGCGTCCTTCCGGTCGGGAGGCGCGGCGAGTCTATCCCGGCGCCGGTGTCGCTCCGAGCGAAGGAGATGGAGAAGCTGTCGCGCCGGGGTCGGAGCTCCTTGCCACGAGCGCGAGCGTCCCCGTCGCGTCTGCTTGCAGGATCTGCCTGGCCGCCGTCGCGTCGACGTCGAGGGTGACGATGGTGCCCCGGTCCCCCCCGAAGGAGCTGGTCGGCGCCTGGATCCTGAGCACACGCAGGTCCTCGCCGACCAGCGCCGTGTAAGGCCGAGCTCCGCCGAAGGTGGCGAAGGCGTCGACACGGTCCCAGGTGGTCAGACCGTCGGGGATCGATCCGAACGTGGCGCTGACGACGAGACGGCCGGGTGCGATGGAGCCTGCCAGCGAGCTCCGCCCGACCCGGGCCCTCGAGAGCGGCTCGTCCTGAGCGATGGCCGCTCCGGAGACGAGGCCCACGGCGTCGTCGACGGAGCCGATCGCCGAGGGCGGCGCGAACGCGACCGGCATCTGCACGACCCGCAGGTCGTCCGCCGAGAGCGATCCGCCGGCCGGAAGATCGCGCGTGGCGACGACGACGCCGACGTTGGGTCCCGACGCGCCCACCGCACCGCCCGCTCGCGCGGCGCCACCACGGACCAGCAGGAACGACGCGACGGCGCAGGCGGCCGCGAGCGTCAGGAAGACCTTGGACGAGGTCGGCAGCTTGCGGCGCAGCGAGAACCCGCCCGGGATGTGCATGGGGTCACGCTAGGCGCGCCACGACCTTCCGGCCGTGACGCGCGTCACCTCACTCGACCGGTCGGAGGTGGTCTTTCTTCTTCGTGTCGAGCGCGAGCGCCCGGACGCGGAACTCCTCGAGCGCGTCGCGGCCCACGATCAGCGACACCGACTCACGGATCCGATCCCCGGTCTGCTCGGGGTCCTCGTCGCTCACGAACGCCATCTCCACGCGCACCAGCTGTCGAGCCATCTCACGAGGATACGGTCGCCGCCTCGCGAAGGGCCTACGGGTCGCCGTGCCCCGAGCCGCCGAGCGCGTTCGCACAGTCGCATCCAGCGCGGTCGGTGGGCACGGTCGGGATCGCCGCGAACAGCAGGTCGCGGAGCCGGTCGATGTTCTCGCCGAACACCTTCAGGACCTCTGCGTGCGAGACCGGCGCGATCCCATCGACGCCGACGTCGTAGTCGGTGACCAGCGCGACGTTCGCGTAGCAGAGCTCCAGCTCCTTCGCGAGCGCGACCTCCGGGAACTGCGTCATCCCGATCACGTCCCCGCCGGCGTTCGCGAACATCTTCGATTCGGCCCGCGTCGAGAACCGAGGACCTTCGATCACCACCATCGTGCCGCCCACCCGGTGCTCGATCCCCTGATCGACGGCGGCGTCCACGAGGGTCTGCCGGAGCACGGGACAGTACGGGTCGGCGAACGAGATATGCGTCGTGACCGGTCCGTCGTAGAAGGTGGTGTCGCGCGACTTCGTGACGTCGATCGCCTGGTCGCACACGACGAAGGTCCGCGGCGGGATGTCACGGCGGAGCGACCCGGCCGCCGACGGCCCGAAGATCCGCGTCACCCCGAGGTCCTTCATCGCCCAGACGTTCGCCCGGTAGGGAACGCGGTGTGGCGGGAACTCGTGGTCGATGCCGTGCCGGGGGATGAACGCGACCCGGCGGTCCCCGATCGTCCCGACCGTGACGGGCGCGGCGGGCTTCCCGTAGGGAGTGTCGACCGTGACTTCCTCGGGATCGTCCAGGAACGCGTAGAAGCCGGAGCCCCCGAAGACCCCGATCTCGGCAGACGTCACGAGCCGGAGCCCTCCTTCGACGCGCCGGAGCCGGTCGACTCCTTCTTCTTGGCCGACGCCCCGGGCTTGGTTTCGCTCGACCCGCTCTCCTTCTTGGTCTCCTTCGACTCGCCCTTGTCCGAGGTCTCCGACGGCCGTTTGGCCTTCTTGCCGTGATCGGTCGCGTAGAAGCCGGAGCCCTTGAAGGCGATCGCCGGCACCGCGAACACCTTTCGCAGCTCGCCCCCGCAGTCGGGGCAGACGGTGAGCGGCTCGTCCGTCATCTTCTGGACGACCTCGAACGTGTGTCCGCAGTCGCGGCATCGGTACTCGTACGTGGGCATGACCAGCAAGAAGTCTACCGACGCTCCCACGCTCGGCCGTGCGGCGGAGGCCCCTTGGACGATTTGCGTTGGGGGCGTGTGCGCGTATCGTTCGCGTTCCGCGGGTAACGGGGGGCACCGATGAGGGTACGCAAAGGGGTCATCCCGGCCGCCGGGCTGGGGACTCGCTTCCTCCCGGCGACCAAGGCGCAGCCGAAGGTGATGCTGCCCGTGATCGACGTCCCCGCGATCCAGCTCGTCGTCGAGGAGGCCGCGCGGGCCGGCATCGACGATGTGCTGATCGTGACGGGCCGCGGGCAGCGCGAGATCGAGGACCACTTCGACCGGAACCTAGAGCTCGAGCGCTTCCTCGAGGAGAAGTCGAAGTTCGACGAGCTGAAGAAGATCCGGCAGATCTCGGAGCTCGCCGACGTCCACTACATCCGGCAGAAGGAGGCCCTCGGACTGGGGCACGCCGTGTCGCTCGCGCAGTCGCACGTGGGTGAGGAGCCGTTCGTCGTGATGCTCGGCGACGACCTGATCCACCCGAACAAGCCGCTGCTCGCCGAGATGCTCCGCGCCCACGAGACGTTCGGTCGCAGCGTCGTCGCCGCGATGGAGGTCAGCAAGAAGGACATCGCGTTGTACGGCTGCATCGAGCCGGAATCGTTCGAGGACGACCTCGTCCGGATCATGTCGATCATCGAGAAGCCCTCGCCCGAGGAGGCGCCGTCGAACCTCGCGGCGATCGGGCGCTACGTCTTCACGCCGGAGATCTTCGGCGCCCTCCGGCGTACGACGCCGGGGCGCGGCGGAGAGATCCAGCTGACGGACGCGATCAACCTGCTGGCGCAGGAGCAAGCGGTCTACGCCTACCGGTTCGAGGGAGGCCGCTACGACGTCGGGAACCCGCTCGACTACCTGAAGGCGACGGTCGAGCTCGCCGCCGAGCGCGAGGACCTCGGGCCCGACTTCCGCGCGTGGCTCGCGGAATTCGTCCAGCGGGCGAAGCTCGTCTGAGGTTCGGCCGGAGCGCCTGAGTACACTGCGCGGCATGGCCGAGCGGCACGTTCACGACCACGATTCGGCTGAAGGCCTGGTCCCGCTCGAAGAGGCGCGCGAACGCGTGCTCTCACGGATCGAACCGCTCCCGCCGATCGAGCTGCCGCTCACCGATGCGTACGGTTGCGTCGCTGCGGCGGACATCGCGTCGGCGGTCGACCTGCCCGAGTTCGCGTCGTCGGCGATGGATGGGTTCGCGGTTCGCGCCTCCGACGTCGTCGGAGCCACGACCGAGCACCCGATCGAGCTCAAGGTCGTCGGGCGATCGATGATCGGGCAGCAGCCGGAGGCGACGGTCGGGATGGGCGAGGCCGTCGCGATCGCGACGGGCGCGCCCATCCCGGCCGGCGCCGACGCCGTCGTCCCGCGTGAGAACGCGGACGACGGCGACGACGGCGATCTGGTGCGGATCGTCGAGGCCGTCGGCGACGGGCGCCACGTCCGGCCGCGAGGTGAGGACGTGCACGAGGGCGATCTGCTCGTGCCGGCCGGCAAGCGACTGAGCGCGGGGGAGCTGGGGCTGCTCGCGAACGCCGGCGTCCCCCACCCCCTGGTGCACCCGCGGCCGCGCGTGATCGTGCTGTCGACGGGTGACGAGCTCGTCCGGCCGACCGAGACGCCGCACTTCGGTCAGGTCCGGGACTCGAACGCCTACACGCTGTTCGGATCGCTCCGGGAGGCCGGAGCGATCCCGCTGCTCGCCGGGATCGTCCGTGACGATCCCGACTCGCTCAAGGAGACGGTCTTCAGCTTCGAGATCCAGGCCGACGCGTTCGTGTCCTCGGGCGGTGTCTCGGTCGGCGACCGCGACGTCGTGAAGACCGCGTTCTTCAAGCGCGGCGACATCGACTTCTACAAGGTGGCGCTGCAGCCCGGGATGCCGCAGGGCTTCGGCTTCATCGAGGGCAAGCCCTTCTTCGGGCTCCCGGGGAACCCCGTGAGCGTGTTCGTCAGCTTCGAGATGTTCGTCCGTCCAGCGATCCTGAAGATGATGGGTCGAACGAGCCTCGACCGTCCCGAGGTGACGGCCACCCTCACCGGAGAGATCGGCGGCCCGAAGGACAAGAGCGTGTTCGCGCGCGTCGAGGTCTCCCGGGGGCCCGACGGCTGGACGGCCGCTCCCACCGGAGGCCGGGGGTCGAACCTCCTCGCGACGGTCGCACGTGCGAACGGCCTCGCGTTCCTGCCCCCCGGCGTCGACCACGCTGGCGCGGGTGAGCGCGTGCGGGTGCGGCTGTTCCGCTCCTCGGAGGATTGACGGTGGCGGATCCCCAAGCGGGCCAGGCCGCTGCCGACGGCGTCACGCGTATCGTCGAGGTCGGCGCGAAGCCGGAGACCGTCCGGGAGGCCACGGCCGAGGCGTGGCTCATCACGACGCCGGAGGCGGTCGGCCGGCTCATCGCGGGCACGACGAAGGGCGCCCCCCTCGAGACGGCGAAGGTCGCGGGCCTGATGGGGGCCAAGCGGACACCGGACCTGCTCCCGCACTGCCACCCGCTCCGGATCACGGGCGCCGAGGTGGTCGTCGAGCCCGACGAGGCGGCGGGGCGCATCCACGTCACGGCCACGGTCCACGCGATCGACCGCACGGGGGTCGAGATGGAGGCGCTCACGGCGGCGAGCGTCGCGGCGCTCTCCCTCTACGACACGGCGAAGGCGTTCCACCGAACCGCGCGGATCGACGGGATCCGCCTGCTCTCGAAGTCGGGCGGCAGATCGGGCGAGTTCCGCGCCGAGGCCTAGTCCCCTTCGAACGCAACGCGAGGCCGCGGTCACCGGGCGATGAACGGGAATCACACCGATGTGCTTTCGCGGCACTACATGTGGTGCTACGGTCCCGTCCCAGCCCAGATGTTGTGTCGGATCCGGGGATCGACCATCGGGAGGCTGGACGTGGAGTGGATGCTCCTCGCCGGGTTAGGCATCATGTGGGCCGCGTACCTGGTGCCGTGGGGTCGGAAGAAGAGCACCGAGTCGCGGTCCGTGAACGAGTTCGAACACAGGATGGAACTGTTGGCCAACGCCGAGGTGCACGGGACGACCGGTCGCTGGATCGTGACCCCGCGCAAGGGCGTTCGCTTCCTGGGTCCGGACGATCGTCGCCGCGCCCGCGCTCGTGACCGGCGTCGGAAGCTCTTCGTCGCCCTCATCGAGCTGATCGCGCTGTCCTTCCTCATCGGTCTGGTCCCGCCGCTCCGCCAGGTCTGGTACGTGACTTCCGGACTCGCCGCCGTGTTCGTCGTCTACGTCTGGGCGCTGCTGTCGATGAAGGCCCGCGGCGCTCCGGTGCGTCAGCCGGGACAGCCGGCACGCGCGATGCAACCCGTGGCCACGCCGTCGTTGGCCCCCGCCGCTACGGAGCAGATCTTCGACTTCGAGGACGAGTCGGTCCACGTCGTCGTCCGCGAAGCTTCGGTCGGCGTCTGAGGGTGGATCTGGACGGCCTGGCCGACGCGCTCCACGAGCGCTTCGATGTGAAGACGGCCGCTCGTGAGAAGGCGCTCCCCGCTGCTCGCCGGTCTATCCGTGCGTCCGCGAACGCGATCCGCGCCGTGCACCGAGGTGAGTTCGACGTCGCTCGCGGCCTGATCCGGGACTCTCGGGGCGCCCTCGACGAAGGGATGGAAGGGGTGGAGGGGCATCCGGACGTGCGTTTCGCCGGCTACCTGCTCGATGCCGAGAAGGAGTACGCCGAGGCGAACCTCACCTACTCGCTCGTCGCGGGTGAGGAACTCGCCGGACCCGACATCCTGGGCGTCGGCGACGCCCCGTACCTGAACGGTCTGGCCGAGGCGATCGGCGAGGGTCGCCGTCATGTCCTGGACCTGCTCCGGGTGGGCGACGTGGCGAAGGCCGAGCGGACGCTCGAAGCGCTCGAAGACATGTACGGGGTGCTCGTGACGATGGACTATCCGGACGCGATCACGATGAACCTGCGGCGGTCGACGGACGTGGCGAGGTCGTTGATCGAGAAGACGCGAGGGGACCTCTCCATCGCGTTCGTGCAGCGGGACCTCCACGATGCGCTCGAGCGGCACACCGAGGTCCTTCGTTCGCAGGATCCATAGACGGGCGCGAGCCCTCTGCTACGCTGCCCGGACCACGGGGGTGTAGCTCAGTTCGGTAGAGCACTGCGTTCGCAACGCAGGGGTCGTCGGTTCAAATCCGATCACCTCCACTGCACGAGAACCCCCACCTCAGCGTCCTCTTCATCGGCCGTAGCACTTCCACGACTTCGCGGCGGTGCGAGCAGCAGCCGACGCGACAACGATCAGTGGCCTCCTCATCCGGCCTCCCCCCCTTGCGTCGCGGTCCGACCACGCGATGCACATCGGGGATCCGCCTTCGATCCATCGGTTCGCCGGTGTCGGATCTACGGGTCATTGCATCGACCGACGGCTCGGGCGAGCATCATCGGCGTGCCGCCGGACGAAGGAACCGGGATGGGTCGTGCGTTCAACTACGCGGGGGTCGGGGGTGCGGTCGCCGGCGTCGTCTCGCTCCTGGGCATCTACTCCTACTGGTGGTCGACGGACACGGCGTCGTACGACGGGATCGCGGACGTCTCGGGACGGTTGGCGCTCGGGATGTCGATCGGGCTGTTCGCGTTCGGCGTCGCCTACGTGCTGATCTCCGACCGGGCGATCCGCCGCGCGATGGGCGCCTTGATGACGCTCTGCGCCGTCGTGCTGACGCTGGCGTGCGCCTGGGCGGTGCTCCGATCGGACGACGTGGCGAGCGGGGCGACCGTCGAGCTCGGACTCTGGGTCTCGGCGATCGGCGGGATCCTCGGGATCGTCGCCTCGTCGCTCGCGCTCCGGGACGCGGTTTCGGCCGACGCCGAGGCACGTTCCGTCGCCGCCGGGCTCTGAGCCTGCGGGTACGCTGCGCCGCATGGTGACGGGCCTCTCGCGGACGTGGTGGTCGCGACCCGGCCTCGAGGTGCGCGACGGGCGGCTGATCGTCGCCGGACGGGACGCAGAACAGCTTGCCCGGCAGCACGGCACTCCCACGTACGTCTACGACCTCACCTGCATCGAGGAGCAGGCGGCGGAGCTCCGCGACGCGCTCCGCGTCGCGGAGCTCCGCCCCGTCGTACGACTTGCGCTCAAGGCGCAGCGCGAGCCGGCCGTGCTGCGTTTCCTCCGCGAACGGTGCCCGTGGTTGGGCCTCGACGTCTGTTCGCCGGGTGAGGTCGAGTGGGCGCTGGATCACGGTTGGTCGCGCGAGGACATCAGCTACACGGGCACGAACGTCTCCGAACACGAGCTCACGCCGATCCTCGACGCCGGTGTGCACGTGAACGTGGACCTGCTGAGCCAGCTCGAACGGTTCGGACGCCGGGCTCCGGGCTCGCGGGTGGGGCTCCGCGTGAACCCGGGCGTCGGGGCGTCCCATGCCGGGGGCACGGCGACGCGGTACACGGGCGATCGCCCTACGAAGTTCGGGATCTACGTCGAGCAGCTGGACGATGCCCTCGGGATCGCGCAGCGCCATGCGCTCACGATCGACACGGTCCACGTCCATGTCGGAGACGGCTACCTCACCGACGGGCTGGGCGTGTTCTCGGAGACGATGCGGCGCACCGCCGAGATGACCCGGAGGCTCCAGCGGGCGGGAGCTCCGATCGCGGAGGTGAACACCGGCGGGGGCCTCGGCGTCCCGGTCCGATCGGGCGACGACCCGCTCGATCTCGCGGCGTGGGCCGCGATCGCGGCCGAGCATCTCGGGCCTCTCGACGTCGTCGTCGGGACGGAGCCGGGAGACTTCCTCGTGAAGCAGAGCGGGATCCTGCTCGCGGAGGTCGTCTCGCTCGAGGAACGCGAGGGGGTCCTGTTCGTCGGTGTCGACGCCGGGTGGAACCAGGCGCCCGACCATTTCATCTATGACGAGCTCCTGGACGTCGTCGTGTGTCGCGCCGCCGACGCCGAGGCGGACCGACCCGTCACCGTGAGCGGGAACATCAACGAGGGGAACGACCTGTTCGCGGAGGACCTGCCGCTGCCTCCCGTCCGCGAGAGCGACGTGCTGGCCCTCGTCAACGTCGGCAGCTACAACGCGAGCATGTACTCCGCACACTGCCTCCGGCCGCCCGCCCGCGCGGTCTTCTTCGGGGATCGCGCATGAGCCAGGCACTCCCCGTCGTTCATCCGTGGTTCCGTGCGGAGGACGCCGGCGACGGCGTCAGCCGGCTCTTCGAGACCCACGTCGACCCTTTCCTCGAGTCGAACGTCTGGCACGTT
>Ga0075424_100001582_pt1 | contig 20098 bp, 20 predicted proteins | sample SoiMethybrSBSTD3_FD_75301 | JGI IMG/M metagenome (GOLD analysis project Ga0075424, IMG submission 75301) | Bulk soil microbial communities from a Populus tree surrounding site in Tennessee, USA - Soil MetaG P. TD hybrid SBSTD3 | ecosystem: Environmental > Terrestrial > Soil > Tree plantation... | reverse complement strand
GAGGCAAGCAAGAGGCGGACTGATCGAGTCATGGGGCACGCTCCGCTGATCTCAATACGATTCGCGTGCCAAATATACGCGGGGTCGGAGGACCCCGCGCTACAATTTTTCCTGTCTCTTCTTCCAGTACCGCGACAGCCCCTGCCACGAATAGTCGAGTCGCCCGGCGCGGCCATACTGCTCAGCCTCGTAGTCGCCGACCTTCCGTTTGATGTCGGTCAACGCCTCATCAATGAACGCTCGCTGACGGCCGGAATCGTCGAGGGCCGGATTCGAGATCAGCCGCCGCACGATGTGACTCCACGACTCGAGGTTCTCCAGCATCCCCTGAAAATGCGGGCGAGCGCCGTGAAAGGGCCCGAAATGCGTGAGGAACAGCGTGTCAGGATCCCACGCGAGGATCCGATCGGCGCTGACGCGCCAGGCTTCGAGATCGATGTCCGGCGGCGGCGTGGGCGGCATGATGTAGACGCGGCCGTGGCGTCGGATGCCTGCGGTGTCGCCGCAGAACGCGACGCGCGTCGACCCGTCGAAAAAGCTGACGTGATGCGACGCGTGGCCCGGAGTGTATGCGACTTGCAGCTCTCGCCCAGCGGCGACGATCCGTTCGCCCCCTCTTAGGATGCGGACGCGATTCGCCGGCACGGGCACGAACTCCCCCCACAGCCGTTCCATGTCCGCGCCGTACAGTCTTCCGGCGCTCGCCAGCAGTTTGGCAGGATCGACCATATGCGGTGCGCCGCGCTCGTGGACGAGGACCTCGATGTCCCCGTTCTCGCGTACGAGCGACCCGGTGCCGCCGGCGTGATCGAGGTGGATGTGCGTCAGCAGGACCTGACGGACGTCGCGGAGAGAAATCCCCTTCTGCTCGAGCGAGCGCTTCAGGTTCGCAATCGTCGTCCCGGGACCCGGGTCCACCAGCGCCACTCCCGAGGCGCTGTGCAGGACGGCCGTCGCGATGATTTCAGGGACTCCGAGGAAGTTCAGATCGACGTAGTCCAAGCCCGCCGCGAGTGTCGTCAATCCGCCGATTGTACCACCCTGCTAAAATTGAACAGGACATGTCCGGAACGGACCGGCGGACAGACGCGGAACTGCTCGAGCGAACCAGGCAGCAAACGAAAAAGCCCGAGCTCTACAAGGTCTTCCTGCTGAACGACGACTACACCACGATGGACTTCGTCGTCGAGGTGCTCGAGTCGATTTTCAACAAGCAGCCGGCCGAAGCGTTCCGAATCATGATGATGGTGCATACACAGGGGAAGGGACTCTGCGGGCTGTATCCGCACGAAGTCGCTGAAACGAAGGTAGACACGGTCGTCGAACGCGCGCGCGAGCATGGCTTTCCGCTTCGCGCCGCCATGGAACCCGAATAGTGTTCAGTCAGGCCCTCGAAATCGTGCTGACGGTCGCCTACCGGGAGGCGACGGCGCGGCGTCACACGCACTTGACGCTGGAGCACCTGTTGTACGCGCTCGCGCACGACCAGGACGGCGAGCGGATTCTCACGGCGTGCGGCGCGGACTTGCCGAAGCTGCGCCGCGATCTCGACAGCTATCTGAAGGACTCCGTCGAACAGTTCTCGAGAGGACAGCAGAAAGAGCCGGAGCAGACGCTTGCCTTCCGCCGCGTCCTGCAGACGGCGGTCCTTCACGTCCAGAGCGCCGGGCGCCAGGAGGTCCAGTCCGGCGACGTCCTGGCGGCGACGCTCCAGCAGAACAAGTCGTTCGCCGCGCAGCTGCTCGCCGCGCAGGGGATCACGCGACTCGACGTGCTCGACTACATCACGCACGGCATTTCGAAGGTTCCGTTGAACGGAGCGGGATCGGGATCCGACGGCGACCCCGAGGAAGTGGAAGCCGGCCAGGGCGATCGTTCGGCCGTTGCGCCGCGCGATCCGCTCACGGCCTTTGCGCTGAACCTGACCGATCGTGCGCGCGCGGGCGAGCTCGATCCGCTGATCGGGCGAACCGACGAGCTCCAGCGCACCATCGAGATCCTGTGCCGCAGGCGCAAGAACAATCCGGTGTTCGTCGGCGACGCCGGCGTCGGCAAGACGGCGCTCGCCGAAGGACTCGCCACGCGGCTGCTCGGCGACGATGTGCCGGATCTGCTGCAGGGGGCCGAGGTGTTCTCGCTCGACACGGGCGCGCTGCTCGCGGGCACGCGCTTCCGCGGCGACTTCGAGGAGCGCTTCAAGGCCGTCATCAACGCGCTCGCGAAGCGGCCGATGCCGATTCTGTTCATCGACGAGATTCACGCCACGGTCGGCGCGGGCGCGACGACGGGCGGCACGATGGATCTCGCGACGATGATCAAGCCGGTGCTGACGGCAGGTCAGCTGCGCGTGGTCGGCTCGACGACCCACGAAGAGTTCAAGCACATCGAGAAGGATCGCGCGCTCGCGCGGCGGCTGCAGAAGATCACGATCGAGGAGCCGTCTATACCAGAGACCGTCAGGATTCTGCAGGGGCTGCGTTCGCGCTACGAAGGGCATCATCGGGTGAAGTACACCGACGACTCGCTCGAGGCTGCGGCGAAGCTCGCGGCGCGCCACTTGCGCGACTACCGGCTGCCCGACAGCGCCATCGATCTTCTGGACGAGGCCGGCGCAAAGGCGCGCCTGAAGGGCGCGACGGAGATCGGCGCCGCGCAGATGGAGGAGGTCGTCGCGCGCGTGGCGCGCATCCCGGCGAAGCAGGCGTCATCCTCCGACAAGGACCGGCTCAAAGACCTCGAAGACGCGCTCGGCCGCGTCGTGTTCGGCCAGGCCGAGGCGGTACAGACGGTCGCGCGCGCCATCAAACGCTCGCGTGCCGGGCTCGGTCAGCCGGATCGCCCCGCCGGCTGCTTCCTCTTTACCGGCCCGACGGGTGTCGGCAAGACCGAGCTGGCGAGGCAGCTCGCGCTGCACCTGGGCAACGAGTTCCATCGCTACGACATGAGCGAATACATGGAGAAGCACGCGGTCGCGCGTCTGATCGGCGCGCCTCCCGGATATGTCGGCTTCGATCAGGGAGGCCTGCTCGTCGACGCAATCCGACAGCACCCCTATTCGGTGCTTCTCCTGGACGAAATCGAGAAGGCCCACCCCGATATCTTCAACATCCTGCTGCAGGTCATGGATCATGCGACCCTGACGGACAGCAACGGTCGGAAGGCGGACTTCCGCCAGGTCGTGTTGATCATGACGTCGAATGCCGGCTCGCGCGAGTTGAGCAACGCGACAATCGGGTTCTGGGAGTCGGGAGGCTCGACCCGCGCCGTCGTGAACCGGCAGAAGGCGGCGCAGCAGCGGTCGAAGCAGGCAATCGAGAAAGTGTTCAGCCCGGAGTTCCGGAACCGGCTCGATGCGATCGTGTCATTCGATCCGCTGACGCCGTCGGTGATGGAAACGATCGTCGAGAAGTTCATTCTGCAGCTGGAGGCTCAGCTCGCGGAGCGGCGGATCGCCATCACGCTCGATCCGGCGGCACGCGCGTGGCTCGCCGAAAAGGGGTACGATCCCGTTTTCGGCGCGCGTCCGCTCGGGCGCGTCATCCAGATCGAAGTGCGGGATCCATTGACCGACGAGATCCTTTTCGGATCGCTCGAGCACGGCGGCACCGTCACGATCGGATTGGCAGACGGAAGACTCACGTTCGCGTATGAGGCCCGTCCCGTTCCGGCTCCCGCTCCCGCGGAGTGACATTTCCATCCATGGCCGATAGCGAACACGAGATACCGGTGAAGGTCGTCGACCGCCGGTGGTGGGCGCGAGGAGACGATGGCGGAACGCCCGCCGCCGAACGGTCCACGAAGCCGACCTACATCGAGGAGCTGGAGCGGCAGCTCGCCGAGAAGGATCGGATCGCGCAGGAGTACATCTCGAAGTACCGGCAGGCGGCCGCGGAGTTCGACGAGTCGCGCCTCCGGCTGCGCCGCGAGATCGCGAAGGACGTCGAGCGCGGACGCCGCGAGATCCTCGCGGACCTGCTCGAGGTCGTGGACAATCTCGACCGGGCGATCGATTCGTCGCGACAGGCATCCGCCGACGCGCTGCTCCAGGGCGTCGAGATGGTGCGCCGTCAATTCCTGTCGAAGCTCGAAGGCTTCGGCGTGAAACGGATGGCGGTCGAAGGCGAGCCATTCGATCCGCTGAAGCACGAGGCCGTCAGCACGGTGCCGGCGGCAAATCCCGAGCAGGACGGCCGCGTCGTCGGCGTTATCCGGCACGGATACACCATCGGCGGCGATGTCTTGCGCCCTGCCTCGGTTGCCGTTGCAAAATCCAGTTAATGCCTACGCGCATCGCATGGATTCTTTGTCTCTGTCTCGCGGCTCCCGCCGTCCTCGGATCCGAGCCTCCTCCCTCGATCCGCGGGTTCACGAGCCATCATGCCGTCGAGGAGCGCGAACGCGAGAAGGTCTTTCAGTCTGTGCCTTCGCCCGCGGAGCTGCGCGAGAACATGCGCACGATCAGCGCCGAACCACACCATGCGGGAAGTCCCGGGAGCCGCAAAGTCGCGGAATTCATCCTCGGTAAGTTCAAGAGTTGGGGCCTGAACGCCTCGATCGAGGAATTCCAGGCGCTGATGCCCTATCCGACCGAGCGCGTCGTCGAGCTCGTCGCGCCCGAGCGGTATGTCGCACGGTTGAAAGAGCCAGTCGTTCCTGAGGATCCCGACTCAGGGGATGCCGATCAGCTTCCGACGTTCAACGCATACTCCGCCGACGGCGACGTGACCGCCGACGTCGTCTACGTGAACTACGGCACGCCCGACGATTACGACGATCTTGCCAGGCTGCACGTGGACGTAAAGGGAAAGATCGTGGTCGCCCGGTACGGGCGGAGCTGGAGAGGCATCAAGCCGAAGGTCGCATGGGAACACGGTGCGGTCGGATGCATCATCTACTCGGATCCGAGAGACGACGGGTATTACCAGGGCGACGTGTACGCGGAAGGGGCGTGGCGGCCCGGGTATGGCGTGCAGCGCGGCAGCGTCATGGACATGCCGGTGCATCCCGGCGATCCCCTGACGCCCGGCGTTGCGAGCGAACCCGGTTCGCCGCCGATCGATCGCTCGGCGTCGAAGACCATCCTCAAGATTCCGGTCCTGCCGATTTCGTACGACGATGCGCTGCCGATTCTCAAAAACCTGAAGGGCCCGGTGGTACCGGAATCGTGGCGCGGCGCGCTGCCCGTCACGTATCACGTCGGCCCGGGCCCGTCGAAGGTCCACCTCAAGTTGACCTTCGATTGGAGCACGCGGCCTCTGTACGACGTGATCGTGCGGATCGACGGGTCGGAATTCCCGGATCAGTGGATCATCCACGGCAATCATCATGACGCGTGGGTGAACGGCGCGTCGGATCCGACGAGCGGCAACGTCGCGCTCATGGAGACGGCGCGCGGGCTGAGCGAGCTGCTGAAGCGCGGATGGCGGCCGCGCCGGACGATCATTCTCGCCTCCTGGGACGGCGAGGAGTGGGGGCTGCTCGGATCGACCGAGTGGGTGGAGAAACACCAGCAGGATCTGGCGAAGAAAGCGGTCGCGTACATCAACAGCGACAGCACCGGCAAGGGCTGGCTCTCGATGAGCGGCTCGCATTCATTGCAGGCGTTCATCAACGACGTCGCGCGCGACGTGACCGATCCGCGCGGCGGGCCGAACGTGCTCGAAGCGAAACGCGCGCGGCTCGTCGACCAGGCGTCGACCGACGCCGCGCGGGCGGCGATCAAGGCGCGGCGGGACGTCCCGATCGACGCACTCGGGTCCGGCTCCGACTACACGGCGTTCCTCGACTATCTGCAGATCGCCTCGCTCGATCTCGGGTTCGGGGGTGACGGCGGCGGCGGCGTGTATCACTCGGTTTACGACTCGTTCTACTGGTACACGCACTTCTCCGATGGAGAGTTCGTACACGCCGCGGCGCTGTCGCGCGTCATCGGCACCGCCATCCTCCGCCTCGCAAACGCGGACGTGCTGCCGTTCGAGTTCCACGCCACCGCGGACACGCTGCGCGGCTACGTGGATGAGATCGCGAAGATGCCCGGCGTCGACAAGAAACTGGATCTGGCGCCGATTCGGGGTGCGCTGGGGAAGCTCGAATCGGCCGCGTCGGATTACCAGAAGTCGCTGGAGCGACTCGACCGTCTCGACGATCCCGAGCGTTTCCGCCGCGCCGACCTCGCCAGGATGAACCAGATCCTGTACCTGAGCGAACGCGACTTCCGCCGCGACGCCGGGTTGCCAAGGCGCGAGTGGTTCAAGCACCTCGCGTACGCGCCCGGGTTGTACACAGGCTACGGCGTCAAGACGCTGCCGGGCATCCGCGAAGGCATCGAGCAGGGGCAGTGGGACGAAGCGAGGTCGTTCGTGCCAGTCGTCGCCGACGCCGTCAGGAAGCTTGCGGCGGACGTGAATCGCGCGGCCGGCCTGCTCAAGGACGCTGTAAGGTAGCGAGCGCGATGCCGGCGGCCACGACGACGTTCAGCGAGTCGACGTCGGGAGCGATCGGGATGCGGACGCGCGCATCCGCCGCGTCGAGGGCGGCCGCGCTGAGTCCAGGCTCCTCGGCACCCAGCAGCAGCGCGAGCGGTTCTTCCGCCGCGACCGTCGCCGCGAAGGCCTGCAGCGTCGTCGCCGCGGCGTCCGGGGTCAGCGCGACGATCCTGGTGCCGCTGCGCTGAAGCCATCGAACATCGTCGATCCACGCGCGGCTCGTCATGAAGGGCACGCGGAGCGCGGCGCCCATCGACGTTCTGATGGCTTTGCGGTAGAGCGGATCGGCGCTCCGCTCATCCAGCAGGACGCCGCCTGCCCCGAACGCCGCCGCCACGCGAAAGAGGCCGCCAACGTTATCGGGATTGCCGACAGCTTCGAGCGCGAGCAGTCGGTGGGCTCCGGCGAATCGATCGAGCGGAACGCCATCGAACGGACGCTTCGCCAGAGCAAGGCAGCCGCGATGGAAGTTGAAGCCGGCGAGATCGTTGAGGATCTGCTGCTCGCAGACGTACACAGGGAGGTCGCGATGCCGGTCGGCGGACAACGTGGATCCCAGCGCGGCAGCCGCCGCCGGCGTGACGAGCAGGGATCTGATTGGAAACCGGCCCCCTTCAATCAGCCGGCGCACGACCAGGCGCCCCTCCGCCACGAAGAGGCCGTGCTCGAGCAGCCACGCGGCATCGGCCACATGGGCGTAGTCACCCACGCGCTGGTCCGAAAGGGATTCGATGCGGTCGATCAACCGTTGCGAATCACCGACCGGCGGCTCCGGTGCCGATCGATGACGTGCTGCCCCAGGCGCTTGCTGAAGAACAGCTTCGACTCGCCGGTCTCGAACGGGTGCTGTACGAATCGGATGACGTCGAACTGGAGCTGCGCGAGCGCGCTGCGCATCTCGTAGAAGCGGTTTTTCGTTTTCACGATGATCTCGTCGAAGCCGTTGGCGAGCGCCCAGACTTCCTGCTCCTCGGTCAGCGCGCGAAAATGTCCCTGGCCGCGCCAGTCGGTACGTGTCCCGCCAATCCACTGATACAAGATGCGCCGGCCGTCGAACTGGACGACGTCTTCGAGCGACACCACCAGGTCGGCGAGCTTCGGATCGTTCTCATGCAGCCGCAGCTCGTGCGAGACCTTGAACGAGACCGGCACGACCATTCCCGGATCGTCCGGCAGCGGCGCCTCCGCCATCAGAATCTGGTGATCGCGGTCCGCAAGCCGCTGGATCACCTCGGTGGCGGTCTTCTTCCGCGGAAAATCGAGGAAGAACTCCTCGATGTACTGAATCTCGAGCGCTCCCTGCTGAAGGGAATACTGCTTGATGAGGTATTCCACGGGGCTACTACTATATTACGGGCGGTACTCGCGCTCCACGTGCGCGCGCACGTCCGCTTCGTGGAACCACACGGGACGGAGGTCGTGGTCGGCGAAAATGCGCAGCTGGTCACGGCTGTGCGCAGATTCGAGCGAAGACGACTGACCGTACGCGACGATCGAGCGCGCGCGCACGCCGCTCGAGAAATCGACGAGTAATATCCACGCGTCGCCGAAGCCTGCCAGCCCCTGCCCGCCTGTATTGCCCGCGATGCGCACGCGCTCGCCAGGGGCTTCGTCAAAACGCATCACTCGGTAGCATCCCAGCGTCCCGTTGCCTCCGTCACCTGGAATGTCCAGGGCGCCGATTCGGAACCGGTTGATATCACCCCATGGGACGCCTTCGGAGCCGTACGTCTGACGCGTGATCCGCACCGCATCGGTCAGCGCCGCAACCGCCTCGCGACGCGCGCCGATACCCACGGGTGTCCTTGCCGGGTTCTCCTCCTGCCACGGCGTCTCGAACGGGGTGCGGGTGAGCGCCGCGTATTTCTCCCAGAACTTTTCGAAGAGCACGGCACCGCGGCTGTCGGCCGATACGCGGTCGTCCCACGCCTCGAGCGCCGATGCGCCGTCGCGCGCGTCCTGGGGCGCGTCGGGATCGGCGGCGACGGCGTCGAGGAGACTCCGTTTGACACGCTCGGCGAGCAGCATCCGCGTGTTGTACTTCAACCTGATCACGTCGTCCGGGCTGAAGCGCTGGCGTTCCTCGATCATCGTCAGGGCAAGCTGGGGACGCAGCGCCAGCGGCCCGCGTTCGAACGAACGGGGATATTTCGACATGTCAATCGGATCGCGCAGCGATACGAATCGCGGCGGATTGTTCGAGTTCATGATGTAGCCGCCGCTGGGGTTCAGCGCCCGCGGCAGGTCGTCCATGGGGTGCAGCCGTGTCCAGATGTCGCCCTGACGCTGGGCCGGCACATCGAGCCGGTAGTCCTTCGACTCGTCGCGAATCGGAAGTTGGCCGTTCCAGAGATACAGAATGTTTCCGTCCGCGTCGGCGTAGGTGAAGTTCGAGGTCGGGACGTAGTTCAGCCGCGCGGCCGCCATCCACTCGCGGAGGCTGCGAGCCTTGCTCATCACGTAGAAGCCCTCGAAGTATCTGAACGCTTCGAGGCGGGTCGATTTGACGGCGAAGGCGCGCGTGCCGGATCGATAGACAATCGGTCCGATGTGCGAGCTCCAGAACGTGCGCCGCTCTTCGCGCAGCGTACCGTCGTCGCCACGCACCTCGATCGCGACGTCGCGGCGCGTCAGAGGCATGGACCGGCCGTCGAAGATGTAGCGATCGGCGGCGTTCGGATCGAGGGTCAGCGCGAAGAGATCGTCGAGGTCCGGCGCGTTGTTCGTGGTCACGAACCCGAGATGCTCGTTGAATCCCGCGCGGAGCACGGGGATCCCGGCAAGCGTCGACCCGTAGAAATCGATCGCGCCGGGGACGCGTACGTGGGCTTCCCAGTAGAGCGACGACCAGCTCAGATGCGGATTCCCGAGCAGAATCGGCTTGCCGGTCGTCGTGCGCGATGCGGCAAGCGCCAGGGCGTTGGACCCCGGCGCATCGGCGGTGAGGGCTGCCCCCTCCTTTGGCGTGCTTTCGTACTTCGCGCGCAGCAGACGCGGCAGCGTTGGCCCTGAGAGGGCGTCGACGGCGCCGGCGCGGCTGTTGGCGAGCACATCGATGGCCGAGACTTCCGGCATCCAGGCCGGCAGGGCATCCCGGTGCCGCGAGACGTAGCGGTTCACGCCCGCCGCATACGCGTTCAGAATCGATCGGTACAGCGGGGAGAGCGTCTCCAACCCGCGCCGCGCGGCGGCGAGATTGTCGAACATCGCCATGCCGGCGTCGTTCTCGAGTCCTGAAGCGCCGAAGTACTTCGCTTCTTCTCCGCGCGCGCTGATGAATCGCCGCCCAATCTCGACGGCGTGATCTTCAGCCTGCGCGTAGCCGAATCCGAACGCGGCGGCTTCTTCGCTGGCGGCCGCGATGTGCGGGATACCGAACGTATCCCGACGGATGACGACTTCCGCGGCTAGCGCGTCGGGCGACGGCAATGTCGTGCGCGGGTGCCGGCATGCGGCGGCGGCCGTCACGAGGATCAGGGCAATCAGCCAGCCGCGCTTCATGCCTCGTCCGTCACGGGCGCCGCGTCGTCTGATGGCAATCCCGGCGAGACCTGCTGGCCGACGATCAGCTCACGCGCGCGCCCGCGCAGGTGCGGAAGGTTCGCGCCGAACATCAGACCGCCGGCAATGCAGACCGCGCCGCCGATTGCGACAGTCTGTGGCGTCCCAACCGGCGCCGCGATCGCGCCGGCAAGGAGCGCGCCGACCGGAGCCATTCCCATGAACATCATCGAATACACCGCCATGACGCGGCCGCGAAGCCTGTCGGGCACCATCGATTGAATCAGCGTGTTCGAGGCCGCCATCTGGACCATCATGCAGAAGCCGGCGGGCACGAGCAGCGTCACCGACAGCCAGAGCACCCGTGAGAACGAGAATGCGATGAGGCTCGCCCCGAACCCGATCGACGTCACGGCAATCCATCGTCCCAGCCCACGGATATGCCGCCGCAACGTCAGCATCGCGGCGCCTGCGAGCGCGCCGCTTCCCGAAGCGGACATCAGCACGCCATAGGCGTGAGCGCCGCCGTGCAGCGTGCGGTCGGCGATGATCGGCATCAGCACGGTGTACGGCATCCCCATCACGCTCACGAGCCCGAGCAGCATCAGCAGCGCGCGAACCGGTCGTGTGTGCCAGGCGAACGAGAATCCCTCGACGACGCTGTGCCATGTCGACACGCGCGGATGCACATCCTTCCGCGGGGCGATCGTCATCAGGAGCAGCGCGATGATCACGGCCACGTAGCTGAGCCCGTTCAGCAGGAAGCACCACCCTTCGCCCACGGCCGCGACGACCAGTCCCGCGACGGCCGGACCGACGATGCGCGCTCCGTTCATCATCGACGAGCTGAGCGCGATGGCGTTGACGATGTCTTCCCTGCCGACCATTTCGACGAGGAATGCCTGACGCGCCGGAATGTCGAAGGCGTTGGCGATCCCCAGAAGCGACGCGAGGGCAAGGATGTGCCACACGCGAACGAACCCCTCGAGGGTCAGCGCGGCAAGGGCGAACGCCAGCAGCATCATCGCGGTTTGCGTCGCAATGAGCACGCGGTGCCGGTTGACGCGGTCCGCGATGACGCCGCCGAACGGCGCCAGGATGAAGATCGGGATCTGACCCGCGAATCCGATGAGCCCGAGCAGCGCCGCCGAGCCGGTCAGCCGGTAGATCAGCCACGATTGCGCGACCGACTGCATCCAGGTACCAATCAGCGAAACGAGCTGGCCGCCGACGAAGAGGCGATAGTTGCGGGAACGAAAGGCGCGTAGCGCGACAGGAAGCGGCATCCGCTACAAGGATGCCATTTCGCGCTATCCTCTGCGAATGATGATCGATTACCTCCGGCGTCTCGCCGCTTTGGTGCTGCAGAGACGACGGCCGTTCCACCCCTTTAATCCGCCAGCGGATCCGTACGTGCCCGTGCGAGAACCGCGACGGGCGGGCCCCGGCGGACGAAGTTCGGCCATCGCGCTCGAAGAGCCGCCGCCACGGAGCAGCGTCCACGCCGTAACGAGAAGTCGCACGATCGGCGTCGCCGTTCTCGTCACGGCAGGCGTGATCGGCGGTCTTCCGCTGCGTGCGCAAGCCCCGCAGACGACCGAGAAGACGTTCGTCAGTGGTGGGCGAATCGACATTCAACTGTCCGGCGGCGAGTACGAGATCCGGTCTGCGGCCGACAATCGCATTCGCGTCAGCCTCACTCGAAACCCGGGGTCCACGAAGGTCGACGTCTCGACAACCGGCTCTCAGGCGGCCGTGAAGGTCACCAACACGCCGCACAACGGTTTCGGCGCGACCATCGACGTACCAAAGACCGCAGACCTCGTTGTCCACCTGAGCGGCGGCAATCTGACGATCACCGGCATTACCGGAAGTAAGGATGTCGACAGCTTTGCGGGCAATGTGACGATTGTTGTGGGGGATCCCAATCAGTACTCGTCGGTCGACGCAGCCGTCAAGGCCGGCGAGTTGAGCGCGCAGCCGTTCGGCGGCTCGAAGTCAGGGCTGTTCCAGTCGTTCACATGGTCCGGGAAGGGCAAATACACCCTGCGGGCGAGGCTCGGAGCGGGGAACCTGGAGTTGAAGTAGCGGTCGAACATGCGGCTTCTCATCTTCGGGACTGCGCTCGTCGTGGCTGCGCCTGCCCAAAGCACGCAACATCCGCGTCCCGGCGAGATTCTTCAGGAAGTTCAGGCCATCGGCGCAAAGGCGACGCTCGAGGAGTTGTATCGCGACGACGACAAATGGAGCACGCTGCTCCGCGGGATCGCGGGCGGCACGCCCGAGTGGTTCGCGGTCGCCGAAGCGCTGCGCGCGGCGTCTGATGCGCATGTAACAGAAGCGCTGACCCACGCGGTTGGCGAAGCGCTGGGCAGGAACGCCCAGCTGATTCTGTCGCATGCGCGTGGTCCGTTCTTTCTCTCCGAAGTCTGTGGCTCGCCGGACGTCGACGACGAGCGCTTCGACAAGCTGCCCACCGCTCTTGCCGAACTGAATCGGCGCATTCGCGGCGTCGAGCGCGTGCAGGATCCCGGACTTGGGCAAATGCGCGCAGATTGCCTGAACTCGCTTCATGGAGGCGAGACCGGCCTTCGACACTTCTTCGGAAAGTGATCGTCGATCTGACGCGTGACGCCCGCGACCACGTCGAACAAGCCGCCGCGCTGCTTCACGCTGCGTTTCTCCACAGAACCGAAGACTGGCAGGATCTCGCGTCGGCGCTTCAGGAAGTTCACGATTCGCTGACGGCGGATCGCATCAGCAGGGTCGCGGTCGACGATACCGGTCATGTTCTCGGCTGGATTGGCGCGATCCCCAGCTACGCTGGCCGTGTCTGGGAGATTCACCCGCTCGTCGTTTCGCCATCCCATCGCCGCATGGGAATCGGGCGCGCGCTCGTCGACGACATCGAGCAGGTCGTCGCGACGCGCGGCGGTCTCACGCTGTGGCTGGGAAGCGATGACGAAAATCGCGAGACGACCGCGGCGGGAATCGACCTGTACGCGGACGTGGCCGGCGCCATCCAGACGTTGAAAACACTTCGGGGAGAGCACCCGTACGAGTTCTACCAGCGTCTTGGGTTTCAGGTGATGGGCTTTCTGCCCGACGCGAACGGACGCGGGAAGCCTGACATCTTTTTTGCGAAGCGCGTGGGCGCTTGGGAATCCCGAGGGCGAGCACCATCATGAGCAGTCTGCCGCCGGACCTGCAGTCGCTGCGCGATCAGATCGACGCCGCGGATCGCGCGGGCGCGGCCCTCGCCGCGAGCGTCACCGAAGAGCAGTTCCACTGGCGCCCCTTCGACGGCCGCGGATGGAGCATCGCGCAGTGCCTCGAGCACCTCGCGCTCATGAACAAGCACTACGCAGCAGCCGTGCGGACGGGCGTCGAGGACGCGCGGCGCCGGAGCCTGCGGCGCATGGGGCCCGGCCGGTCGACTTTCTTCGGGCGCCGGTTCATTCAGTCGATGGAGCCGCCGGTCACGATGAAGCTGAAGGCGCCGGCCATCGGACGAACGCCGGAGAACAAACCACGCGGCGAGATCGTGCGCGCGTATCACGAGGCGCACGACGTCATTCGGCAGCTGATGGCCGACGCCGCCGACGTCGACCTGACTCGCGCGACGTTTCAGAATCCGTTCATTCGAATCATCCGGATGCGGGTCGTGACGGGCCTTGGGGTTCTCGCCGCGCACGATCGCCGCCATCTGTGGCAGGCCGAACGGGTGAAGCTCGCACCGGGATATCCGCCGGCCGCCGGGTCAGTCGTCGGCACCACGCCACTGTGAATTGATCCGCACGTAGAGCGCCTGATCGCGCGGCTTCCCGTACTTGACGCTGCTCGCGTGCAGAATCGCTTCGCGCACATAGCCCGCCTTCTCGAGCACGCGAATCGATCCCGCATTGTCCGCAAACGGCAGCGCGAAGAGCCTGAGCAGGTTGAGCGCGCGGAACACGTGGTCGGTCACGAGGATCAACGCCTCGCTGGCGATCCCCTGTCCCCAATACGCCTCGCCGAGCCAGTATCCAATCTCGGCCGAATACCGCTCGACGTCCATGCCGCGCACGTACCCGATCGCGCCCGCCGCCTCGCCGTTCACCTCGATGGCCAGGTTGGACGTGTCGGCGTTGGTCACGGCGGCCTTGAGGAACGCGGTCGCATTGGCGCGCGTGTACGGGTGGGGAAAGCGATCGCGCAGCTGTCGCGCCACATTGAGATTGTTCGCGTGGCGGACCACCGCGTCGGCGTCTTCCATCCGCCATGGACGTACGGTGCAGCGCGTCCCCGCGAGCTTCATCACAGCAGTCCGCGGCCGTGCGCCTTCAGCCACGCTTCTGCTTCGCGAAACTCCGGGCAGGCGCCCTCGACCAGCCGCCAGAACCGGACCGAGTGGTTCTGCTGCTTCAGGTGCATCAGCTCGTGAATCAGGACGTAGTCGCGCACGAATGGCGGCATCTGGACGAGGCGAAAGTTCAGCGCAATCCTGCCGGCGCGCGAGCAAGAGCCCCAGCGGGACTGCTGATTGCGAATGGTGAAACCGGAAAACGTCAGCGAATGCTGCGCGGCCAGCAGACGCAGACGCGACCCGAGTTCCTCGCGTGCGATGTGCCGGAGGTCCCGCTGAATGTAGGCGCGAAAATCGATGGCGTCACTCGGAATCCCGACCGATCGATCACCATAGCGGACAAACTGCCGGCCGCCGGACTCTTCGACCCGGATCGTCACCGGCTCGCCCCGCAGCCACATCGTCGCGCCCGCCGTCCAGACAGGGGTCACGTACGCCGCGCGCACGCGCGCTCGCTCGGCTTCGAGCCACGCGTTGTGTCGGTCGAGGAACCGCTGAGCCTCCGCGCGAGACCCGCCGCGCGGCACCGTGACCCTCACGCTGCCGTCCGGACGAACGCGCAGGATGTACTTCCGCGCGCGGCGTACCCTCACGAAGTGGATGACAGGCGCTGGCTCAGGGACGGGCGGCAGCAGGAACGGCAGCTGCAGTTGCGCGGCCACCTCGCAATGATAACTGGGGTCAGACCGAGGGGTCAGTCCAGGGTCGGTCCAGGGTCAGTCCAGGGTCAGACAGAGGACTGATCCAGGTCTGACCCCGGTCTGACCCTCGGGCAACCCGTCGCGGGTTGGTTCCGTCCAACGGCCTGGGAGAGAAACATTATGAGCTGGATGTCACGAAGCGGCTGGACCCGGATCTGTCTGTTTGGCGCCCTTGTCGCACTCGCGGGATCGACCGCGATCGCCCAGCGCCAGGCATCGAACACTGACTGGTGCGCGGACGAAAGCTGGGGCAACGACCGCGAGGGTTTCTGTGAGGTTCGAGAGTACACGGTGCCGGCGGCGGGCGCGACGGTGACCGTCGACGCTTCGCCGAACGGCGGAATCGGGGTCGAAGGGGAATCGCGCAGCGATATCTCCATCGCCGCGCGCGTGGTTGCGACGGCCGATACGGTCGAGCAGGCGCGGGCGATCGCGTCACGCGTCCAGGTGAGCGCGACAGCCGATCGCGTCGACGCCAACGGACCGAGAAACCTCGGCCGGCACGAAGGATGGCACGTCAGCTACCGCCTTCGAGTGCCGCAGCAGACTCCGCTGAGGTTGACGACGACGAATGGCGGGATCTCGATCGACAACGTCAACAGCCGGCTCGATCTGACGACGACGAACGGCGGGTTGAAGCTGTCGCACATCGGCGGCGACGTCGAGGGCCGAACCACCAACGGCGGCATCGACGTCACGCTCGACGGAAACGGTTGGCAGGGCGGCGGGTTGGACGTCGAGACGACGAACGGCGGGGTGCGCGTGAAGCTGCCGGACAACTACAACGCCCACCTCGAGACCAGCACGACCAACGGCCGCGTCAGCATCGATTTCCCGGTGACGGTCCAGGGAACGCTGGGGCGATCGCTGTCGACGGACCTCGGCAGCGGCGGCGCGACGATCCGCGTGCGGACGTCGAACGGCGGCGTCAAAATCGTGCGGCAGTAACCCGGGAGGCGGACCCGGCCCTTCGAGAGCCTCAGGGCCGCCCTGAGCACTGCCGAAGGACAGGATGCGGGATGCGATTGTTGGTCAGAATTGATTGCCGGATCCTGAATCCCGGATCCCGGATCCCGGTTTCAGATATTTTCTCATCCAGCCGAAAACGGCCTCATGCCAGGCGCGGCTATTGAGCGCCTTCAGGACCCAGTGGCCCTCGTCCGGAAAGACGAGGGCCTCGCTCGGCACGCCATTCCGTCGGAGCACGGTAAACATCTGCAGCCCCTGATCGACGGGCACGCGAAAGTCCTGCTCGTTCGTGATGATGAGGGTCGGGGTCTTGATGTTGTGTGCGTAGAGGTGTGGCGACCATCGCGCGAACTGCGCGCGCGCCTTCGCGTCCCAGGGCCGTCCGCCGAATTCCCAATCAGGAAACCACAGCTCCTCGGTCGCCATGCTCATCGACTCGAGGTTGAAGACCCCGTCGTGTGAGACGGCCGCCTTGAACCGGTTCGTGTGCCCGAGAATCCAGTTGACCGCGTAGCCGCCGTAGCTCGCGCCGGCGATGCCCATGTGCTGCGAATCGGTGTATGGCAGCCGCGCCACCGCGTTGACGACCGCGTCGATGTCGCCCACCGCGCGGCCGCCCCAGTCGCCGCTGATCTGGTCGACGAAGGTCTGGCCAAACCCGAACGAACCGCGGGGATTCGGCGCCGCAATCACCCATCCCTGTGCCGCCCAGAGTGACGGGTTCCATCGTGTCGACCACGCGTCTTCCCACGCGCCTTGTGGCCCACCGTGAATCAGGAACACCACCGGATACTTCTTCGACGCATCGAAGTCGGGCGGCTTGATCAGCCAGTACTGAATCTTCTGGCCCGCGGCGGTCGTGGCGGTCAGGCTTTGCGGGTCGGAAAAGGCCACCTCCTTCAGCCACGCGGCGTTCTCGTGCGTCAGCGCCCTGACGTCCTTGCCGTCCGTCGCGACGCGGAACACATCCGGCGGCGCCGTCAACGTCGATTTGGAGAAGACGACGAAGCCGGCGCCAGGACGTGCGGACGAGATCGATCCGCCCTGCAGCACACGCGCAGGCGTTCCGCCGGAACCGGGCACCGAGAACAGATCCTCGCGGCCCTGCTGCGACGCCGTGAACCAGATGGCCATGCCGTCGGGAGAGAGTGCGTAGTCTCCAACCGAGATGTCCGGCGTCGTGAACAGCGTCCGCTTCACGCCGGTTGCGCGATCGTAGGCGTCGAGATACCAGCGATCGGATTCAAAGCCGGGACGCCGCTGCGCGCGCACGTAGATCGTCCTGCCGTCCCGCGAATAGAGCGGTTGGAGATCCGAGGCCGGGTTGGACGTGATCTTCTTTGCCTGCCCTCCGGCCGCAGGCACCACCCAGACGTCGTGGTTCGTAGTCCAGGCTTCCTTGTCCGCGCCTTCGTGGCTCGACACGTATGCGATCTCGCGGCCATCGGGCGAGAACGCGATCGCGCCATCCTCCTGCTGACCGGGAGGCGAATCGTAATCGCCGGGCGTCACGTCGATCGTTTTTCCGTTGGTGAGGTCGGCGACGAAGACGTGGTGCCGGATGTTCTCGCGCCATTCGTCCCAGTGCCGATACAGCAGGCGTGTAAGCCGGTGCACCTTGACGGGATTCTTCTCCGCGTCCTCGCTCCTTCGCTTGTTGCACTCCTCGTCGGAGCACTCCGGATAGACGTCCGAGACGAACGCGACATGGTTGCCATCGCCCGAGACGATGAGCGGCGGCTGGACTCCCATTGCGAGCGTCGTCATCTTCCGCGCTCCGCTGCCGTTCGCGTCCGCGACGTACACCTGCGGCGCGCCGTCGCGCGACGAGATGAACGCGACGCGCTTGCCATCGGGCGAATACCGCGGAGTGTTCTCCGACGAGTCACCGCCGATGAGCTCCTTTGGCGTCCCGGATCCATCGGCCGGCACGGCCCAGATGTCCGTGTTGCGCTTCCCCGTCTTCCCGTCCGTCGTCGTGCGCACGAACAGGACGCTCGAACCGTCGGGCGAGAGCTGCGGATCGCTGACGCGGACCGCGGTGATGAGATCGTCAATCGCCATCGCGCGACCGGAAGCCGCCTGGCCCGGCGGCTGCGCGGCGAAGGCGATCGCGACGGCAGCGGCGGCAACGAATGCGGAACGCATCTACCACCTCAGAAGCGGCCGGCCGTACGGCGTGGCTGGCCACGGAATGGACGCAAGAATCGCGACCAGCGCAAGTCCGAAGAATATCAACGTCAGTCTGGGGCGCCGCGACGCGTCGGCCCTGCGGATCCGCACGCGTCCGATGTGTGCCAGCGCGAGCGCGACGATCATTCCGAAGATGTGCTCGACGGCCCAGAAGCGAAGTCCGATCGATTTCATCGCGCCGCCGAAGTCCCGAAACGCTTCGTGCGTGATGGGACTCAGCCACACGTAGAGAATCAGACCGACGAGGACCTGCAGATCGAGCAGCATCGTGAACAGGAATCCCGCGCGATCGTCGATCGGAGTCCAGGGGCGGCGGCTCGTCGTTCCCGAAATCGCGCGCGCGACGGCCATCAGCCCCATGAGGAGCACCAGCCACCGGAGCCAGGAATGCAGCGTCAGCGTTATCAGGTAGACCATCAGCGGCTGAGGAGGTCGGCGATTTCGGCGACGGTGGTCCTGCCAGCGTCGCTGGCGTACCAGGATTCGAGCTGATCGTGCAGCGGCTTCTGCATCATCACCTTCTGTTGTTCGAGAAACCAGGTCTGGGTGGTCGATGGACGTTCCGTCCAGGCGCCGCGGAGGGCGCCGTCTTCACCGAGGATGACGATGGTCGGCGTGGCGGCACGGCCGTCCGGTGTGCGGTGCGCTTCCATGATCGGCTGGCCCCGATTCGAGTCGAGCACGCGTAGCTCGAGCCGCTCGGGTGCGCCGTCAACGAGACGCGCGATGTACGGAATCGTGTTGGCCGAATCAAGACAGTAGTCTTCGGCGACGACGAGGATGCGGCGGCGCTCACGCAGCGCGCGCATGCGGGTGATGAGATCGGGTGAAACCGCCGCGTCGTTATAGTGCGCGCGCCACTCGTCGCGCCGCGCGCGGACTTTCTGAAGGAACTCGGCAAACGTGACGCCTTGCGCATACAGCGCCGGGTAGTCCACGTCGGGGTGCGCGGATCCCGCGATTGTCGGCGCGCACGCGCATGCGACAGCCGCGGCGGCAATCGCGATCCACCGGCGAGTGGCCATCGCCGGATTTTATCGCCAAATCACCAGCCACACGACGAGCGCCACCATCCACCCGCTGATCGCATCGAGCGCGTAGTGATACCGGCCATAGACGGCACCCGCAGAGACCGCCAGGGCGGCAAACAGCATGCCTGCAAAGACGGGCGCCAGCGCGTTGGACACCAGCAGCGCCGCAGCGGCCGCCTCGGCGGCATGACCGCTCGGGCAGGTATTGACCCGGATGCTCGCGGCGCCCACGACGCGAAGATTGAGCTGCCGAAACGACGACCGCCACGGCTCGCCCTGCTCGAGCGCGCGCGGCGGACGCGTCTGAATCCAGGGCAGAAAGGCGAAGCAGATGAAGTCAGTGACGAGCACGACCGTCCAGAAGCGATCCAGGTCGAGGCGATCGGGCGGCGTGACGATGGAGTAGATCGCGAGGGCGATCGGAATGAGGGCGTAAACCGCGGCGTAGGCGATCTCCAGGAATTCGGCCGCCGGACGCTCGACCGCGCCGGCCGTCTGGCGAACGCGCAGGGCCGTGTCGACAGCGGAGAGAAGCGACTCGAGGCGCGGGCTGGGAGCCCTGAACAGCAGCCCGCTGGTCCAATAGCCCACGAACAGCACCAGCGCGGGCAGCAGCAGAAACCGCCACAGCATGCCGTAGAACTGCAGAAGCGGAGAGAGGAACACGATCGCAACGCCGGCGGCGCACCCGCATGCGCATCTGACGCGCGACGACACGTCGAGCCCGGGCACGAGCAGCGCGCAGGCGAACGTATAGCCAAAGAACAGCAGGCTCGCGTGCTCCCAGCGGCAGAATTCCAACGACTCCTCTTCAGGTAAGGCGTCGAATCGGGCGCAACCGGCGCATCCGAGCAGCGCGCCATATAATCCTCA
>Ga0075424_100001581_pt1 | contig 20100 bp, 20 predicted proteins | sample SoiMethybrSBSTD3_FD_75301 | JGI IMG/M metagenome (GOLD analysis project Ga0075424, IMG submission 75301) | Bulk soil microbial communities from a Populus tree surrounding site in Tennessee, USA - Soil MetaG P. TD hybrid SBSTD3 | ecosystem: Environmental > Terrestrial > Soil > Tree plantation... | reverse complement strand
CGGGTATCGACCACCTGCGTGTCCTCGGACGCGCAGAAGGGGCACTTCACGCGTACACCGGGAATCTGGCGCAGAGCGCCTTCACATCGCCGGCCCCGCGCGCAAGGTTCGCGTCGTCGCCGGGCCGCTCGAGCACGTCGGCGATCAGGTTGGCGAGCTCTTCCGACTCGGCCTTGCGGAAGCCGCGCGTGGTCATCGCCGGGGAGCCGATGCGCACGCCGCTGGTCACCATCGGCTTCTCCGGGTCGTTGGGGATCGCGTTCTTGTTGACCGTGATGTGCGCACGGCCGAGCGCCGTCTCGGCGTCCTTGCCGGTGACGTTCTTCGGCCTCAGGTCGACCAGGAACAGGTGGCTGTCGGTGCCGCCCGAGACGATGCGCAGGCCACGCTTGGTCAGCACCGCGGCCATGGTCTTCGCGTTCTCGAGGACGTGTTTCTGGTAGGTCTTGAACTCGGGCTTCAGGGCCTCGCCGAGCGCGACCGCCTTGGCGGCGATGACGTGCATCAGCGGACCGCCCTGCAAACCGGGGAAGATCGAGCTGTTGATGGTTTTCTCAAATTGTTCGAGACCAAAAATCAATCCGCCCCGGGGTCCGCGCAGCGTCTTGTGCGTGGTGGTGGTGACGAAATCGGCGATGCCGATCGGCGAGGGGTAGAGACCGACGGCGATCAGCCCGGCATAGTGCGCGATGTCCGCCATCAGCAGCGCGCCGCACCGGTCGGCGATGGCGCGGAAGCGCTGCCAGTCGATGACGCGCGAATAGGCCGAGGCGCCGGTGACGATGAGCTTCGGTTTTTCCGCCAGGGCGATCTTCTCCGCGGCGTCGTAGTCAATTTCTTCTTTTTGGTTTAATGAATAAGAAACTACCCTGTAAAGCTTGCCGGACAGGTTCACCGGCGAGCCGTGCGTCAGGTGGCCGCCCATCGAGAGTGACATGCCGAGCAACGTGTCGCCGGGCTTCAGGACCGCGGTGTAGACCGCCTGGTTCGCCTGCGAGCCGGAATGCGGCTGCACGTTCGCCCACGGCGCGCCGAACAGCTTCTTCGCCCGCTCGATGGCGAGCGTCTCGGCGATGTCGACGTACTCGCAGCCGCCGTAATAGCGCTTGCCGGGATAACCCTCGGCGTACTTGTTGGTGAGCTGGCTGCCCTGGGCGATCAGCACCTGGCGGCTGACGTAGTTCTCGGAGGCGATCAGCTCGACGTGGTCCTCCTGCCGCTGGTTCTCCAGCCGGATGGCGTTCCAGAGGTCGGGATCGGACTGGGCGAGAAGATTGGGAGCGAGCATGGGGGGACCGGCAGATTTTACCAGCCTGGATTTGGTGGTATAGGATCGTCGCCGGAGGAGAACTCAGGCATGACGCGATCCATTCTGGCGTTGATGTCGTCCGCCCTCATCTGTGGCGTCGCCTTCGCGCAGGACCAGCCGCTCGTCGAGCTGCCGAAGGACATGAAGCCGGAGGAGGTGATGCGGATCGCGCAGGCCACGCTTACGACACGCGGCTGGCTGATCACCAGCAGCCAAACCAATACGATCGAGGCACAAGAGCGGAATTCCAGAATCCGGCTCTTCGTGGCCGGCGACGCCATCCGCTACCGCGATCTCGCGCAGGGACCGCGCGAGTCCTTTCAGAGGAATCGGGATAGGGAGTCGCAACCTCTCGACCCCGTTCCCGCCGCGCGCATCGCGCAGCTGCGTACCGATCTCACCGCGGCGCTCGGCGGCGACGAGGTGCCTGCGAAGCCGTCTGGCGCCTTCACGCCGACCGCCGACACCGGGGCGCTCCTGCTCGGCGACCTGCCGCGCAACCTGAGCAATGAGCAGATCCTACGCGTCGTCTGGAGCGCCCTCGCCGGACGCCGTTGGGTCGTGAAACCCAGCGGCGGCAACATGGTAGTCGCGGAATACTCCGGCAGGGACACGGAGGGGAAGCTCAAGGTCTTCATTGTCGGCCGCGACCTCCGGTATACGGACGAAGGCACCAGGCAAAAATTCGCCGGCGCCCCTGCGACCCTGCCCGAGAACTGGATCGCGAATCTCCGCGCCGACACTGCAAAAGGGTTAAGGCAGCTCAGCGCCGCACCGGCCGCGAAACCGCCTGCGGTGAGCACGGCCGCGCCCGCGAGCAGCGCCGGGCGAGCGGCGGGGGATCGTCTTCGCGTTCTGAAGGAGCTTCACGATGCGGGCGCCATTACGCGCGACGAGTATGAGAAGAAGCGCGCCGAAGTGCTGAAGGATCTCTAGGCGCAAGCGCGTTTGAAGCGCCTCTATTACGCCCTGCTCCTTGCCGCGTCGACCCACGCTGTCGCGCAGAGCGGCGTGCTGGCGCCGCCGCCGAAAGCGCCGGGCCAGGTGCTCGCCACCCTGCCGGCTGGCACCGATCCGGAGAAAGCGATGCAGGCCGCGTACAACGCCTTCGCCGGCCGCAAGTGGGCCGTGAGTCGCGACGTGGAAGGCGCAATCGTCGCGCGCAATCGCAACTTCGACATCGACGCGACGCTCAAGGTTTTTGTCGGCGACGGCGCGCTGCGTTACATCGACGGCACGGTGGACAGCAAGGGTCGCAAGGCGCAGGTGCCCGAGCGCTGGCTGAACTACATCCGCGCCGACCTGCGCCGACCGACGAGACCGGCGGCGCGCGATGAGGACGCCGCCGGGCGCCTGCAAAGGCTGAAGTCACTCCTCGACCGCGGCCTGATCACGCCGAACGAGTACGAGGCGAAACGAGCCGAGATCCTCAAGGGGCTGTGAAAATGATTTTTTCGACGAGAGTCGCCCTGTTCGCCATCCTCCTCCTCACCTTCGCGGGGGCACATGCCGTGGCCGACGTGCTGGTTTCCCCGCTCCCCGCAGGCGTCGACGACGAAAAGATCCTGCAGATGACCCGGGACGTCCTCGGCGTGCGCGGCTGGAAGCTCATTCCCGAGGACGCGAGCACGATCGAGGCCAGGAAGGCAGGCACCGGTCTGCGGATCTTCATCGCGGACAACGCGCTTCGCTTCAGCGACCGGGCGCAGACGTCGCGCACCGGGCGCAATCGCGACGGGCGTGGACCGCGCGTCGCGGTGGCGCAGGAGGAGATCGACGCTTTGCGCACCGATCTGACTGCCGCCTTTGACGGAAAGCCGCCGGTCGCGGGGGCTGTGCCTCGCGCCGCCGGACGGCTTTTGCTCGGCGACCTGCCGCGCAACCTGAGCGACGAGCAGATCCTGCGCCTTGTCTGGAGCGCCCTCGCTGGACGCCGCTGGATCGTGAAACCCGGCGGTGGAGACACAGTGGTCGCGGAACTCGCGAGCGTGGACACGAGCGGGCATCTCAGGGTCTTCATTGCTGCCGGCGAGCTCCGGTACACGGACGAAGGCACCAAGAACCGATCGTCCGGCGCTCCGAGTCGTCTCCCCGACAACTGGATCGCCAATCTGCGCGCTGACACCGCCAGACTGCTCCGGCAGCTGAGCACCGCGCAGAAGCCGCCGCCGGCAGCCAGCACGGCCTCGCCAGCGGCGAGCGCGCCGTCGGCCAACGCGCGAGCCGTAGCCGAGCGGCTGCGCGCCGCGAAGGAGCTTCATGACTCCGGCGCCATTACGCGCGACGAATACGACGCGAAGCGCGAGGAAATCCTCAAGGGGCTATGATCGCGAAACTTTTCATCAGGGGATCAGCATGAAATCGCATCGCGTCGCGACCGCTCTCCTCCTGCTTGCCGCCAGCGCGCCGGCGCTCGCCGACATCGACCGCATCCAGACGCTGTCGCAGGGCGAGTTCCGCCTGCTCTCCGAGGACCTCGGCGCGGCGCTCTCCTACAAGCCGCTGCAGCCGATCGCGCCGCTCAACCTCGGCGGCTTCGACATCGGCGTGGCCGTCACCGGCACCAAACTGAAGCACAAGGACCTGTTCGAGCGCGCGACGGGCGAAACTGATTTCCCGTCGACCCTGCCGGTGCCGAGCCTGCGCGCCAGCGTCGGCCTGCCGCTGAACCTCGACGTCAGCGCGATGTACAGCTCGGTGCCGAAGACCGGCGTCACTCTCTGGGGCGGCGCGCTCTCCTGGGCGGCGTTCCCGGGTAACGCGACCCTGCCGGCGTTCGGCGTGCGCGCGAGCTACACGAAGATGTTCGGCGTCGACCAGCTCGACTTCAGCTCCTCGGGTCTCGACGCATCGCTCTCCAAGGGGTTCGGGCCGTTCACGCCGTATCTCGGCGCGGGCAAGGTCTGGTCGAAGAGCGCGCCCAACAGCACCACCGGCCTGCGCGAGGAGTCGGTCTCGCAAACCAAGGTGTTCGGCGGTCTCGCGATCAAGATGTCGGTCGTCAACTTCGTGCTCGAGTACGACCGCACCGGCGTGGCGAACACCTACGGCGCCAAGCTGGGCCTGCGCTTCTAGCTAACGCTCTCCGCCGCGCCGCTGCACGCGATAGCGCAGCACGTGGTCGCCGGAGTCGGTGGTCGGGCTGCCCAGGCCGATGGTTCCTCGCTCGCCGAGCACGGCCTCCTCGCGCCGCAGCCGGATCTCGCGCGTGCTGCCGTCGACCATGACGAAGGTGCCGTTCGACGACTGGTCGGCGATGACGAAATGGCCATCGCGGCCGGAAACGCGCGCGTGCAGCCGCGACGCGTGCTGGCTGGGCACGACGATGTCGTTGCCCTTCTCCCGGCCGATGCGCACGCTGACGCCCGACTCGATCGTGTACGTGTCCTCGCCGTAGCGCAGCTTCAGCACCCACTGCGCCGCCTTGGCCATCGTTTCCTTGTTCAGGTTCAGGGCCGTAACGTCGGCATCGCCGCGCCAGAGGACTTCGCAGGCGGCGACCTCGGCGGCGCGCCCGCGCACCCGCGTCGGCGCCAGGGTGCGGCAGCGCTTGCGCAGGCCGGGTGAAAGCGCGTCGACGGTCTGCTGCGTAGTGAGCACTTGCCGAGGGCTGGCAATGCCGACGAGGCGCGAGCAGACATTGACCGTATCGCCAAATACGTCGTCGCCCTTCGGCACCACCGGACCGTAGTTGAAGGCGATCTTGATCGACAGGTCGCGCCGCAGCGTCGGCGAGGTCAGCGCGACCGCCGCCTCCTGCATGTCGCAGGCCGCGCGCAGCGCGGCGTCGGGCGTGGCGAACTGGCAGACCATCCCGTCGCCGATCGTCTTCACCACGTTGCCCTTCGCCGCCTTGACCTTGCGTGCCAGCACGGCGAACAGCCGGTTGATGGCCGCCAGCGCGCGCGTATCGCCCAGCGTCTCGTAGATCGAGATGCTGTCGCAGACGTCGGCAAACAGGATCGCGCGCCTGGCGCTGGTCTCGGCGATTTTTCTTCCTTCCCTTTTTTCAATCATACGCGCAGCGGCGGCGCGAGGTCCTCGGGACGATCGATATCACGAACCACGCCGGGGTCACCGACGGGAATTTTTCTCAGTTGCGCGCTGTACCGTTCGAGCAGCGCGCGGGCGCCTGCGTCGCCGCCGATCGCGATCAATTCCGCGCGATATCGCGCGCTGATGCCCACCGGATGGCCGCGGCGGGCATGGAAGAACGGCGCGACGAGCGGTGCGCCGTCCTCGAGCGCGGCGCGCACCGCGGCGATCGATGACGGCCTGACGTAGGGCATGTCGCCCAGCGCGACCAGCCAGGCGTCCGCGTCCGGCGTCTCGCGGGCGCCGCACGCCAGGCTCGCGCCCATGCCTTCGGCGGCGCTGTCACAAACGACGACCCGGCAACCCTCGGCTTGCAGCGCTTCCATCAGAACGCCGTTGGAACGAATCACCGCCACCACCGGAACCTGAGTTTTCAGATGCCGTGCCGCCTGCACCGCGATCGGCACGCCGTGCGGCAGCGCATGCCGCAGCTTGTCGGAACCGAAGCGGCTGCCCGAGCCCGCGGCGAGCAGCAACCCAACGATGTTCAGGTTTGCTTGACCTCGCATGCGGACGGATCGAAGCGCCGCTCGGGCTTCGCCGCCCACGAGGGCTCCTTCACGCCATAGCGCACCGCGGTCAGCTCGGCGACGATCGCCACCGCGATCTCGGGCGGCGTCTTCGAGCCGATGTACAGGCCGACCGGGCCGCGCAGGCGCGCGATCTCGTCGTCGGACACGTCGAAGCCGCGCAGCCGCTCGCGGCGCGCGTCGTTGTTCTTCTTCGAGCCGATCGCGCCGACGTAGAACGCCGCGGACTTGAGCGCTTCCATCAGCGCCAGATCGTCGAGCTTCGGATCGTGGGTGAGCGCGACTACCGCGCTGTGGCCGTCGAGGTTGAGCTCGCGCACCACGTCGTCGGGCATGCCGCGGTCGAGCTTGACCCCGGGCAGGTCCCAGCCCGCGGCGTACTCCTCGCGCGGGTCGACGACGATCACCTGATAGTCGAGCATTTTCGCCATCTCGGCGAGGTAGCGGGTGAGCTGGCCTGCGCCGATCAGGATCAGCCGCCAGCGCGGGCCGTGCACCGCCGAGAGCACGCGGCCGTCGAACTCGAGGACGTCCTGCCAGCGGCCGGGCTCGAGCGTCGCGCGGCCGCTGTCCATCTCGAGGCGGCGCTTCACCAGCTGCTGCGACTCGATCTTCTGCAGCAGCTCCTGCAAGCCGCTCTGTTCGCTGACCGGCTCGACGACCAGTTGCAGCGTCCCGCCGCATGGCAGGCCCCAGCGCGTGGCGTCCTCGTTGGTCACGCCGTAAGTCAGCAGCTCGGGTTTCTTCGCGGCGGCGAGCCGCTCCTTGACCTTGTCCACCAGGTCGTCCTCGACGCAGCCGCCGGAAACCGAGCCGACGATCTGGCCGTCGTCGCGGATCGCCACCATCGCCCCTACCGGGCGCGGCGCCGAGCCCCAGGTCTTGACGATGGTGCCGAGCGCCGCCTTGTGGCCGCTCTTGCGCCATGACTCCGCAGTGCGGAGGACTTCAATATCTACGCTATCCATTAGCTGTCCATTTCGGGACGCGATCCATGGGGAAATGTTAGCGCAACCCGCGTGCCGCGAATGCCCGTCCCGTCGCCGATCGCGATGCTGGCGCCGTGGCCCGACGCGATCTCGCGCACGATCGCGAGGCCCAGGCCGCTGCCCGTTCCCGGGGTGCCCGGCACGCGGTAGAAGCGGTCGAGCACGCGCTCGCGCTCGACGAGGGGAATGCCCGGCCCCTCGTCGTCGACCTCGAGGAACGGCCTGCCGTCGCGGATGCCGGTGCGCACCGTGACGCGCGCGCCGTGGGGCGAGTATTCGATCGCGTTGTGCAGCAGGTTGGCGAGCGCCTCGCGCAGCAGGAAGCCGTCGCCGCGCACGCCGGCGGGCTGCAGGTCGAAGCCGAGGTCGAGATCGCGCTGCAGCGCACGGTGCACCCATTCGTCGGCGACCGCTTCCACCATCGTCTTTAGGTCGAGCCTGCCCTGCGGCTCGGTGTGGCCGCCGGGCTCGGCACGGGCGAGCGCGAGCAACTGGTTCGCAAGGCGCGCGGTGCGGATGGTCGCCTGGTGAACCTGCTCGACCTGCGTGCGGCAGGCGTCGGTCATTGGTAGCGACAGCGCGAGCTCGGTGTGCGCCTGCAGGCCGGCGAGGGGCGTGCGCAGCTGGTGCGCGGCGTTGGCGAGGAAGCGCTGCTGGCTGCGGTTGGCGGCGGCGAGCTCGCCGAGCAGACCGTTCAGCGCCGCGATCAGCGGCCGCGTTTCCTCCGGCGCCTTGCCGGCGTCGAGGGCGTGCAGGTCGGCGGGCGTGCGCTCCTTGATCTCCTCCGAGAGGCGCGCGAGCGGCGCAAGCCCGCGCTTCACGCCGAACCAGACGATCAGCACGGTCGCGAGCGCGATCAGCGCCTCGGGCAGCACGTTCGACAGCAGGATCTCGCGCGCCATCTTGGTGCGCTTCACCGTCGTCTCGGCCACCACCACGGAGCAGATCGCCATGCCGCATTGCGCGGGCATCCACACCGCGCGCACCTTGCGGTCCTTGTACTTGCTGTCGTAGTACTGCAGGCCGGGCGCGACCTCGGCCGGCAGCGGCAGGTCGAGGTCGCCGGCGATCGGCTGTCCGTCGGGATCGCCAACGCGATAGTAGATCTGGTCGTAGCGGTCGGCGCGCAGCACCTGCTCCACCGCGGGCGGCAGCTCGAGGCGGAAGCCGACGTCGGCGGCGCGGATGTGCGAGCCGAGGGCGATGCCGATGTCGACCAGCGACTGGTCGTAGGCCTCGGTGGCGGGCTCGATGGTCGGGTAGTAGGCGATCACCGCGCCGAGGCCGAGCAGTGCGGCGATGGGCGGCAGCAGCATGCGCAGCAGGTGCGCGCGAAGGCTGCGCGCGGCCATGTCAGGATTCTTTGAACTCTTCCAGCATGTAGCCGAAGCCGCGCACCGTGCGGATCTTGATGCCGGCAGGCTCGAGCTTGGAGCGCAGGCGCGAGATATAGACCTCGATCGCGTTGGGCGAGAGGTCGTCGCCCCAGCCGGCGACGGCCTGGATGATCGCCTCCTTGGAGACGATCTTTTCCACCTTGGCGAGCAGCACTTCCAGCACCGCCCATTCGCGCGCCGCGAGCTCGAGCGGCTCGCCCCGCAGGAAGGCGCGCCGCGCCACCGTGTCGATGGCGAGCGGCCCGTGCACGATCCGCGGGTCGCCATGCGCCTGCGAGCGACGCAGCAGCGCGCGCACGCGCGCGGTGAGCTCCGGCATGGCGAAGGGCTTCGCCATGTAGTCGTCGGCACCGAGGTCGAGGCCGCGCACGCGGTCGTCGACCGCGTCGCGCGCGGTGAGCACCAGCACCGGCATCGGCTTCTCGGCCGCGCGCAGCCGGCGCAGCACCTCGAAGCCGTCCATCTGCGGCAGGCCGATGTCGAGGATCACCAGGTCGAAACGCTCCTGCGAGGCGGCCAGCACCGCCTCCTCCCCGCGGCCGGTGACGTCGACCGCGTAACCCTCGGCTTCCAGCATGCGCCGCAGCCCGGAGGCGAGCGGCGCGTCGTCTTCGACGATCAGCAAGCGCATGGACAGAGATGATACCGCCGCGCTAGCATATTTTTCCCCGAGGAGACCCGCATGACGCTCAAAGTATCCATGAAGGTCAATGGCAAGCCCGTTTCCGCCGATGTCGAGGCGCGCACGCTGCTCGTCACCTATATCCGCGAGAACCTGCGCCTGACCGGCACCCACGTGGGCTGCGACACCGCCCAGTGCGGCGCCTGCACCGTCCTGATGAACGGCCGGGCCATCAAGAGCTGCTCGATCGTCGCCATGCAGGCCGAGGGCGCCGACATCATGACCATCGAGGGCGTGGCCAAGCCCGACGGGACCTTGCATCCGATGCAAGCCGCATTCAAGGAGAACCACGGGCTGCAGTGCGGCTTCTGCACCCCGGGCATGGTGATGAACGCGCTCGATTTCGCGAAGAGCCACCCCAACCCGAGCGAGCAGGAAGTGCGCGAGGCGCTGGAAGGCAACCTCTGCCGCTGCACCGGCTACCACAACATCGTGAAGAGCATCATCGCCGGCGCCAAAGCGATGGGAGGCAAATTGTGAACGCTCCCCTGATCGGCGCCCGGGTCCAGCGCAAAGAGGACTATCGCTTTCTCACCGGCGCGGGACAGTACACCGACGACGTCACCATGCCGAACCAGGCCTACGCAGCGTTCGTCCGCTCGCCGCACGCTCACGCGGTTATCAAGAAGATTTCCATCGACAAGGCGCTCAAGGCACCGGGTGTAGTGAAGATTTTTGTTGGACAAGACCTTGCGGACGCCAAAGTGGGCGGCCTCCCCTGCGGCTGGCTGATCACCGATGTGAAGGGGCAGCCGATGAAGGAGCCGCCCCATCCCTGCCTCGCGCAGGGCAAGGTGCGCTATGTCGGCGACCACGTCGCAGTAGTGATCGCCGAGACGCTCGACCAGGCGCAGGACGCCGCCGAGCTGGTGAAGGTCGACTACGAGGAGCTGTCCGCGGTCACCGATGCGGCGAAAGCGCGCAAAGCCAAGCCGATCCACGACATCGCGCCGGACAACACCTGCTACGTCTGGGCGCTGGGCGACAAAGCCGCAGTCGATGCCGCTTTTTCCAAAGCGAATCATGTGACGAAGCTGGAGTTCGTGAATAACCGCCTGATCCCGAACGCGATCGAGCCGCGCTCGGCGCTCGGCTCCTTCAGCCGCGCGGATGACGCGTACACGCTCTACGTCGCCAGCCAGAACCCGCACGTCGAGCGCTTGCTGATGACCGCGTTCGTGCTGGGCCTGCCCGAGCACAAGGTGCGCGTCGTCGCGCCCGATGTCGGCGGCGGCTTCGGCTCGAAGATCTACCTCTATGCCGAGGACGTGGTCGTCACCTGGGCGTCGAAGCAGATCAACCGGCCAGTGAAATGGACCTCCGACCGCTCCGAGGCGTTCCTCTCCGACGCGCACGGCCGCGACCACGTCACGATCGCCGAGCTCGCGCTCGACAAGGACGGCAAGTTCCTCGCGATGCGGGTGAAAACCACGGCGAACATGGGCGCGTATCTCTCCACCTTCGCGTCGTGCATCCCGACCATCCTCTACGCGACGCTGCTCGCCGGGCAGTACACGACGCCGCTCATCCACTGCGAAGTGACGGCGGTGTTCACCAACACCACCCCAGTCGACGCGTATCGCGGCGCCGGGCGCCCGGAAGCCACCTACGTGGTCGAGCGCCTAGTGGAAACGGCCGCGCGCGAGATGAAGATCGACCCGGCGGAGCTGCGGCGTCGCAATTTCATCCGCAACTTCCCCTATCAGACGCCGGTCGCGCTGCAATACGACACCGGCAACTATGACGCCACGCTTGATGCGGTACTCAAACTCGGTGATGTTTCCGGCTATTCGAAGAGAAAAGAAGATTCCTCGAAGAGAGGCAAGCTGCGCGGCATCGGCTACGCCGCGTACATCGAGGCGTGCGGCATCGCGCCTTCCGCGGTCGCTGGTTCGCTCGGCGCGCGCGCCGGCCTGTTCGAGGCGGGCGAGGTTCGCGTTCATCCGACGGGCACCGTGACGGTCTTTACCGGCTCGCACTCGCACGGCCAGGGGCACGAAACGACGTTCGCGCAGGTCGTGGCCGACCGCCTCGGCCTGCCGATCGACAACGTCTCGATCGTGCACGGCGACACGTCGAAGGTGCTGTTCGGCATGGGCACCTACGGCTCGCGCTCGATCGCCGTCGGCGGCACCGCCATCGTCAAGGCGCTGGACAAGATCATCGCCAAAGGCAAGAAGATCGCCGCGCACCTGCTCGAGGCGTCGGAGGCGGACGTCGAGTACGACAAGGGCGAGTTCCGCGTGGCGGGCACCGACAAGAAGAAGATGTTCGGCGAGGTGGCGTTCGCGGCCTACGTGCCGCACAACTACCCGCACGACAAGCTCGAGCCCGGCCTGAACGAGAACGCGTTCTACGACCCGGCCAACTTCACCTTCCCCGCCGGCACCTACGTCTGCGAGGTCGAGGTGGACCGCGACACCGGCGCCGTGACCATCGACCGCTTCACCGCGGTCGACGACTTCGGCAAGATCATCAACCCGATGATCGTCGAAGGCCAGGTGCACGGCGGCATCACGCAGGGCATCGGCCAGGCGCTCACCGAGGGCTGCCGCTACGATGCGTCGAACGGCCAGCTCGTTACCGGCAGCTTCATGGACTACTGCATGCCGCGCGCGGGCGACGTGCCGATGTTCAAGATCGACACGCGCGAGACGCCGTGCACGCACAACCCGCTCGGCGTGAAAGGCTGCGGCGAGGCGGGCGCGATCGGCGCGCCGGCGGCGGTGATGAACGCTCTCACCGACGCGCTCGGCGTGAAGGACATCGCCATGCCCGCGACGCCGCAGACCGTATGGAAACATCTCCAGGAGAAGAGCCATGCACGCGTTTGAATATCACCGGCCGGCCTCTGCGAAGGAGGCTGTGAATTTGCTTTCGAAAAAAGATGAAGCGAGATTCCTCGCCGGCGGCCAGAGCCTGGTGCAGGCGATGAAGCTGCGCCTCTCGTCGCCCAGCGATCTCGTCGACCTCGGCACCATCAAGGAGCTCGCCGGGATCAAGGCGACCAAGGAAGGCGTCGAGATCGGCGCGATGACGCGCCATGCAGATGTGGCTTCTTCTTCTTTAGTTCAGAAAACCATACCTGCACTCGCCAGCCTGGCCGGCATCATCGGCGACCGCCAGGTGCGCCACATGGGGACGATCGGCGGCTCGCTCGCCAACAACGACCCCGCTGCGGATTACCCCGCGGCGGTGCTCGGCTTGGGCGCGACCATCACCACCAACAAGCGCAAGATCGAGGCCGACAAGTTCTTCAAGGGCCTGTACGAGACCGCGCTCGAGGCGGGCGAGCTGATCACCTCGGTGTCGTTCCCGGCGCCGAAGCGCGCGGCGTACATGAAGTTCAAGAACCCGGCGTCGCGCTTCGCCATCGTCGGCGTGTTCGTCGCCGACTTCGGCGGCAAGGTGCGCGTCGGCGTTACCGGCGCCGGCCCGAGCGCGTTCCGCCAGGCGGAGATGGAAAAAGCGCTGTCCGCGAAGTTCGCACCCGAGTCGGTGGCGAGCATCAAGGTCAAGGCCGACGGCCTGAACAACGACCTGCACGCCTCGCCCGAGTATCGCGCGCACCTCATCACCGTGATGGCCAAGCGCGCAGTGGAGGCCGCGCTGAAATGATGCGTCTCGCGCTCCTCCTCGCGGTGGCGGCGTGGCTCCCGCCCGCCGCCGCGGTAACCCACGCCGAGCGCTGCGCCAAGTACCACGAGGAGCTGAGACGCATCGAGGAAGCGAAAAAGCGCGGCGGCAGCGAAGCCCGGCTGCACAAGCTGGAGTCCCAGCGCCAGAAGGTTCTGGCGGCGGTCGCCAAGCACAAGTGCTGAGGGTGAATAGCTCACAACCCCGGGATTAAGGGGTTCTCAGCGTCGCCCGGCCCCACGGGCGACAATGGATGATGGTCATGATGGGGGCCATGGGACGGCAGGCAGCGATCACCGCGGCGGCGGTGTTCCTGCTCGTCCTCGGCCTGCGGTTCGCCGGCGCGCTCGAGCGCCTCGAGCTCGGCGTCTACGACCTGGCGCTGCGCGCGCGCCCGGCGGCGCCGCTCGACGAGCGCTTCGTCATCATCGACGAGACCGAGGACGACCTCGAGCGCCTCGGCCATCCGCTGCCCGACCAGACGCTGGCGCGGGTCGTCGAGCGCGTATTGGCGATGAAGCCGCGCGTACTCGGCGTCGACAAGTTCCGCGACATCCCCGTGCCGCCGGGCACCGAGGCGCTCGAGCGGGCGGTGAACGCCAATGCCAACGTGTTCTGGATCTACCAGTTCGGCGGTCAGGGCCAGCGGCGGATCACGCCGCCGCAATGGCTGAAGCGTCCCTCGCAGGCGGCGTTCAACGACGTTCTCCTCGACGCCGGCGGCACCGTGCGCCGCGGGCTGCTGTTCCTCGACGACGGCGGCCGGCCGCAGCGCTCGTTCGCACTCGCCCTGGCGCTCGCCTATCTCGCGCCGCAGGGCATCGCGCCGCGGCCCGACGCCGACGATCCGGCGCGCATGCGGCTCGGCGCGGCGACGCTGGCGCCGCTCGAAGGCTGGGACGGCGGCTACGCCGGCACCGACGCTTCCGGCTACCAGATGCTGCTCGACTATCGCGGCGCGCCCGCCGCGTTCACGCGCCACACGCTCGGCGATCTGCTGGACGGCAGGATCGACGCCGCCGGCGTGCGCGACCGCATCGTCATCGTCGGCTCGAGCGCAACCAGCCTCAAGGATTTCTTCCAGACGCCCTTCAGCTCGGCGGCGCTGCCCCACGTCGCGGGCAGCGAAGTGCACGCCCACCAGACGAGCCAGCTGCTGCGCCTCGCCCAGGGCGAGGCGCGGCCGGTGCGTACGCTGCCCGAAGCGGTGGAGGTGCTGCTGCTTGCGCTCTGCTGCCTGCTCGGCCTCGCGGCGTGGATCGCGGCGCGCCCGGCGAGCCTCGCCGGCGTCGTTGCCGCGGGCCTCGCGGCGCTGGCCGTCGCCTGGTATGCCGCCGCGGCGAGCGGCGTCTGGTTCCCAATCCTGCCGCTCGCTCTCGGCTTCGTCGTCACAACCGCCGCGTCGGCGGGACTGCGGGCGCTGCACGAGGCGCGCGAGCGACAGGCAATGATGGGCATGTTTTCCCGCTTCATGGCGCCCGAGGTTGCGCACGAGCTGTGGCGGCGCCGCGGCGAGCTGACCGAAGGCTACGCGCTGCGCCCGCAGCACCTCGACGCGACCGTGCTATTCGCCGACCTGCACGGCTACTCGCCGGTCGCGGCGCGACTCGCGCCGGCCGACACCGCGCGCTGGCTGAACGAGTTCCTCGCGCCGATGGCCGACGTGATCATGGCGCACCGCGGCGTGATCCGGCAGTACGCCGGCGACGCGATCATGGCGGTGTTCGGCGCGCCGATCCCGAGCGAGACGCGCGCCGAGCACGAGCGCGACGCGCGCACCTCGGTGGTATGCGCGCGCGAGATGCAGCGCCGCTTCGCCGAGCTGAACGACGCCTGGCGCCGCGACGGCAAGCCCACCGCCGGCATGCGCATCGGCCTCTACAGCGGGCCGATGGTCGGCTGCAACATCGGCAGCCGGCAGCGCCTCGAGTACACCGTGGTCGGCGACGCCGTCAACATGGCCGCGCGCCTGCAGGCCCTGGCGCTGCCCGACGGCGACGAAGGCGAGAGCGGCCGGATCCTGATCGGCGACACGACGCGCGCGCTGCTGCCAGTGCACGAGCCGTGCGAGCGGGTGGGCTCGTTCGTCCTCAAGGGGCGAAGCGAGCCGGTGAGCGTGTATCGTATTGTGGGAGGCTGACATGAAGCGCTTCTTGTTCCTGGTCGCGTCGCTTTGCCTGGGGCTCCCGGCGGGCGCGCAACAAGGCGACGATCCGGAGTACAACCCGCCCGCGCGCGGCGCGCCGAGCGGCCGCGTCGGCGGCGGAACGCGCGGCCTGCGGGTGCTGCCGCTCGCCGCGCTCGCGCCCGACCACACCGGCCTGACGATCAGCGCCCAGCCCGCGCTCTACTACTTCCTGCCGAGCGCCTCGGGCGTGCGCGTCGCGGTCCGCCCGGCGGGCGATCCGAGCGCCCAGCCGCTGCTCGAGAAGGACTTCGCGCCGCCGGCGCGCGCCGGCATCCAGCGCCTCGAGCTGAAGGCGCTTGGCGTGACCCTGGCGCCCGGCGTCGAGTACCGCTGGACCGTGAGCGACGCGCGCACCAGCTCAACCGGCGCGATCCGCCGCGTCGAGCCTTCGGGCGAGCTGGCGCGCAAGCTCAACGGCGTTCCCGCCGGGCGCAGCCGCTACACGCTGCTTGCGCACGAAGGCGTCTGGTACGACGCGCTCGACGAGGTATCGCGCGCGGCGGATTCAGGCGCGGCGCTCGCCGGCCGCCACCGCGCCGCGCTCCTCGAGCAGATCGGGCTCAAGGACATCGCGCAGCACGAGCGGCAGCTTTACCAGTAAGTCGCTAGCGCATTTTCGTTCGCGACTGCTCGGCGCGCGCCGCGCCGATCGCGGTCTTGACGTGCTTTCTCTCCTCGGGCGGCGGCAGCACCGCCTTGAGGCCGAGTGCCTCCATCCACAGCTCGCGCGCCCAGCCTCGCGAATGATAGAAGTGCTCGTCTTCCTGGTCTTCGACTTCGTCGTAGGCGCTCTTCAGCGCCTTGCCCTCGGCGCCGGCCAGCGCCTTGCCGGCCTGGCCGATCAGCTCCCAGTTGAAGTGGTCCTTGAGCTCGGCCATGGTCACGCATTCGGCGGCGACGAGCTGCGCTGCCGCCGGGTCGCCAGCCTTCATCGCCTCTTCGATGTCGCGAATCAGGCGCATGCCGGTATCGCGCACGATGGTGCGCCCGGGGCTCTGCTCGTCCGGGTCGAGCTGCATCGCCGAGAACACGTCGTGCAAGATCTGCACGTGGGTCTCGGTCTCCTGCTCGTAGCGCTCCCACTCCTCGCGCAGCTCATCGTTCTGCACGCACTTCAGCGCCGTCTGGTAGATCTTGACGCCGCCCATCTCGTGCTCGAGCGACTGCAGAAGAAGTTCCTTGAGTTGCTTGCTTTCCATCGGGCCTCCGCGGGTTGGTCCCCGGGAGGCAGCAATCGACGTGCCGCTACTCGATGACGCGGTCGGCGGTCTTCAGCAGCGCCGCGGGGACGATGAGGCCGAGCGCCCTGGCGCTGCGGTTGTTGACGATCAGCTCGTAGCGGCTCGCCTGCTCGACCGGCGTCTCCGCCGGCTTGGCGCCGCGTAGCACCCGGTCGGCGATCGCAGCACTGCGGCGGAGCGCATCGGTGACGTCCGGGCCGTAGGTGAAGACCGCTCCCGCTTCCGCCCATTCCAGGCGGTGGGCGACGAGCGCCACCTTGTTGCGCAGCGCGGTTTCCGCGACTTCGCGCCGCCGCCCGAGCAGCGTGACCGACGGGCTGAGAAACACGGCCTGCACGCCCTCGCGGCGGAAATTGGCGAGCAGTTTCGCCACCGCCTCGAAATTGGTGAATTCGGACACCGAGAGCTGCATGTCGGGCGCGGCGCGCAGCGCCTCCTCGTGCAGCGTGCGCTGCCGTGCCGACTCGGTCGCGCGACGGTCGAGCAGCAGGCCGACGCGCGTCGCGCCGGGGAATACCTGACGCAGCAGCTGCACCCGCCGTCCCAGTCCGTCACCCGCCGACTGGTACGCACCGGTCGCGTTGCGCGCCGGCCTTCGCAGTGAAGAAACCAGGCCGCTCGACACCGGGTCGGAAGCGGAGGTGAAGACCACCGGCACGGAATCGGTCTCCTTTACGACCGCGAGCGCGATCGCCGCGGTGCTGGCGTAGATCAGGTCCGGCTCGCGGCTCACCGCGGACCTGGCCAGACCCTCCATGTACTCGCGCGCGCCGCGGCCGTAGAGACGCTCGTAGTCGATATTGGTGCCTTCGACCCACCCGCGGCGGCGCAGCTCGTCGAAAAAGGGCTGCCCGGCGGGCTGGTCGTCCTCTTCTTCGCCGGGAAAGAGCGCGACCAGCGCCATCCGGCGCGCCTGCGCCCACGCGAGGCTGGGCGCCATCGCCGCGCCCCCCGCCGCCAGCAGAAATATTCTTCTTGAGGGCATGCGCCGCCAACTATATGCCCGGGGGGTCGAACCGGGCTAGCGGCATCCCCGCGAATGCCCGAAAATTCACGTTTTCTCCTTTGTCCATGCCCCGTTCCCTGCCCAAGTCGATCGACGAGACCCAGGCGCTGCTCGCCGCAGGCGACTACGTCGCCGACCGCAGCCTCGCGACCTCCCTGTTCCTCGCCCTGGCGATGCGCCGCCCGCTGTTCCTCGAAGGCGAGGCCGGCGTGGGCAAGACCGAGATCGCCAAGGTGATCGCCGACGGCCTCGGCCGCGAGCTGATCCGGCTGCAGTGCTACGAAGGGCTCGACATCGGCCAGGCCGCCTACGAATGGAACTATCCGCGGCAGATGATCGAGATCCGCATGGCCGAGGCCGAGGGCGTCAAGTCCCGCGAGGGCCTCGAGCAGGACATCTTCTCGGAGCGCTTCCTGATCCGCCGGCCGCTGGTGCGCGCCCTGCAGCCGCTGGGGGACGCGCCGGTGCTGCTGATCGACGAGCTCGATCGCACCGACGAGCCCTTCGAGGCGTATCTGCTGGAGGTGCTCTCCGACTGGCAGATCACCATCCCCGAGATCGGCACCTTGCGCGCCGCCGAGCCGCCGGTGGTGGTGATTACCTCCAACCGCACGCGCGAGATCCACGACGCGGTGAAGCGCCGCTGCTTCTACCACTGGGTCGACTATCCGGACTCGGCGCGCGAGCTCGAAATCCTCGGCCGCAAGGCGCCGCGGGCCGCGGCGGCCCTGTCGCGTGAAGTGGTCGCGTTCGTGCAGCGCCTGCGCAAGAGCGATCTCTTCAAGCTGCCGGGCGTCGCCGAAACGATCGACTGGGCGAACTGCCTGGTCGCCCTCGATCGCGTCGCGCTCGATCCCGAGACGGTCAACAACACCCTCGGCGTGCTGCTCAAGTACCGCGACGACCTCGAGCGCGTCGCCGGCGAGGAAGCCGCTCGTCTGGTCAGCGAGGCCAAGGCGGCCGCCGCGGCCTGATGGGTGCCACCTCGTTTCTCCGCCGTCTGTTGAGCGGAGGCCAGGGCGGCGTCGATCGCCGCATCCATGACCTGCTGTCGCTGTGCGAATCGCTGCTCGCGGAGGCGAGCGAGTACGCGAGCGTCGCGCTTGCGCGCGATGCGCTGGCTGCCTGCCAGGCGCTCGAGCCGCGGCTGCAGGAGGAGTTCTTCGACGTCCTCGCGCGCCACTATTCGCCCTCGCCGGAGGCGGTGGCGGCGGCGGCGGGCGCCTACCAGGCCGACCCCTCGCCGGAAAATCTCCTGAGGCTCGAGACCGCGGTCGAGCCGCCGCGGCGCGAGCTGTTCCGCCGCCTCAACATGGCGCCGGGCGGCACGGCGGCGCTGGTCGAGATGCGCCGCCGGGTGCTGAAGGCCCTGCGCGAGCGGCCGCAATGGCGCACGATCGAGGCCGACCTGATGCATCTGCTGCGCTCCTGGTTCAACCGCGGCTTCCTGCGCCTGGAGCGCATGGACTGGCACAGCTCGGCGATCCTGCTCGAGAAGCTGATCCAGTACGAGGCGGTGCACGCCATCGAAGGCTGGCGCGACCTGCGCCGCCGCCTCGAGGCGGACCGGCGCTGCTTCGCCTTCTTCCACCCGCAGCTCCCCGAGGAGCCGATCATCTTCATCGAGGTGGCGCTGACGCGCGGCATGAGCGCGCAGGTGCAGCCCCTGCTCGACATCCGCTCGCCGGTCGCCGCGCCGCAGAAGACCGATTGCGCGGTGTTCTACTCGATCACCAACTGCCAGGAGGGCCTGCGCGGCATCTCGTTCGGCAACCAGCTGATCAAGCAGGTCGCCGAGGAGCTGAAGCGCGAGTTTCCGCACCTGCGGCGCTTCGCCACGCTCTCGCCGATCCCCGGCTTCCGCGCCTGGCTGGAGAAAAACGCCGAGCGCGGCGTGCTGGCGAAGATCCAGGACCCGGCGTGGCACCTCGGCGAGGTCCCGGAAGAGCTCGAGAAGCAGCTCATGCGCCTCTGCGCCTACTACCTCGTGCAGGCGAAGCACGACGGTGAGCCGCTCGACCCGGTCGCCCGCTTCCACCTCGGCAACGGCGCGGTGCTCGAGCGCCTCAACTGGATGGCCGACTCCTCCGAGCAGGGCATCGCGCGCTCCGCGGGCCTGATGGTGAACTACGTCTACTGGCTCGCCGAGGTGGAGAACAACCACGAGCGCTACGTGCACGAGCATACGGTGGCCGCCTCTCCGGCAATCGAGAAGCTCGCGAAGGACCACGCCGCGGAGATTTCGAAGGGCAAGGCCGCTTGAGCGGACGCCTCGCGGAAAACGTGATGCATTTCGCGCGACTGCTGCGCGCGGCCGGCCTGCCGGTGGGCCCGGACCGGGTCATCGACTGCGTCGAGGCGCTCGAGATCGCCGGCCCGCAACACCGCGACGACTGGTACTGGACGATGTCGGCCGTGCTGCTCTCGCGCCAGGAGCACCGGCCGATCTTCGATCAGGCGTTCCGCGTCTTCTGGCGCGACCCGAAGCTCACCGAGAAGATGATGTCGCTGCTCCTGCCCAAGGCGAAGGGGCAGATGGCCAAGCCCGAGCAGCAGCAGAGCCAGCGCCTGACCGACGCGCTGTTCTCGCAGAAAAAGCCCGAGGAGCGCGAGAGCGAGACCAAGGAGTTCGAGGCCCGCCTCACCTTCTCCTCGCGCGAGGTGCTGTCGCGCATGGACTTCGACACCATGTCCGCCGCGGAACTCGCCCAGGCGAAGCAGATGCTGGCCCGGCTCCGGCTGCCGTTGCCGTTGATCCGAACCCGAAGAAAAGAGATTTCCATTAGTGGAAAGTCGATTGACCTGCGAGCCACGCTGCGGCAGAGCCTGCGCGACGGGGGCGACATCATCCCGCTGGTGCGCGCCGCGCCGCGCGAGCTGCATCCGCCGCTGGTCGTGCTGTGCGACATCTCCGGGTCGATGAACCCCTACTCGCGCATGTTCCTGCACTTCCTGCACGCCATCACCAACGACCGCGACCGCGTCACGGTGTTCGTCTTCGGCACCCGCCTCACCAACATCACGCGC
>Ga0075424_100001580_pt1 | contig 20101 bp, 19 predicted proteins | sample SoiMethybrSBSTD3_FD_75301 | JGI IMG/M metagenome (GOLD analysis project Ga0075424, IMG submission 75301) | Bulk soil microbial communities from a Populus tree surrounding site in Tennessee, USA - Soil MetaG P. TD hybrid SBSTD3 | ecosystem: Environmental > Terrestrial > Soil > Tree plantation... | reverse complement strand
CGAGCCGCCAAACGGGTAGTCCTCTCTTCGCACGAACGTCGCCTGCGTTCCGTAGAGGATCAGGCTCTGGATTCGGTCGGGATGCGCAGCGGCGAGCAGGACGCCGAGCGGGCCTCCCTCGCTCCAGCCGAGCACATGGGCCTGCTCCATCCGGGCGGCGTCCATCACCGCGCGCGCGTCCTCCATTCGCTCGTCCGGCGTCGGGATGCCCCCCGGCCGATCGGACATACCGGTGCCACGCTTGTCGAAGCGGACGAGGCGCGCGAAAGCTGCGAGTCGCTCGCACCACCGCACCCACGTCGGCTCCTCCCAATCGAGCGCCAGGTGCGAGAACCAACCAGGAATCATCAGCATCTCCGCTGGGCCGTCGCCGACCACCTGATAGGCGACGCTCGTCTCGCCACTCCGGGCGTACAGGATCGGAGGCGGCACAGGAAGAGGGTACGCCGCCGAACTTGGGGACGATGAACACTCGCTGCGGTTATGCCCGATCGCCGCCGAGGGGGCTCACGGGGCAGACGCGCTTTCCCAGTGCTCTTAGATCAGGGAGAGTTCGCGGCCGCGCGCCACGGCGTCGGCGCGCGTTGCCACGCCGAGCTTCCGGAAGATGCTGCGGACGTGGCCCTTGACCGTGTTGAGCGAGATGTAGAGCTCGCGGCCGATCTCGCGCTGGGAAAGCTCGCTCGCAAGCAGGCGCAGGATCGTCAGCTCGCGTTCGCTCAGCTCGAGATCGGCGGGCAGCACCGTCTCCGTCCGGCCGCGCGTCTGCAGCTGCAGCGCTCGTTCGGTCTTTCGCAGGAGCTCAGAGAGGATTCCCGGGTCGACGCACGCGTCGAGTTCCCGCCGCGCTTCGCGGGCAAGCAGGCGAGCGGTGTCGTGGTCGCGCTGCCGCCGCTTGAGTCGCGCTCGCGAGATCAGCGCGTGTGCCAGGTCGAGGCGCCGTTCGGCGCGGCGGGCTAGCGTCGCAGCCCTGGCGAACGCACCGTCCGCAGCGTCCAGGTCCCCGCGGTGTTCGAGCAGCTCCCCGGCGACGTGAATCAGCCTCGGTGACATGCCCCGCGTCGAGAGAAGGGGCGTCCCCGGATCGACGTCGCCTTCAGCTCGAGAGGCTCCCGGTGCGCGGACGCCTGAGTCCTGCTGCCAGCTCCCGATCAGCGCCTCGGCCTCCGCTGCAAGTTGCTGGGCGCGGGGGAACCTTCCCGCGTCTGCGTGGATGGCCGCCCTGTACGCGAGCCCGGCGATGACCGCCTCCGTTCGCCAGTCGTCCGCTCGGAGCCTTCGTACGCCGGCTTCCAGCACGCCGTCAGCCGCCTCCACGTCGCCGGCGAAGTAGAGCGACACGCCGAGGTTGATGTTGGCTACCGCTCGCGCGAGCGAGTCGAGGTGGGGTTCGAGCTGGATCGTTCCTCGCGCGTAGTCCAGTGCGCCGCCCACATCTCCAAGCCCGAGGGCATGCACCGTACGCAGCTGCATCACCGCCGACTCGAGCGAGGACGCGACCGCGTAGAGCGGACCCGGCAGCGTCTCAGATGACTCGGCGGCTGCGAGGTACTCGGCAACCTCGTCGTGATGGCCGTACAGGACCGCCATCCATCCTCTGGCAAGACAGAGTCGAGGCTCGGACAGTACATACTCGCGCGGCAAGCGATCGAGCCAGCCGGCCACGGTCTCGACCTGGCCCAGGTGGAAGACGAACCGGCGCCAGTACTCGGCGATCAACTCGCCGGCCTCGACGAGGTCGTTCGCCGCGACGGCGTGGGCGATCGCCTCGTCGATGTCTCCCTTGTCGCGGTGCCAGACCGCGGCCTTCCTGTGAAGCTCCGCGACGAGCTCCGGATGAGTGCGGGCAAGCTCGTGACGCAGGAGCTCGTGGAACAGGTGGTGGTACCGGTACCACTCGCGGTGCGAATCGAGCGGAACCAGGAAGAGGTTGGAGCGCTCGACTTCGTCGAGCCGTGCCGCCGCATCTCCAGCGCCCGTCAGCGCATCGCACACCGGCGCGGACAGACGCTCGAGGATCGACGTGCGCAACAGGAAGCTGCGTACGCGATCGGGCTGGTCGACAAGCACCTCGTGCAAGTAGTCGCCGATCTGACGCTCGTCACCCGCAAACTCCTCGATGAATGCACGCCGATCGTCCTGTGCCTGCACCGAGAGTCCCGCGAGGCGCAGCCCTGCGGCCCAGCCTTCGGTTCGGCCTACGAGCAGCCCGACCTCGCGGGGGTCGAGGTCGAGCCCGAGCGAGCCGTTCAGCAGCGCCTCCGCCTCGGCGCCGTTGAAACGGAGTTCTGCCGCGCGAACTTCGGTGATCTCGCCGCCCGCCCGCAGGCTCCCCAGCGGCAAAGGCGGGTCGGCGCGGCTGGCGATTGCGAGGTGGACGTTGCGCGGGAGATGCCGGAGCAAGAACGCCGTCGAATCGTGGATCGCTTCGGCATGGACGAGGTGATAGTCGTCGAGGACGAGCACGAGCTCGCTCGACGATGCGGCGAGGTCGTTGATGAGCGGCGCCACTACCGCGTCGACGAGATCTCCCCGCGCCGTTGGCAGTTCCGCGAGCGCTCCTTCTCCCAACGCCGGCTCGATTCTCCGGAGGGCCGCGATCACGTAGCTCCAGAAGCGAACCGGGTCTGAATCCCCAGGGTCGAGTGAGACCCAGGCAAACGGGCGCTTCTCCGCAGGAGAGGTGCACCACTCGCTGAGGAGGACGCTCTTGCCCCAGCCGGCCGGCGCGCAGATCAGCGTGAGTTTCGTTCCGTCCGTCGAGGTCAGGCGCTCGATCAGGCCGGGTCGGGGTACGACCCCGCGGCGCGCCTCCGGCACGTTCAGCTTCGTCGCGACGAGCACTGGCCGAGCCGAGCTCACGGTCTGCGCGGTCGCGCTCAGAGCGCCCACCGCCTCACGAACCGATACTAGACCCGGACGGGGCCTCCCTACAATCGCATGAATGGAGGCGCCCGAGCGTCACCTCCGCCTGCTGACGGACACGATTGAAGCCGTCAACTCGACGCTCGATCTCGAGGAGGTGCTGGGCCTCGTCGCCCGCAAGGTGGCCGAAGCGCTCGAGGCGGACGCCTGCTTCGTCTACCTGTACGACGAGCGAACGGACGAGCTCGTCCTGCGCGCGACGTACGGGACACGGGTCGAGGACATGACGCGGCGTCCGAAGATGCGCGCGGGCGAGGGAATCACGGGCGCGGCGGCGGACGAGCGCGTCCCGGTGATGCTGCCCGAGAAGGCGCACCTCGACCCTCGCTTCAAGGCGTTTCCGAACCTCCGGGAGGACGAGTACGAGTCGATCCTCGCCGTGCCCGTGCTGGCACGGGACAAGCTCGAGGGTGCGCTCAACGTCCGCACGCGGCGGCCCCGGGCGTTCTCGGAGGCAGAGATGGAGCTGCTGCTCACGATCGCGGCACAGGTCGGTCAGACGATCGAGCACGCGAAGCTCTACGCGGCCGCTCGCCGCCGCGTCCGTGAGCTCGAGGCGCTCGCACGGATCTCGGAAGCCGTATCGGAGTCGCTCTACCTGGAAGAGTCGCTGGAGGCGATCGTGGAGACGACCATTGACGCAGTCGGCGCGAGTGGCGCCGCCCTCGTGCTGGAGGACGGCCAGATCGCCTGGCCGGAGGGTCGCGCCGCCGAGCACGCGCTGCGGCTGCCGCTGCGCTCCAAGGGCCGCCGCATCGGCGAGCTCGTCTGCGACCGCGACGTGCCGTTCACCGAGGAGGAGCAGATCCTGCTCGCCTCGATCGCCAACCAGGCGGCGGTCGCGCTCGAGCACGGACGCGCAGTCATGCGCGGCGTACTCGCTCAGGAGATCCACCATCGCGTGAAGAACAACCTGCAGACGGTGGCGTCGCTCCTGCGGCTCCAGGCTCGCGACGTCGAGAGCGTCGACCCGCGGAAGGCGCTCGACGACTCCGTCAACCGCGTGCTGGCGATCGCGGCCGTCCACGAGGTGCTCACGGAGCGGCGCGACGACGACGTCGACCTGGCGGAGCTGCTCGACCGCCTCCGCGCGATGCTCGTCCAGGGGCTGGGCGCCGGAAAGCGGGTCGACGCCGAACTGCAGCCCGTCCTGCTCGCCGGAAACCGCGCGACCGCGCTCGCGCTCGTCTTCAGCGAGCTGTTCCAGAATGCGTTGGAGCACGGCGGCTCGTCCGTCCACGTCGAGCTGGCCGCCGTGAATGGCGAGGTCACGCTCGCCATCGCGGACGACGGGGAGGGGATGGCGGCCGGGAGCGACAGCGGCACCGGCCTGTCGATCGTCGAGGCGCTCGTCCGCGACGAGCTCGGCGGGAGGCTGTCGCTCGACTCGAGCGCCGGATTCCGCGCAGAGGTCGTCTTTCCGGGTGATTGACTACAGCGCCGCCACGATTTGAGCCAGCGGCCACGCCCGGTCGGTCAGACGATAGAGCGTGGCCGGTGGGTAGTCGTCGATGACCGTCCGCTCGACCAGCGCGGCCGCCTGGAGATCCTTGAGCGCGAGCGTGAGCGCCCGCGCCGAGATCGAGGGCAGCGCCGTCCGCAGCTCGGAGAAGCGGAGCGGGCCGCCGGAAAGGGCCTGGACGACGGGCATCGACCACTTGCGCAGGGCGACGTCCTCGAGCCCGTCGAGCGCCGAAAGCAGCCGGTCGCAGACGGCTGCGACGGTCGCCCCGGCGGGCGTCAGGACGTACTCCGGCCGCAACGGGTGACCGTAGCCGGGGTTGCGCTCGACGAGGCGGTCCTCGACGAGGGCGTTCAGCGTGCGCCGGAGCGAGTCGCGGGTGACGCCGAGCCGTTTCACGAGCGTCACGAGCCTGCTGCCGCGCTCACGCCGCAGCTCGGCGAGAACCGGGACGGCCCAGCGGTGGTGGAACAGTCTGACTGTTGCTGTTGACATGGAAAGTATCCCTAGTATAAAAATACGTCAGTAAACGGACGAGGCAAGGGAGGCCATTCATGAGCGAGCAGCAGGTCAAGTCGGCGGTAGCGAAGGCGCCGTTTGCGTACGACGGGCACCTGGTCATCTCGGTGGGCGTGTCCGATCTAGACCGATCGATCGAGTGGTACCGCGAGATGCTCGGATTCGAGGTCGTCTACAAGCTCGAGGAGCACGGGTGGTGCGAGGTGCAGTCTCCGATCGAGGGCGTGACCCTCGGTCTCGGCCAGGTCGAGACCCCTGACGTCAAGGGCAACACGCCGACGTGGGGAGTCGCCGACATCGATGCGGCGCGCGAGAGCCTCGAGAGCAAGGGCGTCCGCTTCGACGGCGAGACCCAGGACATCTCCGGCATGGTCAAGCTGGCGACGTTCTACGATCCGGACGGAAACCCGTTCATGCTTGCGCAAAACGCGCAGCGGCACCCGTACGCGTGAGCTTCGAGGAGCACACGCTCGTCCTGCTCCGCCGCCCGCCCGGCGCGCCGCAGCTCCCCGAGCCGGAGCTGGACACGCTGCAGGAGCGTCATCTCGCGCATCTGGCGGCGATGCGCGAGCGCGGCGTGACGGTCGCGGCGGGCCCGTTCAGCAACCAGACCGACGAGTCGCTACGCGGGCTATGCGTCTACGCGGTTCCAGCCGACGAGGCACGGCGGTTGGCGGAGCAGGACCCCTCGGTAAAGGCGCGGCGTCTCGCGGTCGACGTCGTGACCTGGCACGCGCCGCCTGGCGGCGTTCGGTTCGGAGAGGCCGCGGGCGGCTAGACTCGCCGCGCGTGGCGGCCGATCCGTACGCGCACCTCGAGGACAACGCCCGGCGCGAGCTCGCGGGGATCGACGGTCGGCTCGAGCGCGGTGAGATCGACGTGCTCTGGATCGAGGGAAAGTGACCGCGATGCGGGTGCTGATCGCCGAGGACGAGACGATCATCCGCCTCGATCTCCGCGAGCTGCTGGAACGGGCGGGGCTCGAGGTCTGTGCCGAGGCGAAGGACGGCATCGAGGCGGTCGAGCTCGCGCGGGCCGAGCAGCCCGACGTGGCCGTGCTCGACGTGAAGATGCCCCGTCTCGACGGCATCGAGGCGGCGCGGAGGATCCTCGACGAGCGCCCGATTCCGATCGTGATGCTGACGGCGTACGGACAGGACGAGCTCGTGGCGCGCGCCGTCGAGGCCGGCGTGTTCGGCTACCTCGTAAAGCCGTTCCGCGAGGGCGATCTCCTGCCGGCGATCAGGACGGCGCGCGCCCGCCACGAAGAGCTGACGGCGCTGCGTGAGGAGGCGGACTCGCTCGCTGAGGCCCTGGCCGCGAGGAAGGTCATCGAGCGCGCAAAGGGCCTGCTGATGGCCAAGGAGGGGCTCACGGAGCAGGAGGCGTTCGCGCGCTTGCGGAAGGCCAGCCAGGTCTCGGGAAGGCCTATCAAAGTGGTCGCCGAGGCCGTGCTCGCCACCTTCGACGACTAGCTGCCAACCGCGGGCACAATTCGCGCAATGCGGATCCTCCAATCACCGCGCTGGCGCCGGCGGCTGACGATCACGGGCGTCCTCACGCTCGTTGCCGGCGTGCTGATCTTCCTGGGCGTGCACTACTCGAACCCGGGCAATCCCGGCAACGCGAACGGCCCCGAGGTCGCCGGGTACACGCCGCCGAAGCACGCCGCGTTCACGCCCGCGAAGAAGCGAGCCGTGCGGCGTTTGCTGAGGCAGTTCATCAGCACCGCCGTGGTCCGCCGCAACGTCGGCCAGTCCTGGGACATCGTGACCGGCCAGCTGAAGCAAGGGGTTACCCGGCGTGAGTGGAGCCGCGGCGACATCCCGGTCGTCCCGTTCCCGGCGTCGCCGAGGGGGCTGGGGACCTGGACCGACGTCCGCTACTCGTATGCGAAGACACTCGGACTCGAGGTCTTCCTCTTTCCGAAGCCGGGGTCCGGGTACTCGGCCATGACTGCCGACGTCGAGTTCGTCAAGGGCCACGACGGCCGCTGGCGCATCGACTACTGGCTGCCGAACAGATTCCACGGGCCGCCGGCCGTCACGAAAAAGGCGACGAAGAAGGTGCAGCACGTAAAGAAACGGCAGCGTCAGCGGCAGCCGCATGCCGCGAGAGCGAGTGGGGCGACGCGTCAGGCGACAGCGCCGCCCGCCCAGTCACAGTCGGCGCGCGCCGGCGGGGCCTGGTGGGCGCTTCCGCTGGGTCTGCTCGCGCTGATCGTCGTCGTCCCGGTCGCCGTCTTCTCGGTCCTGTGGTATCGCAATCGCCGCGCGAAGGCCGCCTACCTGCGCTGGAGAGGCCAATAGCTGCGACGGTTGCCACACCGACTCGCAGGCGAGCGCCCGGCCGTTCGAGGAGCCGGCGCGGCGACTCCTGGCGCGTAATCGTGCTCAACGACAACCACAACACGTTCGAAGGCGTCGCGTTCGCCCTGGCATCCGTGATCCCCGGCGTCTCGTACGAGCAGGGCCTTCGGATCGCGGACAAGATCCACAACACGGGGCAGGCCGTCGTGTGGTCGGGCCACCGCGAGCGGGCGGAGCTGTACTGGCAGCAGCTCAACGACTACGGGCTGACGATGGCACCACTTGAGCGCTAGCGGAAGCTGCGATCTCGAGGAACATGAGCAGCGTCTCGACCGAGAGCGTGCCGCTGCCATGGCCGCGCGAGCCGTCACGGAAGAGCTCGCTTGGAGCGAAGCAAGCCGCTAATCCCCAATCGGTGTAACGTCGGTTTCCGCTAATGGGAGGACCGGGCGCGGATCGACGCGTGAGTGATGCCGGCGATCTTCAGCGCGTGGAGCGCGACGTCGGCCGAATCCTTGCGCAAAGCGATTCGCTGGTCGATGTCTACGACGCAACGCTGGCGACCATCGGCGAGTCGCTGGGCTGGAAGCTCGGAGCCGTATGGGAGGTCGACGCCGAAGACGGCAGGCTTCGATGCGTGCGGACATGGCACGCCGGCCGGGCGGCAGAGGAGTTCGAGACGCTCAGCGCTGTGATCGGGTTAGAAGCCGGCGAGGGCCTCCCCGGCAGCGTGCTGGCGACCGGCGCCCCGGTCTGGATGGTGGACGCGCCGGCCGAGGCCAACTTTCCAAGAACTGAGGAGGCAAGGCTCGCCGGGCTGCACGCAGCCTTCGCTTTCCCCCTTCGCAGTCCGAGCGGCGTCGTCGGCGTGATGGAGTTCTTCGCCGGCGAACCGCGGGAGCCCGACGAGCCCCTGCTCGCGGCGATGGCGGGCCTGGGCGGCGAGTTGGGTCAACTGATCGTCCGCGTGCGCGACGCGCGATGATCAGCGGCCGCCGGCCACCGCTTTGGCGGATCCGTCGATCCTTTGGCGGAGGCGGGCTTTGCCCGCCGTAGCCACAGCGCGGGGATCGCGTCTAGTTCCTGAAGAAGGGGGTCCGTGGGGGAAACATGGTTTCCCCCACGTTAGAAATAGGTGTCGTCGTCGCGATACGGCGGGGCGCAGCAGCAGAGGATCCGGATCGGACCGTGCAGCGCGCGGAGCTGGTGCCATGCGCCCGGCGGGATGAGGACGGCATCGCCGGGCTCGACCGGGCTCCGTTCGCCGTCGACCTCCATCTCGCCGCGGCCCTCCACCACGATGTAGATCTCCTCCGTCTTTGCGTGATAGTGCCGCTGGGTCGCCTGCTCGGCCTGCAGCTCCGCCTCGGCCAGGCTCTGGTTGCGAGCGCCCGCAACCACGTCATCGAGCAGCACGCGGATGGTGCTTCCGTCGAGCGTCGTGAAGGCGTCGGCGTCGTCTCGGGAGCGGACGTCCATCGCGCGAAGAGCCTACGCGTTCGTCTGCGTCTCTTCGAACAGATCCTCCCACCGCGCGAGCAGTGCCTGGAGCTCGTCGCGCGCCCTGCGGTGGGCCGCCAGCATGTCGACATTGGTCCAGTCGTCGGCAAGCCGGCGCTCGAGCTCCGCCACGGCGCTCTCACGCGTCGCGATCTCGGCCTCGACGAGCTCCAGCTCGCTCGGCCCGCGCGCGGGTGCCGCGCGCTTCGCGACGGCGGCCGGCTTTCGCTTCGGTTCCGGTTCGGGCTCCGGTCGCTGTGCACGCTCGAGCTCAGCGCGCCGCCGCACGTAGTCCGCCCAGCCGCCGTCGTACGAGCGGAGCCGACCCTCCTCGATCGCGAGCGTGCGCTGGGCCATGGCGTCGACGAGCGCTCGGTCGTGCGAGACGAGCAGTACCGTCCCCGGAAACGCCTCCAGCGCGGTCTCGAGTGCCTCGCGGCTCTCGAGGTCGAGGTGGTTCGTCGGCTCGTCGAGCACGAGGAAGTTCGCCCCTGACGCGACGAGCAGCGCGAGCGCAAGTCGACGGCGCTCGCCGCCCGACAGGATCGCAACCGGCTTCTGATGCGTGTCCCAGCCGCTGAACAGAAAGCGGCCGAGGAGCGCCTGCGCGTCGGGCCGGGACAGCCCGGTCGCGCGTTGCGCGCACTCGAGAACACTGCCGCGCTCGTCGAGCTCTACGGCGTGCTGGGAGAAGTAGCCGGTCTGGACGCCGTGGCCGACCCTCGCGCGGCCCTCGGCCGGGTCGCGTTCTCCGACCAGCGTCTCGATCAGCGTGGTCTTGCCGGCGCCGTTGGGCCCGACGAGCGCGACATGCTCCCCGCGTTCGAGCGCGAAGTCGACGTCCTGCAGAAGCACGCGGTCGCCTGCGGCGACCGCGAGGTCGTCGGTCTCCACGACGATGCGGCCGCTCCGGGCCGGTTTCAGGAACCCGAACCCGAGCGGTTTGTTTCGCTGCGTCAGGCGGACGCGCTCCTCGGACGCCTTCGTGCGCTCCTTGTCGAGGCGGGCGATCTGCGTGAGCTTGGCCTGCGCTTGCTTGGCCTTCGTCTTCTTGTAGCGGAACCGTTCGACGAACCGCTCGAGCCGCGCGATGTCCTCCGCGTAGCGCTCCTCCGTCTTTGCGGCATGCGCGGCACGCGCCGCCTTCTCGCGGCGCCAGACGTGCCACGGGCCGGCGAAGTAGGTCGACCGTCCGTGGTCGAGCTCCAGCACCGCGGTCGTCGTCGCTTCGAGGAACCAGCGGTCGTGCGCCACGAGGATCACGGCGGCGTCCAGGGACTGCAGCTCGCGCTCGAGCCACTCCAGGCTGGCGACATCGAGGTGGTTCGTCGGCTCGTCGAGGAGGAGGAGGTCCGGATCCCCGCCGAGTGCGCGGCCGAGCGAGGCGCGTGTCAGCTCGCCGCCGGAGAAGGAGTCGAGCGACCGGTCGAGATCCTGGTCCGCGAAACCGAGCCCGCGCAGCACGGCCGCCGCCCGCTCCCGCCACGCGTAGCCACCTGCATGCTCGAGACGAGCCTGCGCGTCGGAGTACCGGCGGAGCGTCGCCGGCTCGTGGTCGCCGGCCGCCATCCGCTCCTCGAGACGCTGGAGCTCGGCTTCGGTCTCGACGAGGTCGGAGGCGCCCGACAGCGCGTACTCCCGCAACGTCAGGCCCCGCGCGAGCGGCGGCCGCTGGTCGTGGAGGGCGATCCGTGTCCCCTTCTGCAGGGCCAGCTCGCCGCCGTGCCGCTCGGTCTCGCCGGCGAGGATGCGGAGAAGCGTCGTCTTGCCGGCGCCGTTCGGGCCGGAGAGCGACAGGCGCTCGCCGCGCTCGACGCTGAACGACACACCGTCGAAAAGGACGGCGCCGGCGAGCTCTTTTCGCAGGTTCGAGGCGATGACGACGGCCATGCCTCTAAGGGTAGTGCCGCCTTAGTGGCTCCCCTCTTCGCGCTTCCAGATGCGGTCGACGGCGAAGTTGACGAAGAGGTTGACCGCCCAGATGATCACCGTCGCGCCCGCGACCGACCAGAAGCCACCGACCGTGAAGCCTGGAACGATCCACGCGGTCAGGGCGAGCATCGCCATGTTGATGAAGAAGAGGAAGATGCCGAGCGTGAGGATGATCAGCACGCAGCTGACGAGCTCTGCCAGCGGCTTGATGATGAGGTTGACGAGGCTGAAGACCGCCGCAGCCAGCGCCAGCTGCCCAAAGCCCGAGTAGTTGACGCTGTCGATCAGCAGGCTCGCGACCCAGAGCGCGAGCAGGCTCCCGGCCCAGCCGAGGGCGATGCGAAGCAGGAGGTCCACCGGCTGCGGGAACCTAACAGGCAGGCGGCTCGGAACGCCTAGACCGGGCGGCCGACGAAGAGTGCCCAGCCGAGCAGCGCTCGGCCCAAGCAGAAATAGCGGTCCCGGAAGCGATCGTGGGCGGCCCGTGGCTCGGCCGCGCCCGGATGGTCCGAGGCGCCTTCGGCGGCGGCGGAGCCGGGCTTTGCCCGGCGCAGGCACCGCGCGGGAAGCGCGTCACGCGTTTAAGAAGGGGGTTCGTGGGGGAAACCTGGTTTCCCCCACGGGGCACTATGCCGTCACGGCTGCACCGACGAGGCGCCGCGCTGCGTCGGCGATGTGCTCGGCGTCGATTCCGGCCGCGTTCAGGAGCTCCGCCGGCTTCCCCGAACCGGGCAGCTCGCGAACGGCGAGCATGACGACCCGCGGGCGCTCGTCGGCGTCGGCGAACGCCGAGAGCACGGCCTCGCCGAGGCCGCCCTCGGACCAGTGATCCTCGACGGTGATCACCCGGCCGTCCGTCGCCTCCGCGGCTGCCCGCAACGTCTCGGCGTCGATCGGCTTCACGGAGTAGAGGTCGATCACGCGAGCGTTCAGGCCCTCCTCGGCGAGGAGATCTGCCGCCTTCAGGGCCTCGTGGAGCGTGATGCCGGCACCGATGATCGTCAACGCGTCGTCGTCGGACGAGCGCACGACCTTGCTCCCACCGATCGGGAACTCCTCTTCCGGCCCGTAGATCACTGGAGTCGCTCCGCGTGTCGTGCGGATGTAGGTGATGCCCTGGCAGTCGGCAAGCTCGGCGACGAGCTTCGCGGTCTGGTTCGGGTCGGACGGGTAGACGACGGTGCTGCCTTCGACAGCCCGCAGCATCGCGAGGTCCTCGAGCCCCATCTGGGACGGGCCGTCCTCGCCGATCGAGACGCCGGCGTGCGAGCCGCACAGGTGCATCGTCGTGCGGCTGATCGCCGACATGCGGATGAAGTCGTAGGCGCGGCTGAGGAAGGCAGCGAACGTCGACGCGAACGGATTCCAGTGACGCACGTGGAACCCGACCGCAGTGGCGATCATCTGCTGCTCGGCGATGTACATCTCGAAGTAGCGCTCCGGAAACGCCTCGGCGAAGAACTCGGCGTAGGTCGAGTTGCTCACCTCGCCGTCGAGGACGACGACGTCGCCGCGAGCGGCGCCGAGCGCCTTCACCGCGTCGCCGTACGCAGTTCGCGTGGCCACGTTGTCGCCGCCGACCGCATAGGTCGGCAGCTCGAGCGCCCCGGAAACTTCGAACCTGTGCGGCTCGCCCTCGCCGCTCGGCTTGTGGACGTCGACGACGAGATTCCGGATGCCGCCGAGCTCCTCGATCGCCCCCTCGGGATCGTCGAGCGCCTTGCCGTGCCAGCCGTTCTTGTTCTCGACGCGCTTGACGCCCTTGCCCTTGATCGTCTTCGCGACGATCACCGTCGGGCGGCCCTTCGTCGCGACGGCCTCCTCGTAGGCCTGGTCGATCTCGGCGACGTCATGGCCGTCGATCGAGATCACGTGCCAGCCGAACGCCTTCGCCCGCTCCGAGTACGAGAAGAGATCCCATCCGTGCATCGTCTCGCCGCGCTGGCCCAGCCGGTTGACGTCAATGATCGCCGTCAGGTTGTCGAGCTCGTAGAACGCGGCGTGCTCGAACGCCTCCCATTGCGAGCCCTCGGCGATCTCGCTGTCTCCGCACAGCACCCAGGTCCGGAAGGGGAGCCGGTCCAACCGCTTGCCGGCGAGCGCGATCCCGACACCGTACGGGAGGCCCTGCCCGAGCGAGCCGGTAGCGACGTCCACCCACGGGAGCACGGGGGTCGGGTGGCCTTGCAGGCGGCTGCCGAAGACGCGGAAGGTGAGGAGCTCTTCGTCCGAGACGGCGCCCACGGCCTTGTAGATCGAGTACAGGAGGGGTGAGGCGTGTCCCTTGGAGAACACCAAGTGATCGTTGTGGGGGTTGTCGGGATTGTCGAAGTCGTAGTGGAGGTACTTCGAGATCAGGACGGCCATGAGATCCGCAGCCGACATGCTCGACGTTGGATGTCCACTGTTCGTGACCGCAGCCGCGCGGATGCCGTCGACGCGAAGCTGCTGCCCAATCTCGTGCCAGCGTTCGAGCTCGTTCATCGTGTCCCCAATCTCTAGCGTGGGGGAACCCCATGGTTCCCCGGGTCACTGCAACCAACGAGGGTCAGGGCCATTCTAGGTCGGCTACGGCGGTGTAAGTTAGATCGCGACAAGCAGACGAAAGGGTGAAAGCAATGGCCAAGAGCCGGCTTCACGAGTTGTCGGAGCAGGGCCAGAGCGTCTGGATCGACTTCGTCTCCCGGGAGCTCATCCACACGGGCGGGCTCGCGCGGCTGATGGACGAAGACGCGGTCGTGGGCGTGACCTCGAATCCGACCATCTTCCAGAAGGCGATCTCGCACGGCAGCGACTACGACGATCAGATTCGCGAATGTCTCGACGAGTCCGACGATCCGAAGGAGATCTTCTGGCGCCTGGCGGAGACCGACGTCACGGACGCCTGCGACGTCCTTCGCAGCGTCTACGACGCGGGCGACGGGAAGGACGGCTACGTCTCCATCGAGGTCGACCCGAACCTGGCCTACGAACAGCAGGCCCAGTACGACGAGGCGATGCGCCTGCACGCACACGTCGACCGGCCGAACCTGTTCGTCAAGATTCCAGGGACGAAGCCCGGCCTGGGCGCAATCGAGGACGCCATAGCCCAGGGCAAGTCGATCAACATCACGCTGATCTTCTCGCTCGAGCGCTACCGCGAGGTCGCCGAGGCGTACATCCGCGGCCTGGAGCGCCTCGTGGCGGCAGGCGGTGATCCGTCGCCCGTCGCGTCGGTCGCAAGCTTCTTCGTCTCTCGCGTCGACACCGAGGCCGACAAGCGCCTCGACGCGATCGGGGGCCACGATCACCTGAAGGGAAAGCTCGCGGTCGCGAATGCGAAGCTCGCCTACCAGGACTACAAGCGGATCTTCGCCGGGGAGCGCTGGGATGCCCTCGCGGCCCGGGGCGCGAGCAAGCAGCGCTGCCTCTGGGCGTCGACCTCCACGAAGAACCCCGCGTATTCCGATGTCATGTACGTCGAGGATCTGATCGGCCCCGCGACCGTCAACACGATGCCGGAGGAGACGATCCAGGCGTTCCAGGATCACGGCAACGTCGCACCGACGCTCGAACAGGGGATCGACGACGCGAAGCGCCTGTTCGACGACCTGGCCCAGGCCGGCATCGACTACGACGACGTCACCGCAACCCTCGAGCGCGAAGGCGTGGAGAAGTTCGCCGAGTCGTTCCGCGAGCTCCTCGACGGCATCCGGGCCAAGCGCTCGCAGCTCGCAGGAGTCGCGTGATGCCGGCGGCCAGCTGCTGATGGCGACTCAGACCTCCCGCCGCCTGCAGGTCGCGGACGCTTCGCCCGACGGTGCGACGGTCGAAAATCCGCTGCTCGAAGGGCTTCGGCTCACAAGGACGCCGGAACCGTGTGCGCTCGTCATCTTCGGCGCGTCGGGGGACCTGACCAGGCGGAAGCTCTTCCCCGCCCTCTACTCGCTCGCCTACCGACGCCTCTTGCCGGAGCAGTTCGCCGTCGTCGGCGTCGCCCGCTCGGCGATGACCGACGACGAGTTCCGCGAGCGGATGCAGGCGGGCGTGAAGCAGTTCGGGCGCGACGAGTATCGCGAGGACGTCTGGAATCCGTTCGCCGCCGGGATTCGGTACGTGTCGACGGAGTTCGCGAGCGACGAGGGCGAGGACCAGGTGACGGCCACGCTCAGCGAGCTCGACAAGGAGCGCGGCACGCGCGGCAATCGCGTCTACTACCTCGCGATCCCACCCGACGTGATCGCCACGCTCGTCAGGGAGCTCGGCCAGCGCCGCGGCACCGAGGGCTGGACGCGCCTGATCATCGAGAAACCGTTCGGCCACGACCTCACGTCCGCCCGGGAGCTGAACCGGCGCCTGCACCGGCACTTCAAGGAGGACGAGATCTTCCGGATCGACCATTACCTGGGCAAGGAGACGGTGCAGAACATCGCCGCGCTCAGATTCGCGAACGGCATCTTCGAGCCGATCTGGAACCGGCAGTTCATCGACCACATCCAGATCACGGTCGGCGAGTCGATCGGGATCGAGGGGCGCGCCGGCTTCTACGAGCAATCAGGCGCGATCCGCGACATCTTTCAGAACCACATGCTCCAGCTGGTCGCGAACACGGCCATGGAGCCGCCGATCGACTTCACCGCGGACTCCGTCCGTAACGAGAAGGTGAAGGTGCTGCGCGCGATGCACACGCCGTCCCCGAAGAACGTGATCCGCGGCCAGTACGGGCGGGGGTATGTCGAGGGGGTCGAGGTGCCCGGGTACCGCGAGGAAACGGGCGTGGCGCCGGACTCAATGACGGAGACGTACATCGCGGCGAAGCTGTTCGTCGACAACTGGCGCTGGGCGGATACGCCGATCTACGTCCGTACGGGCAAGCGGCTCCCGCGACGGGAGACGACGATCGCGATCCAGTTCAAGCGGGCGCCGCACCCGCCGTTCGCCGAGGTCGCGGGCGACGAGCTGCAGCCGAACGTGCTCGTGATCCACGTGCAACCGAACGAGGGCGTCTCGCTGGAGATCGGCGCCAAGGTGCCGGGGCAGGGCATGGCGATCCGGACGGTGCACATGGACTTCCTGTACGGCGGCACCTTCCGCACCGGGCTGCCGGAGGCCTACGAGCGCCTGATTCTCGACGCGATGCTCGGCGACGCCACGCTGTTCACGCGCAGTGACGAGATCGAGGAGCAGTGGGCGCTCGTCGACACGGTCGTCGCGGCATGGCGGCGCGACCGCCCGCACTTTCCGAACTACCCCGCGGGCACGTGGGGTCCGCCAGCCGCGGCCGAAGTCCTGTCACGCGACGGCCGCGCCTGGCGAACGCACTAGCCTCATGGACGCCGAGCAGCTGGGATCCTGGGAGGGCGAAGACGTCTCGATCGGCATGATCGAGCCGCGGCTCGCAGAGCTTCGTCACCGCGACGACGGCGACCCGGCCGAGCTGCGTACGAGCGTCATGACGCACATCGCCTGGGTGCCGCAGGAGTGGGAGCAGGCGGCGGCAGTGACCCGTTCCGGGCTTGGCGCTCGGCACCCGTCGCGGGCGATCGTGCTCTACCCGCGGCCCGATGCCGGCTCCGATCGCATCGACGCGCGAGTCACCGTCGAGGCGTACGGCCTGCCCGGCCTCGAGCGCCACGTTTCCGCCGAAGTGATCGAGCTCTGGCTGTGCGGCAATCGCTGCGTCGACCCGGCAAGCATCGCCGCGCCGCTGCTGATGGCCGACCTCCCCGTGTTCCTGCGCTGGAGGGGCCGCCCGACGTTCTCCGGCGCAGGCTTTGAGCGTCTCCTCGAGCTCGTCGATCGCTTGATCGTGAACTCCGCCGAGTGGCGGGACGTGCCGGGCGCGTACGCCGAAGCCGCCGCCGTCTTCGGTCGTGCGGCCTGCTCGGACATCGCCTGGCGTCGCACGGAGCGCTGGCGGGCCTCGGCGGCGCGACTCTGGCCCGAGATCGCGGAGGCGACCGAGCTGACCGTCACGGGGCCGGCCGCCGAGGCGTATCTCATCGCCGGGTGGCTGCGTTCACGCCTCGATGTCGATCTCGAGCTGAAGCACGAGGAAGCGGAGTCGCTCGAACGCATGACCGCCGGCGAGACGCCCGTGCCCGAACCGGCCGGGGACGAGCCGACTCCGAGCGACCTGCTGGCTGCCGAGCTCGATCTTCTGCAGCGCGACCGCGTCTACGAGGCCGCCGCCGAGGCGGCCTGTCAGCTCGCTCCGCTCGCTGCGTAAGCTCCACGGCTGATTGTCCGCGCGGGAGTACCCGGGTGCAGCGGTCGGCACGGTCCTGATAGGCGCCGGCGCCGGGTACGCGGCCGGCGTGGTCGGCCCGCCGGTGCGGGCCATCAGTTCGGAGTTCGACGTCTCCCTGACGGCGATCGGGCTGCTCACGTCGGTGTTCTTCGCCGGCATCGTGATCGTGAGCTTCGGCGCTCCCTTCGTCGTGCGCTTCCTCGGCATCCGCAGTACGGTCCGGCTCGCACCGGTGCTGATGGGGCTCGGCGGCGTTTTGTCGGCGGTCGCGCCGGCGTTCTGGGTGCTCCTCCTCGGTCGCGTCGTGACCGGGCTCGGCGTGGGGCTCGCGCTCGTCCTGGGCGGGATCGTCGGCCGAGCCGTCGGCGGCGGGACGCTCATCGGCGTGTACGGCGGAGCGATCACGGTGGCCGTCGCCGTCGCGCTCGCGCTCGGAGGACTTCTCGCCGACGCCGGTGTCAGCTGGCGCGCGAACTTCGTCATCTCGACGGTGATCGGCTTCTCGGCGTTGCCGTGCTTCGCGGGCCGGCTTCCCGACACGCCTGCCGTCGCCAGCCGACCCGGGCGCGCCCTTGTCCGCTCGTTCGTCACGTGGCGGTACTGGCGCGTCGCGCTTCTTTTCGTGCTATGCGCCGGTCTGCCGTTGCTCGTCAGCGCGTGGATCGTCCATTACCTGACCGCGGACGACGCTATGAGCGCGAGCGCCGCCGGCGCGCTCGGTTTCGTGCTCTTCGCGGTCTCGACGGTGGCACGGCCGGCCGGCGGCAAGGTCGACGAACGCCACCATCAGCTTCTGTTGCTCGCGAGTCCATTCCTCGCCGCCGCCGGATTCGTCCTGCTTGCGGTCGACAATCGCCCGGCGCTCGCCGTCCCCGCGATCATTGCGATGGGCATCGGCTTCTCGATTCCGTACGCCGTCTCGTACATCCGGTCGGAGGACCTCGTGCCCGGCAGGCCGACCGTCGGCCTCTCGGCCGAGCTTCTGGCCGTCAACGTGACGCCGGTCGTGGGGTCTCCGGCCGTCGGCGCCGCGTTCGAGCACGGTCAAGCCGGCCTGTCCTGGCTCGTCTTCGCGGCCTTCTCCGTGCTCGCCGGCGTCGTCAACCTCCCCCGCCCGCCCGCGCGATGAGCGAGAATCGGAGCGTGGCCGGGAAGATCGTCGTCGGCGTCGACGGCTCGGATCCGAGCCGGAAGGCGATCCACTGGGCGGTCCGCGAGGCGCGCCTTCGCGGCGCAAAGCTGGTCGCCGTGCACGCCTGGTCGTATTACCCCTCGCTTCCATCGGATTCCCTCGACCCCATGCTCGTCACGCCGGACTTCAACGCCACGCTGGGACGCGACGCCGAGCGCTTCGTCCAGCAGGAGGTCGAGAAGATCAGCGGCGACGCCGGCGGGATCGAGATCGAGGCGCAGGCGGTGGAAGGGCCGGCCGCGAGCGTGCTCGTCGACGTCGCGAAGGACGCCGACCTGCTCGTGCTCGGCACGCGCGGCCACGGCGGCTTCACCGGCCTGCTGCTCGGCTCCGTGAGCCAGCAGGTCTCGCATCACGCGCCGTGCCCGCTGGTGCTCGTTCCCCACGAGTAGCGCGCCGGCGTGCTAGCGGTCGCGCTTACCGGATCGCTCGCGTATCCGCTCCTCTTCGTGTTCGTGGCTGCGGAGTCGGCGGGCGTGCCCGTCCCGGGCGAGACGGCCGTGATCACCGCAGGGGTGCTCGCCTCGCAGGGGGAGCTCTCGCTCTGGGCCGTGATCGTGGTCGCCTCCGCGGCGGCCATCGTCGGCGACAACATCGGCTACGTGCTCGGCCGCAAGGGCGTGCGGCGCCTGCTCGTCCACGGGAAGAAGCGCGAGGAGCTGCTGCAGCGGGCCGAGGAGTTCTTCGGCAGGCACGGGGGCAAGGCCATCTTCTTCGGGCGCTTCATCACCGGCGTGCGGGTGGTGATCGCCTGGGCGGCGGGGACGAGCCAGTACCCCTGGCGGCGGTTCTTCGTCTGGAATGCGGCGGGCGGCATCTGCTGGGCGGCAGCCGTGGCCACGGCCGCCTACCTGCTCGGCGAGGCGGCCAAGCGCGACCTCACGCTCGCCGGCCTGATCCTGCTCGGCCTGGTGCTCGTCGGCGCCGCGATCTACGGCGGCTTCTGGTACTGGCGCCGCCGCACGAGGTCGCGAGGCGCGGCGAGTGCCTCTCCGTCCTAGGCGGCCAACTCGCGCTCGAGCAGCTCGCCGGCCGCGAGGACGAGCGCGTCCGCACCGGGCCTGCCGACGAGCTGCACCGAGGCCGGTAGCCCGTCCTCCGCGGTGCCGCAAGGAAGCGCGAGCGCCGGCCAGCCGACGACGTTGATCGGATAGGTGCGCTCGAGTATGCGCTCGCGGAGCACGTCGTCTTCCCGGGCGCCGAGCGGCGGTGCGACGAGCGCGAGCGTGGGCGTCAGCAGAAGGTCGACGTGCCCGACCGCCTCCTCGAAGCGCTCCCGGAACGCCGCGCGCTCGGCGAGCGCCCGCTCGTACTCGGCGTCGGAGACGGCGAGGCAACGCTCGACCTTTCGACGCACGTCGGATCCGTACAGGTCCGCGTACTCGGCGAAGAGCTCTCGGTGGACGTCCGCCACCTCCCGCATGAACGCCGAGCCGGAAACGTCGCCGCGTGGCACGTCGAGCGGGCGCCGGTGCGGGAAGCGCGACGCCGCCTCCTCTACGCGCGCGCGGACGAGCGGGTCGCAACCCTCGAGCCAGGCGACACCGACGGAGAGCTCCTCGAGCGACTCGATCTGCGTCCGCTCGAACGCGGGGACGAGCGCCTCCATCATCGGCGCGCAGGAGGCGGTCGAGCGAGCGATCGGCCCGCCGTGGTCGAAGCTTGGCGCCAGCGGGAAGCAACCGTCGAGCGGCACGAGCCCGTGAGTAGGCTTGAAGCCGACGACACCGCAGCACGCCGCGGGGATCCGGATCGATCCGCCCGAGTCCGTTGCCAGCGCAGCGTCGACCAGTCCGGCGGCGACCGCGGCCGCCGAGCCGCCGCTGGAGCCGCCGGCGATCCGGCCGGCCCGCAGCGGGTTCGGGACGGACCCGAAGTGCGGGTTCTCCGACGTGACGCCGTACGCGAACTCGTGCATGTTCGTCTTGCCGGCGATCGCGTAGCCGGCCGCCTCGAGCCGCCGGACGGACTCCGCCGTCTCCGCCGGAACGTGCTCGGCGAAGATCACCGATCCGTAGGTCGTCGTGAGCCCG
>Ga0075424_100001578_pt1 | contig 20107 bp, 18 predicted proteins | sample SoiMethybrSBSTD3_FD_75301 | JGI IMG/M metagenome (GOLD analysis project Ga0075424, IMG submission 75301) | Bulk soil microbial communities from a Populus tree surrounding site in Tennessee, USA - Soil MetaG P. TD hybrid SBSTD3 | ecosystem: Environmental > Terrestrial > Soil > Tree plantation... | reverse complement strand
CCAACCGAGCGCCGCGCCGAGGTCCAGACGTAGGGGAGGGGCTCTCTCGGGGGAACCGGGGGGTTCCCCCGGCGCCAACCGAGCGCCGCGCCGAGGTCCAAACGTAGGGGAGGGGTCTGGGGGGAACCGGGAGGTTCCCCCGGCGCCCAACCGAGCGCCTAGTTCCAGACGTAGGGGAGGGGGTCTCGGGGAACCGGGAAACTCCCCCGGCGCCTAGTTCCAGACCTTGACCTCGCGGTACAGCGTGTCCCGCTGCACCGGGGTCTTGCCCATCGCCTTGATGAGACGCACGAGCTCGTCGGTCGAGGTGCGATGGGTCGTGCCGGCGGCGGAGACGACGTTCTCCTCGATCATCACCGAGCCGAGGTCGTCGGCGCCGAAGTCGAGCGCCACCTGGCCGATCTTCATGCCCTGCGTCACCCACGAGGACTGGATGTGGTCGACGTTGTCGAGGTAGATGCGGCTGACCGCCTGGGTGAGCAGGTAGTCGAACGAGGTCGGCATCGCCTCGACGGGGACCTTCGCCGCCAGCCGCGTGCCGTGCGGCTGGAACGTCCAGGAGATGAACGCTCGGAAGCCGCGCGTCTCGTCCTGCAGGTCGCGGATCCGGCGCATGTGCTCGACCCGTTCCTCGACAGTCTCCACGTGGCCGTACATCATCGTGGCCGTCGTCGACATCCCGAGCCGGTGGGCGTGCCGCATGACGTTCAGCCACTCGTTCGTCTTAGTCTTCTTCGGCGCGATGATGTCGCGGACGCGATCGACGAGCACCTCGCCGCCCCCACCGGGGATCGAATCCAGCCCCGCGTCGCGCAGCTGTGACAGCGCCTCTGGCACCGTCAGCCGCGACCGGCGCGCGATGTGCTGCACTTCCGGCGGCGACAGCGCGTGCAGGTGGATCTTGTAGCGCGCCTTGATCGAGCTGAAGAGATCCACGTAGTAGTCGACGCCGAGGTCCGGGTGATGCCCGCCCTGCATGAGCACGCCCGTGCCGCCGATTGCCAGCGTCTCCTCGATCTTCTTGAAGATCACCGCCTTCGGCAGCAAGTAGCCCTCGGTGCGGTCGCCCGGGCGGCGATAGAACGCGCAGAAGTCGCAGTCTGTGACGCAGATGTTCGTGTAGTTGAGGTTGCGGTCGATGATGAACGTGATGCGGCCGGGATCCGTCCGGCGGCTACGGAGCTCGTTCGCGACGCGGCCGACCGAGACGAGGTCGCGCGAGCGCAGCAGGGCGACCGCGTCGTCGTCGGCGATCCGCTCGCCGGCGAGCGCCCTGTCGAGCACGTCCCGCGGGGCGTTCATACCGGGATCTCCTCGCGCACGAAGCGCAGCTCGGGAACCCGCTGAAGCTCGCCCGCCTCGTGCGCGAGCTCGAGGAAGGTCAACAGGCCGGCGCGCTCACGCGGCCCGAAGCGGTAGCGCAGCTTCTCGAAGTACCGCGCGAGGAACCCGGCGGGATAGCCGTAGCGGTCGCTCGCCTCATGCGCGAGGGTCTCCGGCTCGGCCCGGGCGCGAAGGAGTGACTCGACGAGCGCGTCCTCGAGCTCGACGAGCCCGTCGGGAAGCGGCTCGCGGGCGGCCCAGACGGCGAACACCATCGGCAGCCCCGTCCGCTCGAGCCACAGCCGACCGAGGTCGTAATGCGGCGTCGGATCCTCGAACGCGCTCTTGAGCGCCGCGTCGCCGATCAGCAGCCGCGCGTCGGCGGGCTCCTCCAGCGGCACGTGGCTCGCCTCCGGGAGCAGCACCTTCGTCAGCACCACCGAGGTCGCGCTCTCGGGCGTCACCGCGACGGTGCGTACGTGCTCGAGCGGAACACGCGAGACGAGTTGAATCGAGTCGACCGCTCCCTCCGACGAGACGCACAGGCGCGGCAGGACGCGGAGCCGGTCGGCGTGCCGCGCGTACTCGATGGAGGAGATCGGCGCCAGGTCGATGCGCCCGTCGAGCAGGTCACCGTTCAGCTCGGTCGGGACCCCGGGAACCTCCTCGACCTCCGCGTCGAGCCGGAAGAAGACCGGCGCCATGTTCACGTACGAGATACGTCCGAGCCGGATCACCAGGGAGTCTCCAGGGCAGCCAGTGCGGTCGCCCGATCCGGATAGTCGCGCATCTCGACTATGCGGTCTTCCGAGACGACCAGGACCTGGTGCAGCGCCGGATAGAAGTCCGTCGGCGGATCCGCATGCGGATCGACGACGATCTTTCCATCCGACTCGGCAAGGATCTCGGGAGCGAATCTCCGTGCGCGTAACTCAGCGCGATCGAGCGTGCCGACCACCTGTTCGCGGTTCCGGCACAGCATGCCCGGGAGCACTCCGACCCAGACCACGTCGGGCGCCAGCGCGGCCTTGAACCGTTCGCCGTCGCCGCTCAGGATCGCCTCGCGAACGCTCACCAGATCCTCAGCTCGTTGTAGAGCGTGTCGCGCTGCACGGGGACCCGTCCGGCGTCGCGGACGAACCGGACGAGCTCGCCGATCTTCTGCTCGGTCTCCGTCGTCGCCCCCGCGGCGTGAAAGATCTCTTCCCGCACGACGGTCCCCTGGACGTCGTCGGCGCCGAAGTGGAGGGCGACCTGGGCCAGGGGCAGGCCCATCATGATCCAGTAGGCCTTGATGTGGGCGATGTTGTCGAGCATCAGTCTCGACACCGCGACCATCTTGAGGTCGTCGGAGCCGGCAGTGTGCGTCCAGCCGCGGCGCTCGAAGACCGTGTTCTCCGGATGGAACGCAAGCGGAACGAACGCGAGAAAGCCGCCGGTCTCGTCCTGGAGCTCGCGGAGCCGCAGCCAGTGATCGACCCGCTCCTCGTAGGTCTCGACGTGGCCGTAGAGCATGGTGCAGTGCGTCGGGATGCCGAGCCCGTGCGCGGTGCGGTGCACGTCGAACCACTCGTCGGGATGCTCCTTCCCGGGCGCGACCAGGCGCCGGACGCGGTCCGCGAACACCTCCGCGCCGCCTCCAGGCAGCGAGCCGAGCCCGGCGTCGCGCAGCTCGACTAGCACCTGCTCGTGCGAAAGGCCCGAGAGCTTCGACATATGGTGGATCTCGCTGCCAGTGAAGAGCTTGAGGTGGACGTCCGGCATCGCGTCGTGCAGTTGCCTGACGATCTCGACGTAGTAGTCGAAGTCGACGTGCGGGCTCTCGCCCCCGACCATGTGGATCTCCGTGAAGCCGCTCAGCTCGCGCTGCTGGAGCGCGTCCTCGACGAGGTCCTCCGCCGTGTGCGTATAGGCGCCTTCCTGCTTCTCCGTCACCGCGAAGGCGCAGAACTTGCACTTCACGCGGCAGACGTTCGTCTGGTTCAGATAGAGGTTCTGGACGAAGTAGGCGCGGTCGTCGCCGCCCCGCCGCCGCCGAGCCAGGTCGGCGAGCTCGCCGACAGCAAGCAGGTCGTCGGACTCGAGAAGCGCGAGGCCGTCTTCGAAGTCCAGCCGCTCGTTCGCCTCCACCTTGTCCCGGATCGTGTCGAGTGTGGAGATCGCGACGGCCATGAATCAGCTCTCCCTGTCCACAACAGCGTAAGTCAGCGCGACAAGCTCCTCGCGATCGCTGCCGTTGAGGCACGCGCGCGCCTGCCGAGCATAGTCGAGGGCCACCTCGCGGGACCGCTGCAGAGCTCCCGTGGCGGCGACGCGAACGAGGGCTCCGTCGAGCGGTCCGCCCGCGAGCGCCCGGCGGACGACTCCGTCCTGCTGGGCCGCGAGCAGCAGCGGCAGGGTCGGCGTCCCCTCGCGCAGATCGGCGCCGGCGATCTTGCCGGTGTCCGCCGTTTCCCCCGTGCAGTCGAGGATGTCGTCGGCGATCTGGAAGGCGGTGCCGAGGGCGACGCCGAAGCGCCCCAGCTCAGGCCGGTCGGAGCCGCCTCCCAGCAGGCAGGCTGCCTCGAAGAGCTTGCCGGTCTTGAGGGCACACCGCTCGAGGTACGCCTTGACGGTGGTGTCGGGGTCGTGCGCTTGCTGGTGCTGGAGCGCCTCGCCGCGGGCGAGGCAGAGCGCCGCGTCGGCGAGGACGGACACGGCCCACTCGTCCCCGGCCGCGGTCAGCTCGGCGAACGCGCGCGCGAACAGGTAGTCGCCGGCGGCGCGAGCCGCGGGTTCGCCGTACGTCGACCACGCGGAGGCCCGGCCGCGGCGGAACTCGGCGCCGTCGATCAGGTCGTCGTGCACGAGCGTCGCCATGTGCACGAGCTCGACGGCAACGCCCGCCGCGACGGGCTGCTCGCCCGGCTCCGCTGCGAGGAAGCAAAGCAGCGGCCGGAGGCGTTTGCCGCCGGCCTGGAGGGCCGACGCGCCGACCTCGGCGACGACGCCGGGGTTGGCGCTGACGGCAACGTCCAGCCGAGCCTCGATCTGATCGAGGTAGCCGTCGAGCCCGGGAGCAGCTCGGATCGCCGCGAGCGCGCTCACTCGTCCCCTCGGCCTGCGACGCCGACGTGCAGGGCGATGATCCCCGCCGCAAGGCGGCGGAACCCGACGCCCTCGAAGTCGACCTCCCGGAGCACCGCCGCGAGATCCTCGGGGCCTGGAAAGCGCCGCACGCTCGCGGGGAGATACGTGTATGCCGAGCCGCCGGGAAGTGCCTTGCCGGCGAGCGGCACGAGCACGTCGAACCAGAGCCGGAAGAACGGCCGGGCAACCCCGACCGGGCGTGTGATCTCGAGCACGCCCAGCCTTCCGCCGGGGCGGAGCACGCGCCGCAGCTCACGGAAAGCGGCGGCGAGGTCGTCGACGTTTCGCACGCCGAAGCCAACGGTCGCGGCATCGAAGCTCCCGTCCGGGAACGGCAACGCCAGGAGGTCGCCCTGCACCCAGTCGATCGTCGACGACTTCCGTCGCGCGCGCTCGAGCATCTGCTCAGAGAAGTCCAGGCCGACCACGCGTCCGCCGGCTCGCTCCGCGGCGAGCGCGAGGTCGCCGGTGCCGCAGCAAGCGTCGAGTACATGATCGCCGCGCCGGACCACCGCCTCGGCGGTGAGCCGGCGCCACTTGCCGTCGAGTCCGGCCGTCATCAGGCGGTTCATGAGGTCGTACACCGGCGCGATGCGGTCGAACATCGACCGCACGTCGGCCGCGCCGAGCCGACCGGTCTCCGCGCTCACGAGTCGCCCCACCTCCGCGTCAGGGCGTGGTCGAGCCCGAGCTGGTCGAGGCACCGTGCGACTACGAAGTCCACCAGGTCGCTCACCGTATCGGCGCCGTGGTAGAAGCCGGGGGCGGCGAAGAGGATCACGGCGCCGGCCTGCCTTAGCCGGAGCAGGTTCTCGAGGTGGATCGTCGAGAGCGGCGTCTCGCGCGGGACGAGCACGAGCCTTCGCCCTTCCTTCAGCGCGACGGACGCCGCGCGGTGGATGAGGTTGTCGACGATTCCGGCCGCGATCGTTCCGGCCGTGCTCATCGAGCACGGGCAGACGACGTAGGCGTCAACGCGGGCGGAGCCGCTCGCGAACGGGGAGCTCCAGTCGCGTGGATCCGCGATCGTCGCCAGCTCGCGCGCCGGCTCGACGAAGCGCGCGAGCACCTCGTCGCGCGGCAGCGTCGCGTCGTCGTAGAGCTCCGTGGCGAGAACCTCGACGCCGGCGGAGGACGCGCAGACGCCGATCTCGCAGTCGGCCGCCGCGAGCGACTCGAGCAGGCGAGCCGCGTACGGAGCGCCGGACCCGCCGGTTACGCCGAGAAAGACGCGCACCGGATCACCTGGAGGGTGTTACCCCCCTTTCGAGGACTCGAGGAACGTCGCCAGCGCGAGCAGGTTGTCGTTGCCGAGCCCGCCGAACGACGGCATGGGCGAGCCCGGATTTACACACGCCGGGCACTGCAGGTGGTTGATCTGGAACTGGATCCCCTTGCCCTTCGCGCCTTCGGCGGAAAGGTCCGGTGCCCCCAGGTTCGAGGAGCCGGAGCCGAGGTAGGTGTGGCAGGTCAGGCAGCCGACCTCGGAGAAGATGTGCGCCCCGCGCACGGCGAGGGCCGACGCGTTTGCTCCTGCTGGCAAGCCCTGAACGTGCTGCGCGTTCGCGACGAGGTTCTCCTGCTTGATCCACACCGGCACCTTGGCCTTCAGCTCGCTCGCGATCGCCTCCTGGGCAGTGGCGCCCTTGTAGGTCAGCACACCCATGGAGATGACGACGAGGATCGCGGCCACGATCGCGACGGGCCGCCGCGTCAGTCGCCGCTCCCGCCGGACGTCGAGGAACGGCACCGCGAGCAGCAGGATGATCGCGATCGTCGGGATGCCGATCGTGCCGAGAAGCACCGACTCGGGCCACTTGAAGATCCGGAGCAGGTAGAAGAGGAAGTAGAAGTACCAGTCGGGCCGCGGGACGAAGCTCGTCGTTCCCGGGTCGGCCTTGTCCTTGTAGAGCGGGCCGAGCCAGCCGGAGTCGTCGGGATGCTCGCCGGCGGTGTACTTCCAGATCACCGCGAGCGCCACGATCACGCAGACCACGGCCAGGCTCATCACGGTGTCGTGGAACATCGCGAAGGGGTAGAACGCCTTCCCCTCCTTCTTGACGTCCTGCTTGTAACGCTGAAACTGCGCCCTCCGCTCCTCGAGCGGCGTCAGGACACGGCGCCGCCCGTCGGGCGAGGGGGTAGGCCGCTCGCGAGGCGTCGTGCTCAACGCGCGATCCCTCCGCGCGGGCCCGGGCGGATGAGCCCGCTCCTCCGGCCGTCCGCCTCAGGCTCCGGTGGGCGGTCGCGCCCGGCCGCCGTCTTCGACCACGGCGGCGACGTGACGCCGAGGCGGACGACGAGGTAGAGGTGGAACAGGATCAGCCCGATGAGTGCGCCCGGCAGGAGCAGCATGTGGATGGAGTAGAACCGGGCGAGCGTGTCGGCGTTGATCTCGGCGCCGCCGCGGAGTATCTGGGATAACCACGAGCCGACGAACGGCGCCGTCCCGTTGATGTTGATGCCGACGACGGTCGCCCAGTAGGACGTCTGATCCCAGGGCAGCAGGTAGCCGGTGAATCCCTCGGTCATTCCGGTTACGAGGAGGAGGACGCCCACGATCCAGTTCAGCTCGCGCGGGTACTTGTAGGCGCCGAACAGGAACACCCGCCCCATGTGCAGGAACATGAGGATGATGAAGACGCTCGCGCCCCACTTGTGCATGCCGCGGACGAGCCAGCCGAGCGTGACGTCGTTCGTGATGTGCTGGATCGACTCGTACGCCTCGTTGGGTGTGGGCTTGTAGTACATGGCCAGGATCACGCCCGTCCCGGCCTGGACGAGGAAGGCGGTCAGCGTCGCCGATCCGAGCGTGTGGAACCAGTTCGTGTCGTGCGGGACCTTGCGGAAGAGGAAGTAGCGGAGGCCGGCAACGAGCGCGGATCGCTCGTCGAGCCACTCGAGCGGGTAGTTGACCGCCGCTTCGGTGCGCTGCCGTGCCGTGGGGGCGCGGGTCGCCATCAGCTGGAGACCTGGCTGGGCTGGATCGGGTAGAGCCAGGCCTCACCGCCGTCCACGTGCTCGCCGGGCCCGGTCTCCGGATACTTCTTGATCTTCGCGTCCTTGCCCGTGTTGACGACCGTGCCGACGGAGAATGAGCTGAGGAGGATCAGGCGGCCGTGGTCGATCGCGTACTCGTAGCGATCGAGTGAGCGGACCGGCGGGCCGGCGGTCCGGTTTCCCTCGGTGTTGTACTGGCCGCCGTGGCACGGGCAGCCGAAGCCGACGACGCCCTGCACGGGGATCAGCGTGACCGGCTCGCCGGCAGTCGTCCGCAGATTCTTCGTTTGCCTGTCCTGGATGAGCCCGTTCGGCTGCACGGGACACCCGAGGTGGACGCAGCGATTCGAGATGATCGTCAGGCTTGGCTGGCCGTTGAGCAGGCCGTTGTTGCGGATGTAGGCGGTGCGGCGCGAGACCTCGCCCTCCTCTGGATTGGCCAGGAACGTCGCGATCACGAACTCGTTCTCCGGGAAGTTGGTGATCGGGCCCAGATCGACCTTCTTCTGCTTTTGGTCGACGAAGCCCGGGACGACTGCGAAGCCGACGATCGGAACGGTGACGATGGCCCCGATGGCGGCGCCGAGCCCGAGCGTCGAGACCTCGAGGAACTTGTCGCGCGGGTACGTCTCGCCCGGCTCTATGACCGGCAGCGCGGGGCCTCCGGCCTGCGCCGGAAGCGGCTCGGCCCCCGGGTCGCCGCGCTCCTCGGGCTCGACGTGGACGGGTTCGCGGTACTCGCGCGTGGCGTCTCTCGCCCAGAGCGCTCCGAAGACGACCGTGATCGCGCCGCCCGCCGCAACGACCCACCAACTGTGGATGATGAGGCCGACGAGGCCGCAGGCAATGCCGACGGCGAACCCGACCGGCCAGAGGCTCGGGCGCGGGGAGTGCGGTTGCGAATCGCCGCTCGGTGCCGCCACGCTAGGAGGGATTCAACCGATTTGCAGCAGCTTGTGTCAACGACGTAACAAGTGCTGCTTCGCGGACGGGAAACCGGATGCCGTACTCGCTCCACCGCCTGTCGACGAGCGCCCTGATCTCGTCGCTCATGAGGATCTCGTCCGGCCACGGGCGCGCGCCTTCGTCCGGCCCCTTGTGCGTCGCGTCGACTCCGATCTTGCCCCCGTAGAACTGCCGCGTCGGCGCGTGGTCGAGGTGGTCGAGCGGCCCCTCCGTCAGCAGGACGTCACGGCCTGGATCGACGTTGGCGCCGACGCGGAAGAAGACCTCCTCGTAGTCGTGCACGTCGACCCATTCGTCGACGACCACGACCGCCTTGGTGAGGCTCAGCATCCCGAGCCCCCAGATCGCGTGCATCACCTTCTGCGCATGGCCCGGGAAGCGCTTGCGGATCGAGACGATGACGCAGTTGTGAAAGGCCCCAGCGACCGGCAGGTCGAAGTCGACGATCTCGGGAACGGTCATGCGCACCGCCGGCAGGAAGATCCGCTCGGTCGCCTTCCCTAGCCAGGCGTCCTCGGCGGGCGGCTTGCCGACGACGATCGACGGGTACACCGCGTCGCGGCGCATGGTCATCGCCGTCACGTGAAAGACCGGGAAGGGCTCGGGCGGCGTGTAGTAGCCCGTGTGATCGCCGAACGGCCCCTCGGAGGCAAGCTCGCCCTGCTGCACGTACCCCTCGAGCACGATCTCCGCCTTGGCGGGCACCTCGACGTCGACCGTCTTCGCCTTCGTCAGCTCGACGGGCTCGCCGCGGAGGAAGCCGGCCAGCATCAGCTCGTCGATGTGCTTCGGGAGCGGCGCGGAGGCCGAGTAGGCGCTGATCGGGTCGAGCCCGAGCGCGACGGCCACCTCGAGCCGGCCGTCCGTCGCCAGGTAGTCCATGCGGCCGTCCTTGTGGATCTGCCAGTGCATCAGCGTCGTCCGGCGATCGACGACCTGCATCCGGTACATGCCGACGTTTCTCGTGCCCGTCTTCGGATCGTGCGTGATGACGGCCGGGAGCGTGATGAACGGTGCGGCGTCCCCCGGCCAGCACGTCTGGACGGGCAACCGTGCGAGATCCACGTCTTCGCCGGTGAGCACGACGTCCTGGACGGGGCCCGATCGGACGCTCTTCGGCGTCGAGTCGGCAATCGACTTCAGCTTGCGCAGGCCCTTGACCTTCTCCACGAGTCCCTGGGGCGGCTGCATCTCGAGGACGTCCTCGAGCCGGCTCGCGACGTCGTCCAGCGACTCGACGCCGAACGCGAGGCACATCCGCCGTTCGGTGCCGAACTGGTTGATCAGCAGGGGGTGGTCGGAGCCCTTCGGGCGCTCGAAGAAAAGCGCCGGCCCGCCCGCCTTGACGGTGCGGTCGGTGATCTCCGTGATCTCCAGGTGCGGGTCGACCTCGGCGTCGATGCGGACGAGCTCGCCCTCGCGCTCGAGCAGCGCGATCCAGTCGCGGAGGTCGCGGGGCGGCGGCATTTCGGCGGTCAGTCTAGGGGCGCGTCCGCAAGCGCGACTGCCTCGTCCAGGGAGAGCCGGGCACCTTCCTCGACGCCCTGGTCGAACTCGGCGTCCCCGTGTCCGAGCATCTCCTCGCTGTGCGGGCGCGTAGTTCGCCAGAGGCTCTCGCCGAGCTCGCCGTCCAGCCGAAGCGTCGCGCCCCAGAACTCGCCGGCACGCCGCGCGTCTCCCAGACGCTTGACGGCGACGGCGAGGAGGCTGAAGCAGATCACGACCGCGAGGTGGTCGCCGATGGTGCGGGCGACGTCGAGCCCCTCGCGGCATAACGACCGTGCGCGCTCGGGGTCGTCGGCGCGTAGTGCGAGATAGGCGAGGTTGTGAAGTGTCCACGCCACCTGCCACAAATCGCCGACCTCGCGTGCGAGGGCGCCGGACTCCTCCAGTAGCTCGGTCGCTTTCGCGATATCGCGTTCGGTGACAATGCCGCCGAGCACGCCGAGCGAGAGCGAAAGCTCCTCGGTTGCGCCGAGCTCACGATTCATCGCCACGGCTTCTTCGGCCAGCCGCTCCGCTTCCTCGACCCGACCGAGCTCCGCAAGTGGTGGCGCGAGCCTCGTCAGCATCATCGCGACGGCTGCTTTATCGCCCGTCTCGCGCGAGACCCTCAGCCCTTCCTCGAACAGACTCAGCGCGCGATCGAGGTCTCCCGCGAAGTACGCGGTGCCGCCGGCGGCTTCCAGGGCCGCGGTGCGCACGTCCGGCGCTACGCCGGGGCGGACCAGGCCGCGCTCGAGCCACGCGAGCCCCTCCGCGGCTCCTCGAACCCACCAGAATCGCCCGAGCGCGGCTGCGACGGTAAGCGCCAGGTCAGCATCGTCGGCCTCGAGAGCCCACTCGAGCACGGCGCGGACGTTGTCGCGCTCGGCATCGAGGCGCTCGAGCCATTCGGCCTGCTCCCCGGTCACGAGGCGCGGGCGCGCCTCGATGGCGAGGGCCCGCACCCACTCGGCGAGCCTCGCCCGCGTCGCGGTCTCGTCGTCCACGGCGCGGAGTCGCTCGAGCCCGTATTCGCGGATGGTTTCGAGCATGGTGAACCGCTCGGTGTCGGAGCGGACGAGGCTCTTGTCGACGAGGGAGCCAAGTGTGTCGAGGTCGGCATCGCAGATCCGCTCGGCCGCATCGACTGTCCACCCGCCGACGAAGACGGCGAGACGGCGGAAGAGCTGTTGCTCCTCGGCCGAGAGGAGGTCATGGCTCCATTGGATCGTCGCGCGGAGCGTGCGTTGGCGCTCAGGAGCGTCGCGCGGGCCGCCGGTGAGGAGGGGTAACCGTTCGTCGAGTCGACTGAGCAGCGTCTCGGGTGCGAGGACGCGCGTTCTGGCCGCGGCAAGCTCGATCGCGAGCGGGAGACCGTCCAGGCGGCGGCAGATCTCGCGGACCGCCTGCTCGGGCTCGGCGTCGAACGCGCGTTCATGGAACAGTTCGACCGCGTCGTCGCCGGGCAGCGGTGGCACGCGGTACTCGTGCTCGGCGTGCAGCTGGAGCAGAACGCGGCTGGTAGTGAGGAGGGTGAGGTAGGGGCAGCGGGCGAGCGCGTCGGCGAGCTGGGGGGCGGCGCCGGCGACCTGTTCGAAATTGTCGAGGAGAAGGAGGAGCCGCTTCTCGTCGACGTGCTCGGCGAGTGGCACCTTTGCGCCGAGCGTCTGCTCGATCGTGGGGACGACGAGGTCGGGGTCGCCGACGGCGGCGAGCGACACCAAGAAGACACCATCGGGGAAGTCCTCGACGAGTTCGGCGGCCGCCTCCTGCGCGAGCCGGGTCTTGCCCGTGCCGCCGGGACCGGTAAGGGTGAGCAGGCGGGCACCGTCGCGGACGAGCGCCGTGATCTCGGCGAGCTCGCGCTCGCGGCCGACGAGCGCGTTCGGCTGCACCGGCAGGTTGGTCGCGTTCAGGGAGCGAAGCGGCGGAAACTCCCGTTCGCCGAGCTGGAACAGCCGCACCGGCTCGGCCAGGTCCTTGAGCCGGTGCAGGCCGAGGTCGGTGAGCGCCGCCGCGCCGTCTGCGAGTCCCACGCGCGCTGCGTCGGACACGACGACCTGGCCGCCGTGGGCGACCGCGCAGATGCGCGCCGCCCTATGCACCTCCAGACCGACGTACCCTTCGTCGGTGCGTTCCGCTTGCCCGGTGTGTACGCCCATCCGCACGGGCAGATCCAGGTCGGCCTGCGCCTCGAGCGCTGCTGCCACGGCCGCGTCCGCGTCGGCGAAGGCGACGAAGAACGCGTCCCCCTGCGTATCCACCTCCACACCGCCGTGTCGCACGACAGCCTCGCGCACTACCCGCCGGTGATCGCTCAACGCCTCGCCGTAGGCGTCGCCGAGCTCGGCCAGCAGCCGAGTCGACCCCTCGACGTCCGTGAACAAGAACGTGACCCTCCCCTCCGGCAGTTCCGGCGGCACTGCCAAAGGATCGCGCGCGGTCGCGCCTACGCCAAGCCCGTCACGGTCTCTCAGCGAGCGCGTCGTCAACCGCGGCGTCGAGCGAGAGCTGTCGCCCGTCCTCCCGTGAGCGTTCGAACGGGGCACCGGCCACGGCCCGCACGGCTTCCTGGAATCGCGCGCGCTCGTTCTCCCACGCGCCGACGGGACCTCGGGCCTCCTCGGCTTCGACGGCGCCCCAGAGGAGTCCGGCGCCCGCCGGGTCGCCGCTCAGTGCGGCGATGCGTGCCATCCGCGCGAGCCCGCGGACGACGCGAAGGCGGTCTCCCAGGTCGCGGGCGAGGAGAACCGCCTCTCCGACGTAGGCGGCCGCGGCCTCCAGATCGCCGCGCTCGAGCGCGCAGTCCGCCAGCTTCCCGAGCATCCCGGAGCGCCACCAGACGAAGCCGGCCTCGTCCGCGAGAGCCACGCCACGCTCCATCAGCCCGAGTCCCAGGGAGCGGTTGCCCTCGACGTACTCAACTTCCCCGAGCAGGCTGATGAACTGCGACTCCAGCCGCCGATCGCCCGTGTCGGCCAGGGCGGCTACGCCGCGTTCCGCAAGCGATCGCGCCTCGTCCGAATCTCCTCGGTAGAAGGCGGCGTAGCCCAGCCGAAGGAGCAGGCTCGCCTCGCCTTGCTTGTCGCCGAGCTCGCGGAACGCGGCGAAGCTCTCCTTGTACGCGCGTTCGGCGAGGTCGTCTCGTCCGGCCGGGTTGGCGGCGCCGCCGTATGCGCGCAGAGCGCGGGCGCGCAGGTCGAGCGGCGCGTCGCGCGCTCGTTCGAGCAGCGTCTCGTACCAGCGCATGCCCTCCGTGGGATTGACGACCGGCCAGAAGCTCTCCAGGCCGGCGACCAGGCGGAGCCCGAGCTCGGGATCGCGCTCTGATGACCACTCGAGAGCGGCGCGCAGATTTGCCTGATCGGCGCGAAGGGCTGAATCGACGCGCGGGACCTCACCGTAATCCCGCTCTTCGACCAGGCCGAGGTAGAACGCAGCGTGGCGGCGTCGAACGGTCTCGGCTTCACCCGCTGCGAGGAGCCGTTCGAGCGCGTATTCCCGGATCATCTCCAGCGTGGCGAAGCGGTCGGCTTCTCGCCGCACGAGGCTGTTCTCGACGAGGGACGCAAGCGTGTCGAGGTCGGCCTCGCAGACTTCCTCGGCCGCGTCGAGGGTCCAGCCGTCTACGAAGACGGAAAGGTGTCGGAAGAGCCGCTTGTGGCCTTCCTCGAGTAGGTCGTGGCTCCACTCGATGGTCGTGCGGAGCGTTCGTTGGCGCGCGGGCGCGTCGCGCGGTCCGCCGGTGAGGACGGGCAGCCGTTGCTCGAGCCGGTCGAGGAGTTGCCGGGCTGTGAGTACGCGTGTGCGGGCGGCGGCGAGCTCGATGGCGAGAGGGAGGTGGTCGACGCGGCGGCAGATCTCGCGGACGAGGCCTTCAGGCTCAGCCTCGACGGCGCGCTCGCGAAACAGCTCGAGGGCGGCATCGTCCGCCAGGGGCAGAACCGCATAGTCGCGCTCGCCCGACGCGCGGAGCAGGATGCGGCTCGTGACGAGCAGATGCAGGTTCTCGCACCGTGCGAGCGTCGCCGTGATCGCCGGCGCTGCGTCGACGACCTGCTCGAGGTTGTCGAGCAGGATCAGCATTCGCCTTTCGTCGACGTGCTGGAGGAGCGGCACCTTCGCGCCGAGCGTCTGCTCGATCGTCGGGACGACGAGGTCGGGGTCGCGGACGGCTGCGAGCGGGATCCAGTAGACGCCGTCCGGGAAGTCGTCGACGAGCTCGGCAGCGGCCTGGAGCGCGAGTCGTGTCTTGCCGGTTCCGCCGGGACCGGTAAGGGTGAGCAGGCGGGCACCGTCGCGGACGAGCGCCGTGATCTCGGCGAGCTCACGCTCGCGGCCGACGAGCGAATTCGGCTGCACCGGCAGGTTGGTCGCGTTCAGGGAGCGAAGCGGCGGAAACTCCCGTTCGCCGAGCTGGAACAGCCGCACCGGCTCGGCTAGGTCCTTGAGCCGGTGCAGGCCGAGATCGGTCAGCGCGGCCGCTCCGTCGGCGAGCGCAGCGCGGGTGCCCGCCGAGACGACCACCTGGCCGCCGTGCGCGACGGCGCAGATCCGGGCTGCCCGGTGGACCTCAAGGCCGACGTAGCCCTCCTCCGTCCGCTGCGCCTTACCCGTGTGGACGCCCATCCGCACGGGCAACTCGAGCGCCGCCTGTGCGTTCTCCGCAGCCGCCACCGCCGCGTCCGCGTCGGCGAAGGCGACGAAGAACGCGTCCCCCTGCGTATCCACCTCTACGCCGCTGTACCGCGTGAGCGCCTCCCGCACCACGCGCCGATGCTCCGTGAGGGCGTCGGCGTAGCCAGCGCCGAGATCCGAGAGCAGCCGCGTCGATCCCTCGATGTCGGTGAAGAGGAAGGTGACGGTGCCCTGGGGCATGTCGCCCAACACAATCTGAGAATGGCGGCTTCAATCGGCCACGTCCACTTAGGACTATGTTGGACACCTATATGTGACTAAAATAGACACATGAGTCCTGTCTCGATCTCCCGCGCGAAGGCGACGCTGAGCGCCCTGCTGGACCGCGTGCGCGCCGGGGAAACGGTGACTATCACCGACCGCGGCCGGCCGGTTGCGCGGCTCGTGCCCGCCACCGAGTCGATCGACGACGAAGGCCGGCTCGCGAGACTCGAGCGCGCCGGCCTTATCCGCCGCGGAACTGGCGAGCCTCCGCTGGACCTCATCCTGAGCCCCCCGCCGAGCGCCGGGGCGAGCGTGCTCGAGGCGTTGCTCGAAGAGCGCCGGGAGGGGCGGTGAGGTTCTGGGACAGCTCCGCGCTCGTGCCGCTGCTCGTCGAGGAGCAGTTGACCGCCGGGATACAGCGGCTACTCGTGGACGACCCGGAGCAGGCGGTCTGGTGGGCGACCGAGCTCGAGGCGCTGTCGGTGATCGCCCGCCGTGAGCGGAGCGCCGAACTAGACGTCACCGTCGCCGGAGGCGCCGTCCGCCGTCTGCAGGCACTCGCGATCGCGTGGTCGGAGGTTCCCGCGGGCGAGTCCGTGCGGCGGATAGCTCGACGCCTCTTGCGCGTTCACGACCTCCGCACGGGCGATGCGCTTCAGCTGGCAGCGGCGATCGTCGCCGCCGAGAACGAGCCCGAGACGTTGGAGCTCGTCACGCTCGACGACCGGCTCGCGCGCGCCGCGAACCGCGAAGGTTTCCGCGTCCTGCCCGCGAGTCAGCCGTCGCCGAGCGCATAGTCGATCGCTTCCTCCGGCTCCATCTGCCGGCCTCTCGCGACGGCCTCGCCGAACGCCACCCGATCCACCCGCGCGAGCTCCGCCTCGTAGCGCGGACGCTCGGGCTCGGTGAGCGGGAAGCCCCCCTCTTGCTCCAGCATCTCGACGGCTCCCCACAGCGTGCCCGCGCGCTCGACATCCCCCGACGCTGCCGCGGCGGCCGCCAGGCCGGCGGTGCAGTACACGAGGATGCGGCTGAATCGGAGCTCACGGCCGACGGCCAGCGCTTCCCGGTACCCGGCGGCGGCTGCGGCGAGGTTGCCGAGGTAGAGCTCCGCGTCGGCCAGCCCATGGATCGTGGCCGCCGCAGTCCACAGGTCGTCGTGTGCCCGAGCAAGGTCCGCGGCCTTGCGAAGACGGGGCCGAGCACGGTCGGGATCGAGGTGATCCCGCTCGAGCTCACCGAGCGCGTGCAGGCCCCGATACAGGTTGATGGGGTCGTCAAGGCGCTCGGCCAACTCGATCGACTCGCGGAAACTCGCATTGGCCTCGGCGAACAGACCGAGTCCCGCAGCCGCGTCGCCCTGATGGCGGACGAGGCGGATGAGAAGGCGCTCGTCGCCGATCTCCCGGGCGAGCACGACGCTGCGCACCGCGAGCCTGTGTGACTCCTCGTACGCTCCGAGGGCGATCTGCGTGGAAGCCGCGTCGGCGAGCACGAGTGCGCGGCGCCGCGGCTCCAGGCGGTCTGCGTACGGGAGCGCCTCGTCGAGCCACCGCGCGACCTCCCTCGGCCCGATGGGAAACAGGTTCGCGGCGGCCGCCAGCCGAAGCCCCACCTCCGGATTCGGACTCGAGAGCGCCCACCGCACGGCGGCCCGGTAGTTGTCGGCCTCGGGTCTCGCCTGGGCGAGCAGCTGCCTGCCCTCAGGCCAGGAGAGCGGGTGATCGACATCTTCGGCCAGCGCGAGGTAGTAGTGCGCGTGGCGCTGTCTCAGCCGCTCGGCATCCGTGTGCTCCGCGAGCCGTTCGAGCGCGAACTCGCGGATTGTCTCCAGCATGGAGAAGCGGCCGTCGTCGCTGCGGACGAGACTCTTCTCGACGAGCGAGGCGAGCGCATCGAGGTCAGCCTCCGCGACCTCCTCGGCTGCCGCGAGCGTGAAGCCGCCGACGAAGACGGACAACCGCGCGAAGAGCGCCTGCTCCTCGAGCGGCAGGAAGTCGTAGCTCCACGCGATCGTGGCGCGGAGCGTCCGCTGCCGCTCGGGAGCATCGCGTCGGCCTGAAGTGAGCAACGGGAGCCGCTCGGACAGGCGAGTTGCGAGCTCCCGCGGCGAGAGCAACCGGATACGAGCTGCAGCGAGCTCGATCGCGAGCGGCAGGTTGTCGAGCCGCGCGCAGATCTCTGCGAGCTGCTCGTACGAGGCGGCGAAGCCGGGCCGAACGGCCTCGGCCCGTTGCCGGAAGAGCTCGACCGCGGGCGCCTCGGCGAGCGGGCGCAACGGGTACTCGCGCTCCGCGGTTGTGCGGAGCGGCTCGCGGCTCGTACCGAGGAGGACGAGTTGGGGGCAGCCCGTGACGAGATCGGCGATCTCCGGTGCGGCCGCGGCGACCTGCTCGAGGTTGTCGAGCACCACGAGCACTCGGCGGTCGCCGATGTGGTCGGCGGGTCCGTTGTCGGCGCCGATCGCCGCGCCGATCGTCGGCAGCACGAGCGCCGGCTCGCGGATCGCGGAGAGGTCGACGAACCACGCGCCGTCCTCGAAATCGGAGCTCAGCTCCCAGGCCGCCTCGACGGCGAAGCGCGTCTTGCCGACGCCGCCCGGTCCCGTAACGGTCAGTAGCCTGGCGCCGTCCTGCCGGACGAGCCGGAGGAGGTCGGCGAGCTCGCGCTTCCTCCCGACGACGCCGGGCGGCGGCTGTGGCAGCCGTACCTGACCTGAGGTTCGAAGCGGAGGGAAGGTCTCGTCGCCGAGCTGGTAGAGCGCGATCGGCTCGGGAACGTCTCTCAGCCGATGCAGGCCGAGCGGCCGCACCCGGGCACCGGCGAGCGCGCTCGTGCGCTCCGAGAGCAGGGTCTGTCCCCCGTGCCCGGCGTCGGCGATCCGCGCGGCGACGCGTACGTCCATGCCCACGTATCCATCCTCGGTGACACTTGGCTCGCCGGTGTGGAGCCCGATTCGCACGCGCGGGCCCGCTGCGGCCTGGGCCGCCTCCGCCGCCGCGACGGCATCGGACGCGCGTTCGAACGCGACGAAGAACGAGTCGCCCTGCGTGTCGACCTCGACCCCTCCGTGGCGCCGGAAGGCATAGCGGAGAGCGCTGCGGTGCGTCGCCAGCGCCTCGCCGTAGGCCTCCCGGCCGAGCTCGGAGAGCAGCCGCGTCGAGCGCTCGATGTCGGTGAAGAGGAACGTGACCGTGCCGGACGGGAGCGCCGTCACGCCTACAGCTCCTTCGGGACGACATAGGCGACCAGGCGTCCCGCGCCGGGCGCCACCGCGTCCCACGATTCGGCATCGACGTCGAAGGACGCCATGGCGCCGGTTGGCATCTTCTCTCTCATCCGCCCAATCTGCCGTGCGTCGCCGGCCGCGGCAAACCGAACCGCGAGGTCCTGCAGACCCGGGTTGTGGCCGATCAGGAGGATCGACGGCACGTGTGCCGGCGTGGTGTGGATCACCGCAAGGAGTTCCTCGGCGCTCGCGCCGTAGAGCGCCGGTTCCAGCCGCACTTCACCGTCGAGCGGGCCCAGGCGTTCGAGCGTCTCGACCGTCCGTCGCGCGGGCGAGCACAGCACAAGCGCGGGCTCGATGCCGGCCGTTTGGACATATGCGCCGAGCTTCTTCGCGGCGCGGAGGCCGCGCGGGGCAAGCGGACGGTCGAAGTCGTCGAGCGACGGATCGTCCCAGCTCGACTTCGCGTGGCGGAGGACATGTAGCGCCTTCATCGGGCCACCCAGGTTGATCTTGTCAATCCGACCGCGATCGCCATAGGATCAACCGATGCGGGGCCGTCTACTCCTGTGCGCATTCGCCGTCGCTGCGGTAATGCTCGTGCCAACAGGCGCAGCGTCGGCCGGCACTCCAGGCAACTGGACGCAGTTCACCACCTCCAACCTCCACAACTTCGCCGAGCCCGGCCTCGCCAGGACCGCCGACGGCGTGCTTCACGTCGTCTGGCACCGGCCCGTCTCCGCCAGCAGCGACGACCTGATGCACACGGCCATCTCGCGGACCGGGGGAGTTGTGGGTGGCCCGGTGACGATCGAGTCGGGCTGGCAGGGCCTGAACGCCCAGCCCGACCTCGTCGCGGCGCCGGGCGGCACCAGCCTCCGGGTCTTCTTCGCCGGCACGCAGACGCTGACGCTCGACGACACGCTCAACTACCAGCTGCTGACCGCCACGGCTGGCCCCGACGGCAACTCCTGGCCCGCGCGCCAGCGCGTGACCTCCTCCAGCCATCCGAGCTATGCCAGCGCCGGGATCGGAGCTGCAATGGCGCCGAACGGGACGCCGGTCGTCGCGGCAGGCGACCCGGGGAACATCTTTCACTTCGGCATCGGCGGCCCGGACTTCGTCTACGAAAGCCGTGCGGGCATGAACGTCTACGACCCGGGCGTCGGGGTCGACTCGACTTCCCGGCAGGCCGTCCTCGCCTGGTTCTCGCTCGGCGACGCGAGTGAAGGAACGTACGCGCGGGCGATCACGCCGTCAGGTCCCAGCGGCAGCACGGTCTTTCTCCCCGGGTCGGCGTCGGCCGACCGGCGCAGCGCGAACCCGCCGCTTCAGCGCACCGCGATCACTGGACGGCTCGGCGACAGCGGCGTCTACATCGCGTACGGCGTCGGGTATCCGAGCAGAACGAGCGTCGCCCTCGCCCGCTTTGGCGGCGGCTCGCTGACGGTCGGACGGGGGACGAGCATCGACAACGTCGCCATCGCACCGGCACCCGAGGGTCGTCTGTGGGTCACATGGTCGGACGGTCCGAAGATCTATGCGGTGCGGACGAACAAGGCTGCGACACGCGTCGGGCCCAGGGTCGGGATCAACCGGCCGCCTGGCTCGGTCAGCGTCTTCGGCGTGTTCGGCGAGGGATCGCTCGGCACTCTCGATCTGATCGCCAATTCGGGAACTGCTTCGAACGCCGTCGCGATGTGGCACACGCAGGTGCTGCCGCCGCTGGAGCTGCGTGCGAGGGGCGGACGCGGCTCGGTGACGGCCACGGTGACGGACGCGGGCGACCCGGTTGCGGGGGCCGCCGTCGCCGCGGGCGGCCGCCGTGGCACGACGAACGGTCAGGGCGTCGCCACACTCAAGGTGGCTCGGACGGGCCGGGTCACGGTCAAGGCGACGAAGGGCGGTTATCGCGCCGCGTCGGCTGGCGCACGGGTGCTCCGGCCGAAGAAGAAAAAGAGGTAGCGGCGATCAGTACTGCGGGGCGCCGGCGCGACGCGCGTGGCGTTCCGTGCGGCGGTGACGCAAGTACCGGCTGGTCTGGCCGAGCGCGATCACGCCGACGAAGACCAG
>Ga0075424_100001576_pt1 | contig 20123 bp, 17 predicted proteins | sample SoiMethybrSBSTD3_FD_75301 | JGI IMG/M metagenome (GOLD analysis project Ga0075424, IMG submission 75301) | Bulk soil microbial communities from a Populus tree surrounding site in Tennessee, USA - Soil MetaG P. TD hybrid SBSTD3 | ecosystem: Environmental > Terrestrial > Soil > Tree plantation... | reverse complement strand
CCGGCCAGAGCGGCGCCCGCGCGTTTTTTCTGCTGCGCGCCGGGCTGCAGCGGCTCGGCGCCGGGAGCTACGCGCTCTGGCGCCTGGCGAAGCCCGTGCTGGCGGCAGCACTGCAGATCCTGCTTGCCCTGATCATCGTCTTTGAGGAGTGGGGCTGGCGGCCGCTCGCAGATTTCGTCGCCAGATTAACGCGCTACAAGCTTTGGGCGCGCCTCGAACTGGGCATTGCCCGCCTTCCACCCTACCTGGCGCTCGTGGCCTTTGCGCTTCCCACACTCCTGTTGCTGCCCCTCAAATTCCTGGCGATTTTCCTGATTGCCAGGGGACAGCTGATGCTTGCCAGCCTGCTTTTCATCGCTGCCAAGCTGGTCGCCACGGCCCTGATCGCGCGGCTTTTCGAGTTGACCCAGCCGGCACTGATGCAAATCGGCTGGTTTGCCTGGGCCCACGACACCATCATGCCGTGGAAGGAAGCCTTGACTGAGCGCGTGCGCATATCCTGGCCCTGGCGCCTGGCACGCCTATGGAAGGAACGCCTCAGTCGGCTGACGCGCGGTCAATGGCGCCGGCTCTCCCCGCAGCTGCACCTGGCAGCGGCAGCCCTGTCGGCAGCTACCCTGTCGCTGGCGCAGCAGCTGCGCGCGGGCAGCGCCCGTCTTCTTAGCGCGATCAAACGCCGCCTCCCCGCGCAGCTGTAGGGCGGCTTAGGCCGCCTGGCCGCCAACGAACTCTGGGGCGGTATAGCCCTGCAGGTAAAGCAAGGCCGTCAGATCGGCGTGGTCGATCCGCAGCTGCGCGGCCTCCGCCACGATCGGTTTGGCGCGAAACGCGACGCCGAACCCGGCGGCGCGGAGCATGGCAAGGTCGTTGGCGCCATCGCCGACGGCGAGCGTATCTTCCGCCTGAAGCTGCAAGTCCTCGGTCAGCTGCTGCAGGGCAGCGAGCTTGGCCTCGCGGCCGAGGATCGGCTGTCGCACACGGCCGGTCAGCTTTCCCCCGGCGATTTCGAGCACATTGGCCTGCTGGCTATCGAAGCCGAGACGGGCCGCGATGCGCTCGGTGAAGAAGGTGAAGCCACCGGACACCAGCGCGCAGTAAGCCCCGTGCCGGCGCATGGTCGCAATAAGGGTCGCAGCGCCGGGCATCAGGCTCAGCCGGGATGCATAGATCTCCTCGAGGCTAGCGGCGTCGAGCCCATTGAGGAGGGCGACGCGCTCGTTGAGCGCGGTCTCGAAGGCAACCTCGCCGCGCATGGCACGCGACGTGATCTCGCTGATGCGATCGCGCAAGCCGGCGTAGGCCGCAAGCTCGTCGAGGCACTCCTGCTCGATGATTGTCGATTCCATGTCGGCGACGAGCAGTTTCTTGCGCCGGTGCGCCGGGTCGGCGGCAACGACATTGAGATCGATGGGTCGGCCTGCCACGAGCGCGGCAAGGCGATGGGTCAGCGCGCGCCTCGCCAAGGCGGCCGGGCTGCGCAGCAGGCCCTCCCAGGCGGTCCCTGGGGCGAGCCAGCGTTCCGCCAGGAGCTCGGCAGGGTGCAGCAGCGGGCGCATGGCAGCGATCAGCCCTGCCTCGAGGATGGGCGCCTCGGGCGCGGCCGTCATAACGAGGGCAACAGGTTTCATGGGCAAAGATCGTCCGTCGCGGCGCCGGCGCGCTCGCCCACGCCGCAGTTGATTTGACCGGGCGCGCAGCCTAATTGGCCCCCATGCGGCAGCGGGAGCAAGAGCGCGCCATCGTTATTGCCGGGCCGACGGCCAGCGGCAAGTCCCAGCTCGCGCTGGCCCTGGCGGAGCGGCTCGGCGGCAGCATCATCAACGCCGACAGCATGCAGGTCTACCGGGAACTCGCCCTGCTGACCGCCCGTCCCGGTGCCAGCGAACTCGCGCGCGTCCCGCACGCGCTTTATGGCTGCGTCAGCGGCCGGGAGGCTTACTCCGCCGGACGCTATGCGAGCGATGCCGCCAGCGCCGTGGCCGCGGCGCGCGCGGCGGGGCGTCGACCCATCATCGTGGGCGGCACGGGGCTTTACTTGCGCGCCCTGTTGCAGGGCCTGTCTCCCGTGCCCGCCGCCGATCCGGCCGTGCGCGCCCACTGGCGCCAACAGGTCGCCGAGCGCGGCTCGGAGGACCTCTATGCGCTGCTGGCGGCGCGCGACCCCGCCATGGCGGCGAGGCTCAAGCCCAGCGATCCGCAACGCATCGTGCGCGCGCTCGAGGTCCTCGACAGCACGGGCCGGTCGCTCGCCGACTGGCAGCGCCAAGCCGGCCAGCCGGTGCTCGCGGCGAGCGAGACCACTCCGATGCTGCTGCTGCCGCCGCTTGACCGCCATGCCGCCGCCATCGCCGCACGCTTTCAGCGCATGCTGGGCGAGGGGGCGCTGGAGGAGGTGCGCCAGCTCCTGGCGCTCGGGCTTTCCCCCGAGCTGCCGATCATGCGCGCGCTTGGGGTGGCACCGCTGCGCGCCCATCTGGCCGGCCAGCTGAGCCTGGCCGGGGCGGCGGCCGCCGCCATCACCGCCACGCGCCAGTACGCCAAACGGCAGATGACTTGGTTCAGACGAAATATGATTTCGTGGAAGACATTTCAAACGAAAGAAACAGAAAGCTTCATCCCGGAAATTTTGGCATTCATTGATGCTTAGCGGTTGACCCGTCACTATGCCCACCCCTATCAATGCGCGGCCCCTCGATCGGGCGGGTTTGCGTAACGGAGCTCGAGGCATGACACTCAAAATGAGCGGCGCCGAAATGGTCATACGCGCGCTGGCCGATCAGGGCGTGGAGCACATCTTCGGCTACCCCGGCGGCGCGGTGCTGCCGATCTATGACGAGCTCTTCCAACAGGAGAAGGTCAAGCACGTCTTGGTCCGCCAGGAGGGCGGCGCGGTGCATGCCGCGGAAGGGTACGCGCGCTCGACGGGCGGGGTCGGCGTGGTCTTGGTAACGTCGGGCCCTGGCGCGACCAATGCCGTTACGGGCCTGACCGACGCGCTCATGGATTCGATCCCGGTGGTGTGCATCACCGGGCAGGTGCCGACGCATCTCATCGGCAACGATGCCTTCCAAGAGTGCGACACCGTCGGCATTACCCGACCCTGCACCAAACACAACTGGCTCGTCAAAAACGTCGAGGACCTCGCGCGCATCTTGCACGAGGCCTTTTACGTCGCCCGCACCGGCCGACCCGGGCCGGTGGTGGTCGACATTCCCAAGGATGTGCAATTCGCCATCGGCACCTACACGGGGCCGAAGGACGTCAAGCACAAGACCTATCAGCCGCGCCTGCGGGGTGATACGCGCGCCATCGCGCAGGCGGTCGAGCTGATGGCGCATGCCAAGCGGCCCGTGCTCTACACCGGCGGCGGCGTCATCAACTCAGGTCCGAAGGCCAGCCAGCTGCTGCGCGAACTGGTCCGGCTTACGGGTTTTCCGATCACCTCCACGCTATTGGGCCTTGGGGCCTTTCCGGCCTCGGGCAAGGAGTGGCTCGGGATGCTCGGCATGCACGGCACCTACGAAGCCAATCTCGCCATGCACGATTGCGATGTCATGGTATGCATCGGTGCGCGCTTCGACGATCGGATCACGGGTCGCATCGACCAATTCTCGCCGCGCTCGAAGAAGATCCACATCGATATCGATCCCTCCTCGATCAACAAGAACGTCAAGGTCAACGTGCCGGTCATCGGTGACGTCGCCTACGTGCTTGAGGAGCTGGTGCGCGCTTGGAAGGCAAAGGCGGTCAGCGTCGACAAGACCGCCCTCAAGACCTGGTGGGCCCAGATCGATCGCTGGCGCGCCAAGAAGTGCCTGAGCTACAAGAATTCCGATGCCTTCATCATGCCCCAGTATGCCATCCAGCGGCTGTACGAGCTCTGCCAGGATCGCGACACCTACATCACTACCGAAGTCGGCCAGCATCAGATGTGGGCGGCACAGTTCTTCCGCTTCGAGCAGCCGAACCGTTGGATGACCTCGGGTGGGCTCGGGACCATGGGCTACGGCTTGCCAGCCGCCATCGGCGTGCAGATGGCGCATCCCAAGTCGCTCGTCATCGACATTGCCGGCGATGCCTCGATCCTGATGAACATCCAGGAGATGTCGACGGCCGTGCAGTACCGGCTGCCCGTCAAGGTCTTCATCCTCAACAACCAGTACATGGGCATGGTGCGGCAATGGCAGCAGCTGTTGCACGGCAACCGCATCTCCGAGAGCTACACGGCTGCCATGCCCGACTTCGTGAAGCTCGCCGAGGCGTATGGCGGCATCGGCATCCGGTGCGAGAAGCCCGGCGAACTCGACGATGCCATCAAGGCTATGCTGAAGGCGCCAAATGACAAGCCGGTGCTGTTCGATTGTCGCGTCGCCGCCCTCGCCAACTGCTTCCCCATGATCCCCTCCGGCAAGGCGCACCACGAGATGTTGCTGGGCGAGGAGGTAACGGACGAGGAGATCGACAAGGCCGTCGGCAAGGAAGGCAAGGTGTTGGTCTAGGCCGCTCGGCCGAGCCGGCGCGCACAAGCTTCCTGGAGCGAGCCCAGCACCGGGCTCGCCTCGCAGCTCCACGATGGGTCTTTTGCATTTTTGAAAGCTCGAAACGATGGCCAACACCCAACCCGGTTCCGCCTACTTCCTGGAGGAGCGCAGCGACAAGCCCGAGACGCACACGCTCTCGATTCTGGTCGACAACGAACCGGGCGTGCTTGCTCGCATCGCCGGCTTGTTCTCCGGGCGCGGCTACAACATCGAGAGCCTGACCGTGTCGGAAACCGAGCACGCCAAGCACCTCTCGCGTTTCACGGTCGTCACCACCGGCACGGCCATGGTCTTGGAACAGATCAAGAGCCAGCTCGAACGGCTCGTCAACGTGCACCGCGTCGTCGATCTGACCGCCTTGGGCGAGCCCTTGGAGCGTGAGCTGGCGCTGGTGAAAGTCACGGGCAAGGGCGAGAAGCGCATCGAGGCTTTGCGCATGGCGGAAATCTTCCGCGCCAACGTGATCGACGCCTCAACCGAGCATTTCGTGTTCGAAGTTACCGGCCGCATCTCCAAGATCGAGCAATTCATTTCCATCATGACCGAGCTCGGGCTGCTGGAGGTCTCACGCACCGGCATTGCCGCGATTGGCCGCGGTCCTAAGGGCATGTAGCGCGCGCTGGGCAGCACCGCCGGTTGCGGCAAACTTGCAAGCCCAAGGTGACAGCGCAGGCCCAAGCCGCCTAGAGTGCCGGCAGCAAAGCGTGCGACGTCGCCCGAGGGAGCCCATGCGCAACTATCGAATCGCTGCCATTCCCGGCGACGGCATCGGCGGCGAAGTGATCGCCGCCGGCGTCGAGGCCTTGGGCGTTTGCGCCAAACGTGATGGCGGCTTTGCCCTCGCCTTCGATGAGTTCGATTGGGGCTCCCGGCGCTACAAAGAGACGGGCGCCTTCATGCCGGCGAACGGTCTTGAGCTCATCCGCAACCACGATGCCCTGCTGTTCGGCTCGGCCGGCGCCCCCGACGTCCCCGACCATGTCACGCTCTGGGGGCTGCGGCTGGCGATCTGTCAACCCTTCGATCAATACGCCAATGTCAGGCCGACGCGCATCCTGCCCGGCATCACCTCGCCGCTGCGCCGCGTTTCCGGGCCCGAGCTCGATTGGGTGATCGTGCGCGAGAACTCGGAAGGCGAATACGCCGGCGTCGGCGGGCGGGTGCATCGCGGTTTGCCCGAGGAGGCGGCCACGGATGTGTCGATGTTTACCCGCGCCGGCATCGTGCGCATCATGCGCTTTGCATTTGCCCTGGCGCGTTCGCGCCCGCGCAAGCTCTTGACCGTGGTCACCAAGTCAAATGCACAGCGCCATGGCATGGTGCTGTGGGACGAAATTGCGCTCGAGATCGCGCGCGAGTTCCCGGACGTGAGTTGGGACAAGATGCTGGTCGATGCCATGACAATGCGCATGACCTTGAAGCCGGAAAGCATCGATACGGTGGTAGCCACCAACCTGCACGCCGATATCTTGTCGGACTTGGCCGCGGCCTTGGCGGGTTCGCTCGGCATCGCCCCGACCGCCAACCTGAACCCCGAGCGCACGTTTCCCTCCATGTTCGAACCGATCCATGGCTCCGCCTTCGATATCATGGGCAAAGGCATCGCCAATCCGATCGGCACCTTCTGGTCAGGTGTGCTGCTGCTGGAGCACCTCGGCGAGGCGCCGGCGGCGCGCCGTCTGATGCGCGCAATCGAGCGCGTCACGGCCGATCGGAAGCTGCACACGCCCGACCTCGGCGGCACCGCCACCACCCGTCAGGTGACAGCGGCGGTCTGCGAGGCACTGCTGGGCGACAATCTATAGTTGGCCCCGCGCGCGGGCGGGCAGACCCCGGTGCCGCCGGCAGCCTGCCGGCGATCGCCGCGGCGGCCCCGGCGTGGCCAGCCGGCGCCGGCTCGGGCTATCCTGCGGCGGCCATGTCAGGGAGAGCGATATGCAAGGCGAAGGCGGCAGCGTTGCCCAGGGTTTGGGCCAGAGCGTGGGCTCTTTTTTGGCCGGCATCGCGGGCGCGCTTGCGGCGCGCCTGGGGGACGTGATCTGGCGCAAGGCCATGGCGCGGACGCTTGGCGCGCTTGTTGGGGTGCTGCTGGCGGGCGTGCCGGGCGGGGAGGCGCAGGTCTACCCGACGCGCCCCATTACGGTGGTGGTGCCTGCCGCCGCCGGCGGCCCGACGGACACGGTAGCGCGGCTGATCGCCGAGCCGATGGGGCGAGCGCTTGGCCAACAGATCGTCGTTGAAAACGTCGGCGGCGCCGGCGGCACCATCGGCGTTGGCCGGGTCGCGAAGGCGGGCAACGACGGCTATACGCTGCTGGTTTGGCACATCGGTCAGTCGACGGCGCCCTCGCTCTACGACAACCTGCGCTACGACGTCTTCAACGATTTCGATCCGATCGGACGCATCACCGACGTGCCGATGACAATCGTCGGCAAGACGTCGCTGCCGCCCAAGGACGTTGCTGAATTGATAACCTGGCTCAGGGAAAGGCAGGACCAGGTCACCTACGCCCACGCCGGTATCGGATCAGCGGCGCACCTGTGCGGTCTGATGCTAATGAGCGCCCTCAATATCAAAATGAATGCCGTCGTTTACCGCGGTACAGGCCCCGCCATGAACGACCTGGTGGGAGGTCAATTCGACGTCATGTGCGATCAGACCACCGGCACCGCCAATCAGATCAAGGCGGGGACCATCAAAGGTTTCGCCGCCACCACCAAAACCCGCATTCCCCTGCTCGCCGAGTTGCCCACGCTCGATGAGGCTGGCGTCAAGGGCTTCGAGGTCTCTGCCTGGCACGCGCTCTGGGGGCCAAAGGGCCTGCCCAAGGAGGCGGTGGAAAAATTGACGGCCGCCCTGCAGGGAGCCTTGCGAGAGCCGGTGGTAATCGAGCGCATGGCAGGCCTGGCGACGGTGCCCGTGGCGCAGGATCTCGCAACCCCCGCGGCCTTGCAGGCGCAGCTCGAAGCCGAGGTCGCCAAATGGGGCGCCGTTATTCGGGCGGCCGGGGTGAAGGCCAATTGAGCTCAGGAATTGAGGCGCAGCTGCCGAGCCTGCGGCGAGCGCTGCCCCGCGCCGCCATTGCGCAAGGCTTGACCCAGCGCCAGGGCAAGCGGCCTCGGCAGCCGAAACGCGACCTCGACGGCGTTGGTTGCTTTCAGGCTGAGCACGATGACCTCATCATCCCCCTCCTGCGTGAGCCGCCAGTCGAGCAAGAAAGGGGCGCACGCCAATTCCAATTCGGCGCTGCCGCGCGCGGCGGTCTCTTGCAGGGCCGCCGACAGACCGAGCAGCAGCGAACCGAGGCTGGCGTGCGACAGATAGAGGCGACCCGGCTTGCCGCCGTGATCCAAGTAGCCGATCTCGACGTGTTGTCCCGAACAACATACGTCGAAGTGCGTAACGGCCTCGATGGCAATGGCGCGAACGCGGTTGGACATGGGGGCGCTGGCCTCGTGTGCTGCTTGCCGCGGGCGACAGGCGGTCGCAACACTATCTATTGTTGACCTACAGAGTCAAGTTTTCGCCGCCCGGGATGCCGCTTTGACAAGGCTGGCGGCAAATTGATAATCGTCGCGGGTTCCCGGCGGCTCACAATGGGAGTGTTGCCATGTTTTGGACCATCCGCGGCACATTAACTCTAATCCTCCTTTGCTTTGCCTCGGCCGGCTCTGCGCATTCGCCCGAGCAGGCGCCGCACCAGCTTTACGGCATGGGCGACTTCAAGCTGGAAAGCGGCGAGGTGATCAAGGATTTCTCCATTTCCTACGTGACGCACGGCAAGCTCAACGCCAACAAGAGCAATGCCATCCTGATGGTGACCGCCATCGGCGGCAATCACCATCGGCTCGACTTCATGATTGGCCCCGGCAAGGCGCTGGATCCCGACCGGTACTTCATCGTCTGCACCGATGCGATCGGCAACGGACTGACCACCTCACCCAGCAATAGTAGCGCCCAGCCGCGTATGCAGTTTCCCAGGTTCGCCATGCGCGACATGGTTGCCTCGCAGTACCGGCTCGTCACCGAACACCTGGGCCTCAACCATGTCCTGGCCGTGATCGGCCCGTCCATGGGTGGCATGCAAACCCTGCAATGGGGTGTGTCGCATCCGGAGTTCATGGATGCTCTGGTTGCGCTGGTGCCGCTGGCGAAGACGCCGGCCTGGACCGTCAGCGTGCTCGAGGCCTCGCGCAAGGCCATCATGCTGGACCCGGCCTGGCAGGGCGGCAATTACACGAGCCCACCCGAGCGTGGCATTCGCTTGTGGCGCGACATTCTCCTCTTGGCTGCCCGCACACCAGAGATCAATCGCGACCAGTTCCCCAACAATCCGCTCGATGTGCTGCCCTGGCTTGAGCAAACCGAAACCAGTCTGATCAAAGCCTTGGATGCCAACGATTGGCTGTATCAGACCTGGGCCTATGAGCGCCACGATGTCGGGACCACGCCACCCTTCAACGGCGACACCGCCAAGGCGCTGCAAAGCATCAGAGCCAAGACGCTGATCCTGCTCGGGACCAAGGACCTGCTCAACCCGGAATGGGAGCCGCAAGAGGCCGCCAAGCACATCCGCAACGCCAAGGTCGTGACCATCAGGCCGACGGCGGTGACGGGGCACGCGGCCGCGGGCGGCGCCTTTGCACCCGACGTCGAGTTTATCAACCGCGAGACCATTGGCTTTCTCGACGTCGTGAGCGAGGCCAAGAAGAGCAACTGAAGGGGCCGACTGCCTCAGGACGACGGCATGGCCGGGGGCGCGGTCACCACGATCTCGCTCAAGCCGTAACCCGCTTCGGCGGGAATGCGCAAGCGACGGCGACCGTCGGGCAGGCGCTCCGCCTCAGGCGTCACGGTGACGACAGGGCTCGACCGCGCCGCCGCGATCGCAGCTGCGACGGTGGGATAGCGCGCCAGCTTGTGCAAGTTCATCTGAGTGGCGAACACCAAGGTGCGCGCACCGGCTTCGGCATCGGCCAGGGCCTGCTGCGGTCGGATCCACAGGCCCTCGGTGGATTCGCTACCGTCGTGCGCCCCAAGCTGGCTGACCGGCGCTGCCACCAGCAGAAAGTGGGTGTCGAACCGTTTCGGCACGCCCTCCGGCGTAATCCAATGCGCGAACGGCACCATGAGATCGGTCGCCAGCGTCAGCCCTTCGCCACGCACGATGTCGAGGAAGGAAATGCTGCCGGCCAGCAAGTTGGCGCGGTGGCGATCGACCAGCCGGTGCGCCTCGGCGGCCGTCAGCAGGTCGGAGGCACCCTGCCGGCGTGCCAGCATCAGCCCTGCCTCCTCGAAGCTCTCGCGGGCGGCGGCGACATAGCCCGCCCGCGTCGGCAGCGTGCTCCTGACCGGTGCCAGCTCGGCCCAGGCGGCATGAGCATCCTCCGGATCCACCTTGCCGCCGGGAAACACCAAAGCCCCGGCGGCGAATTCGATGGCACGGTGCCGCACCACCATGAAGGCTTCGATGCCATCGGCAGCGTCGCGCAGGATCAGGACGGTGGCGGCCGGTCGCGCCGGGACCGGGCCGGCTGCGGCAGCGCTCGCGGGCCCCGGCATCAGGATTTGGCCCGGCTGGCGGGCAGCGGATATTCCTGAAGATAGCCCTGGTAGGCATCCTCGACGTCGATCTGCAGCGTGTGCAGGACCCGCACGACGGCATTGTAGAAGCCGATCGTGATGGTGAGGTCCACCAGGCGCTCGTGGTCGAGGCTCTTTTGCAGCTCCGCAAAGGTGGCATCCGACACGGCGAGATCATTGGTCATCTCGCGGGCCGCCCGCAGCACCGCCTTGGCGAGGGGCTCGAGCTCGTTGGGCTTGCCTTCGGTGTCCGCGATCAGCGCCTTGATGTCGGCATCGCTGACGCCGAAATCGCGCCCGATTTTGACATGGTGGGACCACTCGTAAGGTTGGCGCGCCAGGTAGCCAACCTGCAGAATGGCAAGTTCGCGCAAGCGTGGATCCAGTCGGCTCTTGAAGCGAATGAACTGGCCGAGGCCGCTGAAGGCGCGCGCGGCGTTGGGGCTGTTCACCAGCGCCTGGAACAGGGTGATGTTGCGCGCCAGCAGGTCTTGCTGGTCGGCCGGCAGGTCGCTTTGCTTGAGGTAGGGCACACGGGCCATTCACGTCACTCCGATCTTCAGTGCGATCTGCTGTCGCGGGCAGGGGCCTGCAAGGTGGTGCCGCCATCCACCACCAAGGTTTGCCCGGTGATGTAGCGCGCGTGATCGGACAACAGGAAGCGCACGGCGTGGCCGATGTCCCAGCCGGTGCCTTCCACGCCGAGCGCGGAGGCCTTGCGGCGCTGCTCGCGGGCCGCCGCGCTCATGCCGGGCGCGTAGACCATCGGCGTATAGACCGGGCCTGGCGCCACGCAGTTGACGCGAATGCCTTGCGCGGCGTGGTCAACAGCCATGGCGCGGGTCAGGGCGATCACGGCGCCTTTTGAGGCCGTATAGGCCGTAAGACCCCGGGGACGCAGCGCGGAAATGGAGGAGATATTGACGATCGCCCCCCGGCCGGCGCTCTCCAGCATGGCCGGGATGGCGTACTTGGAGGTCAAAAACATCACCTCGACGTTGACCTGCATGATGCGCCGCCAGCTCGCTGCCGCCTCCTCTACCACCGAGCCGCGGCTGCCGATACCCACGTTGTTGTCAAGAAAATCGAGGCGACCGAACCGCGCGACACAGGTCGCCACCATGGCGCGGCACTGCGTTTCCTCGGTGAGATCGGCCGCATGCGCAACCGCGCTGCCGCCCTCCGCCTCGATCATGCCCACCGTACGCTCGGCCAGCGCGCGGTCTCGATCGACCACGAACACGCTAGCGCCCGCGCGGGCAAGCAAGATCGCGGCCGCCCGCCCATTGCCGATACCATCACCCGCGGCGCCGCCGCCGGCAACGATGGCGACCTTGCCCGCCAGCCCCGCGTCATCCGCCGCGCGCGCTGCTAAACTCATCGAAGGCGTCCCTCAACTTTTTCGCTGCTTGGCGTGATAGCGGGGATCTCGGGCCCCTGGCAAGGCCCGCCGACCCCGCGCATCCCGGGCTTTACCCGTCACCAGCGGCCAACGCCCCGCGCTTGGTCCCGCCAGCCACCGGTGTGGCTGGTTGCCGCCCCGAAGGCAGGAACGAGGCGACCTCGTTCAGGGCCTCAACGCACCTCGGCCAGGAATGAAAGCTGGCTCGTGTGCGCCTCGCCGTTCTGATCGGCGAGCTCGGTTGGATAGTCGCCGGTAAAGCAATGATCGGTGAACTGCGGCGCCCGAAAATCGCGCCGTTCGATGCCCAGCGCCCGGTAGATGCCGCCCACGGACAGGAACGCCAAGCTCGTACAACCCGTGAAGGCACGCATCTCCGCCACGCTCATGTTGGCGGCCAACAGCTCGGTGGTGCGCGGCGTGTCGATGCCATAGAAGTCGGGATGCGTGATGGGCGGGCTGGAGACACGCAGATGCACCTCGCGGGCGCCTGCCTCAAACATCATCTGCACCAGTTTCTTGGAGGTCGTGCCGCGCACGACGCTGTCATCGATCAGCACGATGCGGTTGCCGCGCACCGCGCTGGCATTGGCAGAATGCTTGAGTTTCACGCCTAGCTGGCGGATGCGCTGCTCGGGCTCGATGAAGGTGCGCCCGACGTAGTGGTTGCGGATGATGCCGAGCTCGAAGGGGATGCCGCTCTCCTGGGCGTAGCCGATCGCCGCGGGCACCCCGGAGTCGGGGATCGGGATGATGACATCGGCCTGGGCGGGGGCCTCGCGGGCGAGCTGCACGCCCATTTGCTTGCGCAGCTCATAAACGTTGCGCCCGCCAACGATGGAATCGGGGCGGGCGAAGTAGATGTACTCGAAGATGCACGGGCGCGCCGGGCGCTTGGGGAAGGGTCGATGGCTCTCGACACCATCGACGGTGATGGTGACGATTTCGCCGTTCTCGATCTCACGCACGAACTCGGCGCCGACGATGTCGAGCGCACAGGTCTCCGACGCCAGCACATAGCCGCCACCGAGCCGGCCGAGCACGAGCGGACGGATGCCGATTGGATCGCGCGCCCCGATCAGCATGTCATTGGTAAGACAGACGAGGGCATAGGCGCCTTCGATCTGGCGCAGCGCTTCCACGAAGCGCTCGATCACGCGGCGGCGCTGCGAGCGTGCCATCAGGTGCAGGATGATCTCGGTATCGGAGGTGGATTGGCAAATGGCACCGCTCGAGATCAGCTCGCGCCTCAACGTCAGCGCGTTAGTAAGATTGCCGTTATGCGCTACGGCAAAACCACCCGTGTCGAGGTCGGCGAACAAGGGCTGCACGTTGCGCAAAATGGTGTCGCCGGTGGTGGAATAGCGGTTGTGGCCAAGGGCGATGCGACCCTTGAGGCGTGCGATCACGTCGACCTTGTTGAAGTTGTCGCCGACCAGGCCCAGCCGGCGCTCGGAGTGAAAGTGGCTGCCATCATAGGTGACGATGCCGGCAGCCTCCTGGCCACGATGCTGCAAGGCGTGCAACCCAAGCGCGGTGAGCGCCGCCGCGTCTTCATTGCCGAATACGCCGAAGACGCCACATTCCTCGCGCAGGCGATCATCCTCGCCACGCGGCAAGGCGACGCCCGCCGCGGTCTCAGCCGTTGAGAGCGAACCTTGCATGGGAAGCCTCGTTAAGGGGGAAGTCCGGCGTACCGCCAAGCCCACTCATCCCGAATCTGCGGCGACGACCTCAGGCGAGCTGGATATAGGGCAAGTCAGCCCGAGTTGCTACTGGTGAGGGCGTTGGGCCTGATATGATCGAGCTGCAGCCAGCCCTGACGCTGTTCCCCCGTGCCTAAGGGCACCGAAGGCGCATAGCGCGACAACAGGGAAAACAGCGTGCCGCTCGTCTGGTTGATCAGGGGCAGCGACTGGGCATTCTCCACCCAGCCCGGCAGCTCACCGGGCCGACAGCCTTGAGCGGACGCGCGCGCCGGATTGTCCTTGCACACAAAGGAGACGGCAAACATGTAGGGAATGACGATCAGCACGAACCCCCGTACCATGCCGAAAGCCAGGCCCAAGATGCGATCGATCGCCCCCACTCGGCTATCGAGGACCGAATCGGAAATCCGCGCCGTAATAAGATGAACGATGATCAGGACGACCAGGAAAATCAAGCCACCGATGGCCACCTGGGCCACATACACGTAGGAGGTTTGCACCGGGTTGGCGAATTGCTTGGCGACCTCCTCGGCGATGTCGCGGTGATAGCGAATAAAATAGAAGACGGCTCCGGCCGCCGCCGCCCAGGATAGGATCGAGAGCACCTCGCGGGTCAGGCCGCGATACATCGCCACCAGCCCCGAGAGCACGACAATGGCGATCACCGCCAGGTCGAGATTCGTAAAGGGTCCCACTCCGCTCATCTTCGAGGGTCCTCGATCCAGCGACAGGATGGCTGTGCGGGCAGTGCGCACCGCGGGCTAAGACCCGGAGCCTGACCGGCGCCCCGGCGAGGCTTCGCTCCGCTCAAATCCGCCCAGGTCAAAATCCGCTCCCCGGTGCTCGAGCCAGGTTCGCCACGTTGCCCGGGGCATAGGCTCTAGGGCAGCTGCTGCCCGAACACAATATAGCTGTACTCGGCCACATGCGGTGGTGCTGGGTGGGCACAATTGTGGGGGTATTGTGTGTGGGTCGCCTGTGGCGCCCGGGCCCACCCCCGGCCTGCCGTTCCCCTTACGGCGGGGGCGGCGGCAGCACGTCGAGAAGGTCGCGAACGTGGGCCAACCCCCGGCGCTGCAGGGGGTCGCGCTCGGCGCCCGCCTCCGCGGCGGCCGGCAGCACCGCGGCCTTGAACCCGAGCTTGCTTGCCTCTTTCAGGCGCAGCGGCGTGTGCCGGACGGCCCGCACGGCCCCGGAGAGCGCGATCTCGCCCATGAACACGCGATCGGCGGCGAGCGCCACGTTGCGGATCGAGGACAGCAGGGCGGCGGCAGCCGCCACGTCGGCTGCCGGCTCGCTGATCTTCAAGCCTCCCGCCACGTTGAGATAGACGTCCTGGGCAGCGAAGCTCACGCCCGCTCGCGCGTCGAGGACCGCGAGCAGCATTGCCAGACGATTGCTGTCCCAGCCCACGACGGCGCGCCGCGGGGTGCCCAGCCCCGAGGGAACCACCAGAGCCTGCATTTCCACGAGAATCGGGCGGGTGCCTTCGATGCCGGCGAAGACCGCCGATCCTGGCGCGGAGGCCTGTCGATCCGGCAGGAACAGCTCCGAGGCATTGGCGACCTCGCGCAGGCCCTCGCCCGCCATCTCGAACACCCCGATTTCATCGGTGGCCCCGAACCTGTTCTTGGTCGCGCGCAGGATGCGATAGGGATGGCCCCGGTCGCCTTCGAAGTAGAGGACGGTGTCGACCATATGCTCCACCAGCTTGGGCCCGGCGATCTGGCCATCCTTGGTGACGTGGCCGACCAGGACCAAGGCGCTGCCGCTCGCCTTGGCGAAACGCACCAGAGCATGCGCCGCAGCCCGTACTTGGGCCACCGTCCCCGGCGCCGCCTCCAGGCCATCGACCCACAGGGTCTGGATCGAATCGACGATGACGAGGTCGGGCGCTGGGCCGTCGTTGAGCGTCGCCAAGATGTTGGCAAGATTGCTGTCGCAGGCGAGCGCCACCGGCGCGCTCGCCACCCCGAGGCGCTCGGCCCTGAGGCGCACCTGGCCGGCGGCCTCCTCCCCGGAGAAATAAAGCGCGCGCCGGCCCGCTGCCGCCAGCCTGGCCGCCACCTCGAGCAACAGGGTCGACTTGCCGATGCCCGGCTCGCCGCCGATCAACAGCGCCGAGCCGGGCACGATCCCGCCACCCGTGACGCGGTCGAGCTCGCTGCTGCCGCTCGAAAAGCGCCGCATCGCCGGGGTGTTGGCGACGCTCAAGCTTTCCAGTTGCAGCACGCGACCCTTGCTGGCCGACGCCAACCCGCTGCCGGGCGGGGTGGCGCCGGCCTCCTCGAGCAGACTGTTCCACTCGTTGCAGGCCGTGCACCTGCCGGTCCAGCGCGCGGCGGTGACGCCGCAGTTTTGACAGACGTAGGCGTTTCGGGCCGGGCGTGGCATGGCCGTCAGGTCCCCGCTCCTTCGTAAACGCGGTGCACGCGCGGCCCGAGCCGGGTCAGAAGTTCGTAGCCGATCGTCCCCGCCCGATCAGTCAGATCGTCGACGGTGACGCGGGCGCCCATCACCTCCACCCAGGCACCGCGGCGCGCGAGCTCCAAGGGAACATCGGTGACGTCGACGGTCGTGAAGTCCATGGAGACGCGGCCGACGATGGGCACGGGGAAGTCCCCGAGGAAGCCCACCGGACCCGCCTCGCCGGTCTTGACGCTGAGCGCGCGCAGGAAGCCATCGGCATAGCCGCAGCCGATGGTGGCAATGCGCGAGGGTCGCTGCACCCGGTAGATGGCGCCATAGCCAATGGTCGCCCCGGGCTCCAGATCGCGGATTTGCAAGATTTTCGCGGCGAAGCGGACGACCGTTTGCATCGGGTTCGGCTTGCCCTCGTGCGCACGCCCGCCGTAAAGCGCGATGCCGGGTCGCACCAGATCGTAATGAAAGGGTGCGCCCAGGAAGGTGCCGCCGGAATTGGCGAGGCTTGCCGGCGTGGGGGGAAGTTTGGCGCGCAGCCAATCGAAGCGCTGGCGCTGGCGCTCGTTCATGGGGTTGCCCGGCTCGTCGGCGCAGGCGAGATGGCTCATCACCAGGCACATGTCGAAGCCCGCGAGCAGGCCAGGCTCGGCGGCCAGCCGCTCGATTTCGGCTTCCGGCATGCCGAGGCGGTTGAGCCCCGTGTCAAGGTGCACGGCCGCCGAGAGCTTGCGGCCGCGGGCCCGACAATAGGCCGCCCAGTCGCGCACCTCGGCGAGGCTGGAAAGAACGGGGCGCAGGTCGAAGCCAGCGTAATGGGGCTCCGCCCCCGGCAGGAGGCCATCGAGCACATAAATGGTGGCGCCCGGCTGCACCGCCCGCGCCGCGCGGCCCTCCTCGATGGTTGCGACAAAGAAGGTTTTGCAGCCCTCGCTGGTCAGCGCTTTGGCGATCGGTGCCAGGCCCAGGCCGTAGGCGTCGGCCTTGATCACACCGGCGCATTCGGCCCGGCCGGAGGCGGCATTGAGGCGCGCCCAATTGGCGCGGAGCGCCACCAGGTCGACGGACAGCGCCGCCCGGGCGGTGGGCGGCACCGGCGCACGCGGCCAACGGTTGCCGCGGGAGACGCCTTCCCGGAGGCTCACCCGATCCGCTCCGGCAGATAAGCGTCGCGCGCCAAGTCGGAAAAGCGTGTGACGTTGGACTCAAACTGGAGCTGCACCGTTCCCACGGGACCGTGCCGCTGCTTGCCGATAATCACCTCGGCTTTGCCGCTCACTATTTGCATCTTAGCCATCCAATCCTGAAACTCGAGCGTCCCCTCGGAGGGCTTGGTGCGTTCAACATAATACTCTTCGCGAAAGACGAACATGACGACGTCGGCGTCCTGCTCGATCGAGCCGGACTCGCGCAGGTCGGCGAGCTGCGGCCTCTTGTCTTCGCGATTTTCCACAGCGCGCGAGAGCTGCGAGAGCGCCAGGATCGGCACGTTGAGCTCTTTCGCCAGCGCCTTAAGTCCCGTGGTGATCTCCGAGACCTCCTGCACGCGCCCCTCGGAGGCCCGCCGCTGCGAGCCCGTGAGCAGCTGCAGGTAGTCCACCACGATCATGCCGAGGCCCTGTTGACGCTTGAGCTTGCGCGCGCGCGCCGCCAGCTGGGCAATGGAGATGCCACCCGTCTCGTCGATGAAGAGGGGAATGGACGACATTTCCCGGCTCGCCTCCACCAGGCGCTTGAATTCAGGCTCATCGATCATGCCGCGGCGGATCTTTTCGGAAGGTATGCCCGCCTGTTCGGATAAGATCCGGGTCGCGAGCTGCTCGGCGGACATCTCGAGCGAGAAAAAGCCTACCACCGCGCCGTCGTGGCTCTGATCATCGGCGGCAAGCTCCGCCCGTTCGGCGAGCGAGCGTGCGCGGCTGCGCGCGACATTGAAGGCGATGTTGGTGGCGAGCGCCGTCTTGCCCATGGAGGGACGGCCGGCAAGGATGATCAGGTCCGAGGGCTGTAGGCCGCCGAGCTTGCTGTCGAGATCGCGCAGGTGCGTGGCAATTCCCGACAACCCCCCTTCGCGCTGGAAGGCGTTGTTCGCCATCTCGATGGCGCTGACGAGGGCATTGTTGAAGGCGCGGAAACCCTGACCGTATTTGCCCGTCTCGGCGAGCGAGAAGAGCCGCGTCTCGGCCTCCTCGATCTGCTCACGCGGCGGGAAATCGACGGGAGCGTCATAAGCGGCGTTGACCATGTCCTCGCCGATCAGGATGAGGTGTCGGCGGATGGCCAGGTCGTAAATGGTTTGTGCGTAGTCGCGCGCATTGATGATGGTGGCGGCGTTGGCCGCAAGACGGCCGAGATACTGCGGCACCGTCAAGGTCGCATCGATGCGCTCGGCGTGCTCGAAAAACGTCTTCATCGTTATCGGCGTCGCCTGCTTGCCCGAGCCGATCAACTTGGCCGCGGTCTCGTAGATCTGCTGATGCAGTGGGTCGTAGAAGTGGTGCGGCTCGAGAAAGTGCGAGACGCGGTCGTGTGCCTCGTTGTTGATGAGAATGGCGCCGAGCAGGGCCTGCTCGGCTTCGAGGTTGTGGGGTGCGCTGCGGAAGGAGGTTGCCGGCCCGTCAGACGCCGACAGGGGTGGTGCGGGCAGAGGTCGCTGCAGGGATTGGCTCATGCGCTGAGGCAATAGCCGATTCCGCCGCGGGCGTGGCCGAGGACTTGGCTGTCAAGCCCGACCATCCCTGTTTTGCACATCGGGACCCAGAAAGCCCTTGGCCGCGAATCACTGCCCTGGGCGAGCCTCTACTCGCCGGCCAGCCGCGGCCGGCGATCGATCGCATCTTGCGCCAACAGGCGCTGCTCGTCGTCCCAGATGTAGTCGCGCGTGATCGGCAGCGTGCTGACGCGCTTGGCGAGCTGTAGCTGAAACACCACCAGACCCTGGTAGCGGAAGGCCGTCTCCGAGCCGGCGAGGTAGAACTCCCACATCCGGCAGAAGCGCTCGTCCAGGATCGCCGCCGCCTTGTCCCAGTTGGCCAGGAAGCGCTCGCGCCAGGCGTGCAAGGTCTGCGCATAGTGCAGGCGCAAGATCTCGACGTCGGTGATGATCAGCTGTGAACGTTCGATCGCCGCCACCACCTCCGAAAGGGCGGGAATATAGCCACCGGGGAAGATGTATTTGGCGATGAAAGGATTGGTCACGGTCGGCGGCTCGGAGCGTCCGATGGTGTGGATCAGGGCCACGCCCGTGTCGCTTAGGAGCTCGTGCACCTTCTTGAAGTAGGTGCCGTAGTGGGAGACGCCGACGTGCTCGAACATGCCAACCGAGACGATGCGATCGAAGCGGCCAACCACCTTGCGATAGTCCATGAACTCGAAATGGGCCGATCGGCTCAAGCCTTCCCGGGCCGCACGCTCGTTGGAGATCTTGTGCTGCTGGGTGGAGAGCGTGATGCCCGTCACCTCGCAGCCCACGGCCTTGGCCAGATAAATGCCGAGCCCGCCCCAGCCCGAGCCGATGTCCAGCACGCGCTGGCCGGGGTCGATGGCGAGCTTGGCCGCCAGGTGCCGCTTCTTGGCCAGCTGCGCCTCCTCCAGATCCGCACCGGGCGTGAAATAGGCGCACGAGTACTGCCGGTCACTGTCGAGGAAGAGATCGTAAATGGCCCCGTCGATGTCGTAGTGGTGCGCCACGTTGCGCCGGGCCCGGCCGGCGGGATTGAACTGCGCCGCGCGCCTAATCAGGTAGCGCACGACGTCGAGCGCCCGCGCCCAAGCCGGAACCGGATCGCGCTGGGCATTGCTCAGCAGGAGCTCGAGCAAGTCATAAATGCGCCCACGCTCCATCTGGAGCGTGCCCTGCATATAGCTCTCGCCCAGGGCCAGCTGCGGATCGAGCACCAAGTGCCACTCGACGCGGCGCTGGCTAACGCGCACGACGACCGCCGGCCCAGTTCCGTCGCCATAGCGATGCGAGGAACCCTGAGCATCGATGAAGGTCAGATCACCGCGCCGGACGATGCGGCGCAACATGACATCGAGCAAAATCAACATGACGCACGCTGCCGCGTATGCAGTCCTCGACCGTTCCTCCCTTCGGCCTCAGGCCTTCTTTTCCCGCATTATACGAAAGTCGCGCGCAATGTCACCGCTAAGCTTGCCCTTGCGGTTTTGGGTTTGTACGGCAACTCGTAACCCCGTCCTGCCGTGCGTGCCCAGCAGACGGCAACAGAGGAGGCGCGGCTACTCAACAGCGTCCGGGGCCTTGGGTTCCTCGTCGCGCTGACGCGCCAGCGCCTCCTCCTCGAACAGCGCCTCAGCGTTAAACGTCTCGATCTCGACGCCCTCTTCCTTGATCACGGTCACGTCCTCCCCGCGCGCCTGCCGCTCCGCCTCATCTTCCGAGCGGGCGACATTGAGCGTAACCTGAACGATCACCTCGGGGTGCAGGGCGATGCGGGTGGGCTGCAG
>Ga0075424_100001573_pt1 | contig 20135 bp, 18 predicted proteins | sample SoiMethybrSBSTD3_FD_75301 | JGI IMG/M metagenome (GOLD analysis project Ga0075424, IMG submission 75301) | Bulk soil microbial communities from a Populus tree surrounding site in Tennessee, USA - Soil MetaG P. TD hybrid SBSTD3 | ecosystem: Environmental > Terrestrial > Soil > Tree plantation... | reverse complement strand
TTTAGAGGTTTGCCGGAAGTATAATCCAGGGATCAAAGTTATATTCGCCAGCACGCGGCAGATCTACGGCAAACCGGAATACCTGCCAGTGGACGAAAACCACTTGGTCCATCCGGTGGATGTCAACGGTATTAATAAGATGGCAGGAGAGTGGTACCACATACTCTACAATAACGTCTATAACATCCGTGGTTGTGCCCTCCGGTTGACGAATACCATTGGGCCACGCATGCGGGTGAAAGATGCGCGCCAGACCTTCTTAGGTATTTGGGTTCGGCTTCTACTAGAAGGTAAGCCTTTTGAGGTCTGGGGTGGCGAGCAGTTGCGGGATTTTACCTATGTGGACGATGCCGTCGAGGCGTTTCTACTGGCAGCAGCCAGCGACAAATCCAATGGACAGATTTTTAATCTTGGCGGAGATTGCGTGATTAGCTTAAAAGAACTCGCTGATCTACTAGTTAAAGTCAACTGTGGCGGGGAGTACAGTACTCACTCCTATCCAGCCGACCGTAAACGCATAGACATCGGGGATTATTATGCGGATTTTAGCCGCATCCGTTCTGCACTGGCATGGGAACCGAAGGTGCCACTGCCTGAGGCGCTTGGCCGCACGGTTGCTTACTATCGACAGCACCACGACCACTACTGGGACAATTGAGAATGGATAATTTCGGAGAGACGCGCAGCCTATTGATTTGCAGCCGCATAAACGGATCGTCGATAGCGTGATCGGTAGAGATACGATTATCACTTCGGCGACAGCTTACCCGGCGGTCGTTGGCGAGAATTCCGAGGTTGGCAACTGAGCATGAAAATATTGATTACGGGGGGAGCCGGATTCATTGGCAGTCACTTTGTGCGCTACAGTTTGGAGAAGCACCCAGAATGTCGCATTATTGTTCTCGATAAGCTCACCTACGCCGGCCGCAGGGAAAATTTACACGATGTCTTCGGCTCCGTGCAGCTTATTCATGGAGATGTTTGTGTTCCGGACGATGTGGAGAGAGCGATAGACGGATGTAACATTGTGTTTAACTTTGCAGCCGAGTCACATGTCGACCGCTCGATCAGTGACGCCGGGGCATTTGTCAATACAAATGTGTGGGGTACCTACGTTCTCTTGGAAGCGGCAAAGCGCCACAAGGTTGAACGCTTTATCCAGATATCGACTGACGAGGTTTACGGGTCCTGCTCGAATGGGTCGTTTACCGAAAACGATACGGCCAATCCCTCTTCTCCTTACGCCGCCAGCAAGGCCGGCGCGGATTTACTAGCTCTTTCCTATTCCCGGACTTACGGATTGCCCGTACTTATTACGCGCAGCTCCAACAATTTCGGCCCATATCAATATCCAGAAAAAGTCATACCTTTATTCATCACCAATGCGCTCGAGGACAAGCCGTTACCGGTCTACGGCGACGGTCGAAATATACGGGATTGGATCTATGTGCAGGATAACTGTGCAGCGATCGATTTTGTTTCGCAAAACGGAACTCCAGGAGAGATTTACAACATTGCTGCCAAAAATGAGAAGGAAAACCTGGAGATCGTCGATCAAATTTTGCAATTTCTAAAAAAACCCAGGGCACTGATCCAACTTGTTCAAGACCGCCCTGCGCATGATCGCCGTTACTCGTTGGATGTGAGAAAGATGACAGCTTTGGGATGGGTGTCCACCGCTCCGTTTCAAAAAGCATTGGCGAATACGATCAAGTGGTATCAAGAAAACGACTGGTGGTGGAAGCCCCTGAAACAGTAGCTGCAATGGAAGAGACAAAAGCGAAACACCATTTCGGCGAATTTTTGTTGCCCGCTAATCCGCTCGCATCTTATTTGGCCCACAAGGGCGAAATTGATGCTGCCATTGCCAGGGTGCTCAATGGCGGATGGTATGTCCTGGGAAAAGAAACGGAGGCTTTTGATCAAGAGTTCGCCCAATATCTTGGTGTACTGGATTCCGTCGGGGTAGCTAGCGGCACCGATGCTCTTCATCTAGCGCTGCGTGTTGTTGGCGTTGGTCCCGGCGATAGCGTAATTACCGTATCCCATACGGCTGTCGCGACAGTCGCGGCGATAGAGCTTGCAGGCGCTTCGCCCATTTTGATCGATGTTGATCCGGTGACCTTTACGATGGATCCGAATCGGCTAGAGGACACCATAAAAGCACATTATCCAGGCGGCAACCCGGGTGCCGGACGTCGTCTTAAAGCCGTTATTCCTGTTCACCTCTACGGGCACCCTGCCGATACGCAGGCTATCATGGAAATTGCCCGGCGCTATGAGATGTATGTCATCGAAGACTGCGCGCAGTCCCACGGAGCCTCCATCGGCGGCGTTAAAACCGGCGGCTGGGGAAACTTGGGCGCGTTTAGCTTTTATCCGACAAAAAACCTTGGCGCGCTCGGTGATGGGGGAGCACTGGCGACAAAGGATCAGGAAGTGGCGGAACGGATTCGCTTGCTTCGCGAATACGGATGGCGAGAGCGGTACATCAGCGATTTCCCGGGAATGAATTCACGCTTGGACGAGATTCAAGCGGCTATCTTGCGAGTTAAACTGCATTATCTCGACCAAGAAAACAATCGCCGCCGCGAACTGGCACGCCTCTACGATTCATTGCTTTCGCCGACAACACTAATGCGTCCCGAGGTGAGGGTTGATGCGCACCACGTCTATCATCAATACGTGATCCGTAGTGAACGTCGCGAAGCGCTACGAGTTTTTCTCAAAGATAATTTGGTCGGTACCTTGATTCATTACCCATTGCCGGTTCATTTGCAGCCTGCTTACCGAGGGCGGATTCTCATTGGCGCCGGCGGGCTAGAAAATACCGAGCGACTTTGTCGGGAGATACTCAGTCTTCCGATGCATCCGCAAATGAGCGATGAACAGGCTCAGCGAGTGGGTGAACTTATTTTAGAGTGGCACCGGCAAACGCCAAACTAAGGCCGATGGAGTATTTCTGCACTTATTTTGATTCCCACTACCTACTGCGAGGACTTGCGCTCTACCGGTCCCTCGAGCAGCATTGCCCTTCCTTTCGGTTGTGGGTACTGTGCATGGATCGTAGCTGTTACGAGGCTCTCGTTCAGCTAAAGTTGCCAAGTGTTCATTTGATTGCCCTGGAGGAATTTGAGGCGGATGATGAAAAACTTCTAAGTGCCAAGAAAAACCGGAGCTTAATTGAATACTATTTTACTTGCTCGCCTTCGTTGCCCCTATTTATCTTCGCGACTTTCCCGGAGGCGGAACGCGTAACCTATTTGGATGCTGACCTGTTCTTTTTTGAAAATCCTGCCCCGGTCTTCGAGGAAATAGCCGACCACTCGGTGGCGATGATCGGCCATCGTTTTTCACCGCAGCTCAAGCACCTGGAGAGCTACGGTATATACAATGTGGGTTGGCTCTCTTTTAAGCGCGACGAGCATGCCCTCGCGTGCCTTCACTGGTGGCGAGAGCAATGCATTGCATGGTGTTATGACCGAGTCGAGGATGGGCGATTTGCCGATCAGAAATATTTGGACACTTGGCCGAGTCGTTTTGCCCGTGTGGTGGTTTTGCGGCATAAGGGCGCCAACTTGGCTCCTTGGAATATATCTAACTACAACATTCGTGAACAGGGAGGCCGTGTGTGGGTTGATGAACAGCCTCTTATTTTCTTCCATTTTCACGGTCTAAAAAAGGTGAATGCTTGGCTCTATGGTCACAATTTTGCGCTCTATGGGATTAAGCCCTCCAAGACGATACTGCGAAGTATTTATGCACCGTACTTTGCTAGTTTTTTGAACGTGGGCGAAGCACTGTTGCCCTTCTTAGAAACTTCGGTTGAGAGTGTAAGATATCAGACGAAAAAACCAGCTCCGTCCCAGGAAAGTCATCTCGTGTATCGTTTATTGAACAGCTTGAGAAGGCCTCTGCATGTATGCCGAGAAATTCTTGCGAGGAATTATCTCATCGTTGTAAAAAGGTACCTGCTGGTAATTGTGTAACCGCAGCACTACTGTGCATTTCCAAACGACCAGAGTTTTTAGCCGGCCTCTGTTTCTCGATAAGCAACTGTAATGTAGCCGCAGCGACTGTTTCGCCATAGGACAACTGAAGACTCACATCTAGGGTTTTGTGGTCAAAGACGGGTGCACTGTCAAACCCCATACAAGCTCACTTAAGCCTCATGACCGATTATGAAGTTTTTAATTCTGAATACCGACTATCCGGAGTTCCTCTGCTGGCTCTATGGGCAACACCCGGGGCTGGAGACCAAGCCTTATGATCACCAAATGTTCGTGCGCAATGAGAGCCTGTTTGGGGCGGCCGATTTTTATTCTGGCAACCTACGCAAAATGGGGTATGAGGCTTGGGACATTCACGCCAATAATGAGTCTATGCAGAAGGCGTGGGCGCGAGAGAATGGGTTGAGATTGAGAGAAGATGGGCGATGGAAGTTCCGAATGAGAAGAGGTGTAGTTCCCTGGGTCTCGCGGGTAGAACAGGTTTGGTTCTACGATATCCTCAAAGCACAAATCGAGCACTATAACCCTGACATTATCCTTAACCAGGCGATGGATGGCATCAGCAGCAGTTTCTTGAAAGACATGAAGCCTCATGTGCGGCTCTTGATGGGACAAAACGCCGCACCATTGCCTGAGGGGGAAGACTTTGGTTACTACGATCTCGTCGTTTCATCCCTCCCCAACGTGGTTGAGCGTTTTCGCAGAATGGGAGTACCCGCGGAGCCACACCGGCTGGCGTTTGAGCCGCGAGTATTACAGGCGCTGAGAAATGGAGAACCCAAAACGCCAATCACATTTGTTGGGAGTATCACATTATATCACGACAGTAGAGTTCGTCTGTTGGAGCATCTTTGCAGATGCGCGAATATAAAAATATACGGGACAGGAGTTGATTACTTGCCGAAAGAATCATTGATTCGACAGCATCACCACGGGGAGGCTTGGGGCGTCGACATGTATCAGCTTTTGTTCGATTCGAAAATAACGGTCAATCACCACATTGAGATGGCAAAGTCCTATGCCAACAACCTGCGCTTGTTCGAGGCTACGGGTGTTGGGACTTTGCTGGTCACCGACTGGAAGGAAAATCTGCACGAACTGTTCGAGCCGGGCAAGGAGGTGGTTTTCTATCGCACGCCCGACGAATGCGCGGAGGCGGTCCAGTACTATCTGGAACACGATGAAGAGCGAGAAGCAATAGCGCGTGGCGGACAAAAGCGAACCCTACGGGACCATACTTACTGTCAGCGAATGCCAGAGTTAGTGGATATCGTCAAAAAATATCTTTAAGGAGTCAGCGCGCGGGCAGCAACAAACATTACGGGATCATTCCTAGTGTAAGCGGACGCGGGAGTTTGCGAGCCGTCGAAAACTATCGTAAGGAGAACAACGTCCATGAGGCTCAGGGAAATTTCACGGCGCGTTTTACCGCCGATCGCGATGGATGCAGGAAGATGGCTGCTCAAGTCTGGAACACAAGCTTCCGAGAGGCGCGTTAGATTCCAATACGGACAGTTTTTCCTAGAATGCGACTCCTCACACCATCTCCCAACAATTCTAGCTACCCTGCCGAACTTCGGTCGAAACCTAGCAGACGTCGTACTTGCGTTGGAGGCTCAGGCGCCCCGCGTCGTCGACATAGGAGCCAATATCGGGGATACGGCGGTTTTGCTGGCGCGTTTCGCGCCCGGTGCCAAGGTGCTTTGCATCGAGGGGGATCCTCGTTTTATGCCCGACCTAAAATGCAATACAGCACAGCTTAAGGAAGTGACAATCGTAGAAGCAATTTTGTCTGATCGAAGTGTACAGGTTAGAGGTGAATTTATTACGAAGAATGGAACCGCACATGTGGTGCTGGGCGAGGGCGGTGATTTGCTACAAGTGCGGACCTTGGATGACGTGTTAGCAGCGTATCCAGAATTTTCTTGCCCCGACCTTATCAAGATCGATACCGATGGATTCGAGCCGGCGATTTTGCGCGGTGCCAAGGCGGTGCTAGGATCTTCCAGACCAGTGGTTTTCTACGAATGGCATCCAGAGTTTTATAGCATGGCCGGCGAGGATAATATCAGCCATGCTGATTTTTTGATGGACCTGAAGTATGATGGGTTCATGTTTTTTACGAACGCGGGCGAACTGTTGCTGCGTGTTCGCCGGCCCGGCCACGATGTATTAGAAAGCCTTGCCCGCTTCTCACGCGCGCGACGACAGATCGACGATTGGCACTTCGACGTCGCTGCCTTTCCGACAGAACGAATAGATGTTTGGGAGCGCTTTGACGGCACTACTCGAAGGTAAGTACGTCATTAACCCGCTAGTGGGGTCTTTCATTGAAATTGCTTTCATTTCGCACTTGCTGCTTTGACACCCGTAGAAATTACATGATCCATCGGAGCTTTTAGCGGTCGACTACAATCGTTGTCGCGGAAGCGACTTCGGTTGTTCAGTGCGAGAGATTTATCGGCTCAAGGGGCGTTAGCATGCGCATCGGCATCATTCCCGACATGATAGGTTCGGGTGGCGGGGTTTATCAATACAGCCTCACTATGCTGCGCGCCTTGCACGATTGGAAATCGGACGGGTGCGAAGATGAGTTCATAGTATTTGCCGATAATGCGCATCATGCGGCTCTGATGCGGTTCAACGGGCGTAATTGGACAGTAAACCCGATGCAGTGCCCATCCCTGCACAAACAGGCATTGGATATATTGCGGTGTATCATCGGTGAAGGGCCCCATCGGGAAGCTTGGAGATGGCTGCGCGGGCAGCTGCCGGGCAAAGGGATATTACCCAATGCGGATGTGGTGCAGTATCGGCCAGAGGCGACTCGATGGTTAAACAACTCCGGTGTGGACCTGATGATTTACCCCAACCCTACCTCCCTGTCTTTTGAAACCGGGGTGCCCTACATAATGGCGGTTCATGACCTCCAACACCGTCTGCAGCCAGAGTTCCCAGAGGTTTCGGCGAATGGCGAGTGGGAACGGCGGGAATACCTGTTCCGGAATGCGATACGCAACGCGACGCTGATCCTAGCTGATTCAGAGGTAGGCAAGGAAGACATCCTCAACTTCTACGGATCTTGTGGAATCACCCCGGATCGGGTCAAGGTGTTGCCGTTTCTTCCGGCTTGCTATCTTGGCATTCATATTTCAGAAGGCGAGCGGCAGCGCGTACGAAAGATCTACCATTTGCCAGAACGTTATTTGTTCTATCCAGCTCAATTATGGCCTCATAAGAACCATACTCGGATCATTCGGGCGCTGGGTTTGCTAAAGCGAGAGCACAGCCTCAGGATTCCAGCCGTGTTCTGCGGTAGTCACAGCGGAGAGATCCGAAAGCGCACTTTTCACGAGGCTATGTCGGTGTCTTCTCAATTGGGCCTCGAAGAAGAAATCCACTATCTGGGTTATCTGCCAGACGGAGACATGTCAGCAATCTATGCCGACGCTGTCGCATTGGTTATGCCGACTTTTTTCGGGCCTACCAACATTCCTGTCTTGGAAGCCTGGGCTTTCGGCTGCCCGGTGCTAACTTCTGATATTCGCGGAATCCGAGAGCAGGTTGAGAACGCAGCGATCTTAGTAGACCCGCGTTCAGTGGAAGCTATAGCCGACGGCATATACCGGCTTTGGACAGATGAGAATCTGCGGTGCACTTTGGCTGCGCTGGGTAGGCAACGCCTGGGGCGCTACACCCCCGAAGATTACGGGCAGCGCCTGGTAGCAATCTTGGAAGAGGCGAAGACGCGGGTATGTGGGCAGAAGTCAGAAAGCAACAAAATCCCAGCGTAGCTAAGCCACCAAGAGAAATACTAACTTACCAAAAGGGCACCAAAGTCGCGAAGCTTCACAACTCCAGATAACCACACTCACGACTGTCCGCGCGCTGCCTGGTTAGATGAATCGAATGCAGCACGCCTAAAAAACGCTCGGCCATAAATTTCGGCAAACTACACCGATGTTCGAGTAGAGGAGTACAGACTCAAAAGAGCAGTTGAGGTGTGTTTCATGGAGCATGTGGAACATATTGTTTGGGACGGCCGGCCGTTGGCTCACATCATCCGGGCGGAGATGGCTCCGCAAAAGACAACTTTTCTGACGCCCGCCGAATTCAAACAGCAGGTGGGGTTTGTCGTCTATCCGGCCGGAGGCGAAATCCAGCGCCATGTGCATCGTCCATTGGAAAGGCATCTCGTCGGTACCTCCGAAGTCCTCATCGTGCGCCGGGGTCGTTGCGAGATAGATATCTACAACAACCAACGAGAGTTGGTCGCGACGCGCGAGCTACGTCAGGGCGATATCATGCTGATGGTCGATGGGGGACACGGGTTCCGCATGCTAGAAGACACGGTTTTTCTCGAGGTAAAGCAAGGGCCTTACACTGGCGTCGATGAAAAAGAGAGATTCTAATCGAGTTGACGTATTGCGCAGATCAGATCAAAGACTTGTTTACTTAACGTTCATGGAAGCGTGCCTCGATCATGATTCCTGTAAATGAACCGTTTCTCGCCCAGCGAGAGTTAGAATATGTTACCGAGTGTGTGCGGACCGGTTGGATTTCCTCGGCCGGCAGGTTTATCGAAGAATTTGAAGAGAAGTGGGCGAGTTACTGCGGCCGGCGCTACGGGATTGCTGTTAGCAATGGTACAGTCGCCCTCCAAGTTGCAGCGGCTTCCATCGAGCTAAAGCCAGGGGATGAAGTCATCATGCCGACATTTACGATCATCTCCTGTGCTCTTGCGGTTGTTTATAACGGCGGCGTGCCTGTTTTGGTGGATTGTGATCCTCGGACGTGGTGCATGGATGTCGATCGGGTGAAGAGTAAGATTACGCAGCGCACGCGCGCCATTATGCCCGTGCATATATATGGACATCCGGTGGATATGGATCCGATTTTGGACTTGGCAGAAACACATGGCCTTGCCGTTATTGAAGATGCGGCAGAAGTCCACGGAGCCGAATATCTGTCGCGACGCGGTACGACCCATCCTGCATGGCGCCGTTGCGGCAGTTTCGGAACCCTGAGCTGTTTTAGTTTCTATGCCAATAAGCTGATCACCACCGGTGAGGGTGGCATGGTCCTTACTGATGACCCAACACTGGCTGAGAAGACTCGATCTCTACGGAACCTCTGCTTTCAAGCTCATCGGCGCTTTTATCATGAGGAACTTGGATTCAACTTTCGCCTGACGAACTTACAGGCGGCTCTCGGTTTGGCACAAATGGAACGTATCGAGGAGATTATCGCCCGCAAGCGTTGGATGGGCCAGGAATACAATCGTCGGCTCGCAGGTATCAAGGGTTTGCATCTGCCGGTGGAGGAACCCTGGGCACGCAATGTCTACTGGATGTTCGGTGTTGTTCTCTCCGAAGAGACCGGGATGGACGCGAGGGTTTTTGGACAAAGGCTCAAGGAACGGGAGATAGAAACTCGGCCGTTTTTCCTCGGGCTACACGAACAGCCGGTTTTTCATCGAAGAGGATTATTTATGGACGAGCGATATCCAGTAACAGAGCGGATCGCTCGTCAAGGTTTATACCTTCCCTCGGGCTTGGGTCTAACCTCCGAGCAGATCTCCCAAGTCTGCGAAGCGGTCCACGAGGTGCTTACATGAGGGAGCTTTTCGGGTCTGAGTATGCTGACGCTTATGATGATCTCTATAGAGATAAGGACTACGGCAAAGAATGTGAGTTGATCGATCGACTTCTTCGAAGTTATGGAAGCGCCTCGATCCGTACCCTATTGGATCTCGGGTGTGGGACTGGAAGTCATGCCCTCCCGCTTGCCGAGCGAGGTTACGTCGTGGTCGGGGTGGACCGGTCTGAGAACATGCTTCAGTCCGCCCGAAAAAAGGCAGCCGGGCAACAGATCGACGGGAACGCTACTTTTCATGAAGGAGACATCCGCAGTTTTCAGCTGGAGCATTCATTCGATGCGTCCTTACTAATGTTCGCTGTTTTGGGTTATCAGTTGGAAAACACCGATGTATTGGCGGCTCTTCGAACCGCTCGGAAACATACACGGTCGGGTGGATTATTGATATTCGACGTGTGGTACGGACCTGCGGTACTCCGGCAGGGACCCAGTGATCGTGTCAAGAGTATCAAGACCGGGAGTGGTCAAATTTTACGGTTGGCTTCAGGGCAACTTGATGCCCAGCATCATCTCTGCAGGGTAGATTATCGCTTGTGGAGAATCGAAGAAGACCGACTTACGGGAGAAACAGCAGAAACTCATTTGATGCGTTTCTTTTTCCCTCTAGAATTGAATCTCTTTCTAGAATGTTGCGGTTTTGCTCCGATAAGGTTGGGAGCTTTTCCTCAGTTCGATCGCGAGCCCGACGAGACCACATGGAATGTTTGTGGAGTAGCACGGGCAGTTTGAATTCCTGCTATCTCCCGCATTGCCTGAACCTTCCGCGGCGGAGAAAATTCTCATGAAAAAGGCGCTTATTACGGGCATAACCGGGCAAGATGGGTCGTACTTGGCGGAATTCCTTTTGAGCAAGGGCTATGAGGTGCACGGTATTATCCGCCGCGCCTCGACATTCAACACCGAGCGCATTGACCACCTCTATCAGGATCCGCATGTCAATGGCGTGCGTTTTTTTCTGCACTACGGTGACATCGCTGATTCGACCAATCTTATAAAGCTTTTGTATCGTATTCAGCCCGATGAAATTTATCATTTGGCGGCGCAGAGCCATGTTCGGGTGAGCTTCGATATACCGGAGTATACCGGGGACGTCACCGGCTTGGGTACGATCCGTATCTTGGAAGCCATTCGAGAGACCGGATTGAAGGCCAAGTTTTATCAGGCGAGCAGCTCTGAGATGTATGGCAAGGTACAAGAGGTGCCGCAGCGGGAGACGACGCCATTCTATCCCCGTAGCCCGTACGCAGCAGCGAAAGTCTACGCGTACTGGCTAACAGTCAATTACCGGGAAGGCTACGGGGTTTTTGCCTGCAATGGTATTTTGTTCAATCACGAGTCACCCCGACGAGGCGAGACCTTTGTGACCCGCAAGATCACGCGCGCCGCGGCGCGAATAAAGACCGGCTTGGAAGACAAGATTTTTCTGGGGAATCTCGAGGCCAAGCGTGACTGGGGTTATGCCCAGGAGTACGTCGAGGCCATGTGGCACATGCTGCAGCAGGAGCAAGCGGATGATTATGTGATTGCGACGGGTGAGACTCATTCGGTTCAGGAGTTTCTCGAAGAGGCCTTTTCGTACGCCGGTCTTGATTGGCGCGAGCATCTGGAGATTGACAAGCGCTATTTTCGTCCTGCGGAGGTGGACTTGCTGATCGGTGATGCGAGCAAAGCCAAACAGAAACTGGGTTGGAGGGCGAAAACGAGATTTAAAGAACTGGTGCGACTCATGCTCGATGCCGACCTGGAAAGAGCGAGCAAAGAGGCGCACGTGAACGGCTACATGCCATCAAAAGCGCAACGGCTGACGAGGCGCGGACGTTAATTCCACGCAGAGAGTTACCGCTATGATAAGTTGCCTCGAAATAAAAACCCTTCGCTCCAGTATCGCCCAATCGGACTTTCAAACGTGACTCTCAATGACTGATCTCGCGATCCGGGTCGAAGGGCTCTCGAAGCGGTATTCAATCCATGGCGCGAAAAAACGCCCTGACACGCTACGCGATGAACTCAGCGAAGCACTCAAGACGCTTTGGACGCGCCATGGGTTTCGTCGCGACAGAGAAAATTTTTGGGCGCTGAAAGATATTTCGTTCGAGATTCGACAAGGCGAGGTGGTGGGCATCATTGGACCGAACGGCGCTGGGAAAAGTACCTTGCTCAAAATCCTCGCGAAAATCACAGAGCCCACATGCGGACGGGCCGAGATTTACGGCCGCGTCGGGTCTTTGCTCGAGGTGGGCACTGGTTTTCACTCGGAATTGAGCGGGCGTGACAACATCTACTTGAATGGCGCCATACTCGGCATGAAAAAAAGTGAGATCGACCGGAAGTTCGATGAAATAGTCGCGTTCGCCGAGATCGAGAAATTTATCGATACACCGGTAAAACGCTATTCGAGCGGCATGTATGTGCGCTTGGGATTCGCCGTGGCGGCGCACCTGGAGCCAGAGGTATTGATCGTCGATGAAGTGCTGGCCGTCGGGGATGTGGCTTTTCGAAAAAAGTGCCTTGGGAAAATGGACGATATTGCGAAACAAGGGCGGACCATTTTGCTTGTCAGCCATGACATGACGGCGATTTCAAACTTCTCGACCGAAGTCGCTTTTCTAGACCGGGGCCTTTTGCGCCATATGGGCTCTCCTGGTGAGGTAGTGCGGGCCTATTTGCAAGATGTAGCCGTTGGTACGGCGCGTGGTAAGTGTGTGCTTGAACCGCCTGTCGATTTTCCTTTTTTTGTCACTGCGGTCTGGACATCCGATGATCTCAACCTACAAACTGCTGTGCTTTCTCGCAGTCGCGCTCTCGAAATAACCGTTCAGGGCGAGGTGCAAGAGGCTCGACCTAACTCGGACGAGTATTTGATAGCCGTCGACATAAAGACTGTCGACGATATGTTGTTGTTTCGTACTCATAATATTGAGCAGCCGGGCTTCGGAGAAATACCTCATCGGATCGGCCCTTTCACGCTGAAATGCGTTATCCCGCCAGACCTGTTTCCGGCCGGCACATATCGTGTGGGTATCCACACCGCCATAGCAGGGAAGCGATACCTGCAGAATGTATATCCAGTGCTTGAGTTCGATGTGATTCAAGACCGACTTTTAGGCAATATTTTCGCCAGCACGCACGGTATTTTGACTCCCCGTTGCGATTGGATAGCGCAAAATGACGGTAATATCGATGCCAAATAGTCCCGATCACTCAATCAAGGCGTCGATTGTTATTACATGCTACAACCAGGCTGAGTTTTTGGCCGAGGCCATCGAGAGCGTACGGAATCAAACCTTTTCGGATCTTGAGATTATAGTGGTCGACGATGGCTCGACCGACAAAACTGCGGCGGTAGCTGCCTGCTATCCCGATGTGCGCTATGTTCGTCAGGAAAATCGGGGTCTATCCGCCGCGCGCAATCTTGGCCTTCATGTGAGTGCCGGAGAATATCTCGTATTCCTCGATGCCGACGACCGCCTCCTGCCCATTGCCGTTGAATCCGGAGTCGACTGTCTAAACACCCATCCAGAGTGCGCCTTCGTGTCCGGTGATTATACACTCATCACATCAGAGGGTTTAGTAATACCGCGTCGGCCAACACTCTCTATTGAGCGAGACCATTATCTCGCGTTATTGCGCCGGAACTATATTGGAATGCACGCAACGGTAATGTACCGACGCAGTATCTTTGAGACTAGCGGAGATTTTGACACGTCGTTAAAAGCCTGTGAGGATTACGATCTCTACCTTCGCATTGCCAGGATCGCGCCCGTTTATTGTCACGATAAGGTTGTTGCGGAGTACCGGCAGCACGCTGCAAACATGTCTAAGAACCGCGCCCTGATGCTAAAAAGCGCGGTGAGCAGAGTGCAATCGCAACGAAAGTACGTTAGGAAAGACGCCAGACGGCAAGAGGCGTACAAGAATGGAGTCCGTTTTTGGCAAGCTTACTTCGGTGATGGATTAGTGGCCGAAGTGCAGCATCGAATAACTTGCAAGGAGTGGCGGCAAGCGGGCGAGGGACTCGTTACCCTGCTGCAATATTATCCGCGAGGATTTGCCATTACCGCTTTGCAAACCTTTCATCGCGTCCTGTTCCGCGCTCGCAGGGTTATTTTGAGATCAGCAAAATTTTGAGGATGCGCGCTCGCAGAGGCAGTTTCTCTCGATGGTTGCCAGGTTGGAATAAGCGCTACGCAAGGGCGCGACCTGCTCCCGGGCGAGTTCGCTTTGGAGATCTTCGACGGATTGCGCCGATCAGTCGAGAGTATGGCTTCGATCGTGGTCTTCCGATCGACCGCTATTACATCGATCGGTTTCTTGCGCTGCATGCAGCTAAAATTCATGGGGATGTGCTTGAAGTCGGGGATGACTCTTATACCCGCCGTTTCGGCAAAGAGCGTGTGACCCATCGAGATGTGCTTCACGTCTCCGACGGCAATCCTAAGGCCACGATTGTCGGGGATTTGACCTCCGCGTCTCACATACCTTCCGACAATTTCGATTGTATTGTTCTAACACAGACCTTACATTTGATTTACGACGTAAGAGCCGCCCTGCGGACGCTTTATCGGATTCTAAAACCTCACGGAGTTCTACTGGCGACTTTTCCGGGTGTAAGTCAGATGGTCCACGATCGTTGGCGCGAATACTGGTGCTGGAGCTTCACACAGGTATCGACGCGGCGGCTCTTTGAAGAGATCTTTCCAGGAACAAATCTGACGATCGAAGTAGCCGGGAATGTTCTTGTCGCTACGGCATTTCTGCAGGGATTGGCGGCCGAAGAATTGCTCCCGGAGGAATTGAATCACCTAGATCCCGATTATGAATTCTTGATCATGGTCACAGCGGCAAAACCCGCGGCGCAGGCCTGAAGACGCTACGTCTATTACTTCACAAGACGGCTTCCGATACCCGGACATATTTTCTTTCGACTCAGTGAATCATCGTTCAGTTCGAGCTCGTCAATGTCTTGCAATCACGCGGAACCGCCGCTTGCACCCACTGAGAAAAACGACCTCAAACCTTTAGAGGACTTGCTGGTTTGTCCTATCTGTAAGGGTAATCTCCGTTTCTCTGCCGACGTGATCTCGTGTATTTCATGCGGTACCGCGTTTCCGCAATCCCGGTGTGATTCTATCAATCTCCTCCCAGAGAGCGCGGTGCAGAATGATCAATCCGGCTGGGAAACGCGGCAGCGAGAGATGGAAAATTGGTACCAGAAGCTGATTGTCCGTCCCGAGGGAGCGATCAAATGCTTGACCGACGATTACAGCGCTTATTCTTCGCTTCTTCAGAGCTTGACCGGCACGGTCCTAGATATAGGGGGCGGAAGCGGAATAGTTCGACATTATCTTTTGGATAGGGTTCGCTACATCGTAATTGATCCAAGTCTTGAATGGATTAATGACGAGTGGGTCGCAATTTTGAACAGCTTGCGACCCCTGTCCAGAAGACATCCATTTATCTGTGGGGTTGGCGAACATCTGCCGTTTCCAACGAATTGCATCGATGCCGCCCTGTCATTCTGGAGCTTAAATCATGCTAATGATCCAGCCTTGATCTTCCGGGAAGCCTACAGAGTGCTAAGACCTGGGGGAAGTTTCATCGTTAGTCTTGAGGATATGACGCCCGGCTGGCTCGATTTACTGATGGCGGCGTTCGACATTAGCGGCTTCTCACACTTTAGAAAGACCTTAAAAGCAAAAATTCGGTGCGTTCTCAAAGGGGAAGACTGGCCAGTCCAAAACGATCATATGCGGATCAGCGAGACGGAAATTCACACGTGGAGTAACGGAATATTCGAGTTGACTGGCCGTAGCTGGGTCAAGACATATCTAACTTTGGAGTTTCGAAAACCTGACAGTTCGCAAAATGAAGTGGGCCGGCGCAATTAGAGGCAAGTTGGGCCGGGTTTCGCGTTCTATCCGGAACCGTCTTCGTCCGCGAGGAATCATATTATTGTACCACAGGGTAGCCGAAGTGCAGTCGGACCCATGGTCGTTAAGCGTCACTCCTAAGCATTTTGCCGAGCAGCTCGAGGCGTTGCGCAGTGTCGCTCGTCCGCTGCGATTAAGCGAATTGACGGAAAAAGTCCGCGACAGGAGGTCTCCGTCGCGCTCGGTGGCCGTAACCTTTGACGACGGCTACGTCGATAACCTCCAAAATGCCAAGCCATTACTGGAACGTTACGAAGTTCCCGCCACTGTATTTGTATCGACTGGATACGTGGATCAGGACCGCGGGTTCTGGTGGGATGAGCTTGACCGCGTGTTGCTGGAGTCGAAAAGCTTGCCCAGATCACTGCATCTGAATATCAATGGCAGTGATTACCACTGGGAACTGGGGACAACGGTAGGTTACGCCGAAGAGATGGCATCGGAGAATCGTTGCTGGAGAGCCTGGAGCAAAGAAGATCCGACTCCTCGTCATTCGCTTTATCGCGCGATCTATCAACTTCTGCATCATTTGCCGGCGGAGAAACAACGAAAGATAGTGGACGATCTACTGACATGGGCGGGCGCCCGGCGCGTCGCGTGTTCCGAGTCCCGGCCTCTCAAATCTCAAGAACTATTGACTCTCACGCGAGGAAGCTTGATCGATATCGGATCGCACACGATCACCCACCCGGTGTTATCGGCACGCCCGGTTGATTGCCAGCAGGATGAAATCCAACAGAGCAAGACCTTTCTAGAAACAGTTCTAGGTTCATCGGTGACGAGCTTCGCTTATCCTCATGGGCGACCATCCGATTATACGATGGAGACGGTGAATATCGTTCGAAAGGCAGGATTTTCTTGCGCCTGTTCGACGGTGGCCGGCGCCGTCCAGCGGGACAGCGACCCGTTTCAGCTGCCGCGTATTCACGTCGAGGATTACGATGGGGAAAATTTTCTCAGGCTGTTGTCGCGCTGGCTGAATGCATAGCGGTGCGACTTCGCTGAAGCTCTGATAGAAGATTCTAAGTGCACAAAGTCACAGTGCTCATGGCCGTTTATAACGGCGCACGCTATTTGCGTGAAGCAGTCGAGAGCGTTCTGAATCAAAGCTTTCAAGATTTCGAGTTTCTCGTTATTAATGATGGCTCAACCGACCACACGCGTGAAATCATTCTATCATACGATGACTCGCGCATAAGACTTGTCGATAACAGGCAGAACCGCGGCCAAACCGCAAGCCTCAACTTGGGCCTCCAGCTGGCACAAGGAGACCTCATCGCTCGTCAGGATGCGGACGACATCTCAGAGCCGGAACGATTAGCAAGACAAGTTCTCTTCCTGGAAGACCACTCTGAAGTGGCGTTATTGGGCACTGGATACGCGAAAATAGATTCGCACGGAAATGTGACGGGAATCAGAAAGCTCCCCCTTAATAGCACGGATATTCGCTGGTCTCTCCTGTTCTTCTGTCCGTTTGTGCACAGTGCAGTAGTCTTTCGTAAATCCCTTATCCTGCAACAAATCGGCTTCTACAATGAAGCGTTTACCTACTCGCAGGACTATGAATTGTGGTTGAGAATTGCGCGCCAATTGGAGATCGCGAATCTGCCGGAGCCGTTGGTGCGGTTTAGAATCAGTTCTTTCTCGATGACCGCTAGCTATGGTGACAAGACGCAGGAGGGGCACCGGCTAAGAATTGCCAATATGGCGCATCTGCTTAATTGGAACGAAGCCACGCAGACGGAATCTGCTGAGAAGCAGTTTCGCGCAATGGTAGCGTTGCTTTTCGGGTCGCGTGCCGACATTGACCCATGGGATAGTTCCAGGACCGTGCAGGAGGTCCTGCGCTTACATAAAACTTTTTGTGCGTTCTACAGACTGAGTGAAAAAGAATGCGCTGCCCACCGTGAAAGACTGCGCGCTCGCCTAAGCCGTCGACTTTTGGAAGTTGCCTACTATTCAGTTAAAGACGACTATGGTGCTGCGCGGCAGCTTGTCGTTCAAGCCTGTCGGCTGCATTGGCCGATTTTGCTGACTCGATCACTCGCCTCGATGTCTTTGAAATTGCTCGCCAAAATGCCGTCAAGGCAACTCCATTGAAGTCATAAAACCGAAACGGTACTCACCTCGTGAGGCGCAAATTTTCGGCTTGCCCAGAGCGCTTAACCGCCGTCTTTCGTTTATGCCGGCGGTGAAGAGAATTGCTAGATCCCGCGGCGAATTTCTATTTCTGGCGGCGCTGCTCTTATTATCTTTGCAATTTCGGCTAGCGCCGATGAACCGTGGACTGGGCCAGGACGAGCTGTACACTGCGGTCCATTTTGTAGAAGGAGGTTCGCTCTGGAACATCATCACATCGAGCGGTGCTTTCAATAATCACGTCGGTTATTCGCTTATGGCTCGTTTCTCCGAAACCCTTTGGGGCCATTCCGAGTGGGCTCTCCGACTGCCTGCTCTGAGTCTTGGGCTGTTGGGAATTTACAGCTTTTTTTTACTGTCACGGTCGATCCTGACGCACTCGACGGCGATGCTCGCGACAGTAATGTTTGCGCTTTCCCCTCCCCATATCGTCTGGAGCGTGACGGCCCGCGGCTATTCTGCCCTGATCTTTTCAGCGATTGTCTCGAGCTATCTTTTTTTGAAATTGCTTCGGCGACCGAATTTGACCGATGCCGCCGTGTTTATTCTCGTGAGTGCATTCGGCATATACGTTCATCTTTACTGCGTGTTTGTATCGCTAGTCCAAATAGTATTTCTCATTGCTATCATGAGGAAGAATTCGGCGGAAAAAAAGCTTCAACTGCAGGTGAAAGAAGAATCTGTTCGGGTTTTAGCTTTGTCTTTTTTGTTGATTATCGGCCTCGCGATCGTTTGCTATGCGCCCTTGTCGCGGAATTTGTTACACGATCTCACTACAAGAGGCCGAGGCCGCTTCGAGCCTGTTTTCCCATTATTGGTAGTCAAAGAATTGAGCGGTGGCGATTCTCCGGTGATTGCCTCTTTATTCGTCGCGTTTTCAATGATTGGTTACTCGTCATTGCGACGTACACATCAGTTAGAAGCGAATTATTTCCTGTGGCTGTTAGTAGGTCCGCTTCTGCTCATGTGGACGGCTCGACCGTTCGATCTTTATACCCGTTTTTTCGTTTATTGGTTGCCCTGCTTTTTTTTATTTTTCACTGCCGGGCTAGGTGCTACCTGGCAAGCGGCCTTTGAGAGAAATGCGTTCCCGCTTGCTACAGTCTCTTGTATTGCAATGATTGTAGTCCTCGCTGCGATCTTTTCCAGCTGGATCGTGAACTGGAACAATTATCTTGGCGAAGAAGGGTATCGCGAAGCGAGCGAAGCCGTAATGAAGGAGGCTGACGATTCGGTTGCGCTTTGCGCGCTTGGAGGAGCCCGGTCTGTTTGGAAATATTATATCCACAGACCTTTAGCGACGCCTCAGTCGATCGCCGACATCCAGAAGCTTAGCGAAAGACATAAAGAGGTGAGATGTGTTTACCATCAGGCATCGTGGCAAAGCTCTCAGCAAACAGAAATTGCTCAATTCTTATTGCGGAATGCCTGGTGGTCAAGAGTGAAAGATGTCACGGTTTTTATCTATCCAACGTCAACACGAGCCGTCTTGCCAAGCTCATAGCCCAAAGAGGCTTAGGTTCACCGTCCAAGGACGAGGCGCTCTAATCTCGATTGAATCTTTACTTTCATGTCACGGATTTCGCATTGCCAGATCGAGTTCCATCCTCACTCCTACGGCGATCCTGATGGAAGGCTGTTTTGGTGGAACGGGCAACTGTATCGAGCGATCAGCCCTGAAAGAGCACCGTTTTTTACGAAGCTTTTTGAGGATGGCACGATTCGGCAGCTCGTTGAGCAAGGGCTTCTGGTAGGATCTGAACTTACAGAATTCACGCTCGACGGATACGGTTTGGTAGTGCATCATCAAACGGTTCCTTTTCCTTCCTATCCGAACGAATGGTCTCCGGTTATGTTTCGAGACGCCGCTCTGGCATATATCGAATTGTGCCAAGCGCTGATGCCGCGGGGGCTTGTGCTGAAGGACAGTCATCCATGGAATATTCTCTTTGACGGCTACAAGCCGGTCTATGTGGATTTGACTTCCATTCGACCAAGGACAGCTGAGTGTGAGTACCCTCCGTATTTTAAATTTTGTCGTTACTATCTTTACCCGCTGATTCTCATGTCCCAAGGCAAGGACCGGATTGCGCGCTATCTGATGCCAGAATACGAGGGCATCTTAGAATCGGATATTTTGCTGCTGATGTCTGAAGGGAGTCTTTCCGAGCTGATCAGATCAAAAATGCAGCGCGGCAAAACCTTCCTTCGGGGCGTGATGCCGCGAAGGATGAGCCACTTAGCCGGGGTAAGCCTGAAATCCGTTAATTCTTTTTTTTGCCAAAAGCGCTTCGCTCCAAGCTCTCCACTGCGTTACTTGCAGTATCTGAGGGGGGAACTCGAAAAAATCGATTTGCCTTCCGTGCGGTCGAATCATTTGTCGAATGATCCCCAGCTC
>Ga0075424_100001572_pt1 | contig 20137 bp, 21 predicted proteins | sample SoiMethybrSBSTD3_FD_75301 | JGI IMG/M metagenome (GOLD analysis project Ga0075424, IMG submission 75301) | Bulk soil microbial communities from a Populus tree surrounding site in Tennessee, USA - Soil MetaG P. TD hybrid SBSTD3 | ecosystem: Environmental > Terrestrial > Soil > Tree plantation... | reverse complement strand
GAGTAGGGCGAGAACCGCGCGCTTGCGCGTACCTTCCGTGGATCGACCCGTGCGGGATCGACCGCGATCGTCAGCTCGGCGCGAACCGGCGCGCCGAAGAGCGCGACCCGAGGCTGGAGCGTGGTCTCGGCCGAGACAGCGGCGCGCGGCACCGGTGCGGCCGCACGGCGCGAGCGAACGGCCGCGATCGTCACGACGGCCGCGACGGCGACGACCGCCAGGGCCGGGGCAAGCCACCGGGCCCACCTCATCTCAGCCTCCCGCCGCGTGCGGCCGACCACCGCTGAAAGGCGAGCTGCACGCTCGTTGCATCCGAGGCTCCGATGAGGATGGGCTCCAGCGTGAGCGAGCGCAACCGTGCGAGCGTCGTGCGAAAGCGTGCCTCGTGCGCCGCGCGCAGCGCTCGCGCCTCGCGCCGGCGGACGCGGACGAGCCGCCGTCGCGATCCGTCGGCCTCGGCGACCGGGAACGGCACGCCGGCGACGTCGGGAAAGCTCTGCTCCCACAACGGGTCCTGGACGACGACCGGCACGGGGTCCCAGCCGCGCGCGAGCAGCCTCCACCAATCGTCGTCGCTCGGCGGTACGAGGAAGTCGGAGACGACGAAGACGAAGGTGCCCTTGCCGAGCCGCGGCTTGCGCGCAAGCTCTTCGAGCGCAGGTCCCGCGCCCGTCTCGTGCTGCCATTCGTCGGCCTTCGGCCGCCGCGCCGGGGGCCACCAATCGGCGCCGGCGAGGCAGCCGACCGGCGCGCGCGCCTCGAAGGCGCTGTCGACGATCAGCGTCACGATCTCGCGAACGGCCGCTCGCTTGTCGAGCCAGGGAAGCCCCGGCGGGAACAGCTGCATCGACGGCCCGCCGTCGAGCGCGACGACGACGCGTGCCGCTTCCTCGGCGTAGAACTCCTTCACCAGAAGAACGTCCTCGCTGCGCGCACGCGACGCGCGCGCAGACGCACGGTGATCCAGGCGGCGCAGGTCGTCGCCGCGCCGGTAGTCGCGCAGACCGACCAACTCGGCGCCGTCGCCGCGGCGGCCGCTTCGCATGTCTCCGAGCGGCGTGCCGTGCACGCGTCGCCGCGGGAGAAGAGCAATGGTCGCCCTTCGCTCGCGCACTTCTTTACTGCGCGAGCGACGGCCGCGGAGCCGCTGCGAGGCAGCGCTCCCAGACTTGACCCACCGCCTCGAGCCGCTCGAGCTTGTGCCCGACGACCCCGAACCCCGGTGCGAACAGCAGCCGGTGCCCGATGACCGACGGGAACAGGAACTCGACGTCCTCGGGCTCGACGTGCGCGCGCCCGTGCACGAGCGCCCAGGCGCGTGCCATGCGTTCGAGCGCGATCGAGCCGCGTACGGACGCGCTCAGCTCGACGACCTCGAGCTCACGCGTTGCGCGAACGAGCTGGACGATCCACCGCTGGACGAGCTCGTCGACGTACACGTCCGGGACGGCGTCCTGTAGCGCCCGGACCTCCGCGACCGTGACGACGTGGCCGCAGGAGCCCAGCGGATGCCCATGTCGCTGGTGCTGGATGATCCGCAGCTCCTCGTCCTCCGCGCTCGGATACCCCAGCGTCAGCCGCACGAGGAAGCGGTCGAGCTGCGCCTCCGGAAGGGGGAACGTGCCTTCGAGCTCGACCGGGTTCTCGGTCGCGATCAGCAGGAACGGCCGCTGCAGCGGCCGCGTCTCGCCGTCGACGGTGACCTGGCGCTCCGCCATCGCCTCCAGCAGCGCCGACTGCGTCTTCGGCAGCGCGCGGTTGACCTCGTCGGCGAGCAGCACGTTCGCGAAGACCGGACCGGGCCGGAACTCGAACTCGCGCGTTCGCTGGTCGTAGAGGGACATCCCGGTGACGTCGGACGGCTGGAGGTCGGGCGTGCACTGGATACGCCCCGCGACGGCGCCCTTCACGCTCTGGGCGAGCGCACGTGCGAGGACGGTCTTGGCCGTGCCGGGGACGTCCTCGATGAGGACGTGCCCGTCGCAGGCTGCGGCGGCGACGACGAGCTCGACCTCCTGCCGCTTGCCGCGCACGACGGTCTCGATGTTGTCGATCCAGCGGCGTGCGACGTCGCTCGCGGCGGCGATCGTCTCCCGTGCCGGCTCGACATCCGCGAGAGCGAGCGAGCGAGGCATCGTGCCCATGCGCCCAGACGGATACCCGCACGAACGAGACGCAAAACTGCCCCGTCAGGGCGTGGCGCGGCGGACGCTCACGACATCGTCGTGGCGGGCGACAACACGCGTGCCGGTCGCCTTGAACGTCGCGTACGCGTCGCTGCCCAGGCCGAGCCCCAGGCGGGCGAGCGACTCGGTGGTGATCTCGGCCGTCACGGGACCGATGGCGAGACGGACGCGGTTCCCAAGCTCGGCGACGCTCCGGATCGGCGCCCGGATGACGTTCAGCGCCGAGTCGTGCGGCAGCGCCGAGGCGACGGTGATGTCCCACGGGTAGACCGCGAGGACCACGTCGCCGTCGGCGGGATCAGCGGTGCTCACGACGGTGCCGTCCTCCAGCCGGACTCGCGCGGCGCCGTTGCGCGCGGCTTCCGCGCGGCCGTGCAGGAGGTTTGCTCCGGTAAAGGACGCGACGAACGAGTCGGCGGGCTGCGACACGAGCTCGGAGGGCGTGCCGCTCTGGCGCAGCTTCCCGTCGACGATCACGCTGACGGTATCCGCGAGCGCGGCGGCGTCCTCGAAGTCGTGGGTAACGAGCAACACGGGGATGTCGAGCGCTGCGAGTAGGTCGTGCAGCTCTCCGCGCACGCCGGCCTTCGTGTGCGCGTCGAGCGCCGAGAGCGGCTCGTCGAGCAGGAGGACGTCCGGATCGCGCGCGAGTGCCCGGGCAAGTGCGACGCGCTGCTTCTCGCCGCCCGACAGCGAACTCGGACGCGCGGCTTCGAGGTGCGCGATCCCGAACCGCTCGAGGTACTCCTCGGCGGCATGGCGACGCGCGTACTCGATGTTCTGACGCACCGTCATGTGCGGGAAGAGCGCGTAGTCCTGGAAGACGAGCCCGACGCGCCGGGCCTCGGGCGGCCGGTCGACCCCGCTCTCGCCGTCGAACCAGACCTCGTCGCCGATCGAGATCGCACCCGAGTCCGGTCGCACGAGGCCGGCGACTGCGCGCAGCACCGTCGTCTTGCCGGCGCCCGACGGGCCGACGAGCGCGACGGTCCCGGCCACCGCCAGGCTCAGCTCGAGCCCGAAAGACCGAAGAGGGACGAAGACGCGGTCGAGGACGAGCGTTGCCATGTGAGCCCGATGCGGAGGGCGGCGAGCAGGACGATGCTGATGAGCACGAGCAGCCCGCTCATCGCGAGCGTCGCGTCGAAGTTCCGGTCGAACTCCGCGTAGATCGCGAGCGAGAAGGTCTGCGTGACGGCCTGCAAGCTACCGGCGAACATGATCGTCGCGCCGAACTCGCCGATGCCCCGCGCGAACGAGAGCGCGAGCCCCGCGATCAGCCCGCCGCGGGCGAGCGGCAACACGACCCGAAAGAACGTTCGCGCGGGCCCCGCGCCGAGCGTGCGTGAGGCGGCGGCAAGGCTGGGATCGGTCGCCTCGAAGGCCGCGATCGCCTGCCGGATGTACAGCGGGCTCGCGACGTAGGCGACCGCGACGATCACCGCCGCCTGCGTGAACGGGAGGGTGATCCCGAGTGCCTCGAGGCTCGACCCGAGCAAGCCCAGCCGGCCGAAGGCCGCGAGCAGGCCGATCCCCGCGACCGCCGGCGGGAGGACGAGCGGCAGCTCCACCAGCGTCACCGCGAACGCGTGACCCGGGAAACGCCTGCTCGCGAGCAGGTAGGCCGTCGGCGTGCCGAGAGCGACGATCAACAGCTGCGCGATCACGCTCGTCTTCAGTGTCACCACCAGCGCGTCGACGACGACCGGGTTCGACAGCTGCTCGAGGAGCTTCCCGGGAGAGGTGTGCGTGAAGATCGCGACGATCGGAAGCAGGAGGAAGCCGAGCGCGACGGCCACAGCCGTCACGTAGGTCACAGCCAGCGCGGCCCGGCGCATCGCGGCTACTTCTTCGACGCGGGCTTCACACGCGGCAAGAACCCGGCGGCGATCATCTTCGCCTGTCCCGCCTTGCTCATCACCCGGTTGATGAACGCCTGCGCGTCTGCCTTGTTCGCGCTCGAAGAGACGACGCAGATGCCGTATTGCACCTTCGGAACCGCCCACGCCGGCACCTTGATCACCGTCACCTTGTCCGGCACCGTCTTCGCGTCCGTCGAGTAGACGAAGCCGGCGTCCGCTTCGCCCAGTGCAACCTTGGCGAGCACCTCGCGCACGTCGGTCTCGCGGCTGACGACGTTCTTCAGCACGGCTGTCGAGAGGTTCATCTGCTTCAGGACCTGCAGGGTGTAGCTGCCGACCGGCACGCCCGAGCCGGCGATCACGAGCTTCACGCCCTGCTTCGAGAGGTCGAAGACGCTGCGGATCCCCGCCGGGTTCGACTTGGGGACCACCACGACGAGCGTGTTGCGGGTGAAGACGACCGGCTTCGAGCAGAGGTTGCGGGCGAAGAGCTGAGCCGGCAGCGTCGTGTTCGCAGAGGCGAAGATGTCGGCCGGCGCGCCCTGCTGGATCTGGGCGGCGAGCGTGTTCGAGCCCCCGAACTGGTAGCGCTGGGCCGGATCGATCTGCGGGAAGACGTCGGTCAGCGAGGCGGCCGCGTAGACGGTCAGCTGCGCGCGCGCGGCGGCTTGCGCGCGGACGGCGAGCGCCGAAAGCAGCGCGAGCGCGAGGAGTGCTGCGAGCAGCGAACGGTTGCGTGTGGGCACGACGTTCCTCCTCAGCTCTGGATGATCACGTTGGTCGACTTGACGAGCGCGGTCGTCGCCATGCCCGGCTTCAGCCCGAGCTCCTCGACCGCGTCCCGGGTGACGACGGCGACGAGCCGCACGGGATCGCTCACGACGAGCTCGACCTGCGCCATGAGCCCGTCGACCTTCACGTCGGTCACGACCCCGTGGAAGCGGTTGCGCGCGCTGACGTGAGCGCCTTGCGCATCGCCGCGCACACGGTCGATCTCGGAGGCCGCGACGACGCGCCGGTTGCCCGCGTCGCGCTGCACCTTGATCCGGCCGCTCTTGTCCCACCGCCGCAGCGTGTCGATGCTGATCCCGAGGGCGGAGGCCGCCTCGCTCGCCGTGTAGAGCTGCTTCGGCACCGTCAGCTCTCGTAGCGGTCGAGAGAGGCAGAGACGACGTCGATGGCGAGCGCGGCGGCGAACGGCCGGCCGATCGCCGGTCGGCCGAGTGCCCGCGCGAGCGCGCTCAGCTGTTGCGCCTCGTTGGCCGCGATCTGCGCGACCGGCAGCCTGAGACGCGGGACCTGGAGGTTCTCGAGCGCGCCGAGGTAGGCCCCGAGCGTCAGCGTCCCGAGCTGCTCGGCGAGCTTCACGATCGAGCTACGCGAGGAGAACGTCCGGGCGGGATACGAGAAGTCGATGTCGTCGGCGGTCGTCGGCTGCTGCCCCGCGTCGTTCATCAGCGCGGTGAGGGCGGCGGCGTGCGCCGTGTCGTCGGCCCGGATGCGGCTCAGCAGCGCCTTCCCGGGGGCATCGAGCTGCTTCGTCGCGAGTGCCCGGGTCTGGAAGTCCGCCTTCAGGAGCTCCGCTCCGAGCAGCAGCCGAAGGTAGGCGACGTCGCCGTCGGGGATCGTGTCGGCCGCTGCCCGGCCTGCGAAGGCGCCGACGCCGGCGCCCGCTGCGACCGCGAGCGCGCCGCGGCGGAGCAGCGACCCTCTGTCGAACGCCCTGGCATTGCCTGTGCGAACTGTGCGCATCGCGCGGCCAACCATAGCGGACAGTGGAGCCGGCGCCTAGGCAACGCCCATGCGGTGTTCGGCAGCCCGCCCGCCTACGCGCTGATGCGCGGCGGCGGGCGGGCCGACCGTGCTTCAGATCGTCAGGCGGTCCACTTGAACGTGGTGAAGTCGAACTTCCCGACCGTGAACTTCGCGATCATCCCCTGGCTGGCGTGGTACCCCGCGCCCACGTCGCAGATGACGATGTACGCGCCCGGCTTGAGGTTCACCGTGAGGCTCTTGCCGGCACCGGGCTTCAGCTGCGCCGTCCTGAACTTGGAGCCGGCGGGTGCGAACATCGCGACGAAGTCGTGCGGGAACTTGCCGGCGTTCTTCACCTGGAAGGTGGCCGAGCCGGGCTGCAAGGACTTCGGCAGACCCTTGATGTGGAACTCGTTGAGCGTCACCCTCACCGTCTGCGCCTTGTGGTTCCCCTGCGCGGCCAGCACTGCGGCCGGGACCGCGATCGCGACCACCACGATCGCGACGCTTGCACGGACGATCCGTTTCTTCATCTTCCCTCCCGTCCGGTGGGTTCTCGTGATTGGTACGCAGTCAGGGCGCGAAAGGTTCACAGGGTGCCCCGCGCGAGCAGCCGCGTCCCGCCCATGTCGGAGCTGCCCGGTGTCACGAGGATGGAGATGTGCGTGCCGGGCCAGGTGCTGTGGCCGCTCTTGAGGATCGCCGTCGCCCAGCCGCTCTTGTTCACCTGGATGGTGCCCAGGGCGTAGGAGCCGTACTCGCCCGAGATCCAGACGACGTAGTGCTGGCCGGGGCGCGGAGTCGGCAACCCGTGCGCCTCGAGCGCGACCGTCGTCATGTTCTCGCGGTTGATCACGTACACCATCGCCGCTGCCGTCGGCGCCTCGCGGGTCGGCGAGAGCGCGAGGGACATGGCCGCCGGCGGGGACGCGGGCTGACCGCTCCCGCCGCCGAGGAGCGCCACCAAGGCGAGCGTCACCGCGGCGCCGACGAGTGCGCCGCCCACCGCGGGCACCCAGCGGCGATGCGTCCAGCGGCGCCGTCTCGCGCGGGGCGCCGCCGTCGTGGCGGCGAGCAGCCGCTCCTCCGCTCCATCCGGCAGGGCGGGCTCGCTGTCCATCGGCCCCGCTCGGTCGATCAGCGGCACGAGCTGCGCGAGTCGCGCGTGCTTGGCCGCGCATTCCTGGCAGTGGGCCAGGTGTGTGACCAGCGCGTCGCGCTCCGAATCGTCGAGCGCCCCGAGCAGGTCGGCCCCGATCAGCCCGCGTGCCTCGGCGCAGCTGGTCACGGTGCAAGCCCGTGCTCTTCGAGCGCGATCCGCAGGCTCTCGAGCGCGTAGTAGCAGCGGCTCTTGACCGTGCCGACGGGGATCCTGAGCTGCTCGGCCGCCTCGCGCAGCTTCAGCCCTTCGAAGTGGACGAGGGCGATCACCTCGCGGTGCTCGGGCCGCAGGTTCGCGATCACCATATGGAGCTGCCAGCGCTCCATCTCCTCTTCCAGCGACCCGAGCTCGGCCGTGGGCTCGGACGTGAGGCGGGCGAGCGGCGGGCGTGCCCGCCGGCGCCGGTGTAGGTCGATGACGACGTTCGTCGCGATCTGGTAGACCCAGCTTCGGAACGAGCCGCGCTCCTCGTCGAAGCTCTCGGCGTGCCGCCAGACGCGCACCATCACTTCCTGCACCGCCTCCTCCGCCAGGCCGGAGTCGCCGAGGCGCTTGAGGGCGAACCCGTAGAGACCTCCGCCGTAGGCGCGCAGGAGCGCGCGCATCGACTCGTTCGAGTCGCCGGTCTTGAGCGTGTACAGGATCTCTTCGTCTGCGGGGACCACCGATTGTCATACGCAACCGGCGGCCGAAGGGTTCGGGGTTAACGGCGGCTGCCGCGGGAATCGAGCGACCATGTCCCTCACCGTCGGAACCGCGCCGTTCTCGAGAGAGCCGGCCGGCCGCTTCAACGTCGCGATCGACCGGTCGAGCTCGATCCTGCTCTGGGACCCGGTTCCGCACCGCGTCCGGGCGTTGTTCGCCAAGGAGACCGTCGTGGACAGCGCGCACGCTGTGCTCCTCCACGAGACCGGGCTGCTTCCGGTCTACTACTTCCCGCAGCAGGACTTTCGCGACGACCTCCTCCGGCAGTCCGAGAAGTCGACGCACTGCCCGCACAAGGGCGATGCGCGCTACTGGCACGTTGAGGTCGGTGGCCGGCGCGCGCCGGACGCCGTCTGGGCGTACCCCGAGCCGATCGAGTCGGCGTCGTTCCTGGCCGGCTACGCCGCGCTCGACTGGAATTCGTTCGACGAGTGGTTCGTCGAGGACGAGCAGGCCTTCGGGCATCCGCGCGACCCGTATGCACGGATCGACGTCTACAAGACCTCGCGGCACGTGCGCGTGCTCGTCGACGGCGAGGTGCTCGCGGACAGCAGACGCACGCACGTCTTGTTCGAGACCTCGCTGCCGCCGCGGTACTACTTCCCGCCCGAGGACGTGCGGTCAGAGTTGTTCCAGCCGAGCTCCCGGCGCACCCGATGTGCGTACAAGGGCTCCGCGGCGTACTGGCACGTGGGCGTGGGCGATCGCCTGCTCGAGGACCTCGTCTGGAGCTATCCCAAGCCGCAGCACGATGCCGAGCGGGTACGAGACCTGTTCTGCTTCTTCAACGAGCGCGTCGATCTCGAGATCGACGGGAAGCGAGGCGACCGGCCGCGGACGCAGTGGTCGCGCGACGACGAGTGACCCTGGTGTCAGACACCGCACCAGACGCGCCAAGTCACGTAGCGCTCGCGAGCGGTGTCTGACACCAGTTCGCAGCGCCGCGCGGGCCTGAACGGGTGTCAGCCACCGACAGGGGCGCTCGACGACCGCACGACGAGCTCCGGCGGCAGCCGCACGCGGCGCGGCGGCGCTCCCGGTCCGCTCTCGATCCGCTCGAGGACGATCGACGCACCGAGCTCGGCAAGCGCCTCGCGCGGCTGCGCGACGGTTGTCAGCGACACCCGTGCCAGGCCCGCGAGCGCGATGTCGTCGAAGCCGACGACGGAGACGTCGGCCGGGACGCGTAGCCCGAGCTGCTCGAGCGTCTCGATCAGGTCGATCGCGACGAGATCGTTCGAGACGACGAATGCGGTCGGCGGCGCCGCTCCGCGTAGGAGCGCGTCGATCCCGCGCGCGGTCTCGCGGTCGCTCGTGAGGTACGCAGGATCCTCCCAGCGGAGGCGCAGCTCATTCCGCGGCCGCAGCCCTGCGCCGCGAAGCGCGCGACGGTAGCCGTCGAAGCGCGCCTTGTCCGTCTGCGGCTCGACGAGCCCGCTCGAGAGGTACGCGATGCGACGGTGCCCGAGGTCGAGCAGGTGGTCGACTGCAAGCCGCACGCCGGCTGCGTCGTCGACGGCGACGCAGTCCGCCGTCTCGTCCCAGCAGCTCACCACGACGAGCGGGACACCCTGCGCCCGCAACTCGTCGGCGACGCGCCACTCGCCGCTCGTCTGCAGCATCACGATCCCGGCCGCGCGGTATTCGAGCAGCGACTCGATGCGCGCCCGCTCGCTCGCCGCGTGGCCGTCCGTGTTGCACATCATGGCCGCGTAGCCCGCCGCGGCGAGCCGCTGCTCGACGAGCTTCGCGAGCTCCGAGTAGAAGGGGTTCGCGAGATCGCCGACGAGGATGCCGACGGTCGTCGTCCGCCGTTGCACGAGGCTGCGCGCGATCGCGTTCGGCCGGTAGCCGACCGTCGCGATCGCCTCGAGGACCCGTTCGCGCGTCTCCGGCGTCGTGCGCCCCGCGTCGCGGATCACGTTCGAGACAGTCGACTTCGAGACGCCGGCGGCGCGGGCGACGTCGCGGATCGTCGGCTGGCTCACGCGACGCGCTCGCGGACGAACTCCAGGTTGCGCCGCTCCGCCTCGCGCACCGCGGCGACGTCGTCGACGCGCACGGCGATCCGGTCCTGCTCGACGACGAGCCAGCCTTCGTACGAGGAGAGCTCCGCGAGCACGCCGCCGAGGTCGACCTCGCCGTCACCGAGCGTGCAGAACAGGCCGTGTTCCCACGCCGTCTCGACGTCGACCTCGCCGCGCCGCAGTCGCAAGAGCTGCCCACCCGCGACGTCCTTGAGGTGCACGTGGCGGATCCGGCTGCCGAGCTCACGGGCGAGCGCGACGGGATCCCCGCCGCCGATCGCCACGTGTCCCGTGTCGAGGCAGAGGCCGAGGTCGACGCGCTCGAGGACGGTCTCGATCTCATGCGGAGACTCGACGTAGCTGCCGACCTCGGGATGCAGCGCCGCGGGGACGCCCACGGAGCGGCACCGCTCGACGGCCTGCTCCAGGCGCGCGAGCGCCTCGTCGAGCTCGCGTCCACGGAGGGTCGTCCGCCGGAGCTCGTCGGGCCGGCCGGCGGCGGCGAGCCGTTCCGGCGTGCCGGCGTCGGCGAGCAGGGCGACGGCTGCCGGCTGGTCGGCGAGGACCGCGAGCGTGCGGTCGAGCTCCGCGAGGTCCTCGTCGTGTTCCTCGCCCCGGCCGGTCAGGCGGAGCGGCACGAACGCGCCCACGAGCTCGAGGTCGAACGCGCCGAGCTCCGCGCGCACCGACGAGCCGTTCGCGCCGAAGTAGCCCGGCGGGCCGAGCTCGATCGCGCCGAAGCCGAGCCCCTGCACCGACTCGAGCAGCGTCGCCGGCGGGACGAGGTCGTCGCGGTCGATCGTGCGTTCCCACACGCCCCACGTGACCGGCGCGGCGGCGATCCCGCGCGCGCTCATTTGACCGCCCCGAGCGTCAGCCCGCGGACGAGATGACGTTGCACGATCAGCGCAAAGACGATGATCGGCACGGCGGCCAGCACCCCTGCGGCGGCCATCGCCCCCCAGTCGATGTCGATACGCGTGATCAGGGTCGAGGCGCCGACCGGAATCGTCTGCGAACCGGGGCTCGACGTCAGTACGAGCGCGACGAGGAACTCGTTGTACGTGACGATGACGGCGAAGATCGCCGTGGCGACGAGCCCCGGCGCCGCGAGCGGCAGCACGATGCGCCGGAATGCGGTCATGCGCGACGACCCGTCGACCATCGACGCTTCCTCGAGGTCGATCGGGATCTCCCGGAAGAAGCTCTCCATCATCCAGACGACGAACGAGACGTTGAACGCCGAGTAGACGAGGATCAGGCCGAGCCACGAGTTCAGCAGGCGGAACTTCAGCGCGACGAGGAAGAGCGGCACAACGATCACGACCGGCGGCAGGATGCGGACGGTCAAGATCGCGAACCCGAGCCACTGCTCCATCCGCAGCAGCAGCTTGAAGCGCGCGAGGCTGTAGGCGGCGAGCGACCCGAAGACGAGGGAGACGAGCACGCTCGCGGAGCAGACGATGAACGAGTTGCGGAAGTACTGGCCGAAGTAGCTGTCGCGGAACAAGCGCGAGTAGTTCGAGCCGGTCCACGTATGCGGCCAGAGGTGGAGGTCCTGCGTGATCTCCGCGTTCGACTTGAAGGACGTGCCGACCATGAATGCGATCGGCACGAGCACGATCACGAGGACGAGCAGCAGCACGACGGCTCCGAGCCAGCGTCTCACGACACCGCCTGCCGTCGGATCAGCCGCACCGTCAGCGCCGCGAGCGCCAGCACGACGAGCGCGACGGTCAGCAGCATTGCCGTGCCGTAGCCGAACTCGGTGAACTTGAACGCAGTGTTGTAGCCGTAGATCGAGATCAGCTGCGTCGACGTCCCCGGCCCGCCCTTCGTGAGCACGAAGACCTGGTCGAACGTCGTGAATGCGTCGATCGTGCGCAGCGCGATCGCGACCGCGAGCACGGGCCGCAGCATCGGCAGCGTCTGGTCGAGGAACACACGCCAGTCCCCCGCGCCGTCGACGCGCGCGGCTTCGAACGGCTCGATCGGCAGCGACTGCAGGCCGGCGAGCAGGATCAGGAACATCAGCGGCGTCCACTCCCACACGTCGAGCGCCACGAGTCCGAGGAACGCGGACCAGCCCTTGTCGAGAATGAAGACCTGCCCGCTGCCGAAGATGTCCGTGCGCAGCGTCGTCAGGAGCCCGACGTCGGATGCGTAGATCAGCCGGAAGACGATGCCGACGACGATCGGCGTCACGATCATCGGGACGATCAACACGAGCCGGGCGATTCGCGTGAACGGCAGCTCGTTCGCCACGAGCAGTGCGAGCCCCAGGCCGAGCACGGTCTCGATCGTCACGGCGAGGACGACGAACTTCAGCGTCACCCATAGCGCCTGGCCGAACGCCGGATCGCTGAAGAGCTGGCGGTAGTTGTCGAGCCCGACGCTGCCGACCGCGTGGCCGAAGCGGAAGTTGAGGAAGCTCTGCCGGATCCCGTACCCGATCGGGTAGAGCACGACCGCCAGCAGCAACAGCAGCGTCGGCGCAAGCAGCAGGTAGGGCAGGACCCGGTCGAGTCCTGCCCCCTGAGCCCGTCGACGGCCCGCGAGGTAGGCCGCGGCCGCCGTCACGTCTTGTAGTAGCCGTTCTTCTTCAGGTAGTCCGTCGCTTGCTTCGCGGCGTTGTCGAGGTGGCCGCCGACCTCGCTCGCGCCGAGTGCCTTGTTCAGCTCCGTGCCGAGGATGTCCTCGACCTTCGCCCAGTCGGGCGTCCGCGGCCGCGCCTCGGCGCCCGCGTTCAGCTGCGCGAGGATCGTCTTCTGCAGCCGATTGTGCTTCGACGCCTGCGCGTCGAGGAACGCTGACCGCTTCACGGGCAGCGACCCCGCGCGTGCCAGTGCGATCTGCGCCTTCTTCGTCACGAACCACTTCTGGAACGCGACGGCGTTGTCCTGGTTCGGCGCCGAGACCGAGATGCCCGAGATGAAGATCCCGATCTGCGCGATCGAGCCACCCGGCCCACGGGGCACGGTGCCGAAGGCGAGCTTGCCGACCTCCTTCGACTGCTTCGGGTCGTCCGACTTGATCGCGTTGCCCGAGTACTGAACGATCGAGAGTGCCTTGCCGCCGAGGATCGCTCCGCCTTCCTGGTCGGAGTCGTACTCGACGACGCCGGGCGGGGCAATCGACTTCAGCGTGTGCACGAAGAACTCCGTCGCGCGCTTGCCCGCCGCGTTGTTCCAAAGCACCTTCCAGTTGTTGTCGAAGATCTTCCCGCCTTGCGAGCGGAAGACGGGGAACCACGACGCCACGATCGGGTTGCCCTTCACGCCGCGGAACACGTAGCCGTACGTCTGCGGCGGCTTCATCTTCGCCTTGGCGACGGAGACCAGCTCGGTCCACGTCTTCGGCGCCTGGCCGAACGCGTCCCTGCGATACGTGAGCGACTGCATGTCGCCGACGAACGGCAGCGCATACAGCTGCGGCGCGTCGCTCCTGAACTGCGGCAGGCGCGCGCCCTTCTTCGGCGGCCAGTAGCCGAGATCGAGGAACGGCGTCATGAAGTCGGAGTCGGGCTTGAAGCCCAGCTTCGACAGGTTCTGCAGCACGGGCGCGCTCGAGTACTGAGGCATCCACGGGTCGTCCATGACGTAGATGTCGAACTGGCCCGCCTTCGTGACGCCGTCTTGGAACGCCTTCTCGAAGAACGTCGAGTAGTCGTCGTCCAGGAACTCGACCTTGATGCCGGTCTCCTGTTGGAACAGGGGAATGATCTTGTCCTTGAACGGCACGAGACCGCCGTCCTTGAACGCGCCGATCACGACCTTGCCCTTCGCGGCGCGCGCGGTCGCCGCGGTGCGATAGGTCGCGGCGCGCGCGGTCTCCTTGAGCAGCGGCCCGGCGGCGACGGCGGCGCCGACCGCCGTCGCGACGAACTGCTTGCGGGTGAGGGGCCGCTCGTCGGTGGGGGTCATAGAACGCTCCTTTCTCTGGTCTGCGGGTCCCCCTGCGGTGTGGCCTTGGCGGGCCACCGAACTTCGTGCGCTCGTGGCTCTGGGCGGTCGCTGCGATGCACGACGGTGCGGCCGTCGCCGTCGAAGAAGCAGGCGGCGGCAGGCTCCAGGGCGACGCCGATCGGCATGCCGATCGGCGCGTCCCAGCCGCGCTCGAGGAGCAGCGCGACGACGGAGTCGCCGATCCGCACCTGCACCAGCGTCTCGTTGCCGAGCGGCTCGACGACGTAAATCTCGCCGGCGAGCGCGTCCGCTCGGCCGGGGTCGACGACGGACAGGTCCTCCGGCCGGATGCCGAGCTCGGTCACGCGATGCTCGGCGCAGGCGATGTAAGCGCTTTCTGTAAGCGGTACCGGCGTGCCGGCGATGACGAACGCACGGCGCTCGCCGTCGAGCGCGCCCGGGAGCACGTTGAGCGGCGGGTTGCCCACGAACGTCGCGACGAACCGCGTGGCGGGACGGTCGTAGATCTCGAGCGGGGGAGCCAGCTGCTCGAGCACGCCGTCGTGCATGACCGCGACGAGGTCGGCCATCGTCGTCGCCTCGGCTTGGTCGTGCGTGACGTAGATCGTCGTCGCTGAAAGCCGTTTCTGTAAGCGCTTGAGCTCGCCGCGCATCGAAGCGCGCAGCTTCGCGTCCAGGTTCGAGAGGGGCTCGTCCATCAGGAACGCCTGCGGGTCGCGCACGATTGCGCGCGCGAGCGCGATGCGCTGCCGCTGCCCGCCGGAGAGCTGCTTCGGCCGGCGGTCGAGCAGGTGCCCGATCTCGAGCAGCTCCGCGACCTCGCGCACCGCACGCGTGCGCTCCGCCTTCTCCACGTGACGGAGCCCGAGCGGGTACGCGATGTTCTCCGCGACGGTCATGTGCGGATAGAGCGCGTAGCTCTGGAAGACCATCGCGATGTCGCGGTCGCGCGGCTGCAGGCGGGTCACGTCGCGATCGCCGAGCAGCACCTTGCCGGCGTCGGGGAGCTCGAGCCCGGCGAGAATGCGGAGTGCCGTCGTCTTGCCGCAGCCCGACGGCCCCAGCATGACGAGGAACGCCCCGTCCGGCACCTCGAGGTCGAACTCGCGCAGCGCGACGACGTCGCCGAACCGCTTCGCAACGCCCTCGTAGGCGACGCGGCTCACGGCGCGGCAACCCCGGCGGCGGCGAGGGCGTCGGCGAGGACGTGCGCCGCCTGGACGATGCTCGCCTCCGCCGCGACGAGCGGGTCTTCGTACTCGATCGAGACGACGCCGTCGTAGCCCACACGGCGGAGGGCCTCGCCGAAGTCCCGCCACCAGCCGGGGCCGCGGCCGTGGCCGACCGTCGCGTACCGCCACGCCGTCCGGTCGAGCCGGCCGTCGATGCCGATGCGTGCGCCGTCGAGCACCGTGTCCTTGCCGTGGGCGAACGCGATGCGGCCGGCGAGCCGGCGAACCGCCGCAAGCGGGTCGATCGACTGCCAGAAGAAATGGCTGGGGTCGAGGTTGACCGCGAGGCTCGGGCCGAGCTCGAGCAGAGGCTCGACCGTGGAGACGTTGAACGCCGCCGCACCCGGCTCGAGCTCGAAGCACAGGCGCAGGTCGGGATGGCCGCGCGCGGCGAGGTCGGCGAGCTCCCGCCAGTACGGCACGACGCGCGCGCGCCGGTAGCGCTCGACCTCAGCCTCGACTCCCGGGAACCAGGCGCCGCCGGAGAGCTCCGGGCGGCCGCCCGACATGCACACGACGCGGTCGACGCCGAGCAGCCCGGCGAGCGCGACCGTCTCGCGCAATGCGCGGTCGTGCTCCGCCGACTCGAGCGGGTTGCCGGAGACGTTCAGCGCAGCGAGCCTGAAGTCGCGCGACTCGATCGCATCGACAAAGGCGGCCCGCGCCTCGCTGTCCGCAAGCAGTTCGGCGCGGTCGCAGTGCGGAGCGGGAGAGTACCCGCCGGTCCCGATCTCGATGTCGCGCACCGCCGGGACCTCGGCTGCGAGCCAGTCGAGGACGGCGTCGAGCGGGCGCTCCGGCAGCGCGTCAGTGAAGAGGCCGATCCTCAACCCGTGCGTCCTGCGTCGGCGACTCGATCGGCCTGCCTTCGAGTCGGCACCGAACGATCGCCTGCGTGAGCGCGATGTCGCGCAGCGCGTCGGTGCCGGGGGTGCGCGGCTCGCGGTCGTCGACCACGCACGTGTGGAACTCGACCAGCTCGCGCTTGAACGCCTCGTCGTACGACACCGTCTTCACCGTCTTCCAGGCAGACGGCGTTCCGGGTTGGCCGCCTTCGAGCACGAGCCTTGTCGGCATGCTGCGCAGGAAGGGCGACGGGAACGCGAGCGTGAGTCGTTCGTCGGGCGCGTAGAACGCAAGCTCTTGCTCGTAGCGCGCGATGCCCGGCAGGTCGACCCACATGAAAACGCACTGCGTCTCGCCGAAGGCGAGCGTCGCCGTGATCCCGTCGGCGTCGCCCCAGATGTCGGCGAAGCGCAACTCCGTCGGCTCGCCGAGCAACCCGCGCACTGCGTTCAGCTCGTGCACCATGCTGTCGAGCAGCACGGCGCGGTACGCGCGCCGAACGACTGGGTCGTCGCTGCCGATCGCCGCGGTCACGCGCCGGTCGTCGTCGGCGATCAGCTCGGCGAGCAGGTCCGCGTCGAGCGACGCCCGCTGCAGCGGATAGTGCTGGACGTACGGCTCGAGCGGCGACTCGAGCGTCGTCACTCGCGCGAGCCGGATCTCGCCCGGGACGAGCCGCGTCTGCAGGTCCTCGTACGCCGGGTCGTACCGCTTCATGTAGCCGACCATCAGGCGCACCTCGGCTCGCTCGGCCGCGGCGATCATCTCGCGCCCCTCGTCGACGGAGAAGCACATCGGCTTCTCGACGAAGACGTGCAGGCCCGCCTCCGCCGCGGCGATCGCAACCGGCGCGTGGCTTCCCGGCGTCAGGATGAGCACAGCGTCGAGCGGCTCGGCGACGACGGCGCGCCAGTCGGAGAAGCGCCGGGCGGTGGGGAAGAGCCGGCCCGCGTGGTCGAGCGCCTCCGGCGCGAGATCGCACAGCGCGGCGACCTCGAAGCGGTCGTGCAGCTCCCCCAGGTAGTGGAGGTGCATCACCTGGGCGACGAGCCCGCAGCCGACCACCCCGATGCGCAGCCTGGACGGAGTGGAACGTTCCACCACGCGCGACATTCTCATCCCGCCCGCGCCGAGTCAAGGGTGCGAGACTCGCGAGATGCCACCCGTCCGGCTCGCACTCATCGGCGCCGGCCGGATGGGGTCGACGCACGCGCGCGCGCTCGCCGACAGGCCCGACGGCGTCGAGCTCGTGGCGGTCGTCGAGCCCTCGGACGATGCTGCCCGGCGCTCGGGGATCGCGGCCCGCTACGGCGGGCTCGACGAGCTGCTCGCCGCCGGGGGCGTCGACGGCGCGATCGTCGCTGCACCGACACGGCTGCATGCGCTACTCGTCACGCAACTGCTGGAGGCGGGTCTCCCCGTCCTCTGCGAGAAGCCCTGCGGGCGGCGCAGCGACGAGACGCGGGCGCTCGCGAGGCGCGCCGTCGAGGCGCGCGTGCCCCTCCATATCGGCTACTGGCGCCGCTTCGTCCCCGCGCTGCGCGAGCTGCAGGCCGAGCTCGCGGCCGGCTCGTTCGGAGCCCTCGAGCTTGTCGCGTGCGCGCAATGGGACGAGTCGCCGCCGCCGGCGGCGTTCCGCGACCCGGCGTCGAGCGGCGGCATCGTCGTCGACATGGGCGTGCACGAGCTCGACCAGCTGCGATGGCTGACCGGCCGGGAGCCCGAGCTGTTCGCAGGCCTCGCCTCTCGGGCCGAGGTCGACGGCGATCCCGACGGCGTCGCGTTCGCGCTGCGCCTCGGCGGCGGCGGGCTCGCGACGGTGTCGCTTTTGCGCCGCCATCCGCCCGGCGACCTCTGCCGCGTCGAGGTCGTGGGCTCGCGGAAGGTCACCCGCCTCGACTTCCTCGCGCCGGCGGCCGGCGAGCAGGCGTTCCTCGCCGCCCTCCGCGCGCAGGCCGCCGACTTCGCGGCGGCGATCGCGGGACAACCGTCGCGCGGTGCCTCGCCCGCGGATGCGGTCCGCGCGCTCGAGCTGGCAGAGCAAACCGTCGCCGCGCTCGCCCCGCAACCCTCGACGACAGCGTGACCCGTCCCTCGACGGCGGTTTAGGTTCGTCGACGATGTGACCACTTCGTAACCGGAGCCCTTGAGCTCAGAGAACCGGAAGGCCGGCTCACGTGCGGAAGGGGGCTCCCGCAGCAGGCGAATCTCGTCTGACGAGAGCGAACTTGCTCGGTCAAGTTTTGGCTCCCGGTTGTGTCATTTTGGTATGTGGGACGACGACGGCGGGCGACGCGGGCGCCGGGGGCTGGCCGTGCCCCTGAAGTACTTGTTCTTCACGAACGAATGCGTCGGCCTCGGCCACCTGCGGCGGGCATTGACGCTCGCCGGGGCCGTCACCGAGCGCGACGAAGCGGCGACCGCGCTCATCGTCACCGGGGCGCCGATCGAGCTCGCGCATCCTCTCCCGGCGCGGGTCGACACGATCAAGCTGCCGCTCCTCGCGCGAGACAGCGCGGGCGAGGTGCGCGCCGGAAGGCTCGGTCTCAGCCTGTCCGACACCCGGACGGTGCGATCGCACGTCGCACTGGCCGCGGCACAGTCCTTTCGCCCCGAGGTCGCCGTGGTCGACAAGGCTCCGCTCGGGCTCGCGGGCGAGCTCGCGCCCGCGCTCGAATGGCTGCACGGAGCGGGGACGAAGGTCGTCCTCGGCCTCCGCGACATCGCCGACGCGCCGGCCCGTGTGCGCCGCGAGTGGAGCCCGCGCGTCCGCGCGCAGCTCGAGGAGCTGTACGACGCGGTGCTCGTCTACGGCCCCGACGGCAAGCGGCACGACGCGCTCGCCTGCCTGGGACTGGACACGGAGCTCCCGCTGCACCACGTCGGTTACGTCGCGTCGCGCCCGACGGAGCGGCCGGCCGATCTCCCGGACGAGTACGTGCTCGTGACGGCCGGCGGAGGAGCGGACGGCGCGAGGCTCATGGCGACGTTCCTCGATGCGCTCGAGCTCGAGCCGCTGCCGGTGCCCGGCCTCGTCGTGACCGGGCCGCTGATGCCGGAGGCGGACGTGCGCGCCCTGCGCGCGCGGGCCGCCTCCTTGAACGTGGTCGTCGAGACGTTCCGACCCGGCCTCGACGGCGTCATGGCCGGCTCTCGCGGCGTCGTGGCGATGGCCGGCTACAACACCGTCTCGGAGCTGCTGCGGACAGGGCGGCCCGCGCTCCTCGTCCCGCGCACCGAGCCGAGCCACGAGCAGGCGCTGCGCGCGGAGCTGCTGCGCGAGGCCGGACGCGTGCAGGTGCTCTACCCGCACGAGCTCGAGCCGCACCGCCTGCGCTCGGAGCTCACGCGACTGCTCGCGACGCCGCCGCAGCAGCCCCGCGCGGACGACGGCGGGGCCGCGCGGGCGGCGGATGTGCTCGCAGAGCTCGCGGCTGCCGCCGACGGCTACGGCGTGCTCGAGGCGGCGCTGTGAACGCCCGAGAGCGCGCCGCCGTCCGCATCCTGTCGCCGTTCCTGACGCGGCACTGGCGTGCGCTCGCCGTCAGTGCTGCGTCCACCGTCGCCCTCACGCTCGCGCAGCTCGCGCAGCCGTGGCCGCTGAAGATCGTGATCGACCGCCTGCTGCAGACGGGGAACGGCTCGCCCGTCGTCACCACCTCGGACCTCCCGCTGCTGGCCGGCGTGACGGGGCTCGTGCTCGCGATCGCGCTGGTGGACGCGGCGTCGTCGTACTGGTCGGACGTCCTGCTGAACCGCGCAGGCGAGCGGATCGCGCACGACCTGCGGGTCGCGGTCTACGCGCACCTGCAGCGGCTGTCGCTGGGCTTCCACGACCGGCGCCCGAAGGGTGACCTCGTCTCGCGCGTCACCGGCGACGTGAACGCGATCGGCGCGCTCTTCTCGGACTCGCTCGGGCAGATCACCTCCGCGATCATGCTCCTCGTCGGGATGGCCGTCGTGAGCTTCCTGCTCGACCCGGTGCTCGCGCTCGCCACGTTCGCCGTCACCCCGTTCCTCGGCTTCGTGACGTTCCGGTACCGACGTCGGATCAAGGAGCTCTCGCGCCGGCAGCGCGCGGAGGAAGGCGAGATCGCATCGCTCGCGACGGAGGCACTGTCGGCGATCCAGGTCGTGAAGGCGTTCGGCTCGGAGGACTACGAGTACGACCGCGTGCACGAACGCAGCGAGCTGCGGCGGCGGATCGGCGTCGACGCCGCGCGCGCGCAGGCGAGGTTCTCGGCGCTCGTCGACCTGCTCGGCGCGGTTGCAGCCGCGCTCGTGCTCGTGCTCGGCGTCTTCCGCGTCTCGTCCGGCGCGCTCACGCCCGGCAGCCTCGTCGTGTTCGCGACCTACGCCGCGCGCACCTACAAGCCGCTGCGCGATCTCGCGCGCCAGTCGTCTGCTGTCTCGCGCGCGGGCGCGCGCGCCGAGCG